>JAEEGG010006962.1_pt1 | contig 26335 bp, 1 predicted proteins | sample 9134161 | NCBI WGS metagenome assembly JAEEGG01 (sample SAMN16246543, study PRJNA631951) | gut metagenome | biome: gut microbiome; feature: rumen; material: CR-attached | host: Bos | place: Iran: Karaj | collected 2018-10 | reverse complement strand
GCTACGGGAACGATTGTCATGGATAGGTTCGTGGCTACGGAGAGAATGAAAGCTACTGATGCCTTCACCTCTATCCTTACCGTTCAGAGTGATGATGGTTCGGCACTTCCTTCTGGTTATACCTACGAATGGAAGGTGGATGGCACGACCATAGGCACAGGTCCTTCTATAGAAACGGCAAGAGGCATGGAGGCAAAGACTGCCACCGTGCATATCTCAAATGGTGGTTCTCCAGTAGGTGTGCGTACCGTTACCATACCACGAAAGGAATGGTATGACTTCGGTTCAATGGCAAGTGCGCCTACAGGAAACGGAACGGCAGAGAGTCCATATCAGATAGCTACGTCAAGCGACCTTGCATGGATGGGCTATCATGTTTCTGAGATTGATGCCGAGAATAGGGAGCATTATGTGCTTACGGCAGATATAGACCTCGGCAATGCCTGGTGGTCACCAATGAACGGAATGGAGGAAACGGGTGTAGGTGCGTTTGCTGGAGTATTTGACGGACAGGGACATACCATAAGTAACCTGCATATAGACTGGGATACCGACTATGCTGCTGCTGCCAATTTCGGACTTTTCTCTATCATCAAGGGTACGTCAGGCCAGTGGGCAGTTGTGAAGAACCTTGTCATTGCCGATGCAGTTGTCTCAAAGGCAACGAACGATAAATTGTGGGGTAACAGGTGTGTAGGCATCCTTGCCGGTAATGTGAAGGAATATTCGCAGATAGAGAATGTCATCGTGCGCAATTCCGAGATGAAGGCTTCTGCTACGGCAAGCGCACAGAACGGTAGGTATCTGTACTTTGGTGGCTTAGCAGGAAAAATCAATAGTTCTAGCAATAACTACAGTTTCCTTAATATTTCTACTGATGTAGATATTAACATTTCTAACATTACTGTCAATACAGCAGCTAATATAGCTGCTGGTGGCGTGGTAGGTCAATGGCAGACCAATGCAAAGACATGTGTTAAGAATGTCTATGCCCTTGGCAACATCACCGTGCCTTCTGGTCCTACTAACATAGGCTCGGTATTCGGTCAGAATGCCACAGGTCTTACTACAGATGCCACGTCAACCATTTTCTATGTGAATGCGGCAAGACAGAATGTGGGAACGAAGAAGGTCTTGGCTGACTATGCCATCACCTTCCTTGCCACCGCAAATGAGACGGCAAAGGCACGTGAGGATCTTTATCCTTGGGTATATAGTCAGACTCCAGGCTATGGCCTTTCAAACCTGAAGATGGAGGTTGTTGACAATAATGCTGGGCAGCCTCGCTTGGACGAGCACACACTCGAAATTAAGGGCTTGAATCTTGACGCATACACCTACGAGTGGTATCGCAATGATGTGAAGATAGGTGATGGGACAACCCTTAATATCACGCCTGTACTTCCATCCGATGAGGTTTCTCTCCGCATTGATGTATTGAAGAATGGCGTGAAGGAGGGAAGCCTGTCGGCAGCTGCACCTATGCTTAAGTTTGCAGGTTCGGGAACATCGGCTGCTGATCCGTATCTCATAGGTCACAAGGAAGAACTGCTTCTGCTGTCATATCTCAGTAATCAGTCTGCTTCCTACGAATACTATGGCAAGACAACGGCAGAGTATAACCAGGCATATTATCTGCTTGATGCGGATGTAGATCTGACTGGTGTGACGGATTTCACTCCTATCGGTTCTGTAAAGGATAATTATCAGGCAGAGAACTGCTTCCGTGGACACTTCGATGGTAAGGGCCTCTCCATTACTGGTATGAATATACTATGGAAGGCTGGTGATGTGAATGCGGAAATAAATCGCGTATGGGGACTCTTCGGAGCTGTTCAGGGTGTTAGTGGCACACAGAAAGCTATCATACAGAATCTTGTTATCAAGAATGCCGTACTCACTCATGATACCGGCAATACATCATTCTATTATAACGGCACATCAGGTACGGCAAACAACTGCTATGTTGGTGTGTTGGCTGGAGTCGTCGGTGCAAATGCCACAATACAGAACATAGAGGTGAGCAACTGTAGTATAACTGACAATGGCTCAACACAATATGGCGTTGCAAAGCATATGTTGTCTGTTGGAGGTATAATCGGACGTTCGCAATACTCTTTCGCATCCGATGCAGGCGATATGAATACGACTACCACCATTCGTCTTTTGGTATCCGACTGTGACATAACCATTAACTCTGCAAAATTCGAGAATGGAGCAACAAGTGCCGACCAGTACAAGGTTGATGTTGCAGGTATCATAGGTTCCATGATGTCTTCTGGAGCATCTGGTACTATGCCTTGGCCGAACTATACCTATTATACAGGTAAGGTGAAGGCTATAGGAAAGGCAATGGTAAGCCCTTTGTTCTCAGTTGGTGCTTTCAGAAATAACACCCGAAGCGACTATGACTACTACTGTAATCTGTATGTCGGCAAAATAAATGCTGCAGAGTCAGATCCTGTCAGCAACATATTCTACGACAATCGCTTTAAGATATACTATGACGGTGCATATAGGGATATAACCGACTCCTATCCTGCCATCAGCGACAACAATGCCCAGAGAAATCCATGTGATATGGGTGCAAGGACAATCCTTTCACACTCATACTATGATACCAAGTGGCATCACCAGAAAGACTTGCAGGACTATTACTATCAAGGTGTAAACTATGGAGCATACGTTGACCTGATGGATGCAAGTGCCATGTCGGCAGTTGCGTCAGCATTCAGTACCGGACGAAGCGAGGCAACCTTTAACGACGAGATAAAGGCGTTTGGCTTCACATTCGGAGCAGATGGCAAACTGCATCTCGGAGAGGTGTTCGACATTACGTTTACCGATGACAACTTGGGTGATGCTTCAAAATTTGTTCATACTCTGACTGTCACCAATAAGTTGGGCGATGAGGGCTTGACTTATAAATGGTATGTCAATGGTGAAGAGAAACCATATAGCAATAGCGAGGAAATACGCCTTGGTGTAACTCCACAGCTCGTGTATGTCAAGGTGTTCAGAGGTTCTGATCTGAAATATACAACCGAGGTAATAGAGCTTCCACGAGGATATGTATTCTCTGCCGACTATAATCCTAAGTATGATTTTTCAGGTTCGTTTACCGTCACTCCAGATGAAACCTTCACCGAAGGAGGCTACACCTATAGCTACGACTGGAAGGAATGGTCGGATGGTACAACCACAACCTTGCACTATACAGCCCAGCAATGCTTCGATGCAAACCGTTCATATATCGAGAGCGTGACGCAAGGCTCAACTCCAGTTCCGGAGGCAAACTGGTCTGCAGATATCTATGCCAACCCTTCAAGCTATACAGTAACATATAAGCACGTCATGACAGACGTTATCTCAGCAGAGGAGTATGCTGCCCTTTCTCCAGGGGAGCAGGCTGGCTATGAGGAACTTGGTGATGGCACATACGGTAAGGATGGCGGTGAATACACACCATTATCTACAAGTGATACATATACATCCAGTTCTTCAGGAAAGATTCCACTATCAGGTGGCGAGACTGTTTCTGGTGCAACTCTCTCTGGTGCAAATGAAAACAAGACATATTATTGCACCGTGACGGCTACTGATGCGCAATGGAATACCTTCGTAGCAAATCACGGTACGGAAGATATATATAAGGATCTCATCGCGAAATACGAGACATCATTCACCACTGAGCTGACGGTAAAGTACATCAAGTCTATTATTGTCTATCTACATACAAAGGATACTGAGACGATAAACGGAAAGTCATATCCTTCAGGAAATGACAACAACGACGGAAAGACTGATCAGACTCCTGTAAGGACATGGCAGAAGGCTTATAGTCTGCTCAAGGAAAATGCACAATGGGACGAGAACTATATCGTGCTGATTGGAACAAGTAGTAGAGAAGCTACGTGTGACCAAGATAATGGTAATAAAGGATTCTCTATCACCTCTAGTCTTCAGGGCAATGTACCATCAGAAACCTACGTACAATGGAAAGCTAAGGTTGATGCCTCTCACCTTGCAAAGAATGCTACCATCACAGGTAAGTGGGAAGGTGTGGACTATGGCGGTGTAATTGAAGCCTATGAGGATGGAAATAGTGGAGTTAGGTATATCGGACTATTTGGCGATACCCGTTTCCAGAATATTACCTTCAATCATGATTCCAGAGCCAAGCACTCAAGCTATATCTTCTGCCAGTATCATAACCTTGAGATGGGCGAGGGCGTTCAGATGACAGGATTCACAAGTAATGCCCCTGGATATGGAACTATCGATGGAGCGAAGACTTCTTCTTTCCAGATCTATGGCGGTTTGAACAATGACAAACGTTTTCGTACCGACAAAGGCGTATTGGATATGGATGCTATGGATGCTTCAATGCCTCATGGTAAGGAAGGCTTCAGTATTACGCTGAAGTCAGGACATTATTCCTGCATCACTCCTGCCGGACGACAGTCAACCAGTAATCAGATTAATGGATTGATGGGTACTCCTAATATGCCTATCAAGTGTACTGTAACCATTGATATTGACAGGGCATACAATGATGCGCATAATCAATTCGGTGCTGATTACGATTGTGGTATCATTGCTGCTTCACATGAGGGACCGATGTATGCCGATTTGGATATCGTCATTAAGAGCGGATACGTGGCTCGTGTGGTAAACGGACACATGGGAAATCAGAAAAACTTCAATTTCGATTATAACGGTAAGAACTACAGATTCCCTGACAACACCTATTCTGGTAGGGCTAATATCCTTGTTGACCCGAGAGATGGTGACAATAGCAAGGTTATCATCACAGAGCTTTATGGTGGTAGTACAGGACGTGGTTTTACTGGTGGTATAACTATCAAGAATCCATTCTATGGATACAGCACGGTGACAATCAATGGAGGAACATTCACTATTCTTCCTGAAAACAACCCAAAGAAGAATATGATTTTCAGCGGAATCTTCGGTGCTGGTGCTGGTGGTTACAACGGCGTTGGAGATGATGCAAATCCTACTGTTGATGAGCATATCGCATATTGGAATTCTGACAGTACGGTTGTGCTCTATGGGCCTTACGCAGATGCAAAGGGAAAATTTGTTTCTGTAAAATGCTATAACCCAAATGATGTAACTAACCCATATACAATGGTTGATCCTGCGAAGACCAGCACGAATATTGTCATTAAAGGTGGTATTTTCGGTTCTCCTACTCAGCCTATTGATGGCATATATGCCGGCGGTAGTGGATTTATGAGTCCGAGTCTGTTCTATGATAGGGGTGTTGTTCCAAGTAAGTATGGAGGTAACATCTATGGCAAGGCAGGTGAAACGGTTTCAACCTTGACTATTAATGGTGGTACATTCTATTGTGACCATGGAATCTTTGCCGGTGGAAGAGGTACTGATAAGTTCTATGCAGAAGACCCTTATGCCGGAAATCCTGCTGACTATACAGAGCTTGGAAAGACATACGGAAACGTAGTTTTGAACATAAACGGTGGCACTATGTACTGTAACGTATATGGTGGCGGTGCCGGGGTGGCTGAGGCTCTGCTGAAAAATACTACTACATATGGAACACTTACCAACATGGCAAGGTTGACTGGTAACACATTCGTCAATATCGGTGGTACTGCCAAGATTCTGTCTAATAATGGCGTTGGTGGTAATGTGTATGGTGGTGGTATGCTTGCTGCTGTCGATGGCAATACTACTGTCAATATTTCAGGCAATGCAGAGATTGAGGGTAATGTGTTTGGTGCGGCTCAGGGTATCACGAATGATGTTAGCATAACTACCATTCCTCATACCTTAACCCCATATCTCCTCCATACTCCTGAAAATGCAACGCTTTTCGGTTTGGTCAATGGTAACACCGTAGTCAAGACATCGGGAAATCCATCGGTTAATGGTGACATATATGGTGGTGCGGAGTCTGCCATAACCAATGGTAGTACATCTATTACGCTGAATGGCTGTACTTTGAATGGAAACATCTATGGCGGTGGTCTTGGAGCACTTACTGGAGGAACTTCGGCTACTACTGCTACCGATGCACAGGTAACAGCATCTGCCGACATAAAGGGCACCACTTACATAAAGGTAGATAAGGTTGACTATGCTTCCTCAAGCAACGACTACTATCTGTACGGTGGTGGCAATATGGCAAGTAAGGTAGAGGGTAAGACGGAAATAATAGTTAACGACTGTACCACCAAGGGACAGATGTCAGTATATGGTGGTGGCTATGGAACTATGGCACCTGTCAGCGATACCTATACCACGATAAACGACTTTACAACGAAGGAAGGAGACTATGGTCTGGCTACTATCTTCGGAGGTGGTAATGCCGGTCCTGTGTCAGGAGGTGCCACAGTTACCCTGAATGGCGGTCAGGTGTTCGGTGACGTATTCGGTGGTGGAAATGTAGCTCCTGTAGGTACTGTTTATCCTGCTGATGGTTCTGATGAGGAAAAAGAGGATTATATCCGTCACTATCCTGCATTGTATGGTACGGAGATTTCAATGCAGGGTGTTGGGCCTGTGGTGTATGGAAACATCTACGGAGGCGGAAATAAGGCTGATATATATGGTAACGCAGTCGTAAACATATCTAAGGGCGCATTTGCCGGAGAAATCTTTGGCGGTGGCAACGGTGATATTACCACAAATCCTATCTCGTTTGCCAATGTCATAGGTTCTACAAGCGTATATATCGACGGTGCAACCGCAGTATGGAACAGAAAGTGGAACAGAACCCTCAAGCGTTTCTATGACTGGAACGGTGAGTGGGGCGGAGAGAACTGGGACGAGTTCCTTGCAGGTGAAGAAAGGGCACCGATATTCGTTAACAACCATAACATCTATGGCGGTGGAAACCGTGCTTGTAGGGTAATGCCTATTGTCGATACGGAAGGTGGTATAGCATCGGTAGAGGTGACAAAGGGATTCTGCGGGTATGAATTGCTTTCAACAGAAGCGTGGAAGAATGCGTATAATGATAGTAAGAATCCTCACTTCTATGTATTCGGAGGTGGATATGGCGCATATACATCAGTAGCGGAAACAAAGGTTTACGTAGCTGTGAGTGAACAGCAAAGTGAAGGTGCTACCACAGATATGCAGCTTGCGAAATCTACAAATCTTACAATTGAGACCGAGGACAATTCTCAGAGAAAGAAGGCAAAGCGCAGTAGTGGTACTGACAATGCTTCTATTGGAGTTTATGATGATAGCTATGGTGTAGCAGGTAACACTGTTCTTGGTGTACTTGGTGGAGGCTATGCCGGTCTGGTTATTGGCGATACCGACGTAAAGGTTGGTGGCAATACCTATATGCATCGTGTATATGGCGGTGGATATGGACAACTGGATGCTTACACAATGTTACAGCAAGGAACGGAAATATATGATGGCAAGACTCGTGACAACCTTGGTGAGGTGGGCGGTAATGCCACTGTCCTTACTGATGGCGGCTATATCTATGGTGATGTCTTTGGAGGCGGTGCCGGTGTGGAGTCTGCCATAGTCAATGGTACTCTTACGGACTTTAAGGACATGGCGCGTGTTCACGGTATGACTTCTGTCACTATCTCTGGAAAGACTCAGGTCTTTGGCTCTGTGTATGGCGGTGGTGACGTGGCAAACGTAGGAGAGGAGAATACCTCTGCTACGGCAGAACCTGAGAGTAGGACAATCTTTGATGTGGAAGATATGTTCCTTCCTCCAAGGAGATATGAACATGCCAATGCTCAGTCGTTCGTCAATGTCATCGGTGGTGACATCTTTGGAGAAGTATTTGCTGGAGGTAATGGTCGTAGGAAGTCTGAGGCTTCTGACTATACAACGCTTGGCCGTGTAGAGGGTAACACCCTTGTGCATGTAGGTGATAGCACGTTGGCTGATGGCAGCACTATTGTTCCAACTATCTGGAACCGCATCTTTGGTGGCTGTTCATACGGTACTGTTAATGGTAGTACCTTCGTACATATCGAGGGAGGAAAACTCGGTCATAATATCTTTGGCGGTGGTCTTGGTGATGCTGCAGATGATGCTCCGGAGGCACAGACTAATGGTACTTATGCTGACATCAAGGGTAACACTACTGTTAAGATTGATGGTGGTAAATGGTTGTGGAATCAGTTAGCCGACAACCAAGGTAATATCGTGGTGTGGAAGGATGCAACACAGGTTGTTGCAAACAATCTTTCTGAGCTAAGAACCATGAGTGCTGCAAAGTTTATTGGTTTATTAAAGAAATATGCAGATTCACGTTTCTTCAATATCGATGCAAGTGGTAACTGTAGCTTCGTCATAGCTCACAATATCTTTGGCGGTGGAAGAGATGCTTGTAATGTTGCAGGCAAGGCTAAGGTAACTATCAATCACTCTCCTATTGCAAGGCTGACCGACGATGAGGGCAATAGTATCAATCTGCTTGATGAGACTACTGTTGGCGGATTGTGCTGGTATGCTTCAATAAGTAACATTAATAATCCTCAGTTCTCTGTGTTTGGCGGTGGTTGGGGTATTAATACCCGGGTAGGCGAGACTGACGTATATGTAGGACCTGGTGCACGATTCGATTATACTGGTGCCAAGCTTGTGCTTAAACCGTATGATGATGACGTGGAGGGTACCAACCTGAAATATGATGGGACAAATGAGGCGAATAATGATAAGTTCTACTTCACTATTGCTCCTGGCGATTTAGGAAAGGAACCTTATGCCTATATAAACGATGACATCTCGGAGTATGTCATATTTGAGAATGCACTCCTTGATGATTTCAATGCGGTTGGTCCAGAGGAAAGGATTAGGTTGTATGGTAGTTTCGATGGTGGCAATTCTGATACGCATACCTTCCTGCGTTATCGTGCAAAACGACTGGCTATGTCGCTCGGACTTCCAACCTGCACGTTCATGGATATTCATGGTGGTGGTTTCAGCGGATATGTTACAGGCAATACAAAGGTCGTGACTGACTGTGAGCTTGCTTGCCGTAACGTGTTTGGCGGTGGTCTTGGTTCTCTGCCAACCAATCCTACTGGTAATGAGACCTATGGTGAGGTCGGAGGTAACACAAGTGTTATTCTGCACTCAGGCTTCGTCTCTCTCGATGTATTTGGCGGAGGTGCGGGTGTTGAGTCATACAAGGATGGAGATACCTTTATTGATTTCCCTGACATTGCCCGCGTAAAGGGAAAGACTCATGTGGAGGTATGGGGTGAAGCTATGCCTATGACATCTGATATTCCTAATCCTGATGGTGAGGGTTATCAAACGTATGACAAGGAGCGCGTACTTGTGTTCGGAAATGTATATGGTGGCGGTGACGTAGCTAATGTCGGTACCGTTAAAACGGAAGCTTGCGAAGAGATAACACTGGATAATCAGGACAGTAAGGAATTCACCACATCTGTATATATTTATGGTGGAGGTGTATTCTCTTCTGTATTTGCAGGTGGTAACGGTCGTACCAAGAATATGTGTAATGACTATACAAAACTTGGTGCTGTCTATGGTAACACTCGCTTCTGTGTGGAGAATACGGTGCGTAAGTATCCGTATGTGAATGATGATGAATTGGATAAGCCTGTTATCCCTTATATTTGGAATCGTATCTATGGCGGTTGCCAAAACGGTACGGTGTATGGCAATACCTTCATGGATTTCAATGGCGGATATATTGTCTATAACATGTTCGGCGGTGGCTGGGGTGATGTTGATTCCCTCACGGTGAATGGTGTCAAGATTGTCAACCCTGATGGCATCACTTCTGCAGATGTGACGGGCAATACCAATATCATCGTGAGAAATGCCGAGGCGAAGGTTAACTCTCTATGGGATTCCAAGAATCGTATATGGACCGAGGCTCATGTGGTAAGCAAGAATGGTGAGCAGAGAATATACTCTCCGCAGTATGATCCGGATTTGAAGAAGTTCAACGTGAACCATAATATTTACGGTGGTGGAAATGTCGCATGTAAGGTTGGTGGCAATACCTATGTCACTATGACCAAGGGATTGATACCAAAGAGTCTGCAGGCAGTTTCCGGAGTCAGCACCGATGATATTGGAGGTTTCTTCAATACCAACGAGTGGATGGAAATATATCATAAAGTAGGTTCACCGCACTTCTGTGTATTCGGTGGCGGCTATGGTGAGAATACTTTGATAGAAAATAACACCAACGTCAATGTAAGTCTTGAAAAAGAGGAAATGCTTATAAAGGATGCTGATGAATTGCACGACGCTTCACAGCTTCATGCACATTTCCTGTCACGTCAGTCTGTGATGGACGTTGTTGGCGGTGGATATTCCGGTCCTGTTAGAGGCGTTACTAATGTAACTATCGGCGGTGAGACATTCCTTCGTCGTGCATTTGGAGGCGGTTTCTATGCTCCTGTGGGTGCTGCTGAGGTCACAATCAATAGCGTTGACTGTAGAGATATCTTTGGCGGTGGCTTGATGGGTGATGTGGGCTTTACTGACGAGAGCATGTATAATGCCTACCTTACTGAAAATCCTGACAAGAGAGGCATCGTAACGCTCAACATCGGTCCTAATGGCAATACAGGCGAGTCTCTATATGTGCATGATAATGTGTACGGCGGTAATGATGTATCGGGTGATATCCTCAATAAAACCATCCTCAACATATCCGCAGGTCATGTTTTTGGTAACGTATATGGTGCTGGTAATGGTGACTACCTGTATGCTGTAGGTAGAAACGGGGAGAAGAAAGTAACTGTGAACGAGTATTACAAGATGGGTAGAAATACCTACGACCTTGTATATACCGTTCCTCTGCGAAGCTTCATGACCAGTATCGCAGCCTCTTCTCCAGCTCAGCGCATGGTGAACTGCAGTTCATATCGTCCTAAAGTGCAGAATGTGGAGATTAATCTTAGCGGACCGTCTGCTGACAACCGCCTTGAACTCGGTGGCGTGTATGGTGGCGGTAACTCTGCTACGGTCAACAACCTCAATGGCAACAAGCCTGTCGTTACCTTCCACTTCGGCAGTAACCTTAACATCAAGAATGTATTCATGGGATGTGATGGCGATGCTATGTTTGATGGAAGTGAGAAATACCGTAAGGCATACGAGGATTTGAACTCTCTCCACCTTGAGGATGCTATCGACTGGAGCCATGTCCCTGGTAACCATGCCATCACAATGCAGTATCTGCCTGTATCTCACGAGAACAGGCCAAAGGTTTATCAGCATCTTCTCGACCTCTACTTCCAGTCAGTAGAGATGGATGTGCAGCCTATCGTCTATTGGGCAGATGACATGCAGAACGTAACCATCGGTTCTTTCTATTGTGGAGGTAACCGAGGTAACATGAATGTGGAGCCAGATGAGAATGGTAATATGGTAACATATACATTCCCGTCAAGCCTCGTCATTACCGATAAGATAGTTGGTGGCTGTAATATGGCGAACTACAGAATGCCTTACTCTGGAATTCTGCACAAGGGCGGATATCTGCTCGGAGCGCGTGGCAAGGATGCTATCAAGCTTAATGTTGAGTGTCAGTTCCTGCCTTATGTCGGTGAGAACGGAGTCATGGAAGGTGCCAATGTGTATGGCGGATGCTATACTTCAGGCACAATCGTGGGTGACGTGCATATCGACATGAAGTCAGACATGCTTGCCAATATCACTCCTGCGGAACTCGCCGAGACAAAGGCGAAGAACCTTGCCGTGTGCAGCATCTATGGTGCAGGATATGGTAGTTTGGCATACGTGCGCGGAAACACTCACGTTGACTTCGGAAAGGATGTGGCTAAAAACCGATTTGCTGCGGCAACACGCTTCGATACCGAGGCTCATGGAGCTACTACCAACTATATCTATGGCGGAGGTCAGCAGGGTAACGTGGTAGGTAATTCCTATGTCCGCATATATAACGGTCATGTGGCATCTTCCGTATGTGGAGGCTCTTACTCAGGCATAATGTGGGGTAGCACACATGTACTCGTTGGATATCCTAAGTATTACACCGTGCAGAAGAGCGGAACCTATCACTTGCAGCGTACCGACAAATGGAATGCTGAGGTGAAGAACGAGGACGGCTCTGAGATGGTGAAGAAGACAATCAACCTGCTTGAGGGTGATATCATATCTGAGGAAGTATTTGATGCCATACACTCATACGATGCCGGACATACTCAGGCAACGACGGGTGAGAACGGTAACTTCTCTGATATCATAACCACATCCGGCGGCGTGAACTGGAACAGCATCGACATTAAAATCGATGAGGCTGTATATGGCGGAGGTTATGCCCTCGCTTCTGGTTCATCAGTCGCAGCTGGTACCTATACCGTGAAGAAGTTCGACGGTGTGGAGAGCCTTGGCGAGGAAGATAGTGGAGAATGGAAGGATGAGAGCGTAGGCACAATAGGATTCGGAGGTAATACCACCGTATTGGTATGGGATGCTCCTACATCTGAAACAAGCTTCACTACCGACCACATATCCGTTTCTTCTCAGACTATGAACGAGAGAACGGACATCGCTCCTACCGATGATATCTTCGGATATTACTACCAGACCGCAGACGGTCACTACAAGTATATATACACCGAAGGATATAATGTTACTTCTACCTCCAACCTGCCTGATGCTGTGACGAGGGACGGTAAGATTATAATATATGAATACAATGGTGATGGTGGTATGTACGGTGACGGACACCTTTCATTCGCTGAGGGCTTCCGTAGCGGAGAGCTTTATGGTTACGGCTTTGCTGGCAAGTCACCTGACAATGCACGTATTGTGAACTCCTTCCAGCGTATGGATATGCTCCGCCTCACGGATTGTGCTGTGACGCTGCTTGGTGCTCGTGACTATAACATTAGTGAGATTTCCGCAACACCTTATTCAATAGCACGTGTGGGTGAGATCCAGATGGTGTCTCTGAACGTGAGAGGAACTGATGGTAATATTGTTACCAGCACGTCAGGAAACATCCTCGCCGCTACTACCGCGAAGCGTTCACGCAACTATCTCGGACTCTCAAACAACATCCACTATTGCGGTGCTATCTATTCTAACGTGGCATTTGCCGATGACTATCGCAAGGCAGATGGTTCAAAGGATGACGGTACACTTTCATATATAGAAAAGAAGCAATACTATATTGACACCTACAAGGGTGTATCTGATGATGAGTTCATCAAGCGTAATGACGGTACTGCTGCCAATATGATTGGTATCGCCTCCGGATATGCCCTGAAGGTGCAGAACATCAAGACTGTGGCAAGTTCTGAGGAAATCATCTATGGTCCTGTGGTCGGAGTCGTGGAGATTGCACTCGTCAATGTGCGTGACGATGAGGGTGGTGGTTATGTGTATGCCAAGAATATACATAGCCGTAAGGCTGCTGGTGCCAAGCAGTATGCGCCTCGCAAGAAGACTATATCTACTGATGCACCAGAGGTGGAAGGTGCTGAGGACTTCCTTCAGACTTCTGGTAACTTCGTATTCCCTCATGATGCTTCCAGGGGCAGATACATCGTTGACGACTGTTTCAGCCACGGATATGACGCCCAGGAGAGTCTTGCTGTAAAGGACGATATCCACTACTGGTATGTCACAGGTACTCATTACTACTATAACACCACTATCACTGGTTATACGTATAACAGTTCAAGTGAGCCTTACCTGAAATTCAACTCAGATAACCATGATGCCCTTATGAACCTTGTGGGTACTCCTCTGGGATCTGCTGTGAAGCTCAAGAATGTTACATGGAGAAGTGCTCATACCGAGAACTATGAGGGTGATATCGAGATGCGCAATATTGATCCGAACTCTGACGCATATCAGAAATATCAGCTTGTTATAGGCGCAACATCGGCCACTACCTATGACGGCCTGTATGACTATAGCGGCGTTACACCTGAAACGGATAAGGGCGCATACTACGTGAACGTGCCGTTTACTTCTTCTACAGGAAGTGAGGTCGGTACATTCGTGGGTACTACTGAGATTGATGGAGCCAACATTGTACTTCAGCTCATAGACAAGGCAAACAACTCTGGCGCTCAATACTATCAGGAGCACATGTCAGAGCCTTGTAAGGTAACTATCGACCTTGAGACTGTCGTTTCAGGAGTGAAATACACATACACCATCTATCTCACAATAAACTATGTTCAGGGACCTGACGTTACAGGTACCGTGAAGGTAGTGAACTGTGCTTTGCCAGGAGAGATGATCGAGGTTAACAAGGGTAGCATACAGATTGGAGCAGACCATAGTATGCCACAATGTGCTACCGTATATCGCATCGGTCCTCGTGTAAAGGATGAGAATGGTGAATGGAGATTCAAGAAGGATAGTAACGACAAGGAGATATTCTACACTTACGAGGTGGGTTATCCTTACCTGAAAGAGAAGGGTGACGACAATGCCACTTCGGAGATGCTTGCCGACGTTATCTATGATGAGAGTAACACCACGAATCCTTGTATCCGTATTCCTGCATACTACTTCATGGATGGCTATGGAGTGCAGTATTGCTTCAAGGTCCTCGGTCTTAATGAGCTCTTCTTAGTTCCGATGGATGATGACAGCAAACTTGAAATCCACAACTATCATCGTATGGAACCTCGCCGTTCAGGAGGTGGTATATACGAGGGTGAAGATGCACTTGACCTGCATATTGACCTCGCTGCTCAGCGTGCTGCCAACTCTGAGATTCCTGAGCCTCGCATCTACATTGAGGATGAAACCGACCTTCTGAGGTTCGCTACATTCATTAATGAGAAGAAGGATGAATTTTCTGAGGTTGGCACAAAGAATGACTTTGGTGCGAATATGCAGTTCGTTATGCAGGATAACGTAACGGTAGGTTCTGACTATGTGGCTCCTGATAACTTCAAGGGCACATTCCATGGTGACGGACATGCCATTACGGGAATTGCAAACAACGCAAGTCTGCTCAAGGCTATTGATGCAAGTGCTAATATCCATAACCTCGGTCTTGTAAGTGGAAGGATTGTTTCTGCAAGTTCTTCTGCAAATAACCCGAGTCTGCATTGCTGCTATGAATATGGCTATAATACCGTATATCGTATTGACGGTACAGCATTCACCGGATATGCGAAGGAAGACTGGCGATATGGCAAGGTGGCATACGACCTCAACCAATATTATCTGCATAAGCGTTATGTGGATGGTACGGGAAGTCTTGAGAATACTCAGGACTATGTGGAGAAATACTACGAGAACGGAGACTACCTCTATTCTGGCTATTCATTCGATAACCACTATGAAGGCTCTGAGTTTATCCGTAACTCATTTATCCCGAACTATGGGTATGCTGCAACTACACACGACACATCTCACCCTATTGATGAGAGCCGTGCTGTGGTGGATGAGGAAGGAAACGTGACTTACAGACCTCTCATGAATGAGAATCTCATAGAGGGCGGTAAACCAAAGAATGACTATTTCTTCTTCGGACAAATCCTAAATGCAGATACTAAGAATTGTGTGGAGGGTATTGCCAACCTTACTGTTCCGGCTGCTATCGCAAAGGATGAGGAAAGTAATGCCTTCAGGCTCTATGAGGATATGAAGAACCGAGTATATCGTGCAGGTGGATATTATGGTAGCAAGAATAATAACGGCTTCTACTATAATTCTGATGCCTATGTTCATGATAACGGTATTACTGCCATCGATTTCTATGGCTATAACGGCTTGAATTATACCGATGCTACGAATATTGGTGGTAATATATCAAGAGCTGTAGGCACAGGCATGGACTTCTATTATCCTGTTTCTGACTATGGCATGAATGATATAAGCCTCGACAACGGTGTAACCCGAAATCTCTTGCTCTATGCTCGTTCTGCAAGTGACCTTAATGGCGTTCTCGCTACATTCAAATATTTTGATACTTATGGCGAGACTCCGGCTACGCCTGAGTCAAACATCAGGGCTCATGTCATTAATCAGGCGGTAACTCCTACAACCGAGTTCCTGCATCTTGTTGAGCGTACTGTTGATAACAAGAACAGCGAGGGTGGTGATTGCTTCAATAATGACTTCAACTGTCCTATCGCGTTTGTTGTTTCAAATCGTGCTTGGTACACCCGCGTACCTCGTTACTATGCAGCAAACAAGAACGATGCTTGGGAAGGCATATCATTACCATTCTCTGTGAATAGGGTAGAGGCAAGCTTCAATGGCGAGATTTCTCATTTCTATGGTGAGACTGATGCCAATGCGGCTAATGCTACTGAGGCTAATACCACAAATGTTGGTCATGAATACTGGCTGCGTGGTCTTACCGCTTCTACACCTGCTGCGGATTCACAGCCTATAAAGGCTACGTTCACCCGCCCAGGAGCAGAATTGTTCACAGGTGGAACTCTCACAGGCGACTATCGTTACTTCAACTCTCATTTTGCCGATATCTATGGTGACATCTATGAGGATAATAACTTCAGTATCTATAGGGCAGCTCGTGACTTCAGCGGTTACTACTTCCAGCAGGCTTATGTTCCTTACATCGTAAGCTTCCCTGGTGCTACCTTCAAGGAGTTTGACCTTTCAGGTGATTTCAACCAGTCTCTCAGTCTTGGTGAACATGGTGTTTGGGATGCTGATACCGATGCTCATGGATTCTCTTTCCGAGAGGTTGCTACTAAGCCTCAGAATGTCACATTCTCTTGGTATGGTAATAATCCAAAGGTTAGTAATCTCAATATCGAGAATGCAAATCTTATTGGCGTAACTGACGATAGCGCAGTTTCTACTACGGCAGGAGTCGTAACTCATCGTGGAGCCTTCTCTGCCCAGAATGATGATGATACCTATGGCATAGACGATAGCGGAACATCCTTTAGCGGTTACGAAAGGGATATACTTCCATTCCGTACCTATATGACCATCACAGGTTCGTCTTCTCCGGGCAAGGCATTTGCTAAGCCTGAGAGCATCCTTATCTATGAGGATACTGGTATTGAAGAACTCCCACAGAATGATGAGGAGGAGAATGACGGTTTGCGTATCTATGCAAAGAATCGCAAGATTTACGTGGAGAGTCCGGCTGCCCTTTCTCTGAGTCTCTATACTGCCACAGGTCAGCTTGTTCGTATTTTCAATGTCGTTCCTGGCACTAATACCTACTCTGGCTTTGCTAACGGCATCTATATCGTTGGTAAGAAGAAGCTCAGCATCAAGTAGAGCCTTTTCTCTCTGATCTAAAATTATATTTAAACGCAAAGGCGCGAAGACGCAAAGTTTTTATCTCTGTGTCTTCGCGCCTTTGCGTTTGATAATTTAACAGTAAAAATAATAAGGGAAACAGATTTTTCTGATAGCTGGCGCAGTAATTTTTTCGCGATTTATTTCAGATAAATCCGCTTCCTTTTTTTCATCGAACTCTCGTCATTTACCATTTAGTGATGTCGGGAATTCAATCGTTTTTTGCGAGAGTTTAATGTCCTCAGAAAAAACTTTTTCGCGTTAACCCTACACCCCTACATCGCCACCCTATGTATTCTTCTATACATCAATAACTTGCAGCGTTTTCAAATATTCTCCAACCCTACACTAACCCTACACCAACCCTACACTAATCATGCCTGTCAAGGCATGAAATTAATAATGAAAAATGAATAATGTGAATAGTATCATAAACGTTTGTGTCAAACTAAATTATATATTATTAATTATCCATTAACCTGAAATCCTGAAAATTTCAGGTTTTAGTGTAGGGTTGGTGTAGGGTTAGTGTAGGGTTAGTGTAGGGTTAGGCGATATTTGAAATCCTTGTAACTAACTAAACTTGTGTGTGTTACATGGGGTGGCGATGTAGGGGTGTAGGGTTAACGCGAAAAAGTTTTTTCTGAACTCGTATTTCCCACTTTTTATTTTTCACTTTTCATTTACCTTGCCTCCATTGTAGGTCCGTTCCAGGTCCGTTTCACCTCCGTTCCAAGTCCGTTTCAGAACGGAGGAAGGAGCAAAGGTAAATGGGACTTGCATCGAATTTGGTACGGACTTACATGGGAAGAAGATATGAGGTACTTCTTTGGCAGAGCGAAAAAGTAGTTGGGATTCTACCTTCTAAACTATATATCAAAAAACTATGGAAAATGCGCTCTCTATACATAGTATAGCCGCCTTATTTGTTAAAATTTGCGTTCGTGATGAAAAAAGTTTGCAAAAATTGCGTAAAAAAGAAAAAAAATATTATCTTTGCACTTGGCAAATATGTGACCGTGCGCCAGCCTGTGGCTGACTCGTACTTTTGCCTTAGTGCGAGGTGCAATGCACGTTGCAATTTACTATGTTCGTACACTATAGTTTCCAGAAGTGGTAGTTCCACGACTAAAACCACGTATTTCCTGAAGAACCATCTAAAACCACATAGATATGACCTACATCATAAAAAACATATATACTTGTAATTCTAGTCAGAGTATCTTCACAAGATTTCTCGGAAAAGTTATCCTTGCTTTCATCCTCTTGATAGGAGGAAGCGGAAGCGCATGGGCGTTTGAGAACTTCTCCATTAGCTTCATCAAACCATGGGCTGCAGAGAATATCAATACAGGTGGTGTAGCAAGCAGTTATTATGTTACGGCCTCAACAGATGAAGGCATACCAACTTTGTCATCATCAGAGCCAGAAAGCTATATAGCTTATTTTGAGGGTTATTATCATAACAACACCTATGGTCTTTATTATAATGCCAAGATAAAAGTTCCAGTAAAGGCAGGTAAGTATGAAATAGGTCTTGGCATGAGCGACTATGGAGGTGACATAGCTATTTCAGACGGAACAAATGTGTTGAAAACGATAAATAGCGTAGGTGGTAAATATGCAGTTGATGCGGCGAATGTCGCCACGGATGTAGTTATAGTTCCATCTGACTGTGTCCTTGAGATATATGCATCGTCAAATGCCACAAGTGTGTATTTCCCATATATCTCTGTAGTTGAAATTGAAGATCCTACTCCTGTAACCCCTTCATACCCTATTACTGCTATCTGGGACTTCACGAATTCTACTTCCGATTGCTCCGTAGCAGGTAATAATCAGACAAGCTATCCGTCAGATCAGGCAGGTATAAATCTTACCATGTCTTATAGTGGTAGTGGTGAGTTCAAACCACGTCCGTCAAATGGCGATGTTCAGGTCAATGCAACTACGGAAATAAGGATTCCTGTTGTTTCTGAAAATGATGTGATTACCATAACCAATTTCCAAGGAGAGGGCGGTCAGTATAATGCAACTTACACTCTTGGCGGTGAAGCTGGTATAAACGTTCAGACAAAGACATATTCCCCAACAGCAGCCGAGGTAAGTGCAGGTGAGGTTGTGCTTACTGTTACCGGAAGTGGCTATATGAAGAAGATTCAGGTGGTTCAAGAAGAACCTACTCCTGTAATCCCGGAAAAGGTGTCTTCATTTGAACTTGACTTCACAGGCACAGGTAATGCTTATGATATTGTCAAAGACAAGAGCACAACTGGAAGTGCAAGCGTTTTTGGTATCTCTATTGATGAAAATGGCAATCCTGTAGAGACTTCTACAAATCCGCATATTTCATTTAATACTTATTACAAGGATTCGACTTATGGTCTGTGGTTTGCTAACACAGGACAGTCAATGTCCTTTGATGTTTATGGACCGGTTAAAATAACCTTGGGTATGACAGACTATAATAGTGATATTGTTATTACTGATTCTGAAAATACGGAACTCACAACAATTTCACTTAATGACAATAATGCGAAATTCACAAGCAGTACAGGCGAGCCTGTTGTTTCATATAACTATACAGGTGGAGCTACACGCCTGACTCTGAAATGCAAGCAGAACCAGATCTATATTCCTTATATCAAGGTAGAGGAAATCGATGCTCCTATTGGGGATGAGGGAATCCCTGTTCCGTCAGGTCTTTATGATGCCGTCGTGTCAAATGTTGATGAACTCAAGGCGGCTCTTGCTACGGGGGGCACTTCATCTGACAGAAGAACTATCTTTGTCAAGAACGGAACCTATGAACTTGGTACCGACATAAATACCCAGGTTAGGGATTATACGACAATCGTAGGTCAGAGCCGTGATGGCGTTATTATTCAGAATCATCCTGCAACAGAAGGCATCTGGTCTTCTGCTACATTAAGGACCGGTTCAAATGTCATAATGCAGAACCTCACCCTTCACAGTATCGTGGAATATAATTCCACTACAGATGCTGAGCGCGGTACTGCCCTTTATGATGAAGGCTCGAATAATGTATATAAGAACATCCGTCTGCTTGGCCGTCAGGATACCTATTATTCTGATAATAATGCCAGTTCCTATTTTGAGGGATGTGAGATACATGGTACCGTGGACTTCATCTGCGGTAGCGGTAACGTATGGTTCGAGAAGTGTGCCCTGCTGATAGAGTCTTCTACTGTGGCTTATATCACAGCAGCGAGAAGATACAATACTCCGGGTACATATAACGGATATATTTTCAACGAGTGTACCATAGATAATGCAGAGGGTGCTGATATGGCAGGAAAGTATTATCTCGGTAGGGCTTGGGATGACAAAGCCAAGGTTTCATACTACAAGACAACGAAGAATATAGCTCCGCGTGGAGAGAAATGGACAGCCATGACGGGTGGCGGTCATGTGGTGAGCGTGGATGTGGATAACAGTCCGGCGAATATAGTTGCTTCTCCTGTTTCCTACTTGCCGGCTCCTGCCGGTATCTCCGTTCAGAACGAAATCATTACTTGGACGTCTGTGGATGGAGCAAGCGCATACGCCGTATTCGATGGTAACAATATCATAGCCATAGTGGGTTCTGATGTTCTTTCTTACGACACAAGCTCTCCGTTTACTGCCAAGTCGGTAGCAGGCTATAATAGCTTTGGAACAGAGGACAGATATTCTGTAGCAGCTATTGGAACTGACGGTCTCATCGGAAACTTGGTGACCGACAAGGAGATAGCATCTCTCGGTTCAGAGTTCTACTATGATTTCCGCGATCAGGACTTCGACTTCGACGATCATGAGCTGATCGACAGGATAGGGGATAATAGTGAGTATCACGACAATCAGCATGGCTGGAAGTTCAATGCTGATAGCGGCTTTTGCGTTGAGGTGGCTGGTAATGCCACGATTTACGTAAGCCGATGCACGTTTGGAAGTGGTTCGCCGAGGTTCACCATCACTTCGGATAATGGCGGTACTATCTCTCCAAATACATTCGACGCCAGGTCTGATTATGCTGGTGAAATGGCGGTTATCAACTATGTAGGTCCTGCTACAACGCTCCGTTTTGTTACTGACGGCGAAAGCTATGTGCATACTGTGAGGGTAGTCAACGAAGGTGCCGTAGCTGTTGCATTTACTGAGACGAAGGACAAGGCAACGATAAAGAACAACGTGGTGGGAGCTACTGTATATTACACCCTTGACGGCTCTACACCTACTACTACCAACTATAAGGAGAGATTCACAGGAGCCTATTCCGTAGTGCCTGTAAAGGACTGCTGGGTAAAGGCTATAAGCGTGAAGGACGGTGTGGTTATTGATATGGAAGAGAAATTCTGCCGTAGCACCTTTGCCGGCTTCTCATGGGATTTCTCAAATGGCAATACCTTGCTTGGAAACTACGGACAGAATAATAAGTTCGAGACAGGTGTTATCATCGACGATAGAGGTGATACGCATCTTGTACCTGTAGGTGACATGTCTTCTTCCATCGATATCAGTACAGCATATCATGATGCAAGTCACGGCTACGTTGGATTTCACGCACGAGTTCCAGTAGAGGGACCTGTAACCATTACTATCGGAAACTGCCAATTCGGTAATGGCAAGGTGACAATATCTGCTGAGAATGGACATAAATGGGACTTGTATCCAAGTGAGGCAGGCAATTGCTATCATGAGAACAAGGAGTCTAACTTTGTAAGATTTGAATATACGGGAGATGCCACGATACTGACTATCGCATCTGAGAATGATAAGACGGTCTATCTGCCTTATATCTCAGTTCGTGATGCAAGTGCATCGAAGGTGAAGTTTGTGAATAGATACCCTAAGACCCTTCTCGGTACTGCTCCTAACGAGGTGGAGGTGAACGAGGCGCATCAGGCATTCATTCCATATAATACCACCCTGTATCGTGAGGGATGGGCTGTTACCGGATGGGAGGATTCAGAGACTGGTACGAAGTATGACCTCGGAAGAAACTACACGTTCTATCAGAACACCACTCTCTATCCTGTGCTTACGAAGAGCACAAAGGCGATAACCGATACCGACCATGAACTGACCGTAACATGGCCGTTTGACAAGCTTGACGGTGCTCCTACAATTAAGTTGCATGACTATACCAGCGATCCTTTTACCATGACATACGTTAAGGGGGTTAATGTTGAGGGAGCAATGGTTGACGTGCCTCTCGTTATTGATGCTACATCGAGCAAGGCCGTGAATACCGATGAGCGTATAAACGAGCTTTCCGGGAATGGAGCACAGTTTAATGACAATACCGTACTCACGATTCCTGCAGTCTATGGCATGACCATTACGCTCAACGCTTCAGACAAGAATGATGGTTTGTATCACACCTCTACAAGCTTCACGGGTGACAACCATGCCGTAGTGAAGCTGCGCGAGGAGGATGCGACCGTGCTTAGTAATCAGGGAACGGTGACGAACAATGGCAAGACCATCACCTTTACCTATGAGGGCGAATCTCCAACTCTTGATATCATTGTGGAGAAGGCTGGCTCGGGTGCTACTTGGGGATTCTTCAAAGATCTTAGCGTGACATATCCTGTACTGCCTAACGTGGTGACAACAAATGTGATAACTAATGCCGATGCCGAGACCTATCCTAATGAGAATCCAGAGAATGCAGGTGAGGTAACCGTTACCCTCACCTCTGAGGGAGCATCTCATGTCAATACTGGTACGAGATTCAGAGAGGGTGATGTCGTGACTCTGGAAGCAACACCAGGCTATGGCTATACCTTTGCAGGATTCAGGAAGAGAGTGGATGGCGGAGACCCTGTGGCTATCTCGGGTAATGAGTTTACCGTTCCTGAAGAGGGCGGTATCACCACTATCGAGGTGCTCTTCACACGTAAGGACCTTATCAAGGTTACTGCCACCTCGGATGATGTAACAAAGGGTGATGTGAGCATCTCTCCTAAGTATAGTAACTTATATAATGAGCTGGAAAATGGAGTAGTAGCATATTTCGAGGCTGGTACAGAGGTTTCCGTGAGTGCTGAGGCTGAAAGGGAATATGTTATCGACAAATGGGTTGATGGTGAGACAGAGACTACTGGAAAGAATATATATAAGTTCACTTTAACCTCTGAAAAGAATATCGTGGCACATTTCAAACCAGGTGCTATGGGTACGGTAGTCTTCAATATCGAAGGCTCAGGCGTGCATAATGTTCCTGATCCTAACACCTTCAACAGCGCAGTCAGCATAGCTCCTGAAACCCAGTCGGGAGTACGCTCTTTCTATATCCCATATAACTACACCTTCTTCAAGAACCAATATACCCTGATGTATTGGACCGACGGTTCAAGGAGATACGAGCTTGGCAAGTACTATTCTTTCGACTATGAAGGACAGGAGATAGTATTGACACCTGTATTCGAGCATAATATTGCCGACAAGGAGAACCGTGTGCGTGGTGATGAGCTGTATTGGGACTTCCTTACCATGAATAATGTTCAGAAGATACACTGGGATACTCCTAATCTGAACTTCTTCTGGACGAGTAAGGTCGATGTCGAGGTTATCGAGGATGGTATCCGTCGAGATCATACCCGTGACGTGGCTCTCTGGATCCATACCAATTCTGACGGATTCATGAGAAACGACGACCTTCCTGACTGGGCTGCATTCGGTCCTGGAACTACCATCGACCTGCCTTCATGTGCAGGTGCCACAATAAAGATCTACAGTTATTCGGAAATCACCTCAACGACTATTGACGATCACATTCCTGTTCTTGACGAGCTTGAGACAAGAAAGATACACGAGGATGGTGAGCACGGATATATATATACCTATGTCACCTCCAATCCTAATCCGCGTGTCACCATCGCTATAGGCGATGACTTCAGCTACTATAAATGGATAAGGTGCTACTCTCTGCCTGCTGCTTTGATGGAGCTCCACATGGATGTGGACAATAGTGTCCGTGGAGAGGTCGTTGAAATAAAGGGTAGTGGCGAGTATGAGGCTACAGAGCTTGCTGACGGCGGATTTGCATTCCAGCAGGGTAACCGCGTACATGCAACCTTCAAACGTAAGTTCGGCTATGATTTCGACAGAATTATAGATGTAAACCGATTTACAGAAACTGGTGACCCTATGCCTGTCCTTCAGGTACAGAGAACAGATGGTGTCATCACAGGTGTCAGGATGGTTGTGAAGAATAGTGATGAATTTGAGGATGCCGTGAAGCAGCCTGACGGTTCATGGCTTGGCTCTGCATTCACTTTCACGGAAATGCCTGTTGCAGAGGGTGAACTTGATACGTACGAGGTACAGTTTGAGATTTCCTCACACCGTACTATCGAGGTATGCTTCCTGCCAAGACCTACGCATTACATCACATTCAGTACGGGAGAATTTGCTTCGGGTGTAGCTCCTGAGCCTTTATGGGTTGAGGAAGGCGATAAGTTCACCATACCTTATAATAAGACCTTGTATTATGACAACCATACCCTAAAGGCATGGAGGGATGAAAATAATAATATGTATTCCCTTGGCGAGGAATATCGGGCACCTGATACAGACCTGCGTCTGTACCCTGTCTTTGTGGAGAATATCTTCAGCGTTCTTGACGTTACGGAAGATACCAAGGTGACATGGAATCTCACAAAGAACGGTGGCGCTCCGACTATTTCATACGAGCGTTCATCAGGTATCCTTGTCACTCAGCTCTGGAAGGATGACGACTTCATCGACATGAAGATTGACCTGAATGCGTCTGAGGTGTATAAGGACGGGGCATTATGGGTGGTAAACGGTAATGTGGTTGCTGGAAAGTTTGATAACACGTCATACGATGACCGTTGTCAGATCAACGAGCATTCCACTATAACATTCCCTGCCATTAAGGATTGTATCATAGAACTTGAGGCTCTTAGCCCTATTCCTACTTCTGTTAAGATTTCCGGCTCTGAACATGCAGAGGCTACGAAGATATCCCATACCTATGTATTGGGATGGACACAGCATTCTGTTGAGTTCGAGTATGACGGAAACAACGGTAATGTTTACAATACCTGGTGTACGGCATTGTCTATCACATACAGACCTATCACAGCCAATATGCCTGAGCTGACATCTGTTACCTATGGCAACACAACCCTTACGGCTGCACAGCTTGCAAGTCTGAAACAGAATCTTGAGATTGATGTCTCATTCAATGTGGGTGAGAATGACGAATTCCCTAATGTGACTGCGACTGCTGAGAATGGTAAGATTTCTGTTGCCCAGGCAAGTATCGACAACCATACGGCTATCGTATATCTTGTTTCAAATGGTGGTATTACTATTGATTCATACAACCTCAACTTCAATCCTGTTGTTGAAACAAGTCCTATGCTTGTGGGAAGTCCGAGCATATATGTCAATTCCACAGGTTACAATAGCGAGGTTATTCCTCTGGATCAGCCTATTGACGGTACTATCAGTCTCAGTTTCAGCAGAACGATGAAGGCTGTGGAAAGCAGTACTGGCATAAGACTGTATAATGAAGGTGTTGCCCAGGGTGATGCTCTTACAGCCCTTCAGGGTTCTACTCTCGTTCTCAGATACTGGGATCTTGAAGTGAACAAGGAATACACCCTCACTATTCCTGCCAATACTCTGCAGGATGTATTCGGTGGCATGTATGATAGTGATATTTCCGTTACGTTCAGGACAGCATCCGAGATCGTTCCTATCGAGCATAGGAAGTTCAATTGGATAGTAGGTGTTGACGGTACGCTTTCTGAAGGTATTAATGCTGCTAATAATGCCTCTGGTCTTGGCCGCTTCTATATCTTCGTGCCTGATGGCGAGTATGAGCTTGAGGGTAATGAGACGATTGTGCCTTCTACTAGCGATGATGCCACAACCCTATATGATGGTGATGGCGTGAAGCGCAACGATCTGCTCGGCACCACCCTTGATAATAACAAGACAAGAATTTCACGTGCCAATGTTTCGCTCATAGGTCAGAGCGAGAATGGTACCAGGATATTCAACAGACCTGTCATAGAGGGTATCGCCTATACTGCTACCCTCCATCTTCCTGCTT
>JAEEGG010006961.1_pt1 | contig 26339 bp, 17 predicted proteins | sample 9134161 | NCBI WGS metagenome assembly JAEEGG01 (sample SAMN16246543, study PRJNA631951) | gut metagenome | biome: gut microbiome; feature: rumen; material: CR-attached | host: Bos | place: Iran: Karaj | collected 2018-10 | reverse complement strand
TTCTAAAATTTAACTCCCAATTTTTGAAAATATTTTAACTCCCAATTAATATAATGAAAGCAGGCATAGTAGGACTTCCTAATGTAGGTAAATCAACTTTATTTAACTGTTTGTCGAGTGCAAAAGCTCAGGCGGCAAATTTTCCCTTTTGTACCATCGATGCTCAGATGGGACAGATCAGTGTTCCCGACGAGCGTCTGACAAAACTGGCAGAGCTTGTGAATCCCGAGCGTATCGTTCCGGCAGTATGCGATATCGTGGATATCGCCGGACTGGTGAAAGGGGCGAGCAAAGGCGAGGGTCTTGGTAATCAGTTCTTGGGTAATATCCGTGAATGTGACGCCATCATCCATGTGCTCCGTTGTTTCGATAATGGAAATATTGTTCATGTGGATGGCACGGTGGATCCTGTCCGCGACAAGGAAATAATCGACACGGAACTTCAGCTGAAAGATTTGGAGACGGTAGAGAACCGCATGAAGCGTGTGGAGAAGCAGGCTCAAGTTGGTGGCGACAAGAAAGCAAAACTGGAGTATGACTTGCTTTGCCGTTATAGGAGTGCATTAGAGCAGGGAAAAAGTGCCCGTGTGGTGGAGTTGGAGAACGACGATGAGGTGGCGTTGAGCCGTCAGATGTTTCTGCTTACTACCAAACCAGTGCTGTATGTCTGCAATGTAGATGATGCCAGTGCTGCCAACGGGAATGATTATGTTGACCGTGTACGTGATGCTATCAGCGATGAGGATGCCGAGCTGATGATTATCAGCGCCCAGACCGAAGCAGACATTGCCGAGCTGGACTCTTATGAGGAGAAGCAGATGTTTCTGGAGGACATGGGCCTGAAGGAGAGTGGCTGCGACCGTCTGATCAAGTCGATTTATCACCTGCTGAATCTTCAGACATTCATCACTGCCGGTCCGAAGGAGGTGAAGGCATGGACTTACCGCCGTGGATGGAAGGCACCACAGTGTGCCGGCGTGATCCATACTGATTTTGAAAAAGGATTTATCCGTGCAGAAGTCATCAAATACGACGACTACATCAAATACGGGTCTGAGGCGGCTGTCCGGGAAGCTGGCAAGATGGGTGTTGAAGGCAAGGAATATGTTGTGCAGGACGGCGACATCATGCATTTCAGGTTTAATGTGTGAAACACGCATTTCACTAATATAGCTGAGTAGTCAGACTAAAAACTAAAAACTAAAAACTAAAAACTTTACACTCTAAACTATGCTCTACATAGACTGGCAGCCTTCGATGGAGGCGATTAAAATAGGCTCGTTCAGTATTCTGTGGTATTCTCTGTGCTGGGTGATAGGACTGATAGGCGGTTATTTCATCGTCCGTAAGTTGTATGCTGACCAGCGTATCGACCCTGAGTTAAAAAACGGCAGGCTTGTGGCTTCACACCGTTTTGACCCACTTTTCCTCTATTGCTTCATAGGTGTGGTGCTTGGAGCCAGAATCGGTCATTGCGTGTTTTATGAGCCTGACTACTATCTCACTTCGTGGAAGGGAATAGTGGAGATGCTCCTTCCTGTGCGGATAGACAATGCCGGCGGCTGGCACATGGAAGGCTACCGCGGACTGGCAAGTCATGGCGGTGCGATTGGCCTTTTCATTGCGCTGATGCTGTATAAATGGAGGAAGCAGATGCCTGCTTTCATTATTCTCGACAACCTCGGAATTGCAGCTCCGTTCTGTGCTGCCTGCATCCGTATCGGCAACCTGATGAACTCCGAAATCATCGGAACTCAAACCGACGTGCCATGGGCATTTATATTCCACACACATGAGTCGATGGTAAACGGACAGACGGTGCCGCGTCATCCGTCACAGCTTTATGAAGCTATCGCTTATATCATCATCTTCATCATCATCTTGCTGATTTACCGTAAGAGCAGGAAAGCCTATTTAGGAAAGGAGAACCAACTGTATCAGGTGAGGGAGCGCATCTCTGTCGGATCCGGATTCTATTTCGGACTTTGCATCGCCGCTATTTTCACTTTCCGGTTCTGCATCGAGTTTTTGAAGAAGGAGCAGGGCGGCATTGACGACGGCTCGCTGCCTATCGACATGGGTCAGATTCTCAGCATCCCGTTTGTGATTACAGGAGTTTGGGCGATGACAAGGAAGAATTATTTAAGTGAAAAGCGAAAAGTGAATAGTGTAAAGTTAGAATAAATGTATCGAAAACTGAATATAACAGAACTTGACCGCCTGACTGTCGATGAGTTCAAGCAGAGCCGTAAGATGCCAGTGGTGGTGGTGCTCGACGACGTACGGAGCATGTATAATGTAGGCAGTGTGTTCCGTACGAGCGATGCTTACCGTGTGGAGTGTATTTATCTGTGCGGTATAACAGCCTGTCCTCCTCATGCCGAGATTCATAAGACTGCATTAGGTGCTGAGGAGAGTGTCGATTGGATTTACTTCTCTTCTGCAGAGGAAGCTGTCAGCGATTTGAAACGGCGCGGCTATAAGGTGTTTGCCGTGGAGCAGGCTGAGGGCAGTATCAGTTTTCCCCTTCCTACCGACACGTTCGATGAGCTTCCTGACGGCTATGGGCTGGTGCTCGGAAATGAAGTTAAGGGAGTGCAACAGCAGGTGGTCGATCTCTGTGATGGTTGCATAGAGCTTCCTCAATATGGCACGAAACATTCGCTGAATGTGGCTACGGTTGCAGGAATCGTGATTTGGGAGATGGCGAAAAGATATTTTTAATTTACCATTTACTATTTACTATTTACCATTTATTTAGCTAATTGTTTTTTAAATCCGAAATATTGTATAACTGTCAAACCAATGAAAACCGAAGAGCTAACCCCGATGATGCGTCAGTTCATGGAATTGAAGTCGAAGCATCCAGATGCTTTGCTGCTGTTCCGCTGTGGTGATTTCTATGAGACCTACAGCGACGACGCAGTGGTGGCTTCCGAGATACTGGGTATCACGCTGACGAAGCGCAGTAGCGCGATAGGCACCCGCAAGGATGCAGCAGTAGCTATGGCCGGTTTTCCTCATCATGCGCTCGACACCTATCTGCCCAAGCTTATCCGTGCTGGGCGTCGCGTGGCGATATGCGACCAGTTGGAGGATCCTAAGTTGACAAAGAAACTGGTGAAGCGCGGCATCACCGAACTGGTGACTCCCGGTGTGGCGATGACCGACACGGTATTGACCAGCAAGGAGAACAATTTTCTCGCCGCCATCCATTTCGGTAAGGCGATGGTGGGCGTGTCGTTCCTTGACATCACCACCGGTGAGTTTCTGGTTTATCAGGGCACAGCCGACTATGTGGATAAGCTGCTGACGAATTTCTCCCCGAAGGAGGTTTTGTTCGAACGTGGCAAGCGCAATATGTTTCTCGGTAATTTCGGTGGCCGCTATTTCACATACGAACTGGATGACTGGCTCTTCGTGGAGGACACCTCCCGTAAAAAGCTGAACAAGCATTTCGGTGTCCGCAACCTCAAGGGCTTCGGCATCGACCATATCCACGAGGGAATCGTGGCGGCAGGGGTTATACTTTATTATCTTGAGCAGACTCAGCACACCCACATAAGTCATATCAGTCGCATCAGCCGTATTGAGGAGACGCGTTACATGCACCTCGACCGGTTCACCGTGCGCAGTCTGGAGCTGATGGAGTCGATGAACAGTGCGGGAATGTCGCTCTTGCAGGTCATTGACAAGACTGTGTCGCCGATGGGTGGTCGTCTGCTTCACCGCTGGTTGTGTTTCCCGCTGAAAAATCCGGACATGATCAGTGAGCGTCAGGACGTGGTCGATTATTTCTTCCGCTATCCTGATTTCCGCGATCAGGTGCATGAGCTGCTGCGCGGCATGGGCGACCTGGAACGTCTGGGCAGCAAGATTGCCACACAGCGCATCGGTCCCCGTGAGTTTATCCAGTTGCGTCAGTCGCTCCTGAACATAGGTCCACTCAAAAAGCTATGTGCCGCCACCGATAACAAGGTGCTTCAAAGCGTGGCAAAACATCTTGATGCATGCACCGACCTCGTAGATCGTATCGGCAGGGAAATCCGGCCCGACTGCCCTGTGGCAATTAACAAAGGTGGGGTGATAGGCGAGGGGGTGAACACCGAGCTGGACGAACTCAGACGTATCGCCTACAGCGGCAAGGACTATCTCCTGCAGCTGCAGCAGCGCGAGAGCGAGGCTACCGGCATCACCAGCCTGAAAATCGGTTTCAACAACGTGTTCGGCTATTATATAGAGGTACGCAACACATTTAAAGATAAGGTGCCTGCCACGTGGATACGTAAGCAGACCCTCACGCAGGCTGAACGGTATATCACCGAGGAGTTGAAAAAATATGAAGAGACAATTCTGGGAGCTGAGGAGAAAATCATGGCGCTGGAAACAAGCATTTTCAACCAGCTCATGAACGACGCACTTGTGTATATAGAGCCTATACAGGCTGACTCGTCTGAGGTGGCTAAGCTCGACTGCCTGCTTTCGTTTGCACTTGCTGCTAAGGAATATAATTATGTGCGTCCGGTGGTTGACGACTCGCTCGTCATCGACATCCGTCAAGGTCGTCACCCTGTCATCGAGCGCAACATGGAGCTGGGCGAGCAGTATGTGGCGAACGATGTGCTGTTGGAATGCCGCGGGCAGCAGATTATCATCATCACCGGCCCCAATATGGCGGGTAAGTCCGCCCTGCTTCGTCAGACCGCGCTCATCACGATTTTGGCACAGATAGGCTCGTTCGTGCCAGCAGAGTCCGCACGTATCGGCTACTGCGACAAGGTGTTCACGAGGGTGGGTGCGAGCGACAACATCTCGCTCGGCGAATCGACGTTCATGGTGGAGATGAATGAGGCGGCTAATATCCTCAACAATCTCAGCGAGCGTTCGCTCGTGCTCTTCGACGAGCTTGGACGTGGCACGAGCACCTACGACGGCATCTCCATCGCCTGGGCTATCGTGGAGTATATCCACGAGAACCCGAAATATCATGCCCGCACACTCTTTGCCACCCATTATCATGAGCTTAACGAGATGGAGAAGTTGTTTCAGCGCGTGAAGAATTATAATGTGTCGGTGAAGGAGGTCGATAATCAGGTGATATTCCTCCGTAAGCTGGTGCCTGGCGGGAGCGAGCACTCGTTCGGTATCCATGTGGCTAAAATCGCGGGCATGGTACCCTCGGTGGTGCGCCGTGCAGAGGAGGTGATGGCAGAGCTTGAACGTAACAACAGTGGTGAGGGTGTGTCCCGCCCATCTACAGCCAGTATCAGTGCTCCTTCAGAGAAGTCGCAGCTCTCCTTCTTCCAGCTCGACGACCCGATACTCTGTCAGGTGCGCGATGAAATCATCAATACCGACGTTAACAACCTCACTCCCCTTGAGGCGCTGAACAAGCTGAATGAGATAAAGAAGATAATTTTGGGAAAGATTTAAAATTGGGTTTATGGGTCTAGTGGATCAAATGGGCAGTCTTCATGTCAGCCCATTCAGCCCATTCAACCCATAATAACCAAAATAACCCCATTAAACCCAAAAAGAAAATGAATAAATTCTCTAAAAAAATGTTAAAATTTTATATAAATGTCGTTTTCCACATACTTTTTAGAAAAAAAATGCATGAAATTTAAAAATTATTGAAAATAATTGCCAAAAATTTTTTTTGTTTTCTCTTTTTTTTTTAATTTTGCAACGAATCTGCACATAGTATGCCCAAAAAAGTAGATGAAATTGCTTTTTGATGGGCTGCTTTGGGGCAATAACAACAAATAACAGCTGGAAAATATATACATAAAATACTTTAACAACTAATTAACTACTTATTTTATGAAGCACAAATTACTCATAACCGCGGCATCGCTTATGTTTGCTCTGACTGCTTCAGCACAATGGACTAAGCCAACCGTCACCAACTTTGTTGACATGGCGGAGGATGGAGAGACCACACAATATTTATATAATGTGGGGGTCAACAAGTTCTTTTGCGGGCATAACGAGTGGAACACACGTGCATCGGTAGATGAATACGGTGAGCCAATCCGTATTTCCAAAATGGAAGGAGAAGAGGGATATTATGACATCGGCGTTTATCCTTCAAAGTACCGCACCGACATCAACGCATGGAAAAGCCTTTCCGGTAACAGCTGGGATGGCATGTGGTGTGACGGTGACCCTGCAAACACAGGCACCTATCAGGGCTGCCAGATGTGGCTCATCACCAAAATCGGTGACATCTACAAGTTCTCTAACGACAACTTCAACCAGGCATACGAGTTCGGACCGACCGAAGCAACGCTCGGAGTTGGTGACTATGTGATGGGTGAAGCAGGAAACACACGCTGCTATCTCTACTATCAGCACACAGAAACCATTACTAAGCACATGGAAGATGGTGACGAGGATGTTGAGGAGGATGCCTTCCAGGGGAATTTCTATGACGAGTGGAAATTCGTGTCGGAGGAGACTTATAACGAATATGTGGAGAACATCGACAAGTTCAATGCTGCCACATCCCTTAAGAAGGCTATCGACGAGGCAAAAGCTGAAAACCCTGGCATCGACCTCTCCGCACAGGAGACTGTCTATAACAACACCTCTTCTACTTTAGAAGAGCTGCAGGCTGCCGAGAAATCTGTTGGCGACGCAGTGGTTGAATATAAGATGAATGAGGCAACTCCAGACAACCCTGTTAACTTCACTGCAAAGATTGTGAACCCGAACTTCGGACCTGAAGGCTCAACCCCTGACTTCACAGGCTGGCTGGGAACAACGTTCGGTGCCGGTGGTACGACTTGGTCGAACGCAGAGCACTATGGAAAGACATTCGACTCCTATCAGGATATTGAAGGACTGCCTGAGGGTGTGTATATGGTTGCCTGCAACGGTTACACCCGTTATCAGAACGCACAGGCTGACTACAACGCCTGGAAGGCAGGAACTCCTGCAGAGACCAAGATTTATCTGAAGAGTGAGACCACTGGTACATTCTCAACTCCTGTTCATCACGTATCAGCTGGTGGTTCAATCGATGCACCTATCGGCACAAACGGAACAACAACTGTTACCTACACAGATGAAGAGGGAGAGCACACGCTCTACTGCCCGAATCTCATGATTACCGCCAACGACTACTTCCACGACGGTACGAACCGCTACCGCAACGAGGCTTACGGCGGTCTGGCAGGAGGCGACGTTCTCCGTCTCGGTCTGATCAACGAGAAAGCCACCGGTTCCGACTGGTCAATTTTCGACGACTTCGAACTCTGGTACTTCGGAAACTCCGATGCAGCTTATCAGCTCTGGGGCAGCAAGATTGCAGAGAAGAACGTCATTGCATTCAACGAGCATTATGGTGCTCCCGACAAGGCTGTCTATGATGCAGCTATCAACACATTGAAGAATGCAACCAATAAGGATGCCATCATGCAGGCAATTCAGGAATTTGAGACTATACCTGATCAGATTGCATTGAGCCAGAAGAACTATAAGCTCTATCTGCAGGAACTCGACAAGGCCATGGATGAGCTGACCAACCTGGAGAACCAGGGTGCTGATCCTGACATCACGATGGAGCTTTCCGACTACCTGCAGGCTTCCGCAGAGGATAATGGCGACCTTGAATGGGGTTATCCTAACGGTTGCGCAAACTATATCATTGACTTGGAGAACGGAGCAATCGAAGGTCGCCTGTCGGCCGAGGAGATAGCAGAAGAGACTGCATGGCTCCATGCGAAGGTATCTGAAGTTATTGAAAAATGTATGGATGCCGGATTCGACGTGTCGAACCTCCTGGTTAACCCGAAATTCACCGATGGATTCAACGGATGGACCAACTCTGATGGTGGTGCAGTTGTTGGAAACGTTGGTGGTCTGGAAATCTTCCCTGTGGTTGAGTGCTACGAGACAGTCGTAGATGTACAGCAGACTGTAAATGCCAAGCCAGGTGTTTATGCCATCTCCGTATATGCGTTTGAGCGTCCGGGCGGCAACACCCAGTTCTCCGGTGACGAAGACCTGAAAGTTCGCCTTTATATGAACCAGTTCTCTACTCCTGTTCAGCACATCGTGAAGGATGCAATTCCAGATGAGGAATGTCAGGAACAGGTAAACTGCTATCGTGGAGAACTGACTGGTGGATGGCCATACGACTATAATGTTGAGGCATTCGGATGGATTCCGAACTCTGTTGACGGTGCTTCCTACGCTTTCAATTCCGGACGTTATCTCCAGACTTGCTACGGTCTTGTTGGTGAGGACGGCGTGATGAAGATTGGTCTTACTTCCGACGGTGTAAAGCTTAGTAGTGGTGGCTGGTGCCTCTGGGCTGGCTTCTCACTCAAATACATGGCAAAGGATGAGGACGCTCTGTCAAGCGTGATTGAATACTATGCAAACCTTGCAGGTGAAATCTCTGATCCAGCCGGCAAACCCGACCTCAAGGCTCTGAACGATGCTGTCGAGGCAGCACAAGCCGCTACAGACGGTGAGACAATGTACACCGAGCTCTTCAAGATGATTGACGCTTATAATGCTGTGCTTGAGTCAGTGAAGAGCTATGAGAAGGCATTAGCGGCTTACGACAACCTTATGGCAGCTGCTACCGACTATGCTGAAACAGCATCTCCTGAGGCTCTCGCTGCAGCAGAAGGACTCCTCGGCGACTATTCTGGAATTGAGGATTATAACTATGCTGGCACTGAACTTGATCCGATGATTGAAGAGATGGAGAAGGCTACATCTCGTCTGAAGATTCCTGATTACTCAAATCCTCCTACTGACTTCACAGCAGTGATTGATAACCCGAGCTTCGAGACTGGTGACCTCTCAGGATGGGAATACTATCAGGGCAATGACACAGGTTCTAAGGATATCAGCAATGCTACTTACACAGTGGAGAATGCCGACGGACAGTATGTGTTCAACACATGGAGCGGAAGCGCACCTGCTGAAGGTTTCTGGGTACAGCAGAAACTCAGAGCTCTCCCGACTGGAACATACAAGCTTGAGGCTCTCCTCGCTTCTGACGCTGGCAACAAAATCACTCTCTCCGCAAATGACGTTTCTCAGGAATACACCATGGAGAATCCTAAGGAATTAGGTCAGGATGGTGAAATCACATTCACGCTCGCAGAAGAGGGCGATGTAGTAATCAAGGCATGGAGTGCAAGCTGGTTCAAGTGCGACAACTTCCGTCTTACCTACGGTGTAGAAGGTGGTTTGAAGGGTGATGTGAATGGTGACAATGATGTGAATATCTCCGATGTTGTAGCTATCATCAACACAATGGCAGGTGATACTACCTTCGCAGGCACTTCGGATGTGAACGGCGACGGTGATACGAATATCTCCGATGTGGTGAAGGTCATCAACATCATGGCTGGTACAGACGAATAAACTATAAACTAAAGTGGGCATGGTTTTCATGCCGTGCCCACTCCTAAATAAACAATCATTAATTATTAAATAACCTATTTTATTAATTTTTTAAATTTAAGAGATTATGAAAAAGTTTTTTACTTTAATGGCTTTGGCACTTATCGCTGTAAGTGCTAACGCACAGTCAGCATTTGAGGCTGACGGAGGTTGGGCTGACACCAAGAACGTGACTGTAGTTCCTGGCGATGAGGAAGGAAAGTATGGTTATGTTGTTGTTAGCCTGAAGAATGAAGCAGCAATTGGTGGTTACCAGTTCATGGTAGAGGTACCCGAAGGATGCACCCTTGATTCTTACGCTGCAGACAATGCAATGGAAGATGGCAAGGACTATCTGGCTCACTATCCTTGTAAAGAGCAGAAGGTTGGTAAGCAGACACAACTTGTTAACACTTGGACAGTAGGTGTAACAGGTACAGAAAAAGCTAACACTTATCTTGTAACTGCCTATAAATCTGGAGATACTCCTACAGACATGGAACCTCATGACATGAGCCCTCTTGGATACCTCTTCGTTGTTGTTCCTGATGACTTCGAGTCAGGTACTATCAAATTCACCGAGGCTTCTCTCTCTGACCCGACAGGTGCAGGTGGTGACCTCACTACTCACTGCGAAGACTTCGAGGCTCAGCTCGTTAAGGTTACTACCGACATAGGTACTTCTATCGAAGGTGTAAAGGCTGAGACTCTCACAGGTAAGGAGATCTTCAACCTCAGCGGTCAGCGCGTTTCAAAGGCTACCCGCGGTATCTTCATCGTAGATGGCAAGAAGGTATTTGTTAAGTGATTTTAGCAATATCTGATATAAAAATCCCTGGAGCTTAGCTCCGGGGATTTTTTTGTTGAGACGCTAATGAATTAATTTATTGGCTTTTTATTTTGCATTGTTCTTGTTTAATCGTAACTTTGCAAAAAATTTCATAATCATGGACTATAATTTCAGAGAGATTGAGAAGAAATGGCAGCAGCAGTGGGTTGCCGACAAGACGTATGAGGTGAAAGAAGACCCATCAAAACCTAAGTTCTATGTGCTCAACATGTTTCCGTATCCGTCGGGAGCAGGACTCCATGTGGGCCATCCGCTCGGCTATATTGCCAGTGATATCTATGCGCGCTACAAACGTCAGAAAGGCTTTAATGTGCTTAACCCGATGGGTTACGATGCCTACGGACTGCCTGCCGAGCAATATGCCATCCAGACTGGTCAGCATCCGGAAATCACAACGTTTGAGAATATTAGCCGCTACCGCGAGCAGCTCGATAAAATCGGCTTCTCGTTCGACTGGAGCCGCGAGGTTCGCACCTGCTCCCCCGACTACTACCACTGGACACAGTGGGCATTCCAGCTTATGTTCGACAGCTACTACGACACAGCAAAGCAGAAGGCTCAGCCTATCAGCATACTGATTGACCACCTGAAGACCTGCGGCACAGACGGACTCAATGCCTGGGGCAGTGAGGAACTGAGCTTCACAGCTGCCGAATGGAATGCCATGGATGTGAAACAGCAGAGCGACAAGCTGATGAACTGGCGTATCGCTTTCTTGAGCGACATGATGGTGAACTGGTGTCCGGAACTGGGTACTGTGCTTGCCAACGACGAGGTCGTGGAAGGCGTGAGTGTGCGCGGTGGCTATCCAGTGGTGCAGAAACGGATGCGCCAGTGGTGTCTGCGCGTCAGTGCCTACTCTCAGCGTCTGCTCGATGGTCTTGACACCATCGACTGGACCGACTCTCTGAAAGAGACGCAGCGCAACTGGATAGGCCGCAGTGAGGGTGCTGAGGTCGTGTTTAAAGTGGCTGACAGCGATAAGGAGTTCACGATTTTCACCACCCGTGCCGACACGATGTTCGGCGTGACGTTTATGGTACTGGCTCCTGAGAGCGAGCTGGTGGGTGAGCTCACCACCGACGTCCGTAAAGCGGAGGTGGATGCTTATCTCGAGCAGGTGAAGAAACGCACGGAACGTGAGCGCATGATCGACAAGAAAGTGACAGGCGTATTTACTGGCAGCTATGCCATCAATCCGTTCACAGGCGAGAAGAACCCGATATGGGTGAGTGACTATGTGCTTGCCGGCTACGGCACAGGTGCCATCATGGCAGTGCCTGCACACGACTCGCGTGACTATACGTTCGCACGCCATTTCGGCCTGCCTATCATCCCGCTCGTTGAGGGTGCTGACATCAGCGAGGAGAGCTACGACGCGAAGGAGGGTATTGTGATGAACAGTCCCCGTCCAGGCGTTACCCCATATATTGACTTCTCACTCAACGGTCTGAGCGTGAAAGAGGCTATTTCAGCCACGAAGAACTACGTGGAGAGCCACGGAATCGGTAGAGTGAAAGTGAACTACCGCCTGCGCGACGCTATCTTCTCGCGTCAGCGTTACTGGGGCGAACCGTTCCCCGTGTATTATAAGCACGGTATTCCGACGATGATTCCGTCTGACTGTCTGCCTTTGGAGCTGCCCGAGGTGGATAAGTTCCTGCCCACCGCCACCGGTGAGCCACCCCTCGGCAATGCCACCGCATGGGCATGGGATGAGGTGAACCGCCGTGTGGTGGATAACACGCTTATCGACGATAAGACCGTCTTCCCTATAGAGCTGAACACCATGCCTGGCTTCGCCGGTTCCTCCGCTTATTATCTGCGCTATATGGATCCGCACAACGACAAGGCGCTCGTCAGCAAGGAGGCGGATAACTACTGGCGTAATGTGGACCTCTATGTGGGCGGTACCGAGCATGCCACCGGTCACTTGATTTACAGCCGTTTCTGGAACAAATTCCTATTTGACTATGGCTACAGCGTCAGCGAGGAACCGTTCCAGAAGCTCGTGAACCAAGGTATGATCCAAGGACGATCTAACTTCGTCTATCGCGACAACGAGGCAAGCAAGACCGCTGGACATCCTGTGTTCGTGTCGTTCGGGCTGCGTAAGAATTATAAGGACTTGACCCCAATCCATGTGGATGTGAATATCGTGAAGAACGATGAGCTTGATCTTAAGGCGTTCACTGCCTGGCGTCCGGAATATGCCGACGCTGAGTTCGTGCTTGAGAACGGCAAGTATATCTGCGGCTGGGCCATAGAGAAGATGTCGAAGTCGATGTTCAACGTGGTGAACCCCGACATGATTGTTGAGCGCTTCGGTGCCGACACATTGAGGATGTATGAGATGTTCCTCGGACCGGTTGAACAGTCGAAACCGTGGGATACGAACGGTATCGACGGCTGCCACCGTTTCCTGCGCAAGCTATGGGTATTCATCTTCGACAAAGAGGGTAATATCCGCCTTACTGATGACGAGCCATCTAAAGAAGAGCTCAAATCGCTGCATAAGCTGATAAAGAAGGTGAGCGGCGACATTGAGACCTTCTCCTATAATACGAGCATCTCTGCTTTTATGATATGTCTGAATGAGCTGAGTCAGCTGAAGAGCGGGAATAAGCAGGTGATGGAAGCCTTTGTCACGCTGCTTGCTCCGTTCTGCCCGCATATCTGCGAGGAGCTCTGGCATGCCTTCGGACATACAACCACCGTGGTGGATGCTCCATGGCCGGAGTGGAACGAGGACTACTTGAAAGAGGACAGCGTGAGCCTGACGGTGAGCTTCAACGGCAAGGCACGTTTCCAGATGGAGTTCCCTGCTGACGCTGACAACGCCACGATAGAGAAGGCAGTGCTTGAGAATCCGCAGTCGGCAAAGTATATGGATGGCAAGCAGCACATCAAGACTATCGTTGTGCCTAAGAAGATTGTAAATATTGTGTTGAAAGGATAGATTTTTTCTAGGATTTCCTAGGTTTTCCTAGGACTCCCTAGGATTACCTAGAACTCCCTAGGCTTAAAAAATAAAATAATCATTGAGTTTAAATAAAAATATCAGTCTGCTGGTCCGCGACTTTGTGCTGATTACAGTGGGGCTTGCCATCTATGCGATGGCATACACCTGCTTTATCCTGCCTTATCAGATTACGACAGGCGGAGTGGCAGGTATTGCAGCTATCGTGTTCTATGCCACAGGTATAGAGGTGCAAATCACCTACCTGCTCATCAATGCTGTCTTTCTGATTGCAGCAGTGAAGATTCTGGGATGGAAATTCTGCGTGAAGACCATCTACGGAGTGGCTATGCTGACGTTCCTGCTTTGGCTGTTCCAACGTCTGGTTGAGCAACCTGACGGCACGCTGCCTCAGTATTTAGGAGAGGAGGCTTTCATGGCTTGTGTGATTGGTGCGTTGTTGGAGGGAATAGCCTTGTCGTTCTGCTTTATCAACAATGGCTCTACAGGCGGCACCGACATCATCGCTGCCATCGTGAACAAATACCGCAACATGAGTCTGGGCGTTGTGCTGATGATTTGTGATGTAATTATCATCAGCTCCTGCTATTTCGTCTTCAACAATCTGGACCATGTGCATCGCATACAGAAAGTGGTGTTTGGTTTTGCCGCGCTGATTATATCGAGTGTGACACTTGACTACGTGATCAACAAGCAGCGGCAGTCGGTACAGTTCATGATTTTCTCGCGCAACTACTCCAAAATCGCCGACGCCATCAATGCGACAGGCAGGGGAGTGACGGTGCTGAGCGGAGAGGGCTGGTACACGAAGACCGAACGCAAGGTAGTAGTGTGCTTGGTTAAGAAACGCCATTCTGTGGAGATATTCCGCCTCATCAAGCAGATTGACCCATACGCTTTCCTGTCGATGGGCAACGTGCAGGGTGTCTATGGTGAAGGTTTTGACGAGATGAAAGTGAAGAAAATGACCAATAAAAAGCCGATTGTGTTCGCTACGAACAACGCGAACAAGCTTGCTGAGGTGCGTGCACTCCTCGGCGAGAAATACGACATCCGTAGCCTTGAGGACATCGGCTGCACTGCCGACATCCCTGAGACTGGCACCAGCTTTGAGGAGAATGCACTTCAGAAAGTTCGGTTCGTGAAGAAATACTATGGTTTCGACTGCTTCGCCGACGACAGCGGCCTGGAGGTTGAGGCGCTCGACGGTGCGCCCGGTGTGCATTCAGCACGTTATGCGTCGGAAGAGGGTCACGACAGCGCAGCCAACAACGCCAAGCTGCTGAAGGAGATGGAGGGAAAGACCGACCGCCGTGCATGCTTCAAGACGGTGATTGCTTATCTTCACGGCGATGATGTGAGATTCTTTGAAGGCAGGGTTGACGGAACTATCCTTGACGCTCCCCGCGGTGAAGGTGGTTTCGGCTACGACCCTCTGTTCATGCCAGAGGGCTACGAACGTTCGTTCGCCGAGATGAGCGGTGAGGAGAAAAACGCCATCAGCCACAGGGGAAGGGCAGTCAGGAAGCTGGTGGAGTTTCTTTCCTAGGCAAGCAAGGCTTTCTAGTTTGACTAGTCAAACTAGATTTCCTAGTCAAACTAGGCTTTCTATAAACATTCTCAAATAAAATAATTTTCCGTTTTGTCCGTTATACATTAAAGGCGGTATGCGCCGCAAAAGAGAGAACCCTTCAAAAGGGACATTAAAAAGTGCGCTCTGCCTAAAGCCAAAATCAGAATCTTCAAAAACAGCGTCTATTATGAAACGTCATCTATTATCTTTCCTGCTGTTGTTGTCGTCGTTGTCGGTATTTGCAGACGACGGTATCTGGCGTGTGTATGCCGCCTATCAGAATGCAACGCAGACTGTTTCGATGAACGGTTTGGTGTATGTGTTGAGCGATGGCAACCTCTACAGTTACGACCCTGAAGACACGAGTGTGACCACATACGACAAATCGACCGTGCTCAGTGATTTCGATATCTTCACCATATTGCCTTGCCAGGAGACGAAAGAAGTGGTGATAGTGTATAAGAACGGAAATATCGACTTTCTCGACAGCGATGGCGATGTGTTCAACCTGCCGGAACTGAAGACGAAGACGTTGAACATGAAGACGCTGAACGACGCGGTGGTGGAGGATGGCATGCTCTATATCTCCCTAAACTCCGGTATCATCTGTGTTGATGTGAAAAAACGTGCATTCGGTGATTATTACACCTTCACCACAGAAATCCGCAGCGCAGATATCTATGACGGCGACCTTCTTGCGCTCACGCCTCAGGGTCTCTACCGCGGTCATCTGGCTGACAACCTGTTAGAACCGGCAAACTGGGAGCTGATAGCTCCTAAGGCAACCTTTTATCACAAAATTCGTGTGTTTGACGACACGGTTTACATGCGTTGGGCGGGAGGACTCACCTATTTCAAGGACCTGGAGAAAGGACAGACCGCATCGGTGTTTCAGGAGCGCACAACCACGGATATATGGATTTGCAACGACAAGCTCTATGCCATCACCGACCAGGGGCATCTCATTGAGGTGAGCGACCCAGCCACCTATGTGACCTATAACAACTCTCTGGGCATTCAGTCCCTTTGCCACAGCTTCAAGACCTACTGGGGTGCTTGTGGCACTGACGGGCTTTGCAGTATGTCGATAGACAACGATACCATCATCCAAAAAGCCGGCTCCATCATGCCCGACGGCCCGATCCGTGACTTCAGCTACAAGCTGAACCTGATTGGCAACCGCCTGCTTGTGGCAGGTGGTGTGTTCAACTACAGCGGTGAGCTGAACCGACGGCTCACTGTCATGAAATACGAGAACGGCAAATGGACTCCATTCGACGAGAGCGGCTATGACACCTACGGCGAACTGTTCTACCGTAACGCCTGTGACGTGGTTCAGGATCCTACCGACCCTGAGCATCATTTCGTTGGTACGGCCCGCTCTGGCATCTATGAGTTCAAGAACTATCAGCTGGTAGATCATTTCACTTACGACAACTCACCCATCACCTCGATTCTGCCTACATTGGCGACTGCTGGTCAGTATGTTCGCACGACGAGTCTGCAGTTCGACTCGCAGCGTAACCTGTGGTTCACCAATACCGAGTGCGACACCATCATCCGCATATTCAAGGCTGACAGGACCTGGACCTCTTATTACGTACCTGAAATCAAAGGAAACCCCACGTTCGACCATATATTGTTCGACGAGCGTGGATGGGCATGGATAAACAGCCGGCGGTCGGGAGGCAACAACGTGAAAGCCGGCTTCCTTGTGGTGAACCCGAACGGTAACCCAGGAAACCCCGCCGGATTCACACATAAGTTTGTCAGTCAGTTCTACAACCAGGACGGCATGCTCTACCAGCCCGTGCTTATGACCAGCTTCTGCTTCGACCTTGACGGTGCATTGTGGCTGGGTTACGACAAAGGGCTGTTTAAGCTGGATAATCCCGGGAATGTGTTCAAAAGCGAGGACGACCGTCTGACGCTCACCCAGGTGAAGGTACCCCGTAACGACGGTACAGACCTGGCGGACTATCTGCTCAATGAGGTGCCGGTTAAATGTATCGCTGTGGATGGCGGCAACCAGAAATGGATAGGCACGAGCGGCTACGGCGTGTATCTCATCAGTGCCGACGGATTGGAGACTATCGAGCATTTCACCACCTCTAACAGTCCACTCATCAACGATGACGTGTATGATATTAAGATAAACGGTCAGACCGGCGAGGTTTTTATCGCTACGGCAGGCGGTCTGTGCTCTTACATAGGTGAGGCTACAGATCCCGTAAAAAAATTCGACAAAGACCTGGTGAAGGTATATCCGAACCCTGTGAAGCCAGAATACGACGGTAAGATCGTGGTTCGTGGCATGATGCTCAACTCCGATGTGAAAATCGTGAATGCCGCAGGCTGGCTCGTGAATCAGGGCAGGAGCATAGGCGGCACCTACAGTTGGGACGGCCGTCTCTCGTCTGGCAAGCGTGCCGGAGCTGGCATCTATTACATTCTCGGCACCGATGAGGAAGGCAACAACGGGGTAGTCGGCAAGTTCATCATGATAGAATAACAATTTTATTTACGATTTAAGAATTTACGATTTAAGAATTTACGATTTAAGAATTTACGATTTAAGAATTTACGATTTAAGAAATTACGATTTAAGAAATTACGATTTAAGAATTTACGATTTAAGAATTTACGGTTTTAACTTCCGAATTTTTAAAAATAATTGCATATAGATGCATATCTTGCATATAAATACAGAATATTATGCAAGATATGCATTTTTTTTGTATTTATTTGCAAAAAGATTATGTAAATATGTATATTTTTCGTAACTTTGCAGAAATTTTGTGAAAATTCGGATAAAAAGATTGTAAAAAGGAGTATTTTGTGGCAAAAAGAAAGCAAAAAGAGAGATTTAAGTGAAAAGTGCAAGAATAAAAGATTGCAAAACGATAATAAAATGGCAGAAAATTTGGTAATTAAAGAAATGAATGATGTTGCCGTGAGATTTTCCGGTGACTCCGGCGACGGCATGCAGCTTGCAGGCAACATCTTCTCCACCGTGTCGGCAACAGTCGGCAACAGTATCAGTACCTTTCCCGACTATCCGGCTGATATCCGTGCCCCCCAAGGGTCTCTCACAGGCGTAAGTGGATTCCAGGTGCATATCGGGGCAGATATCGTCTATACGCCCGGTGACCGCTGCGATGTGCTTGTGGCGATGAATGCTGCAGCGTTGAAAACCCAGTATCGCTATGCTAAGCCTGGGGCAGCCATCATCATCGACACCGACGCGTTCGGACCAGCTGACCTGAAGAAAGCGGCATTCACCACCGATGACCCGTTGAAGGAGATGGGCATCGACCCTGACCGTGTGATTGCCTGCCCTATCACCCAGATGGTGAAAGACTGTCTGGCTGACAGTGGCATGGACGTGAAAAGCATCGTGAAATGCCGTAATATGTTCGCACTTGGACTGGTCTGCTGGCTTTTCGACCGCGACCTGAATGTTGCGTTCAATTTCCTGAGAGACAAATTCGCTAAAAAACCAGGAGTGGCCGATGCCAATATCAAGGTGATTCAGGCTGGCTACGATTATGGTCACAACACCCACTCGAGCGTGGCTAATGTCTATCGCATTGAGACCAAACATAAAGTGCCGGGCAGATATATGGACATCACCGGCAACAAGGCCACTGCCTACGGACTGATAGCAGCCGCAGAGAAAGCAGGGCTTCAGCTCTATTTAGGATCTTATCCTATCACTCCTGCCACCGACATCCTTCATGAGTTGTCGAAACACAAGTCGCTCGGCGTGAAGACGGTGCAGTGTGAGGATGAGATTGCAGGCTGTGCAAGCGCAGTGGGTGCCGCCTTTGCCGGTGCTTTGGCTGCTACATCCACCTCCGGACCTGGCATCTGTCTGAAGTCAGAGGCAATGAACCTTGCTGTGATCATGGAGCTGCCTATCGTCGTACTCGACGTGCAGCGTGGCGGACCAGCCACCGGTCTGCCGACCAAGAGCGAACAAACAGACCTGCTCCAGGTGCTTTTCGGACGTAACGGTGAGTCGCCTATGCCCGTGATGGCAGCCACCAGCCCTACCGACTGCTTCGATGCCGCCTATAACGCCGCTAAGATGGCACTTGAGCACATGACTCCTGTCGTGCTGCTCACCGACGCCTACGTGGCAAACGGATCCGGTGCTTTCAAACTGCCCGACCTCAACAGTTATCCTGATATTAAGCCTCCATACGTTCCTGAGGAACTGCGTGGCACATGGACACCCTATCAGCGTGACGAGCAGACAGGCGTGCGCTACTGGGCGGTTCCCGGCCGTGAGGGATTCGAGCATATCCTCGGCGGATTGGAGAAAGACAACAAGACCGGTGCCATCAGCACGAACCCTGAGAACCACGACCTGATGACCCGTTTGCGCAAGGCGAAGATTGATAATATCGCAGTGCCCGACCTGGAAGTGGAAGGTGACGTTGATGATGCCGACCTGCTGATTGTCGGTTTCGGAGGCACCTACGGACACCTTCATGCCGCTATGGACGAGATGCGGGCAGAAGGCAGAAAAGTGGCGCTGGCGCAGTTCAAATACATCAACCCGCTGCCTAAAAACGCCTCAGAGGTATTGAAACGCTATCCAAAAGTTGTAGTGGCAGAGCAGAACATGGGCCAGCTCGCTGCCTATCTGCGCATGAAAGTGGATAATTTCGTGCCACTCCAGTTCAACGAGGTGAAAGGCCAGCCGTTTGAGGTGGCTACACTGAAGGAAAACTTTGAGAGTTATCTCTAATTAATAATTCTATAAAAAATCTATAGTAACTATAGTATCTAAAGTCCCTATAGTAACTATAAAAAAACAAACAGCATCAATGGAAACAACAACATATACTCAGTCGGATTTTAAAAAGGGTCAACCGAGGTGGTGCCCAGGCTGCGGTGACCATTTCTTTCTTGCGTCGTTGCATAAGGCGATGGCTGAAATCGGCAAGGCACCCTGGCAGAACGCTGTGATATCGGGTATCGGATGCTCAAGCCGTCTGCCCCATTATATGGCCACATACGGCATGAACACCATTCATGGCCGTGCAGCTGCCATTGCTACAGGGTGCAAGGTGGCAAACCCAGAACTTACCGTATGGCAGGTGAGCGGCGACGGTGACGGACTCGCCATCGGCGGCAATCATTTCATCCATGCCAACCGCCGTAACATCAACTTGAACATGATTCTGCTCAACAACCGCATCTATGGGTTGACCAAAGGGCAGTATTCACCTACCTCACCACGTGGATTCATATCGAAATCAAGTCCTTACGGCACAGTAGAGGATCCGTTCCGTCCGGCAGAGCTTTGCTTCGGTGCCAGAGGTCATTTCTTTGCCCGTGCCGTCGCCACAGATGCAAAAGGAACGGTGGAGATTCTCAAGGCAGCTGATGCCCATAAGGGTGCGTCAGTGTGTGAGATTCTTCAGAACTGCGTGATTTTCAATAACGGCACGCACGACAACGTTTATTCTCCCGCAGAGCGTAAAAAGAACGCTATCTATCTGGAGCATGGCAAGCCGATGGTGTTTGGTGAGAACAACGAGTACGGACTGGTGCAGGAAGGGTTCGGTGTGAAAGTGGTGAAAATCGGTGAGGATGGCTACACGATGGACGACGTGCTCGTTCATGATGCCCACTGCGAGGACAACACGCTCCATGCCAAGCTGGCGATGATGGAATGGCCTGTGGCACTCGGTGTGATCCGTGACGTTGAGGCTCCGACCTACGACGACAGTGTGACCGCCCAGATAGAGGAGCTGTCGGCAAAGAAGAAATACCACAACTTCGCTGAGCTCCTTGAGACTAATGATATCTGGGAAGTGAAGTAAATTTATGATTTAAAGATTTAAAGATTTAAGGATTTAAGGATTTAAGGATTTAAGGATTTACGATTTACGATTTAAGGATTTACGATTTACGGATTTACGATTTACGGATTTACGGATTTACGATTTACTATTAATATTGATATTTTATCATTTAAATATTTAGTTTAAAGGTAAAAAGAATAAATAATCTTTATGAAGATTGAAAAGTGTGTGTTGCTAATCATTTGTGAACACACACTTTTTGTTTTATTCAAAAAAAATCCGTACTTTTGCATGAGAAACAATATCATAAATCATACATCTTTAAATCTTTTAATCGTACATTATTAAATCTTTTAATCGTACATTATTAAATCTTTTAATCGTACATTATTAAATCTTTTAATCGTACATCTTTAAATCTTTTAATCGTACATCTTTAAATCATAAAATCAAAATGGGCCTGATATATACAAAGAAAAAAGACGAGGAGACGCAGAACACGGCTGACCCGTGGAACGTCTATGGTGTGGGGTTCGGCAGAGAAAGCAAGGCAGATTCAAAGAAAGTGGCTTGGGAGGTGAGAAGCACCACCGAGGATTTGCCTGCCGGACAGAAAGAACCCGATGATGCCACTTTAGTCATCACCGTCAATGACCAGAATGTTGATAATTCTGAAAACACATGAAATTCCGCATATTTCTCATGAATTTTTATTTTACAGGAATTACAGGAATTTATTGAATTATTTTAAAGCACGAATTACACTAATATTTATTTACAGGAATTAATAGAATTATTTTAAAGCACGAATTACAGGAATTTATTGAATTATTCATTAAACGAATTATCTATTCCTGTTTCTCAGTTTTCCAAAGATACTACACTTTTCACTATTCACTATTCACTTTTCACTTTTCACTTGATGTCAATCGATGAGCACTATATGCGTCGTTGCCTTCAGCTGGCGCGCAACGGATTTCAGCATGCCCGTCCCAATCCGATGGTAGGGGCAGTGGTGGTGTGTGACGGAAGGATTATTGGTGAGGGTTATCATGTGCGTTGCGGAGAGGGACATGCTGAGGTCAATGCGTTGGCATCGGTACGTCCATCCGATGAGCATCTGCTGCCTGAGAGCACGATATACGTAAGCCTAGAGCCTTGTGCCCATTATGGCAAGACACCGCCTTGCGCCCGTCTGATTGTGGAGAAGCGGCTGCGCCGCTGCGTGGTTGGCTGTATCGACCCGTTCAGCAAGGTTCAGGGCCGCGGCATCGCCATCCTTCGTGAGGCAGGCATTGATGTGACGGTTGGTGTGCTTGAGCAGGAATGTCTTGACCTCAACAAGCATTTTATGACTTATCACCGTTTCCACCGTCCATTCATCACACTGAAATGGGCGGAGACCAGCGACGGATTCATCGGTTATGCCGACCAGTGTCCGGGGCATAGGCTGACGATATCCAACAGCCTGACCCGCATGGTGTGTCATCAGCGCAGGACTGAGCATGATGCTATCCTCGTTGGCAGGCATACGGTGATGACCGATCATCCGCGTCTGGATGTGCGTCACTGGCATGGAGACGCCCCGCTGAGGGTGGTGCTTGCCCACAACGAAGTTGACAGCTATCCCGCTTTATATTTCTCAAGCGTGGAGGAGGCTGTCCGAGGATTGTATGATCGTGGCGTCCAGTCGTTGCTCGTGGAGGGTGGCAGGCAGACTTTGCAGTCGTTTATCGACCGTGGTCTGTGGGATGAGGCATTTGTGGAGACCGGTCCTTCCGTGGCCGGGGAGGGTGTGTGCAGTCCTGTGCTGAACGAGCATGAGTTGGTTGGCACCACCTTCTACGGCTCAAACCGTATGGCATGGATAAAACACCGATAATGTACTTTTTGTAAGGTAAAAAACCTTTATTTGCTTAAAAAAGACGAAAAAATCCTATAAAATTGTTTAAAAGTCACATTAATAGTTGAGAATCGGGAAAATTGTTTGTAATTTTGCAAATTGAAACATCATGGACTTATTAAAATGAACAGATTTTTCTCATTATATCTGCCTCTGACGGCTTTTGCATTATTTTTGTTTTCATGTATTAAATCCGAGGACGATGAGGTGACCGTCACATCCACCTGTGTGATTACCGGATTCAGCGTAGGAGACATCAAATCGAATTATACCACCAAGACAGTTTCCGGCAGGGATACCACTTTTTCCCGTACTGTCTCAGGGAAATCTATCTTTTTTAATATCGACCAGGTGAACAATAAAATCACCACCGTGGATTCGCTCGCCAACTGGGTGAATATCTCTCGTGTGGTGCCCACTGTCATAGGTATAGGAACGGTTGCCTACCGTGAGAAAGGCTCCGGCAATGACTTCTATTACCTTCGTAGCGGGAGCGACTCAATCAATTTCACTAACGGTGTTGAGCTTCGTGTGAGTTCCAGCGACGGCAAATATACGCGTCTCTATGATGTGACCATCAAAAAAAGCCAGTATGAGATTGAGCGTATCAGCTGGCATCCAATGGGCGGAAATCTGGAGTTGACAGGTGCTCACCGAACATTATCCGCCGCCGGCAAGCTCTATGTGTTTGCAGAGAACGACGGTAATCCCACAGTCACAGTGGGTATTGCCAGCGGAAATAACATCTCATGGACCACTCCCGATCCGTTGTCGATGCCGGTCAACATACAGTCTGTCACCTGCTTCGACGGACGTTTCTTCGGTCTGGGCAACGACGGAACTGTATGTAGCTCATCTGATGGTGTATCGTGGGCTTCAGCTGGAGGCACCAAGCTGGAACGGCTCCTGATGGCCGACAATTTCCGTCTTTACGGCTTCGATGGAACCACACTTCTCTCTACTTCCGACGGTGATACCTGGGAGACAGAGCAAGCCGTGGATATGGAATCTCTGCCTCAGATGCCAGTGTCGGGTGTAAGCTATGCGATGAACACAAACGAACGACTTGAGAATGTGGTGATGACTGGTGTGAACCCTATGCTGAGCACCACCCCCGTGTGGTTCAAAGTGAGCGCACAGAGCGCAGACTCTGATCAGGACTGGCATTATATCAATATCTCAGACGACAACCCATTTGGTTTACCTCCTTTCTCCAGCGTGCAGATGGTCCGCTATGGCGATGTCCTGCTTGCTGCCGGTGCAGGAGGCGGTGAGACTGCCTACAGCAACTTGTATGTGTCCGCCGATAACGGCATCACCTGGCACTTGCAGCCCGACAGCTACTTTATGGTTGAGTCGGTGATGGGTTCTGCCCTGCCTCTGACGATGACTGTATGCAGCAATGCTGTTTATGTCGTGCAAAGTGGCGGTAAGGTTTGGAAAGGTGTAAAATAAAATAAACGCATTTGATGGACAACCGCTTGCAATGCTTCTGTGTACTCACAACCTTAAAACGGTTGGCTGCCCCGCTGCGACGTGTGGTAGTGGCACTGATGGTGATCTTCGCCATGCCCGCTGCTGCTCAGGAGTTGGAGTATGCGATGGAGGTGGGCGGTATGGCGGGAGGAAGCTTTTATTTAGGTGACGCCAACTATTCAGGTTTCTACAAGAACCTGTGTCCGTCAGGCGGTCTGTTCGCCCGCTGGAACATCAACCCGCGTATGTCGGTGAAGTTCAACGCGCTCTATGCCGGAGTCAAGGGCGACATCAGGAATAACGAGACAAAATATCCGTCGCTGGAGTCGTTGGAGTTGGAGAAACCCAAATTCAACAACTCTGCCGTGGATGTGAGTGCCACCTACGAGCTCCATTTCTGGGGATTCGGGACTGGTACAGCCACATATAAGGGAAATAAACGCTGGTGTCCGTATATCCAGATGGGCTTGGGTGCCACCTACTGCAATAAGGTGTTCACCATGAACATCCCGATGGGTTTCGGCGTGAAATACAAAGTGAAGGACCGTCTGAACGTGGGTGTTGACTGGGCGATGCATTTCTCATTGAGCGACCAGCTCGACGGGGTGGAAGACCCCTACCGCATCAAGAGCGGTTTCCTTAAAAACAAGGACTCCTACTGCATCACCAGCATCTACGTGTCGTATGATTTCTGCCCGAAGCTGAGGAAATGTCCGAGTCTGGAATATTGATTTTATTAATAATTAATAATTATAAGTGAATAGTGAATAGTGAATAGTTTATTTACTAAAACTAAGAACTAAAAACATGGTTTAAAGTAAATTACTAAAAACTATAAACTAAAAACTATAAACTAAAAACTAACAATGTACTTAGAACAGTTGGACCAATCACGTCTGCCCCGTCATGTGGCGATTATCATGGACGGCAACGGACGTTGGGCGCAGCAGCGGGGGCTGCCGCGCACTGAGGGGCATGTGGCTGGTGCCGACAATGTGCATGACATCATAACCGCCTCAGCCGAGCTGCATCTGGGTTTTGTGACACTCTACACATTCTCCACAGAGAACTGGAACCGTCCGAAGGACGAGGTGGATGCGCTGATGCACCTGCTGATGAAGCATCTCGACGGCGACATCTTCATGAAGAATGGCGTGCGGTTCCGGATAATCGGCGACCGTAAGCGTCTGCCTCTGTTCGTGAGGGAAGGAGTTGAGGCACTCGAGGACCTGACAAAGGATAACAAAGGTACCTGTCTGATTCTTGCCCTCAGCTACTCGTCGAAATGGGAGCTGACAGACACTGTGCGTCAGCTTGCCTCGAAAGTGAAAGATGGTGATCTGAATCCTGAGGACATCAATGAGGAACTTATCTCCGAGAACCTGCAGACCAGCTTCATGCCCGACCCTGAGCTGCTCATACGTACCGGCGGCGAGCAGCGTATCAGCAACTATCTGCTTTGGCAGTGTGCTTACAGTGAGTTTTATTTCACAGATGTCTATTGGCCTGACTTCAACCGCGAGGAACTATATAAAGCTCTCTGCGCCTATCAGCACCGGCAGCGCCGTTTCGGCAAAACCGGCGAGCAGGTGGAGCATGACACATAGTTTTTTAAATGTCTCCGAAATAATCCTCCCGGAAACCCCTGAAACTCCGGACATTCCTGACTCTCTGGAGAATCCGGAAATTACTCTATACTTAAAAGATTACACTCTAAACTTTACACTCTATATATGAAACGATTGATATTGTCAGCGATGGTACTGTTTTCTCTGCTTCTGGGCGTTGACGCTCAAGTGCTGGAGGATAAGCCGACCGTCGTTTATGGTCAGACCCGCCGTATGCCTATCGGAGGCATCAGTGTTGAAGGTGTTCAGAATTATGAGGACTACCTGCTGATAGGTATATCCGGCTTGTCGGTGGGCGACGTGATTGAGTTCCCGGGTGAGGACATCAGCCAGGCCATCAAGCGCTATTGGAAGCACGGGCTGTTCTCCACCGTGAAAATTGAGGCAGACAAGATCCAGAACGACAGTATCTATCTGAAAATCGTGCTTTCACTTCGTCCACGTGTGAGCCAGGTGAACATCAATGGAGTGAAGAAGAGCGAGAAGGAGGATTTGGAGAGCAAGATGGGTATTATCAAGGGCAATCAGATTACTCCTAACATTATAGACCGCGCCAAAATCGTGGCCAAGAAATATTTCGACGACAAGGGCTTCAAGAACGCCCAAATCGATATTCTCCAGCACGACGATATCAATAACGACAACCAGAGGATTGTGGATGTGAATATCGACAAGCAGGAGAAAGTGAAGGTGCGCCAGATC
>JAEEGG010006958.1_pt1 | contig 26343 bp, 19 predicted proteins | sample 9134161 | NCBI WGS metagenome assembly JAEEGG01 (sample SAMN16246543, study PRJNA631951) | gut metagenome | biome: gut microbiome; feature: rumen; material: CR-attached | host: Bos | place: Iran: Karaj | collected 2018-10 | reverse complement strand
AGAACAGCGGGTTCTGTTTCTTTGCCAGCTCCTTTGCCTGAGCATCAGCACCCTTGTCCTTCTTGGCCAACTTGGCAGCCAGATCGTTGGCGGCAGCCTTCACAGTATCAGCGGCAGCCTCGGCCTCAGTAGCGGTGGTGTCTTCCTCGACAACCTCACCGCCCTGGATGGCGTAGCGCTGGTTCAGCTGAGCCAGCAGCGGGGTGACCTCCTGAGAGTTATAGGTCTCCCAGAACTCGAGGTTAGCACTTCCCTGAAGGAGCTTACGCACACGCTCCGGCTCCTTGATACCAGGCATCTCGACCATAATACGGCCGCTCTGGCCTTCGAGTTTCTGGATGTTTGGCTGGACGACACCGAACTTATCGATACGGTTACGAACCACGTTGAATGAGTTGTCGACAGCCGAGGCGACCTCCGTACGGAGTGCAGCCTCCACCTCAGAGTCCGTGCTCTGGGTGCTCACCTTGCCCTTCATCTGCTGAGTAGCAAAGATAGCAGCAAGGGGACGGCCATTGCCTTCTTGTTTCCAATACTTAATAAACAGGGAGATGAAGTCGTTCTGACTGGTTTCCTCTTCCTTCTTGGCCAGTTCCATAGCCTTTTTGTAGGCAGCGTCCTGCTTGTGGTCGGCGAGCACGTCGACGACATCAGGCACAGACACCTCGAGGATTACGTTCATACCGCCTTTCAGGTCAAGACCCAGGCCAATCTCCATCTCACGGCACTGCTTCAGCGAATAGATGCCCATATACACCTTCTCGTTGTTGATTGAGTCGAGGTACTCCGCACCAGCTTCCTCACCCATGGCGGCAGCCTTACTCTCGTAGTGGCGTGTCACGAATGAGAAGGAGAGGTAGAAGCAGCACACGAGCATCAGAAGCACTGCGATTACTTTTACAATTCCTTTGTTTTGCATTTTGATTTTTGATGTTATTTACTATATATATATTCTGTTCGCGTACATTTTTAGCGTGCAAATATAGACATTTTTTCAGAATTGGAAAAAAATATTAGCGTTTTTCATTCATTTTTTAAGGTTTATGCACTAATTTTAGCCAACAAAAGATAGGATAATGGTCGCTTGCGTCAATTTTGTCATCAATCTGGCAGTTATAAGGCGTGAAGTGATCAGAGCACAAAATGTGGTCAATTCGGAAACAAATGCCTTTCCGATTATATGACAAACCGAGTCCTCTTCCGGTCTCAGCAAAGCAGTCTGTCAGTCCCTTGGAGATAACGTGGCGGGAGTAGGAAATGGGATTATCGTTGAAGTCGCCACAGACAATCATCGGATACTGACGGTGCTGTTCGATATAACGATGTACGGCCTCAGCCTCCTTGGCACGGATGGCATTCGACTGCCCGAGTTTCGACATGATCAGTTTCGACTCCTCCTTGAGCGTATCCCGTCGCATCTTTCCCTTTATCATCTCCTCATAGCGGGAACGGTCCTCGGTAGAGAGATGAGTGCTCTCCAGATGGTTGTTGATGACCAGCAACGTGTCTTTGCCAACTTGCAGATACCACGCCACAGAACCATTTGCCTTCGACTCATAAGGAATACGCTCACGCCGGATGATAGGATAACGGGAGTGGATGCCCATACCGTTCGTAAAGTCCGCAGCGGTAACAAAGAAGATGGTGTCGTTGTAGGGATATATCTTCTGATAACGATGGAAGACATAGCGCCGCCAAGTGTCCACATCCTCCTGTAAACAGACGATGTCGGCATCCTGACGGGCGAGGCAGTCGTAGATGACGTCGAATCCCTCATTATCCTTATAATTATCAATGCCTGTATAGGAGCAGACATTGTAAGAAAGGAACTTGATGGCATCTTCGGGCACATCCTGGGCCGAGTGCATCGGCATATAAAGGGCTATCGGGGGATAGGCCAGCAGGTAACCCACAATCGGAATCCACACCTTCCGCCACTTAAACGTGAGCCAGAAGAAAATGAAGATGAGGTTGAGCAACAGGAATATGGGAAAAGTCATGCCCAGATTCGAGAGCAACGGATAGGACTCAGGACTGATACGATCAGAATAGCCCGCTGCCAGCATCAGCAGCACGGTTGCCACATTCGCACCTGCGAAGATGTTGATGGTGAAAGTTTTCAGTTGCTTGATCATCGCTCGTTGCTCGCATCGAAGAGTTTCTTTTTCTCTTCTTTCGTCAGACTATCGTAACCACTCTTACGGATCTTGTCGAGAATGGCGTCAATCTCTTCCTGGTTCTTACGCTTCCGGGCATTATACTCCTGATCGGTCTCTCTCGCCCCACCCTGCTCAGCGTGCATGTGCGGCGACTGATGTTGGTGGCTGTTCTGCTGTCGCTGGTCGAAGTTACGCTTCAGATTCTCAAAGAACTGCTGGCCACGACTGCGGTCATAACTCCCGTTGGGATGCTTGTTCCAATAGCGGATCATCAGGTAACCGAAGAGCATGCCTCCCAGATGGGCCGTATGAGCCACGCCGTCACCAGAGGAACCAAGGGCAGAGAAGAACTCTATGGCCACATAACCCAATACGAACCACTTCGCCTTGATGGGGAACGGGAATGGAATGATAAACAACCGCTCGTTGGGGAAGGTCATACCAAAAGCGAGGATGACAGCATAGACGGCACCCGAAGCGCCAATCGTTGTCCAAGAATTCAGAGCATTAGCATACTGGCTTCCATACTCCATCACCATCCCTAATGTAGTCTCCGGAACCTGCTCTACAACAGTCATATAGAACGAGCCGAACTGTGCCAATTCCTGTAAAAGACCCGCTCCAATACCACATGTAATGTAATAAAAAAGGAATTTCTTCGGACCCCATACATTTTCTATGACACAACCAAACATCCAAAGGCCAAACATATTTGACAGGATGTGCATGAACGAGGCATGCAGAAACAAATAGGTCACCAACTGATAATAATGAAAGTGGCTGGCCATAAAGAAATGCAGTCCACCGATGTCTGCCAAGTCTATGCCACGCATCTGGAAAACCAGCGTGGCAAGGAAGGCAATCAGGTTGATGATCAACAGATTCTTCGTGATAGGGGGTATGCGGAACATCATTGCTATTTGCTATTTATCAATTTATGATTTACGATTTTGGCCTTACGGCGGTATTTCGGCTGCAAAATTACGAAAAATATCTCGTTTTAGCCCTAAAAACGGGGGGAATAGTACTTTTTTTCATTAAAAAAGCAATTTTTTCTCTTTTTTTGTTGTTTCTTTGAATAGTTTACACTATATTTGCCATCAAATTCAGTTAAACATTAGTTTTATTACTATTAATAATTTATTTTAAAATTAAAAATTATGAACAAAACAGAATTGGTAGAGAAGATTGCAGCAGGTGCTGGTCTCTCAAAAGTAGACTCTAAGAAGGCTTTGGAAGCCACAATCGCAGCTATTAAGGACGCTCTCGTAGCAGGTGACAAGGTTGCTCTCGTTGGTTTTGGTACATTCAGCGTTAGCGAGCGCCCCGCTCGTGAGGGTATCAACCCCGCTACAAAGCAGAAGATTTCGATTGCTGCCAAGAAGGTGGCTAAGTTCAAGCCAGGTGCTGAGCTCGCTGATGCTATCTAATTCGAAATTTGTAAAATAAAAATACGTGGAGGCCTCGCTTGAAGCCTCCACGTTATTTTTCTCTTCTCACTGATTACTTCTCACTGATCCTGATCCAATCGGCATCCACCCAGCCACGATCGCATTTAGGATCGCTCTCGGCAGCAATGAAGCCGAACTTGGCTCCAATCCATTTTCCTTCCTTCATCTGAAACGTATCGCCGCAGTCGGAGAATTTCTTACCATTCTGGCTCCACGCGAAACGTACCTTTGAATCCTTCACAGACAGTCTCAGGTAGATATCCTCGTGGATACCCGGCTTATAATCTATCTGATCCGCAGCCGTTGGTTTCAATGTGGCGATGACGGTTTCCGTCTGAACATTGCCTTTGTCGGCACCCTTGCAGGTCATCAGCACCAGTTCGAACGTCTGCCCCACCCTACGGACAACGAGGGCACTATAGTCGAGCCCCATCATGATAAGACCGCCAAACTGTCCGTCGGCCTTTGAGGTCATACGCAGTTTCGTGGTGACAGTAAAAGCATCAGCAGGTGTCTTCTGCAACAACAGATTGGGCACTTCCCAGAAATTCTTCCAATCCTTAGAGAGTTTATAGGTATAGATACGGAACGTGCCGAAGGCGGTAGGAACGCCTAATTTCTCATCGTAGTTCGCATGCCATTGCCATTGTTTGCCAAGCGTCGGTGAATTAAACTCATCACTCTCCACCGGATTCACGATTGGACAATTATCCATTGAGCATTTCGGTTTCCGGAATGTCTTCACCGGCTCACCGTTCTTACCCATGATGGGCCAGCCTGATGACCAGTCGACAGGATTCAGATGCACCACACGACCATAGGCCTCCTTATCCTGAAAATGCAGGAACCAATCCTCACCATATTTCGTATGCACCCATCCACCCTGATGAGGACCGTTGATGTCGGTCTTACCCTGGGCAAGAACGATCTTATGCTCGTAAGGGCCGTAGGGCGATTTCGAGCGCATCGCGAGCTGGAAGCCCGTAGGCACACCGCCAGCAGGACACATGATCCAATACCAACCATCACGCTTGTAGAACTTCGGTCCCTCACAAGTACGATTTTCCGTACCATTGCCATCGAAAACGATGACAGGCTGCCCGATGGCCTTCGTACCATCAGACGACAATTCACGGACCGTCAGCACAGAGGCAAATTTTGAGCGTGAGTTCGCCCAACCATTCACCAGATAGCAACGTCCGTCGTCATCCCAGAGAGGTGTGGTATCAATATAACCTTGTCCTTTAATCACACAGACAGGCTTTTCCCACTTGGCGGCAGGATCCTGCGTCTTCACCATGTACACACCATAGTCAGGATCGCCCCAATAGATATAGTACCAACCATCATGATAGCGGATGGATGGTGCCCACACTCCAGCACCATGCTGAGGCGTACTGAAATGCTTCAGCAATTCCTCATCACCCTCATAGAGATTTCCCAACGCATAATTGATGATCTCCCAGTTCACCAAGTCTTTCGAATGGAGGATGGGCAGGCCGGGCACACATTGGAATGATGATGCCGTGAGGTAATAATCCTCACCGCTGGCACCCACGCAAACGTCAGGATCTGAATAGTCTGCGTTGATGACTGGATTGGTATAGGTGCCATTGCCATTATCGGGCGACCATACCTCAGAAACAAACTGGGCATGAGCCATCACAGGGATGACCCATGCCAGAACCAATATTTTTTTCACCTTTTTACTTGTTAACCTTTTCACCTTTACTTCGGCTGCTTGCCGATGTAGGCCAGGATACCACCGTCGACATAAAGCACATGACCGTTCACGGCGTCAGAAGCGTGAGAAGCGAGGAACACAGCGGGACCTCCCAGCTCAGAAGGATCGAGCCAACGGCCAGCAGGTGTCTTGGCGCAGATGAAGCTATCGAACGGATGGCGGCTGCCGTCTGGCTGACGCTCACGGAGAGGAGCCGTCTGCGGGGTTGCGATGTAACCCGGGCCGATACCGTTACACTGGATGTTGTACTCGCCATACTCAGAACAGATGTTACGGGTGAGCATCTTCAGTCCGCCCTTGGCAGCTGCGTAGGCGCTGACGGTCTCACGGCCCAGCTCAGACATCATCGAGCAGATGTTGATGATCTTACCCTCCTTGCGCTCCATCATCTCAGGGATGACGGCAGAAGAGCAGATAAACGGACCCACGAGGTCGATGTCGATGACCTGCTGGAACTCAGCACGCTTCATCTCATGCATGGGGATACGCTTGATGATACCTGCATTGTTCACGAGGATGTCAATCTGGCCCACCTCTGCGTGAATCTTCTCTACGAGTGCCTTCACGGCATTCTCGTCCGTCACGTCACAGACGTAACCCTTCACATTCTCGATGCCAGCTTCCTTATAGTTGGCCAGACCGCGAGCGAGGAACTCCTCGTTGATGTCGTTAAAGATGATTGTCTTGATGCCGGCAGCCACGAAAGCCTTGGCAATGTTGAAACCGATACCGTAAGATGCGCCGGTAATCCAGGCATTCTTACCTTCCAATGAAAATAGATTTGTCATAATTGTTTTGTTTTTAGAAGTTTGTTTGTAGTTGGACGACTCGGATTCGAACCGGGAATGACAGAACCAAAACCTGTAGTGTTACCATTACACCATCGTCCAGTTGCGGGTGCAAAGTTAGTGAAAATTTGGCAAACCGCCAAATTTTCACCAATCTTTCTTATTTTACGATGAGTAAGTAGTAGTTCTTCTTGCCTTTCTGGGCCAAAAGATACTTTCCATCGATGAGGTCATCAGCCGTAATTTCACGATTCTGGTCGGTGAGTTTCTCCTTGTTCAGAGAGACACCACCACCCTGCACCATCTTACGCATCTCACCCTTTGAAGGGAAGACGGGAGCCACCGTGGTGAGAAGTTCGATAGCGGGCTGACCGAGCTGGTCACGGGAGATCTCGTGCTTCTCTACGCCGTCGAACACGTCGAGGAAGGTCTGCTCGTCGAGTTTCTCAAGTGCCTCCTTGGTCGATTTGCCGAAGAGGATGTTCGATGCCTCGATGGCCATTTCGAGATCTTCCTTCGAATGAACCATCACTGTCACCTCCTCAGCGAGACGCTTCTGAAGGATACGGCGGCCAGGATCCTGCTTGTGCTCTTCGATAAGGCCATCGATGGTTTCCTTCTCGAGTGAAGTGAAGATCTTAATGTAACGCTCTGCATCCTCGTCGCTCACGTTCAGCCAGAACTGGTAGAAACGGTATGGCGTAGTGCGGTTGCGGTCCAGCCAGATGTTGCCACTCTCAGTCTTGCCGAACTTCTTACCATCCGACTTCGTGATCAGCGGACAAGTCAAGGCAAAGGTCTCCACCTCATTGCCCAGCGTACGACGGATCAATTCCGTACCTGTGGTCATATTGCCCCACTGGTCGTTGCCACCCAACTGCAGCTTCACACCGTAGTGCTGATAGAGATACAGGAAGTCGTAACCCTGCAGAAGCTGATAGGTGAATTCGGTGAAGGAGAGTCCGTCGCGGGCTGTACCGTTCAGGCGCTGCTGCACCGACTCCTTCGCCATCATATAGTTCACAGTGATGTGCTTACCCACCTCACGGGCGAAGTCGAGGAAGGTGAAGTCTTTCATCCAGTCGTAGTTATTGACCATAATGGCTGCGTTTGACTCCTTCGACTCGAAGTCGAGGAACTTGGCGACCTGCTTCTTGATGCACTCCTGGTTATGATAGAGTGTCTCGTTATTCAACAGATTACGCTCCTGCGACTTACCCGAGGGGTCGCCGATCATACCTGTGGCACCACCCACAAGGATGACGGGACGATGACCACAACGCTGCAAATGACGGAGCATCATAATACCGCAGAGGTGTCCGATATGCAGAGAGTCTGCCGTAGGGTCAGTACCCAGATAGGCAGTCACCATCTCCTTCTGGAGCAGTTCCTCGGTGCCTGGCATCATCTGTGCCAGCATACCACGCCATTTCAGTTCTTCAATAAAGTTCTTCATACCTTATTATATATATAATATATTCAATTTCTAATTTTACAATTTTATAATTTTATAATTTTCCTACGGCACAGGGTCGTAGCCGCTTCCTCCCCAGGGGTTGCATCTCAGTATGCGCCAAATGGCCAAATAGAGGCCTTTGATAGGACCGTGCTTCATGATGGCCTGCTTGGCATACTCGCTACACGTGGGTGTAAACCGGCACGAGGGTCCCAACAGCGGGGAGATGCATATCTGGTAAATCCGGATGGGCTGAACCAATAGCCAGGACAATATGTGCGACAGCCACTTCACCTTTTCACTTTTTCACCTTCTCCAAGATTTTGACGACTCGCGACTCTACTTCCTTCGTAGGATAATGGCGGTCAGAAAGCCAGATGAATCCCACCAGCATCTCCTGATTCTCAGCCATCCCCTCCCACAGCAGTTGCTTATGCTGACGGTAAGCCTCGCGGATCTGACGTTTCACACGGTTTCTGTCCACTGCATGCTTGAACCGCTTCTTGGGAACACTGATCAGGATCTGTGCAGGCCCGTGGCCGTCACGACGTTCTATCATCTGATATACGGCTCTGAGCGGAAAGGCAGAGACAGACTGGCTGCTGCCGTTTTCAAAGAGCGCCTCTATCAGCAGATTGCTTACCATGCGCTCCCGTTTCCTGAAAGTAGGAGCCGCTGCCATCGTGCTAACCTTGTTTCTCTAAGAGATAATGCAGAAGGGCTCCCGTCATCGAAGGATATTTCTCCGACGGGGCCTCAATATCCAGACGGAGACCAGCGTCCTTTGCTGCCTTTGCGGTGGCAGGGCCAAAGGTGGCGATGGCTATCTCTCCCTGCTTGAAGCCGGGGAAATTCTTCGTCAACGACTCAATACCCGACGGGCTGAAGAAAATCAGCATATCGTAGTCGAAAGTCTTGACCTCCTCAGGGGTAAAATCGTTGCTGACAGTCTTATACATCACGCACTCCCTGTGATTGAGTTTCTTCGACTCCAACAGATTCGAAATACTGTCGTTATGCACATCGCTCATGGGCACGAGATACTTCTCGTTCTTGTGCTTCACCATCGCAGGGATCAAATCGTCCACACGACCAGACTCACCGAAGAACACCTTGCGCTTGCGATACTGTACATACTTCTGGATATACAGGGCGATGGTCTCTGTCACGCAGAAATACTTCATGTCCTCAGGGATGTTCACGCGCAACTCCTTAGCCATATTAAAGAAATGGTCAATGGCGTGACGCGAGGTAAACACGACGGCCGTATAGTCAAGGATGCTGACCTTCTGGGCACGAAACTCCTTCGCACTGATAGCTTCCACCTTGATGAACGGACGGAACACCAGTTCAACCTCAAATCTGCTCGCTATATCAAAGTACGGCGACTTCTCACTGGCAGGTCTGGGCTGTGAGACTAAAATCTTCTTTATCATCTCTGTCTTAAAAAATTACTCTCAAATGATTCACGATAACCGCCAATCCACCCCAAAGTGAAAGCAACGGCACCATTTCAAGGGCGCAAAAGTACAAAAATATTTGCACATACAACGCTTTTTGAGCAAAAAAGATGACATAAGTCTTATAAAATATTAGAATTTTGAAGAAAAACACCACCAAAAAGGTATAAATAGCGGCATTATGTATCGGAAACTGGAAATAAGTGCATAACAATAGGACGGGGAACAACAGAACCCCCTCCATAGATATGAGGAAGATCAATGTTGTAAGAAATTTTTTATTCCTCGAGCCATCAAACATAATAATGTTGACGATGGTATAGAGAAGGAATTTCAGTAGGAAATAGGCTGCCATAACAAGGAAGATCACACCCAGCAGCAGATGCTCTGTAGAGAAGACGAATGTATTGTCCACCATCGTGAGCACATAGAGATAGTAGAGCAGCGAGCAGGTGAAGCAGGTGATGATTGAGAAGATTATCTGGAAATTGATCTCGTCGCCCGTCTCCTCCACGCTGTGTTCACCTTTCTGCAAATAGAAGAAGTCCTTTATCTGACGTCCGAAGAAACCAGAGATTCTGGAAAAGGCAAGAGTCATCAGCAGGAAACAGAGGATGAGCAGCCCGGAAATCAGGCTGTCGTTGCTCAAAATCTCAGGTACAGGATCACCCGCCACCCCATAGCGCCCGCCGTCCAACTCTGGGTGATAGAGTGAGTCGTTGGAGAAGAAGTTCTCACGATAGTACGTAGGCAACTGCACATCCTTCAGATCGCGAGGGATCCCCTCACCAGGCAGGTGGAGCGTATCTGGGCGCTCGCTGTAGTGGATCTCTTCTGGCGCGAACCACGCCTGGATGGCGGAGTCCTGCTGGGCAGGCGTCGCATCCTTAGGCAATAACCGCAGCACCTGGTAAGGTGTCTGCGGCTTTGCAGGTGTTCGTGGCACTAAGTCAAGTGCAACGATACTGGGTGGTTCTACGTAGATCGAGTCTTGCATCAGATTCCAAACTCCTTGCGGATATCGTCCACACGGTCAAGTTTCTCCCACGTAAACAGTTCCACGTCGATGGTCTTCGTCTCGTGGTAATGGCTGGTGAATGTCTTCTTGATCACTTCACACTTCCGCCCCATGTGTCCATAGGCTGCCGTCTCACTGTACATGGGCTGGCGCAGCTTCAGCGTGCGCTCAATGGCCTTCGGACGCAGGTCGAAGAGTTTCTCAATCCTCTTGGCAATCTCACCGTCGCTCATATTGACCTTGCTACGGCCATAGGTGTTCACGTAGATGTTCATTGGCTTGGCGATGCCGATGGCATAACTCACCTGAACCAGCATCTCGTCGGCCACACCTGCGGCCACCATATTCTTCGCGATATGACGGGCAGCATAGGCGGCTGAGCGGTCCACCTTCGAGGAGTCCTTTCCTGAGAAGGCACCACCGCCGTGGGCACCCTTGCCACCATAGGTATCCACGATGATCTTACGGCCCGTGAGACCTGTATCACCGTGAGGACCGCCGATGACGAACTTGCCCGTGGGGTTCACGTAGTACTTGATATCCAGCCCAAACAGATCGAGCACCTTCTGCGAATGGATCTGCTGCTTCACACGGGGGATGAGGATATTGATGACATCATCCTTGATTCGGGCCAGCATCTTCTCATCCTCGTCAAACTCGTCGTGCTGGGTAGAGACGACGATGGTGTCGATGCGCTCAGGAATGCCTGCATCGCTGTACTGGATGGTCACCTGACTCTTGGCATCCGGACGCAGATAGGTCATCTCCTTACCCTCCTTGCGGATATCGGCTAAGGTACGCATAATGAGGTGTGCCAAGTCGAGCGAGACAGGCATAAAGTTCTCCGTCTCGTTGGTGGCATAACCAAACATCATACCCTGGTCGCCGGCACCCTGTTCATCCTCATTGCCGTTGTCGACACCTCGATTGATATCGGCACTCTGCTCATGGATGGCACTGAGGATACCACACGAGTTGCCGTCGAACTGGTATTCCGCCTTTGTATAGCCGATGCGCTTGATGGTGTTGCGGGCGATGGTCTGCAGGTCGATATACACCTCACTGCGCACCTCACCCATAATCACTACCTGTCCTGTGGTGACAAACGACTCAATGGCGCAGCGGGCCTTGTCGTCGTATGCCAGGAACTGGTCTAATATCGCGTCAGAAATCTGATCCGCCACCTTATCGGGATGGCCTTCAGACACTGATTCTGATGAAAACAAATAACTCACGATTATTTACGATTTATTACTTTTCACTATTCACTTTTCACTTCTTCCTCCGGCATCATGATGACCTCAGCACGGTTGCCAGCCTTCAGCATCTCAGCCACGAAGGCACTGATGCTCTCTGGCGTCTGGGCATTCACCACCTTCTCATAGTCCGTATGGAAGTCGATGCCCCACTTGCGCCACTGGTTGATACAGCCCATCCAGTAGTTGTTCTGCTTCAACTGGTCAGCGTGGTTCTTCAACATATACTCCTTCACCTTCTGTAGTTTATCGGCATCGCAGGTCTTGGCAAGGGCCGTCACTTCGTCGCGCATAATCATAATGGCCGTGTCGCCCTTCTCAGGCTTCATCGGACAATAGACAAGCAACTGGTCTTCTGTCTCGAAGTCGTTGCGATTCATGCTTGACATAACGAAGACGGTATAGGCAGCGCTGGCTTCCTCACGGATCTCCTTGGTATATACCATATCCAGAATCTGACCGGTCATATCGGCCTTGATGCTGTTCTCCAATGTAAAGGGCAGATCCTTCGTGTACCACAGCATAACGGCGATGGCCTTGGGAGTCTCTGCCTTCTGCTTGAAGCTGTTGATGACGACGCCCTTGAAGTCTGTCGACACGTTCGGGCTCTTCACCACCTCTTTCTTTGAGGGTAGCGAGGCGAGATACTGCTCGATGAGCGGACGGATCGTGGCCTCGTCGTAGTTACCGATGATGGTGAAGGTGAAAGCTGCGGCATTGCTCGTCTGCTCCTTGGCCATCTCGAGGATACGGTCGTAGTCTACGTTAGCCAGTTCGTCTGCCTCGAGGGCCTTGTAACGGGGATTATGGCAGCTGACGGTAGCTGTGAGTGAGTCACTGAACACGGTCTCAGGCATCAGCAGACGGTTCTTCAACGATACCTCAGCGGTCTTCATCAGGTTGTCATACGACTTCTGGTCCTTGGCGATATTGGTGAAATAGAGATACACCAACTGCAACATCGTCTCCACATCCTTCGGCGTAGAACTACCGTTCACCATCTGACGGTTGGTACTCATCTGGAGGGAGGCGCTGGCGATCTTGCCAGCCATAGCTTTCTCCAACTCCGTGTGAGAGAAGTTACCCAGTCCGCTGGCCTCAATGACATCACCAAACATCTTGATGTTCGCAAAGTCCTTCTCGCCATAGAGGGCAGATCCTCCGAAGCCCTCGCCGCTCAGCAGCACCTGGTCTTTCTTCAGGTCGGTCTGCTTCAGCACAACGGTAGCACCGTTAGAGAGCTTCAGTTCCGTATAGCCGAAGAGGTCATTCTTCGTCTCGCTGACGATGGCACCCTTCTGAGGCAGCTCCGTCATCAGCGGCTCATCCTTCACGTTATCCACATACGCCTCAATCTGTGCGGTGCGGGCATCGGCAATGGATTTCTTCAGACCGTCTTCCGTCGGATAGACTGCACCCTCTTTCTCCGTATTGAAGCTCAGCACTACGAGGTTCGTGTCCGTCGGCAGTACGAGTTCCTTCATCACACTGTTCACAGCCTCCAACGGCAGCATCGGCACAATCTGCTTCATCGTTTCATACGTATAGTCGATGCTGGGGATGGGGTCGCAGTCCAGGAAGTTATCCACATAAGCGTCCACAAACTGAGAGTTATAACGCTTGTCCTTATTCAGATATTGCTTGTCGAGCTGGCTGAGATAGTTCTGCTTGTAACGGTTGTACTCCGTAGCAGTGAATCCGAATTCAGCTGCACGACGGGCCTCGGTGAAGGCGGCAGTCACAGAAGCATCCGTCTGTCCGTCCTTCGGCAGCACGTCGATCTCAAAGGCATCCACCGTACGCGACAGCAAATACTCTTCGTAAGATGTCGATGCCTGCAGGAACGGGCTCTCGGGCTTCTCGGCATACTCCTTCAGACGGTCATTGAGCATCGAGACAGCAGCATCCTTCACGTAATCGAAGATCATATAGGCCATCGTGTTCTTCAGCGAGTCGGGGAAAGCCTCATGCTTCATCATCACATGCATGTCGTTGGTGCGCTGCTCCTTGTCTTTGTCGATCACGTAGATGGCCTCGGGATTGTCGGGCACGGGCTCCATCGTCACCAGCGCACGGTTTTCAGGCAGCTCGATGGGAGAGAACAGGTCTTTGATCTTCTGCTCAATCTTGTCCACATCCACGTCGCCCACCACGATGATAGCCTGATTGTCAGGACGGTACCACTTCTCGTAGTATGCCTGCAGGAAGGGGCGCTCGAAGTTGTCGATGATCTCCATCAGTCCGATAGGCATGCGGTAGCCGTACTTAGAACCGGGATAGAGCTTCGGCAGGTCACGCTCCAGCATACGCATCTGAGCAGAAGTGCGCAAGCGCCATTCCTCGTGGATCACACCACGTTCCTTATCGATCTCCTCCTGTTCCAGCAGCAGACCGTCGGCCCAGTCGTAGAGGATCAGCAGACATGAGTCGATGATACCCTCACGCGTCGTGGGTACATTACTTATATTATAGACGGTCTTGTCGATGCTCGTATAGGCATTCAGGTCACCACCGAACTGGATACCCACGCTCTCACACCAACGGATCAGTTCGTTACCCTTGAAGTGCTTAGAGCCGTTGAAGGCCATGTGCTCCAGGAAGTGGGCCAGTCCTCGCTGGTCGTCGTTCTCCTGAATAGAACCCACGCGCTGGGCAATGTAGAACTCAGCACGGTTCTCAGGCCAGTTGTTGTAACGGATGTAATAAGTCAGTCCGTTGTCGAGTTTGCCGATACGTACATCGGGGTCAACGGGAATCGATGGCATCTCCATCTGGGCCATCATTGCCACTGTGCCAACTATGGTCAGCAGAAGGCTAAGGAATAGTTTTTTCATCTTCATAAGTTTGGTTGTTGTAAATTTGGGTGCAAAATTACTGCTTTTTTTCTGATTAGACGCACCATTCGACCAAAAACTACACGTTATTGACCTTTTTTACCTTTTCACCTTTTTACTTTTTTACCTTTTCATGTTCCTCGGATGATGCTCAAGTATCTCCCTGCGGAGCGTCGAGGTGTCGATGTGGGTATAGATCTCCGTTGTGCCGATGCTCTCGTGACCCAGCAAGGCCTGAATCACCCTCAAATCGGCACCTCCCTCAAGCAGGGCGGTGGCAAACGAGTGACGCAATGTGTGGGGCGAGATGGTCTTCTGGATACCAGCCGCCTCCGCCTGTCGTTTAATCATAATAAGGATCATCACACGCGTCAGATGCGCCCCACGACGGTTCAAGAACACATAATCTTCCTCGCCTGGCTTGATGTCCATGTGCTGACGATCGTCAAACCAGAACGCGAGTTCCTGTATGGCGCGCTTAGAGATGGGCACCAGACGCTCCTTCGAGCCCTTGCCCATCACACGGATAAACTGCTCGTCGAGATAGAGATTTGACAGTTTCAGGTTCGTGAGTTCACTCACACGAAGGCCACAGGAGAACAGCACCTCGATGATTGCCCGATTACGATGTCCCTCCCACTTCGAGAGGTCGATGCTTGCCTCCAAGCGATCTACCTCAGCCGTTGTCAGCACCTCGGGCAGATGCTGTCCTATCTGGGGCGACTCCAACAGTTCAGTAGGGTCATCGTCGCGATAGCCGTCGAGTTGCAGGAATCGGAAGAAACTCCTTATGCCACTCAGGATCCTGCATTGGCTTCGCGGATGTATGCCGATGTCGTGCAATCCGGCGGAGAAATGTTCCAGATCTTCCAACTGCACCTCACGAGGATCCTTGCCCTCCCCTTTCAGATAGTCAAGCAGCTTCCGCAGGTCATGCTGATAGGCGTCGAGCGTGTTACCCGACATATTACGTTGCAGCTTCAGATACCGCACGTAGCGCCTCACCATCTCCTTGTTTACCTGTTCAGCCATTTGCATTTACGGACAAGATCACAACGTCTCGACATTGTGCATGCAAAATTACGAAATAAATTTGAAAGATACAAAAAATGTTGCTAAAAGGTGCCAACTAAGGGTTATTAAGATACCAAGTCACGCTGTTGGAGATGCATTCCATAGGGGTATACTAAGCATTTCTTACTCCGTTAGTAGGCATCCTTTACTGTCATGGAAGGCATCAGAATGAACGCTAAAGATATACACTTATAAATGTACCCCTGATTTTGCTATATTCGGATAGCAAAATCAAAACATTGGATGATTCTGCTACGTGATGACCGATTTGGGCCTTATCTCTCCCATAATTTTTGAGAAAGGCTTTATACAAAGGGGAAAGAGAATGGGAGAGATGCTTTTCACCCCTCCCAAATCTCTCCCTTTTCCCTCCCGTCATCTCTCCCATGACACTCAGGCTGCATGAAGCGGCACCACCTCATAGTAAGTCACATGCGAGTGCTCCTTGTGATTGAATCCGAGGGCCTTGATGATCTTGCCCAGACGAACCTTGTTGCCGATGGTGTTCTGCAGCGAAGGATAGTCATGCTGGATGATGGTGATGATCTGATCGCAGTTCATCTTCTTCACCACCTCGCCCTCTTTCGGCTGGCGGAAGCAGGCCACGAACATCTCACCGAGATCCTTCTGATCCATAAACTCCTGGTTCAGCAGCTGGATGCGGATCACCTCTTCGTTGTTGAACCAATAAGGTGCCTTCAACTCCTGCAGTTCATAGACCACCTGGGCATACAACTGACCATAGTCGATCTCGCCCGTGTTGTCAATCAACTGACCGTCAGGAATCCGGATGCAGATGTAGCGACGGCTGCCAGTTGAGTCCTGCAAGGGATGACGGTTGTTCGTCGTTGCTACGAACGAAGCGAATCGAGGACGATCCTCCTGGGTACGTCCGAAGATAGGACGACTGTTCACCTTATTGACAGATAAAGCCTGCTTCAACGATGCCTGCTGGGGTGGACGGATGGCATCCAGCTCGTCGAGGTTGACGAGGAGGTTGTTCGTCAGCGCCATCTCCTTGTCGAACTTGTTCGCCAGGTTCAGGTGTCCAAGGAAATACTCTCGCAGATGCGGAGGCAACAACCTTCTTACAAAGACGGTCTTTCCACAACCCTGCTGTCCGATGAGCGTAGGCACACACTCATTGCCGTGCAGCATATCCATCTGCATCCAATGGGCTACGGCAGAGCGAAGCCAGATGGTGAGATAGTTCAACTGCTCTGAGCTGATGCCTGGGATTCGGCTGAACACACGGGCGATGTGGTTCTGTCCGTCCCACTTCGGCAGTTTCTTGAGGTATTCGCCGATGGGATTGAACTCAGGCACCTCCTCTGATTCCACGTAGTCCTTGATCTCCGACTTCGGACTGCCCTTCTCCAGCACCTCCTCGCGCTTGGCACGAATCACGATACTGTTCAGAGCGGCCTGCGTCAGCGTCCTGAATTCCAAATCCGCCTCATCCGAGGCGCCCGAGAGACTGTCGGAAGTTCCGGCAGTATTGCCTTCGGCCGTCTTGGCAGCCTTCGGCAGGATTGCAAATTCTACCTTTCCGTTGAGGATGTTTCGGCGGAAGCGGTAGTTCTCCATGAGGAACAGCTCGATGGCGAGCGTTCCCTGCTGCGAGGCTCCTGGAGTCTCGACAGCCATTAGTTCATTTTTCACCATAGCTATATAGTATCAAAAACGTTAATCTCTGCTCCTTTGGGCAGTCGTCTGTAGCAATATTACGCGCTTTCCACAGCGTGTTTTTTCAGACTGCGAGCCGCTTTCTGCGACTTCGCTATTACAGCCTGCAAAGTTACAAAATTTTTAGGCGATTTGCAAGCTTTTCCCTAATTATTTTACGTTTTAACTAAAACTTTTACGCGATTCCACATTATTTGTAATAAGGTATGCGGCGAGCGGGTCCTAAAGAGACCAAGGGAGGGGTGATGGGAGAGATGAAGGGAGAGATATGGGAGAGATGAGGTGAGGGAAGAATCTTTCGAACCCCCTTTAAAAAAAGGATTTTTGCTCAGAAATGGGAGAGATGACGGAAAAACGAGCATGTCCTCTGCGTCACGCTTAAAATGGTTACGGTTACAAGTGTAACCTTGTAACCTCTGGGCAAGAAACTGCACGATTTTGTCAATAAAATTCACAATAAGACATTCCATTCCGATTCTTTTGCAACTGCTTGCATATTAGGCATTTACAAAGACTCCGGTTTTGAACTAAGGAAAACGGGACTTTGCAGTAAGTAAACTGGGAGTTTAGTTACTGCAAACTCCCAGTTTGGACTATCTAAAGTCCGTCCGTTCTCCTCGCTTTCTCAACTTGTAAAATAATTTCGAACCAATATCCCCCAAAAAGGCCACATGGTTACACTTGTAACCGTAACCAATTTGGCAAGACAACGCTTGTTATTCGGAGCACGAAGGTTTGATAATCGCAACACGAAGCCTTCATAACGTCAGCACGAAGCGTAGATAATCACAGAAACAAGGGTTTATAATAGTTCTCGATATAGGTGGTTGCGACATCAACCAACATCACATCACGGGTGATACCGCCATAGTTCCACCAGTCGAAGATGAGAGTTGGCACACTCGAGCGGCTCCGTTTATTATCGACTTTCACTGTGACGAAATTCTCACCATCTTTCAACAGGCCGGTCACGTCGAAGTTGAAGGCAGTAAAACCGCCGACATGCTGACCAACTTCCTGGCCGTTGACGAAGACGACAGCCTCATAGTTGACGGCTCCGAAGTAAAGCAGTGTGCGACGCCCCGTCTTGGGCTGGTAGTTAAAGGAACGATGAAACCACACTGTACCTTCATAGAAGAAGAGCCGCTCGTCGCGTGTGTTCCAATCTGAGGGGATGGGCATCGTCTCGGCTTTGTCGAAGTCATATTCAATGAGGTCCTCGGGCTGCTGTGGTTTAGCGTTGCGGAAGAATCCGTTGCGCAGTTTATCGCGACGGTAACCATAATAGCCGCACTCCTGTACATCGACGAGGTAGTGCCAATCACCGTTGAGTGAGATGGCCTGACGGTTTATCACATTGCCGATTAGTGGCGTTTCCTTGGCCTGCAGCATCATGACGACAGCAAGCAGAATCAGGATCAGAGTTGGTCTTTTGTTCATTGCTATGGTTCATTATTGGGTTTCTAACTTGACGGTCAGTGGTTGGCGGATGTTGGAGAGATATTCTTCGGCGAGGAGTTGCCAATGCGCCAAAGTACGGACGTCGTAGTTGCTCCAGGCCGAGCCGAAATAATAGGTGTAAGGCTCGCCCTTATACTGACGGACGAGGCAGACGGCATGGGCTGGCTTTCCATCCAACCGGGTCGTCTCGTCGACTCCTGCCGGGAAGAGGGTTCCTACGTATATCTGCGACTGATGGACTTTCGGATTGTCCGTTGGATCAGCGTAGAGCACGTAATCCTTGCCTTGTATCAGATGTTCGTCGCCGTGCAGTACCACACCGGCAGCGAGTGTCAACGGCTGGCGGATGCCATCATACCATACGGTCAGCTTGTTGTAGTGCGAACCCTTGTCGAGCGTGACAAGACGGTGCTCCGTCGTACCGTCGGTGGTCGTGCCGTAGGTCAGTTCGGCGGTGAAGCGGAGCGGACCGTTGTCGAGAATCTTGCAGTCGGCGAAACAGTAGGGGAAAATCAGCTTGCCATCCTTCATCAAGGCTGGTGCACCGCAGCCCAGACTGGCACCTACGGAATACACATCCATTCCATAGCCGTGATCAAGATGGAACGAGGAGTTCCTGAATATCTCTTCGCCCTCTTCGCGTTTGCCGGCTTTCTTCAAGGAGTCGCCCTGATGCCATCCCCAACTGTGCAGGCGGTAGCGCTCCTCAACGACAGGATCGGGGGTGTTCTTCACCCACACGTCGGTACCGAACGAACGCTCACCCGTCCGCTGGAGGGCAGGGCCATACATACGATAGATGCCTCGGTCGTTCTCCCAGGTGAGGTCGTCGAGGCGTTCTGGGTAGATCCGTCCGCAGACTTGCTTCACGAACGGCGAAGGTTGTCCCTTGCTGATGGTGTATGTCGCCACACTCTTCGGCTGCATGGAGACATAGAGCAGCAGTTTGCCGTCGTAACTCGTCTGATAGGTCATCTGCTGGCCTAATGCATTCTTTACGATCAACGGATCACTGGTTTTCAGGCCAAGTGCCTGGCAGATGGCATGCAGGTCGGCCTCGACCACCTCCTGTCGCTGATCGGGGGTGGGGTTCGTCACCTCAAGGCTTACTTGCTGGCTGACAGCCTTCATGGGGCAGCATAGGCCAGCCAGGAGAAAGAGTGGTAGGAAAAGAGTCTTACGATTCATGATGCTATATGGTTTTAAGATATTCTGTGGGTGACATGCCGAACTCCTCCTTAAAACAGGTGCGGAAATAGGGCAGGCTGCTGAATCCGCTCTCGTAGGCTGCCTCAGAGACATTCCGATGATGTTCGATCATGAGTTGTAGGCTATGATGGAGGCGCACCTTGCGAATGAACTCGTTGCCGGAGAGTCCCGTCAAGGCCTTGATCTTGCGATAGAGTGTGGAATGGCTCATATGAACGCTTTCGCCGACCATGGCCAGCGTCAGGTTCTGCTCACTGGCGTTGGTCCTGATATAACTGGTGATGTCTTCCAGGAACTGGCGGTCGAGCTGGCTCACGAAGGGGCTGGCCTGTGGTGAAGATGCAGGTGGCTCACTGTGCCTGTCGCCTTGCGAGGATGCCAGCCAGGCGGCCAGTCGCTGGCGCGCTGTCAACAGATTGACGATGCGCGAATGGAGCATCGAGATGCCGAAGGGCTTGATCAGATAGGAGTCGGCTCCCACCTCATAGCCCTCCTGCTGGTCGGCCTGGGTATCCTTGGCCGTCAGCATGATGATGGGGATATGGCTGGTGCGGACATCCAGTTTCAGCCGTCGGCATAGTTCCGTGCCATTCATCACAGGCATCATAATGTCGGTAATGATAAGATCGGGGATATGTTCAAAGGCTTTCTCACATCCCTTCTTACCGTCAGCCGCCTTGACCACCTGATAGTCGTCGGCCAATGAGTCGGCAATATACCGACGGATCTCGGTATTGTCTTCCACAACCAGTATGACGGGGCGCTGGTCGTCGGTCTCCAGTGCGTCGTCAGCCGACTGTTCGGCTGTGGCCGCAGCCTCGCCATTCTCCTGATGCAGTGCCTGAGGGTATGTGTTCTTCTTCTGCAATGTCAAGGTGAACACCGTTCCTTTCCCTTCGCAGCTGTCTGCTTGGATTTGAGCCTCATGGAGGGTACAGAGTGACTTTACCAACGCCAATCCGATACCGGTTCCTGATGCCTGATGGGCGCCCTTGGCCTGATAGTAACGGTCGAAGATATGGGGAATCGCTTCCTGCGCGATGCCATATCCGGTATCACGCACGCTGATATAGGCTTTCTCTTCATCGACAGTCAGCGACAGTTCTATTTCTCCTTCCGGTGTATATTTCAGGGCATTGCTCATCAGGTTGTTCAGGATGGTCACCAGCACATTCTCGTCGTAATACATCTCCTGAGGCTGGTCGTCCACACTGAGGATATATCGCAAACGGGGGTTGGTGTTCAACTCACTGAAACTGTGACCTATCTTGCGCACTGTCTCTGCCAAATCCTGCTTCACCACTACTAATTGTCGGTTGTGAGTCTCTGTCTTACGGAACTCCAGCAACTGTGTGATGAGATTCTTCAGCTGTTCCGAGCTGCGATGTATCATACTGATCTTCTCTTTCGCTTTCTTGGGTAGTGTGGCATCATGCTTCATCTCCTCTAATGGCCCAATGATCAGGGTTAGCGGCGTACGGAGCTCGTGGGTGATGTTGGTGAAGAACTGCAGGCGCTCTGCATTTCTTTCCTGTTCATCAAGATTCTTCTGCCGTTCCAACTCCAGATCGTTCCGTAGTTTAAGATGGTGCTTGTATCGGCTGAAATAGCTCCATCCTAATGTTGCCAACACTAACATATAAAAAAGGTATGCCCACCATGACTGCCAGAATGGTGGATGGATATACACCTTGGCCTCTATCTCATTCTCCTGACTCCAAGGCTGACCTTTCAGTCGGGCACGAATCACGATAGTGTAATGTCCGGGCGAGAGATTACGGAAGGTGACGCCGTTTTCAGAAAGGTCTGTCCAGTTGTCATCCTTGCCCCTCACAATATACTGGTATTCCGCCTGTCGGCTTTGGGCATAGTCGCTCAGTCCGAAAGTGATGCGGAAGGTATTCTGGTCGTATGTCAGATGGTGAGTGCCATCGTCATCGGACATATTCTGACCAGCGAAACTCAGTATCTGTATGCCAGACAGTTCGCGATTCATCGTCAGTTTCTCTGGATCGAAATAGCAAAGTCCGTCGAGTGATGTGAAGTACATTTTTCCTCCGTATTCGACAGCACCACCTGTAAAGTTATTGGTAGGTATACCGTCGTACTTGTTAAAGTTGACGAATCTCTTGTCCGATTGTCTCAGCAGACTGATACCGTTATTGGTACTCACCCACACATTGCCTTTAGCATCCTCCTGAATGGCCCGGATGTAAGAGTCGTTCAATCCCTGCTGGTAACTGAAGGCCTCATACCGTTCAGGCCGACTGGTATCAGGGATATAGCCCATGCCGTCGGGTGTAGAAAGCCAGATACCCTCATGGGGATCTACATGCAGATGCTGTATGGAGTTGGATATCAGTCCGCTCTTCTTGTCAAGATGGCGCAAGAGCCGCTTCTGGTCGTCGAAGAGGTATATGCCGTTCTCGTAGGTGGCCACCCACAACTTTCCCTGAGTGTCGCGGCGGATGCCGTGTACCGACTGACGGGCCAGCACGCTGTTCAGTTTCTCCTCACGTATCACCTTTCCATGCCGCAGGCTATAGATTCCGTCGCGGGCCGTTATCCAGAGGGTACTATCCCTGTCCTTGTAGAATGTCAACGAGAAGATCGGTTGTCCGTCTTCGAGCAGCAACTCCCTGACAGAACCGCTCTGTTTATCTATCTGCAGCAGGTGCCCGAAATAAGACACCATCAGATGTCCTTCATCGTCGCTATTGATGGAGATAGCAAAGCTGTTCTCCCATCCTTTTCTGTAGAGTGGAATGTCGCGCACCATTGTACTGTCTTTATAGCAGAGCAGTCCACGAGCCGTTCCAGCCCATACACCATCGTCATCGCGATAAATTCCCCAAACGCTCTGCTGGCAAAGTCGTGTGAATTGTGGTGTTTCATGACTGAAGAAGTCGATACCGTTACCCATGCTGCCGAACCACACGTTGCCGAAACGGTCCTGGAGAATCTTCCTCACATTGTGGGTCGGGGAACCACTACTACGCAGGTTTGGGATGCGTTCCGCCGCCCATCTCGAAAGATCTATGACCCAAACCCCACTGGGCGACGATGCCCATATCTCACCACCGTCTACCAGTTCGATGTCTGTGATATTGATGATGTCCAGCGGTTCAAACTTCTCTATCTTGTCATTATCAGGTATATAGACCCAAAGGCCAGAATCAGTCGCAACCCATACACGTCCCTTGTGGTCCTTCACGAAGTCATTCACCGTTTCATTACAGATTTGTGAGTTAGGCAATGTGAGCCGTTTCAACTGTTTGGTCTGTGTGTCCAGCTGGCTTACACCACCCATATAATGGCCTAACAACAATTTCCCGTTCCCTTCATTATATACACACCTGAAGAATCCCTGGCTTCTATCCTTGTTCACTATCTGTAGCGAGTCGGCATGCCAACAAAGTATACTTGTCTGACTCACCAGCCAGATATCCCCATTCGGCAGTCCGGCTATATGCATGATGTTGTTGGCATACTGGGAGTCGTTGCCGATAGTCCTGATGCGGTTGGTAGCGATGTCCATCACGCACACCCCATCACCTTTGGTACCTATCCACAATTCGCCCCGCAGCTGGTCGTGATACAATGCATTGATCATATTTGAGTTCAGTCCGCTGTTTGCCGTGTTGTAGCCTTGGAATCCAAATCCATCGTAGCTGTATAGCCCTGATTCCGTGCCCACCCAGATGCGTCCTTTCTCATCCTGCACGATGTCGGTGATATAATTGTTCGACAGTCCGTTGTTGATCAGCAGGTGTTCGGTTATCCGCAGCTGGGCTTGGCATGTCAAGTTCAGCCCCCAGAACGTCATCAGCCATAGCAGTCTTTTTGTATTCATCTTCCTATATTGTTTGTTGGTTGCAAAATTACGAAGAATTTCTGAAACAGTCACTATAAACGACAGTCTTTCTTGGGTTGCATTCCGTTCAAAAAAGATTGTTTTTCGGTCATGACCGATTTGTCGACTCTTTTGAACGGGCTGTTTATTGATATCAAAGGCGAATCATGTTAATTTTGCAGTGTCAAAACCAGGACAATACTCATGTAACGATATGATTAACTCTCACTAAATAATAATATGACATGCAAAAAAGAATGATTCTCTGGCTCGCACTGCTCTTGATGGGCATGATGAGCGCAAATGCCCAACAGCAGGATCTGAAGGGTAAAGTGACAGACAGCAGGGGAGAGCCGCTCATCGGTGTCTCTGTTGTGGAGAAAGGCAGTACCAACGGCTGCATCACTGACTTTGACGGAAATTTTGCCTTCAAGGTTGCGAAGGGAAAGACCGTTGTATTCTCTTACATTGGCTACGAATCGCAGGAACTGAAGGTAGCCAATCAGACCAATGTAACCATCACACTGAAGGAAGATGCCGCTGCACTGGAAGAGGTAGTGGTAGTCGGTTATGGTTCGATGCGCAAGAAGGATCTGACGGGTTCGGTTGTGCAGATAAATCCTGACAAGATGGCTGATGCCAACCCGTCGAATGTTCAGGATCTTCTACGTGGTACAGCAGGACTGCAGATTGGCTACGATGCCTCTGCCAAAGGTGGTGGCTCCATCCAGTTGCGCGGTCGTAACTCCGTGTATGATGAAGGTGGGCACAACAACCCGCTAATTGTACTCGACGGTATGGTGTTCTACGGTGAACTCTCTGAGATCAACCCTGATGACATTGGTCAGATCGACGTTCTGAAGGATGCCTCGTCAGCTGCCATCTATGGTGCCAAAGCGGCTAATGGCGTGATTATTGTGACCACGAAGAAAGGTAAGCAGGGCAAGCCAGTCATCAACTTATCGGCCAACTTTGGTCTCGACACCAAAGCTACCTTTCGTGAAGTATATGATCCGCAGGCCTATCTGAAATATCGCGAGGATTACTACAAGACTGGTACACTTGGTTTTGATTCTAGTGGAAACTTTGGCTATTATAATAAAGGTGACTTCGGCAAAGGTTATTATGACAATCCTTCTAATCTGGACCAGTATGGTGTGACAGCCGACCAATGGCGCAAATATTCGACCAACATAGATGGTGAGTCGTTGGAGAGCATCTATGCCAAGCGCCTGAATATGTACACGTACTCGAAGGATGCCTATCAGAACTTCCTTGACGGCAAGACCACCGACTGGGCTGACATGGTGTTCCGCACTGGCCTGCGCCAAGACTACAATGCCAGCGTCAGCGGTGCCAGTGAGCGCATCAACTATTATATGTCGTTCGGATTTATGAAGAATAAAGGCGTAGTAGCAGGAGATGAGTACAAAACTTTTCGCTCGAACCTGAAGGTGAATGGCAAGATTACCGACTGGCTGGAGATGGGGGCCAACGTGAACTTCCAAGACCGATCGGACGGAAGCGTATCGATTAACCTCGCTACAGAACAAGACCCCTACAGCTATACCACCATGCTGCGCTTAAGTCCTTACGCTACTGCCTATAATGCTGATGGCAGCTATAAACAGTACCCCATGGACAGCGACCTGCACTATGGCTACAATTTCTTCTTCGACCGCGATTACTACGATCTGGATAAGGGTTACACGGTACTTAATACCATTTTCAATGCCAAGGTGAAGCTGCCATTCAACATTACATACGAATTTAATATCGCACCACGCTATCAGTGGTTCCACGACCGTTACTTTATGTCGGCCGAACTGCCCAACTGCGATCCCAAGACAAAGGGTGTGAATCGTGAGACGGCCAAGCGTTTCGACTACTCGTTGAACAATACCATCAACTGGGACTATACCTTTAAGGATGTACACCACGTCATCCTGACACTGGCTCAAGAGGCTGCAAGACCGCATTGAGTCGCGCAACATTCTTCCCTCTGATGCACTTGGACTGCACAACACGCAGAACGGTACAAAGGAAAACAGTAACTTCAGCACCAATGACACCCACGAGACAGCTGCTGCCTATCTGGGCCGACTCTTCTACAGCTTTGATGACCGTTATATGTTCACTGGGTCTATACGTCGCGACGGCTACTCGGCTTTTGGTTCGTCGAACCCTTGGGCCACATTCTCATCTTTCTCTGTAGCCTGGACATTCAGTAACGAGAAGTTTATGAAGCATCTTGAGTGGCTTGACTATGGAAAGTTACGCCTCTCATGGGGTAAGAATGGTAACCGTTCGCTGGCCAACACATATCTTTCGTTAGCCAACCTCGGCTCAGGCAGTAATGCCACCATGGACTATCTGAAGGCTGACGGTTCACTGGCCATCGACATGAAATATCTAATGATGGACCGACTGGCCAATCCTGTGCTTCAATGGGAAAAGACAGAAGCCTACAACGTCGGCCTTGACTTTGCTTTCTTTGGAAAACGCCTGACAGGTAGCATCGACTACTACTATAAGAAGACCCACGACATGATTATGCCGCAACGATTGCCGAACTTCTCTGGGTTCAACAGCATTTGGACCAACCTCGGTGAAGTGCAGAACAGCGGTGTTGAATTGACGCTGAACAGCGTGAACATCGACCGTGAGAATTTCCATTGGACTACCACACTGGCCTTCTCATACAACAAAAACAAGATAAACCACCTTTACTATGAGTATGACGAGAATGGTAAGGAGATGGACGATACTGCCAATGGATGGTTCATCGGCAAGTCGATTGGTGAGATTTGGAACTACGATGTCATCGGCACATGGCAGGTAGATGAAGCAGCCGAGGCTGCTCTTGCTCAGCAGGTGCCTGGCGATCCGAAGGT
>JAEEGG010006957.1_pt1 | contig 26344 bp, 38 predicted proteins | sample 9134161 | NCBI WGS metagenome assembly JAEEGG01 (sample SAMN16246543, study PRJNA631951) | gut metagenome | biome: gut microbiome; feature: rumen; material: CR-attached | host: Bos | place: Iran: Karaj | collected 2018-10 | reverse complement strand
CCATGATGAGCGGGACCTTCTCGCAGAGAGGAGTCCCCAGCGCCCACACGCTCGCCTCGTCGGAGAGCGGGGTTCCGCCCACGCCGAAGATCATGGTCGGTACGCCGTCCACACTCCCGGTGTAGGCTTCGTCGCTGCCGAGGAACGACATCTCCGTCGCGTAGACAGGATTCATGCCGAGGGCTTCGATCTCCCGCCGGTCGTCGTCCCGGAGATGCGCTCCGATGTACCGGGCGTCGTCGATGGTTGCTTCCCTGATCGTCACCTTCATGGCTCACCCCACATTGATCGCGGTCATAACCGACAGCACCGTCATCGGGAGCGGGTCCGCCTGCTCGAACACGATGGTCGCCTCGTCCCGGTGATGCCCCTTGATGACGACTTTCGCCATGCCCGTGAAGAGCGGAGGCGCTTCGTTCCAGTGTTCCGGGGGCGGGAACTTCACCTCGACGAGCTCCCGCTCCGTGGGGCCGACGCGCAGGCCGCGCGTCTCCCGCAGATACAGCGTCACGTGCGAGATGTTCTTCGGCTCCCCGACCGTCGTGCCGTTCTCAGCCCGAATCTCCGGGTCGAGCGTTTCGATGATTGTGGTGTACGGCAGGCCGATGTGGACGACCTCCGCCGCGTTCGGCAGCGTCAGCGTCCCGTCCACATTGACGGTCAGGCCGCGCACGACGCTCCCGTCAGCGAGAGCCACGACCTTCTGCCCCTGCAAGTGGTCGAGCCCGGTCAACTCCGCCGTCGCGCTGTTGAACCGGTACGTCTTCCCGCAGTCCACGTAGAACGCCTCCTCGATCGGCTCCCCATAGTCCCATCTCCTCTGGAACTCCAGAATGTACTGGTCCTTACGCTTCGTCAGGAAGTACACGTTGTCCGCCGCCCGTTCCCGGATGGCGGCCACGGAGAGGAACTTCGCGGCGACCGACTCGTATTTCCCCGTCACCGCGTTATAGGACGTGTTGACGCTCTCGTGCTCGCTCCACGCCCAGATTTCCTGTTCCTTCATGTATGTAAAAGTCAGGAGCTTGCCGCTGGCGAGGCAAATCCACACGGTGCTGAACGGGCTCTGCTGGAACGCCCAGTCCACGACCGGGGATTCGAGCAAGTGCTCCGCGAGGATGGAGACTTCCTCGCCCGTGTAGGCGTCATCCGCCATCGCGTATTTCATATCCCGGACCACACGCCCGGAGTTCTCGCAGAAAAGAATGTTAACGCCGGACACGATCGGCGGGACATCGTTACACCCCCAGTAGCTTTGGAGGCTGAACGATACGCTCGTCGGGGTGATCGCGTCGCTGTTGCGTCCGGGCGACAGCAGGAACTCCGCGCCGCTCGTCATCATAATTACGTTCCGAAGCGGGACGAAGTGCCGTATCTCGTTCATCTGCCGCGAGTCAACCGTGGCCGTAATCGCACTGTCGTCCCGGAGAGGCTCGGCGACCGCCATGGACTTGAAGTTCCCGGTTTCGGTCATCCACACTGTCTGGGGCTGATTGTCGGTACGCCCCAGGACGAGCCTCTGCTGATAAATGCCGATAGCTCCGGGGTAGTCTCCGGGGCCGGTGAACGGGTCCTCACTGCTCATCGGACCGATGGACCCGTCGCCCTCGATGTTGTTGTCCGTAAAGGACGTCTCCTCGGAGGACCCGATGTAGGCGTAGTAGCCGCGGGACTCCTTGTAGACCTCGTAGCGGATAGCCCCCGGCACGGGGTCCCAGGAGAGATTCACGCGGGAGCCGACCGGCCACGTCGAGAGCGTCTTCGCCTGAGCGGACGCACTCGGCAGGGATTCCTCCTCCTTCTCGCTAACTGCCGAGACCTTGTAGTTCGTGTAGGTCGTGTAGTACGTCCCGGAGGAATCGCTGAACTTCTTGGGAGTCGCGGTGAGTCCGGTCGGAGCGGCAATCGCGGGCTGAAATGTCATGTCCTCGAAGGTGAACTGGAGCCGACCGTCTCCGTCGATGGAGCGCGTGAGCATCTGCGGCTTGTGGTTCGGATGCACCATGAAGAGGACGTCCGCGCTCTGGACGAACTTCACCTTCGCCAGTTCCTCCGGGAGGTACGGCGTGGCGTATTCGAGGTAAGTGTCCGGGTTCTCGTCATTGATCGGAACGCGCGCACCGTTGCGGTAGACGCGAAGGACCGCTGTGCGGTCCGCCGCTCCGTTCGGATTCGGGTCGTAGAAGCACATCGCGTACGCATCCGACACCGAGTACGAGAACGGGAACAGAAGCCCCGGACCCGGCAGCGTATCGACGTAGAGCGTACCGGGCCGGTTCGAGATGCCGCCATGGGCGCGTACCACGCCGTTCACGACGCGCTTGCACCCGTTCGCGTACTTGCTCAGGTCCACGCGCGCGTAAACGCCGGGGCTGATCGCTCCGGTGGTAAAATTGTTCTGATATTTCCTGACGAGTGCCATTAGAGCCGAGCCTCCACGTAGGGGTTCTCATTGTCCGCGTCCCGGTTCTCGTTGCCGCTCAGCGATGCCGCCTGGGCCACGACTTCCCGGTACTGGTTCATCATCTGGGCCGTCATCTCCATGGAGCCCTTGATCGACATCGCCATCTTCGAGGCCAGCTTGTAGCTGAGCGCTTCGATGAATTTGTCGTCGAACAGCGCGGGGTCCGTGCAGTCGCAGACGTACTCAAGGAGGGCCGGGTCTTCGTCCGTACACACCACGCCGCCGCGAACCACAAAACGGAGGCCCGGCCCTGCAAAGTCGGGAACGCCCCCGGACCGCAGGCGGATGGCCCGCAAGCAGTCCGAGGGAAGAGCATAGCCGTAGCGGAAATCGACCGGAGCCTCGGCCAGTTTTGCGAGCCGGGCGGTCTTGAGCGCGAAATTCCAGTTGTAGTCTCGGAGCGTCGCGCGCCGTTCCGGGTCGTAGAGCAGCTTCGCCACGTTGGCGGGAACTGTCCCCTCGTCAAGACTCTGTATCGGAGACTCGCCCAGATGGGCGAGAGCGATGTTTACGATTTCCACTGAACCGGCCATTTATTTGCCCTTTGCTTTCTTGGCGGGCTTGGAGGCTTTTTCTGCCTCCTCACCCTCGTTTTCGGGAGCCTCCGCGTCTTCCGCGGGAAGCGCCTTTTCCTTCACGGGTTCCGCCCAACGGGGGCACTTATCCACGTCGAGGGAGAAGACTTCCCCGGCGCGGATGTACGTGGTCCCCACAAGGCCGTCTCTGGTAGCCTTGAACTTCGCCATAGGTCAGATGTCCTTGCACATGAAGGCGGTGATCTTGCCCGCCGTGGCGTTGCTGCCGGTCACGTCGTAGTAGAGGCGGACGTAGCGCTTGAGTCCCTTCGGGACGCGCACGGTGAAGACTTCCGCGCCCTTCACGAGGTCGGCGGCAGCGATGGCCGGAGACAGAACGACGTCCGCCCAGTTGGAGTTGTCCGAGCTGGTCTGGACCTTGATCGTGAGGCTGGTGAGCGTGGCGAAGGTCGTCTGGACGACAGCGTGGATGCAGAGTTCCTGCCCCACGGCATCGCCCGCGGCACCGAGGTCGAGAGCGTTGGTGCTCGCGGCATCGGCGGTGACAGCCTGCTTGTCGGAGAAGATGAGGTCTTTGTCGAGAATCATGTTGTACTCCTTTCTCAGACGACTCTGGCTTCGGAGTCGAGGATGGATTCCTGTTCACGGACGGGGACGCCGCGGAACGTGAGGATTTCCTTGCCGAACACGTCTCCGTAGTTCAGCATGAGGTTGGACGTCTTGCGAGCCTGCTTGTCGAGAATCTCGGCGAGTTCGGGACGCATGTAGAACGCCTTGCGGAACTGGCTGCGGGCGAAGCGCGGCAGCTTGTAGAGGGCCTTGACCATGAGGTCCACGAGGTCGGCGGCGGAGCTGCCGGACAGGTCGCTCATGTCGATGTTGCAGATACGGGCACCGCAGCGGAGATCGCGGACGCAGAAACCCGCGTCCCACTTGTAGTGAGTGCGGTACGCCTGGAACTGATTTCCGGCAGCGTCCTTGACGGTCTGTTCGCCGAGGAACTTCTCATGCAGGCCGCCGACAGTACCCTGCGGGTAGATGCCGTGGATAGCCTGCTTGTCCCAGGCGATGAGCCAGATGGACGTGTTGTCGGAGCCGGTGCCGCCGCCGTCGATGACGTTGGTGCCGCCCGCGGCGCTGTACCAGTGAGTGAGTCCGAGGGGTTCCTGCGGGACCGAGGGGTCGCCGTAGAACATGACTCTCGAAATCTCCTGGCCGAAACCTTCGATGAAGGCTTCGTTTTCGCCCTTGATCGCCTTGCTGACCGCGGCGTTCGCCTGAGCCTTGTCGATGATGCCGCGACCGGCGAGGTTCACCTGGTCGCAGTCCACCTCGGCGTAGACTTCGAGCATGCCGCATCCGACGGTCATCTGCTTGGTCGTGGACTTCGCCACGGGGACGCCGCCGTTCAGCATACGCCAGACGGGAGTCGGGATGGAGGTACGGGTCGTGGTTTTGTGGACGACACCCCCGTTACATTCAATCCACGGAATGTCGTCGAGGGCCTGGTTGGTCTTGTTGAGCACTTCCACGATTTCCGTGGCGCTCTGGTCGCCGCTTCGACGAGCGACGTCCATCAGGGTAGGATAGTTGTCAGGCATGGTGATGCCTCCTTAACTGAGATTGACTGGGAAACGTTTTGACGCGGAGTCCTTCTCAGGAGCCGCGCCTCCGGTGGGAAGCGGGCTGTCTTCGCCCACCATCTTTCCCACCTTCACGAAGATGTCGAACAGCGCAGGATGGTCGCTCATCCACGTATCGGTGAAGAGCGCCCGTTCCTCCGGGGTGCTGACGACTGCGTTCAGACCCTGCCGCGCAAGCGCCCGGTCGGACGCGTAGGTTGGACGCGATCTCAACTGGGCCCGCCATTGCTTGCGTTGCTCGGTCAGCGCAAGGAGCTGCGCTTCCTTTTCCTTGGTCTGTTGCTCGACATAGGCGTCAACGAGTTTCTGGCCGCCAGTCTGGGACAGGTTGAGACCCTTGAACAGCTCCGACATCGCGGTCTTCCCGTCCTCGTCGAGCGTGAAGCCCTCCGGGAGCGTGAAGTCCTCGTACTTTTCGGGGGCTCCGAGGTTCTCGTTCGCCTCCCCTTCTTCGCCTTTTCCGGCGTCGGGGGTCAGCACTCCATTGTCGTCGTTGTCACCGGCCTCCGGGGCCGGGTTGCCCTGATCGTTCCCTTCCGGTGCGGCTGCGCCTTCCGCTCCCTGGGGGACAGGATTCAGGGCCGGTTCGTCCTTACCCGCACTGCCGGTGTTATCCGGTGCGTTCGGGACATTAGTCGGTTCCGCCATAGTAGTCTCCTTCTTGGCTGGATTGTGGTTTGTCGTAGCTCGTCAGCGTCCGGTACTCCATCTCCGCCTGGAGGGTCAGTTCAGGGCTTATCTCCTTCATGTCCTCCAACAGACGTTTCCCGATGGATTGCTTCGCCAGCAGGGCGTACGCCGATGCGTTGAAAGCGAAGTCCACGTCGAAAACGTGGCAATCCTCGACGATGAGTCGCCACAGGAAAATTCTCGTAACGGGCGAGCCCAGCATCGTGCGGAGCTCGTCCTTGTAGTGCATCTGGTTCATATTGAGCTGACTCACAGGACCAGCCCTCCCTGCCCGACGCCGGTCAGCAGTTCGCGGACGTTCGCCGCATCGACTTCACCGAGCGCCTTTGCCGAGTTCGCCAGAGGCTCCGCGACCGCCGCCTGCTGGGCGATCTGTGCCTGCTGAGCCTGTTCCGCCGTGAGCTTCTCGTACTCTTCCCGCGACCGGAAGATACCCGCCCGGACGCCGATCATCTGATTGTACGTGTCGAAGGTCGCGTACGGGTCGAGAGCGTTCTTGAGTTCCGGGTAGACCGAGACCATGCTACCGAGGAAGCCCACGCTCTGCTCGATGCGGTTCACCCCGACGGCCTTCTGGGCCTGGCTCAGGATGGAGACGTATTCGATCATGGTAGGCATACCCCGGAGCTCCGTCGGAGGCGGAGGAATCTCGCCCGCCGCCCACGCGAGCCCGAAGGCGCGGTCGATGAGCGGGTCGAGGAGCTCGTAGTGGATTCTCTCCAACACGGGGCCGAGCATGAGCAATTTCTCCTCGTGCCTCTCCGCCACCTCCCTGGCCGTCATCTGGGGGTTGTCCTGCGTGAGGAGAGCCAGGAACAACGAATTGTAGAGCCCGTCCTTGATGTCCTCTTCCACGCGGTCGATCTTCGCCTGGAGCTGCTGGATGTTGATGTTCGCCGTGAAGAGCGGAGCGACCGCCTGGTCCGACATGCTCGCCACCACGTTCAGGGCGTTCGGCTGCGTATTGAGCCCACGACGCTCCAGCTCCGGCGGGATTCGCCACGGGGGCGACACGCTCTTCGCCGTGCCCTTGAGGGCGTCCGATTCCATCCGTTGCAGCATCTTCACGTCGCCCATGATGTCGCGCGTCGGAGCCTGCCCGTAGACGTCGTTATCCACCGCGTCCCAGCGGGGCGTCATCACCGGCCACATGTCGTAGCCGGAGACACGCAGGAAGCCGTCCGACTCGCTCGCCTGCGCGAAGAAGTGGACGCTGACCGCGGCACGGCCTTCCTTGGGCGGAATCCCGTATTCTTCGGGGTGCCGCAGGATGGCGTTGATGACCTCGTGACGGTTCTCGAACCGACCGGTGTCCCGGTCGCTCCTGATATACGCCGGGAGCTTGTCCTCGCCGTAGAGCTGGATGATCTGGCGGACGGTGAGCCACTCCACCTGGTAGAAGGTGTCGATCTCGCCCCACTTGTCGATCGACATGTAATACGTGCCGGTCGTGAAGGGGCGGCAGAAAAGCGTCTTGTCCGGGTGGGAGAGCACCATAAGCGCGCCCTGCCCGAAGCCCGCCATCTCGTAGTAGGTGTGGAGAAGGGCGGAGTACAGGTTGCTCCGGCGGAAAATCCCCTCCAGAACGTCCTGTACCTTGTCGTACCACTCCCTCACGGGCTTGTACTCCGAGAGGTCCGGGTCCGGGTTCGTCAGCATAAACCACTGCCGCGCCTTGCTCGTCAGGCCGCTCTGCATCCCGGAGGCGAGAATCCCCAGGGCGCGGGAGGCCGTCCCGTTGACGCGTCTCTTGTCGCGGAGTTCGCCGTTGTTCGTTTCGCTCGAATCGCCGGGCGCGTCGAGACCCCGCCCGCGTTCCGGGGCGATGAACGTCTTGACGTCTCGCCAGAACGGCTCCCACGTCCGCCGGTCGTTTTGAAGCTGACGGTAATGGTTCCGCAGCTTGAATAACGGGGTCTCGGCCATAATTTACTCGCCTCCGAGTTTCTTTTTCTTGTCTTCGACGCCGGAGTACGCGAGGGCTCCCTTCGTCTGGTTCGTCCCGGACAGCCCGTACTTCTGGGCCGCGGCGTTCTTGGCGTTGCCACGGACGCGCGCCACGTCAGATTCCACGCGTTTCACCGCTTCCGGTTCGGGCGGGACGGGCGTCGTCTCAGTCTTGGTTTTCGGCATACTTCCCATACTGTTCCTCCTTAGAAGGTTAGTTCGTCCCGTGCGTACATGGAGGCGTACCCGCCGCTCCGGTACATCGGGTCGTTCGCGGAAACCACCGGCTCCGCAAAGGTTAAGGCAAGCGCATCGGCCCTGTCGGGCGAAAAGCCGACGCGCTCGCGGATTGTCTCTTTCGATTCCAGCTTCAAACGGCTCTGGCCGTCGTAGGCGTACGTCACGGCGGCCAGCTCCTTCACGAGTTCGGGGTCGTTCGGTATCGCGCCTCCGTCCTCAATCCATTTCCTCATGGTGTCCCACATCTCGGCCCTTCTGTTGGCGTAGCCGTTCACCGTCCCGTCATGGGCCTTGCCCCCGAACGGAATCTCGAACACCACATCCCCCAGTTGCCGCAGCCGGTCGATCACACCTTCGCCGCGCCCGGAGTCAATGAAAACCGCATCGGGCTTCTCCTTGAGGATGCGGCGGTGGAGATGCGAGGCGAACGTCATGTTGTCGATGTCGGTGATGCGCTCCGGCGGAAACGCCGCGAGCCCCTTGCGAGCCTGGATGACGCAGGCGTCGCCGCCGTACCGGGCCACGTCCACCCCGAATATGAGCGGAGCGTACTTGTAGTCGTCCTCCGGGATGTGCTTGCCCCTTGCCTTGTAGATCGCGTCCAGGGTGATGAGGACGTTCTCGTTCGACGCCTGAAAATCACACTCCATCTCCTGTCGATATTGAGCTGCGGTCATATCCCGGCGGGCTTCCGCAAGTTCCTCTTCCGTAATCCACGGGAGCACCCCCAGGGAATCTTCCTCAGCCCGGAACATGAGCGAAGCCCACGGCCCGTCCTCCGCCTCAGCCGCGCCGCGGTTGTAGAGGTCAAAAAGGATGTTTGCCCCTTTCGGAGTCCCGATGAAGAGGCATTTTCCCTTCCGGTCGATGAGGGTGGGACGGACGATTTCGCCCCACACGTTCGGTTTCATGTCGGCGACCTCATCCATGATGACGTAATCAAAGTACAAGCCCCTCATGGCGTCGGCGTTGTCCGCGCCGTACAGCGTCACCTTGGACCCGTTCGGGAAGGAGGCGGTGAGCTCGGTCTCGTTGAAGACCATGCCCGGCATCTTACTGAAATAGCGTTTAAAAATGTCCCACGAGACGTCTTTGGCTTGCTTACGGAACGGGGCAATATACGCCCCTCGGAAGTCCTTTTTGTCCGTGTGGGCCCCTTCGATGCCGACATCCATCACGGCGAAGACGGTCTTACCCCAGCGGCGATGGCAGACCAGAACGACGAAGCGCTTGCGGTTGAGCAGCTCCTTCGCCTTGCGCTGGTACACATGGGGCCGAAAGCCCGTATCGACGTCGATGCTACGCATTTACCACCTCTGCATCGACCACCGGCGGGGTCGCATAGGGATTTACGAGGTTGATCTGGACGTTGGCCGTTCCGCCGCCCTTGGCCGCGGAGTCCGGGTAATACCCCAGGAGCTTCGCCAGTTTGTCCGCTGCGTTGTCGCGCACGGAGTCGGGAAGGCTTGCGTCCCTTACTCTCTGCGTGTAGAAGTCAGCCAGTTCTTCCTTGGTCGCCATTGTCCCCACACAGAGCCCCGCTTCACACGCGGCGTTCAGAATCTTGCGGACGACGGGGTTGCGGAAAACCACCTCGCCTCCGATATTGTCGTCAATCCCGGCTCTCTCGCACGTCAGCCAGTGCACACCATGGAATACCACCCACTCCCGGATATAGCGGACGTCCACTTCCCTCAGCCCGGCCTTTTCGCCCAGGGCGTACAATTCGACAAGAGTAGACGGCCTGCGGGTGCGGCGGTAGCTGTCGGGAACAGTCAGGGTAAACGGGTCGGACGGGGAGAGCGGAGACGGGGAGGAGAACTCAGGAGCCGAACCGGAGGCGGTTTTCGGATAGCCCGGTTCGCCGATATGCACGATGAGGTCAGTCAAAGCGTCCAAAAAGTCACGCTCCGGCTGTTTCAATGACACCCCCGGCGCGGGCAATGCAGCGTTTTGGGGGGCCACCCCCTGAATTTCGCCTCGTGCCATACCCTTGCCTCCTTATCGTGTCAAACTGCGTCAACGTGACGCACTGTGCGAGCTGTGCCAGGCTGACGCACCCGGCGCGCCTGGTCCGATGAGATCACCGGCCCCAGATCACCCCGGCGCGCCCGGTCCGGGCTGCCAGGTCCGCGGCGGATTTTACACAATATCGCACAATCCGCCGCCGCGCCGCCTCGATGCTTTCAGGATTGCAACCTAAAAGCCCCAGATCACCCGCGCCGAAAATAATATAATGCAGTGTTAAATAGATTTCAACCTCGTTTTCGAGGCGGTACGATTAGATTTGTCTAAATATGCAAGGTTTTAACACAATTTGTACGAAAAAATTTATAAAAAGTTTTTGTTTCCCTCTTGACAAATGCGGCAAAGTGTGGTATAATAGTATCGGCAACTGTACGAAAAGAATTAACACTTTCAACCCGATAAACCAGGAAAGGACCACAAATTAAACAACCTCACTTTTCCCTCACTTCTACTTGTTTGAACTCACTACAACCTCAAGAAAGGAACTAAAAACCATGATCGAAAACAAAAACACAATCCTGCCCCAGATCGACGGCGAAATGTACGACTACCGCGCCGCCGTCGCTGAGGACGTCCGCCAGTATGTCGAGGATGAGGGCGGCCTCCCTGGCTTTCTCTTCAACCATGACGGCTACAATCTGCCCCAGGACGCCCGCGCTGCTCTCATGGAGGAAAACCGGCCCGCCCTGGAAAGCGCGCTTTTTGATGCCATGTTTGTTAGTGACGCCGTGACCGGCAACGGGTCCGGTTCCTACTGGTGCAGCGCCTATAAAGCTACATGCGCTCTCGCGTATAACATGGACCTGTTGGCTGATGCGCTCGCGGAGTTCGGCGCGGACTATAACACAATCAAAAACTATCTGTATAGCCCTGAAGCCGCCGACGTCACAATCCGCTGTTATCTGCTGCCCGGCGCGATCTCCGACTATATCGAAACTCTTTTGGAGGATACCGACGAATGAAAAAGCCGACCGATAAAGCCCGCATATTCTGCGAAAATTTTGTTTCTCTCTCCCTCAAATGGACCACTTCCCGCGCTCACGACACATACGGCTATAACGTGTGTACGCTTTATCTGAACCGCTACAACGGCAATTCTGAAAAGGCCGCCCGCTGCAACGGGGGCGGCTATGACCTCGCCGGGACCGCGCTCGGAGAAATGATACACCACTTTTTCCGGGATGATCTAAAGCGCCTCGCGTCCGATATTGGCAGCAATACCCCATGGAATACCCGCGGGACCTTCTACGGCCTCACGTTCTGGGACGTGAAACACAAAAAATGCCGCAAACATTACAAGCCCGGATTCGGAATCCTGCTTGACGGGGGATGCGGCTTTTCCTGTATGGAACACATATTAAACGCGCTCGGAATCCAGCTTATTTACAAGCGCATTTCCGCACGCGAAGACATGTACATCTTCAACCTCACCACGAAGAAAGGCCGCTAACCATGAAAGACAACCGCGAAGAAATCAAAATCACAACGCGCTCCGGGCTTCTCGCCCGGGCGATCCTCAGCGCCGCAGAAAATGAAGAAGCGACCCGAAAAGGGATTGCAGAAGCCGCCGCGGGGCCCCTGGAATAGTTCGGACCATAGGAGCATGAAACCATGATAAACCGCCTTTTCCGTATCATTCGCGCCCATTTCCGCCGCGTAAACTCCGCCCTGGCCGTAATGCCGGAGGCGGAACGCGCCGCCCTTCTGGACTTCCTCAACGACAGCACACTTTAACCCTAATACAACCCGCCGCCCGGCCGGACCCCGCCGGGCTTTTTATTATGCCGTATTCCTTCAAGATCACCCGAAACACAAACGACAACCGCGTCCGCGTTCAGGAGATCACCCCCGCCCCCAGGGGCGCGGCCCCGTATCGAAAACGGGCACCGGGTTATATTGAATCCCTCCAGGTTTACGAAACCCGCGACGAGGCAAAGCGGGCCCGCGATGCCGAACTCCTGGCCGCGGATTATTCCGTCCTCTCCCCCGAAACCCTCCGCGAAATTCTCCATAAGGACCTCGAACGCGTGGCATTTTTCGGTCTGAGCGCCTTCGACGCCGCGCGGGTCTGCCAGATGAGCGACAACACGCTCCGGGCCTACGCATACGGGAAGAGCACTCCGAACCCGCGGAAGGTCGCAAGAGTCCATGTCTTCGCCGACCTCTGTGAAAGCGTGGCAAATTTCGTGAAGGACGTTCTCCCGGACGATGCCGGTTGCGGGAATTACATGAAAGCCCGGAAGGGCAATCCGAAACTCCACACGTACAGCCCGAGCTGGAGGGCAGCGCGTGGCATTTCTCAGTCCGATACGTGAATCTCATCCAGGAACGACCCCGAAGAGCGCTTCCGCCTCTTCGGGGTCTTTTTCTTTTCCGGCCATTTAGGCCCCTGGAAGGTCCCGTAGCGCTCCGCCGCCCATAACCCGATGCAGATAGCGTCCGCTTCGTTATCGTCGCGCGGAGCGGTCTTTCCGGTCGCGCTACGGACTTTCAGGAATCCCATGGCCGCCTGCACCATATCCTCCTTCTCCGCCTTCCCGTTTCCCGTCGCCCAGTGCTTGAGCTCCGAGGTATGAACGCAGGACACCTCGACGTTCAGATCAGCCGCCTCCTTCAATATGAGCGCTTTGAAGCCGTTTGCGATCTCCGTGGCCGCGCCCCCTCGCAGGAGAGTCTGTTCGTGGACGATCAGAGAGGGCTTCCAGTGGATGATCGCCCGTCTCAGATTCGCCTCGAACCGGATATACCGCATCCCGCGCGATTCCCCGGTACGCTTCCGGTCCGCGAGTTGCCACGTACCGGAGTCAAGTATCTCGCCTTGTTCATTCACAACCGCGTACCCCGTCAGGGTCGCCTGGTCCAGTGCTAAAATCACCATGTGTCTTCCTCCTTGAGGGCGCGTATAGGCGCGGGCGTATGCCCGTGCGAAGATGTACTATACATAAAAAGCATATAGAGCTGTCTTGTCTTGACGTGTTGTCTTGTTTCGTGAAGGGAAAGAGACAACAAGACTGTAAAGACAGAGGGTTTATTTACGCGGGCGTAGGCGTAGACGCGTGTACGCGCCCTCAAAACCCCGTTTCCGCGTGTGCTCTTGTTTGTCTCGCCTGTCATGCCGGGTTCGCCTCATCCGAGACTTTCAAACAAGACAACGGGTCGTCCTGCCCGTCCGTCTCGACGATCGAAAACACCCTGAATTTCTTGCCGCACTTGTCGAGCTTCCCGTCCTCATACCAACGGTTGAGCTGCCTGCGGATAGAGTCTGTCGGGTGTTTCTCCTGTGTTTCCCGCGGCAGGGCGTTTTTGATCTCCGTCGCAGTCATGCCGTCCGGGCGTGTTTCGAGAGCCTGGACGATGGCGCGCTGCAAGTCCGTCTCCGGGAGAAGTAATGGACTGCTCGGCGATTCGGAGAGTTTCCACCCCAGAGGCTTCGCTTTTACGAGACTCAGAATCTTGTCCTCGTAGCTTCTGCCGCAGGAGATCACGTTGAACACTTCGTCGCCGCGGGCTCCCTTGATGAGGATAACGCCGTCGGCGAAACCTCCGAGAGCAGTGGAGCCGTTGAGCCGGTTGAGATCGTCCACGTAGTCCCGCCCTGACGTCTGTTTGGTATGGTGGGCGAGGAGGACGGAGAGCCCGTACTGGTTCAGGAACTCTTCCTTGAGCCGGGTCAGTTCCAGATACTCTTTCGCGTATGCCGTCTGCCCTTTACCCCCGACGTCTTCGCGGATGAGCTGCCACGTATCGACGATGACGAGAGCCGGGTTGTACTTTTTGACGAGCTGACGGAGCTTGACGCGGCCTCCATTGTCGAGCGGCGGGAAGGAGAAACAGAAGATGAGATCGTCCGGTTGGATGAAGTCCTTTCCGTAGATGCTCGTCAAGCGGGAGTTGACCTGAGCGGGACCACCTTCCATGTGGAGATAGAGGACTTTTTTCTTCTCCGGGACTTCCATGCCGAGGAACTCCGTGCCGGTCGCAAGGGAGACGGCGAGCTGGAGCAGGAAGATGGTTTTGCCGAACTTCGGCGGACCGGCCAGGAATGAGATGCCCTGCGGGAGGAAACCGGGAATAAAGCCTTCCGGGGCGGTCGGGTTGCTGAGTTGAAGTTCACGGGACGTCAGCACCCCGTCGATGTCGTCTTCGAGTTTTGCGGCGAGGGTTTCGCTGCCGAAGACGGCGGAGGCTTTCTTCTGGGCGCTGTCGTTGATGCGCTTGAAGTCGTCCTCCGTGAGGGGGGAGTCGCCGGGGTCGATCTTTCCGAGATCGTTCATAAGGCGGAGGAGAGCGGCGCGGGCGTAGTAATCCATGCCGCGCTCTTTCCATCCGAGACAGATGGCGATAAGGGAGTCGTCGCGGCGGCCCTGCGGGAGCGGCGACATGCCGCGGATTTCTTCGAGGACCATGCCGAAGTCGTCGGAGCAGGCCGGAGCGGTCGAGACGACCTTCGCGTCCTTCTTGGCCGGGGCGGCCTTCTCGAACTCGTCGATCATCCATGCAGGAAGCTCGGCGGTCTCACCGCCCAGGTCCTCATACGCGCCCTTCTCGGTCCGGGAACCGGGGAGGATGACATAGCGGGTGCGGCTGTGAACGTCCACTCCGGGGAGGAAGCCGTTTTTGTCGAGGGGCGATACTCCCTTGAAATAGAGATGCAGGCCGCCGCTTGCGGTTCGGACGGTTCGGGTGGCAGGGATGCTGCGGCCCAGGCTCTTCGCCCACTTCTCCAGCTCAGACTTCCCGTCTTTGCCGTTGTGGTTGTCAAGGTCGATTACGGTCTCGTCTCCGAGTGCGGGGTAGTACCCCCAGTTGCACTCCGGGTATTCAGCGCACCACTTTTCGAGCGTCTTCCGGTCGTTGCTTGAACTCCCGTACGGGTTCTTTATGGCCGGGGTCTTGTCGAGCCGCTTGCACGGGAAGACCATTCCGCCACGCTTGATCGTCGCCACAACACCGGTCAGCGCGAGGTATTGGAAAGCGCTTTCCTTGTTTTCTTTTGTCATGGCTTATGCGTCCTGGGCTTGTTTCTTCTTGAGGTAGTTGGCGAGAGGGAGGTGGTCTTTGTTTCCGTACAGGAGGTCCCAGCGTGTGAGCGGAATATTGAGCTTGAGAAACTCAGCTTCGAGTTGTTCGGCCATCTTCGCCGTCGGCGTATGCTTGCCGGTGAAAAAGCCGTTCATGGTTTGCCGCGAGACTTTGAGCTTGCGGGCGAGTCGGGTCTGGAGTCCGAAGGAGTCGATTTCCATCTTGTGTCCTTTCGTGGTTGGCGTTTGTGGTGGGAGTATTTGACAAATCATATCGAACAAGCATAATATAGACCTGTCGCTACTATTTTTCAAGCAGTTATCAAATATTTTTTGACATTTTTCTTTGGCGTGTTATATTATATGACCGCAAAAACACAAAGGAGAAACACCCTATGCCACGTAAAAACGCACTTGCATTTGACGGAGACGAGGAGGCCGCGACCCGGCTGTCCGCGCAGCTCTCCGGCGTTATCGGTTATGTCATGGAAAAGGAAGGCTATACACAGGCGAGCTTTGCCCGCGCGATCGGTCTTTCCCGTACGACATTGAACTCAATTATGAACTCCACAGAGCGGAAGAACCGTTGGCGGCTCCCCTCGCTCTGTGCGGCGGCAAGAGTCCTGCACGTTACAGTCCCGGACATCTTCCTCGCTACGGAGCCTGGGACTTCCGAGACGGACGACCGGCTCGAAGCCCTCGCTATGAAGGCATCCCTCGGCGCTACCGATCTGGGAAGTCCTGAACGTCTTGAACGGCTCTTTGTACGGGCGCTTCACCTGTTCTCCGATGAGGCGGACAAGCTCGCTTTGAGCAAGAAGAATCTCGCCGCGTTCTGCGGTTGCCGTCGCCTCGAAGTTGAGCGTGGCGCGCCTAAGTTCTACGCAGCCTACACCTCCGGTCGCCTCACCGACGAGGAGGCTATCTCGGCCATCCTCCGCGGTCTCGCCTACGTCCGGCAAAACGGCGGTCTCGGAGAGGTTCCCTTGTGGGTCGGTCTTCAAAAGACCTTCGCAAAGTAACCAGTCGAAAAAATTTTTACATTAGTCCTACCTGACATTCGTCAGGTAGGATTTTTTATTTGTCAAATTCTATCGTACACTATTTTTCGATTTGCATTTGATTTTTTCGTCTCGGCGTGTTAAATTGTTTCTACACACGAAAACGCCGAAAGGAAGAATCTATGCAACACGAACCCGCCGAAACCGTCCGTCTCCGTCCGTATCAGATCGCAGGCGTCGAACGCCTACTCGAACTCACCGCACCTGACCGTCCTGTCCGCGCAGCGCTTCTCGCCGATGAGCCCGGCCTCGGCAAGACGGCACAAATCGCCGAATACATCAACCGGGCGAAACCCGCCTCAGTTCTCATCGTCTGTCCCGCCTCGCTCCGCCTCAACTGGAGATATGAGCTTGACAGATGGATGACCTACCAGCCATCCGTCCTCGAAATCCGCTCCTACGGTCTCATCGGCGACCTGGTGGAGGACGGGTCGAGCTATGAGCTCGTAGTGTTCGATGAGTCGCACTACCTCAAGAACCCGGACGCGAAGCGCACGAAGAACGGCCTCGCGCTGAAAGCCGCCGTTCGTATCTACCTCACCGGCACACCCGTCGTGAACCGCCCGATGGACCTTTTCCCGATTCTCTCGACCATGGGAATCCGCCTGAACCGCGTCCAGTTCGGGATGCGTTATTGCAACGGCCACCTCGCCTCTGTCCGGGTCCGCGGCGGTCGCGTCCGCAAAGTCTGGGACTTCTCCGGGGCCTCAAATCAGGAAGAGCTCGGAAACTCCCTGCGGAAACACTGCATGGTCCGCCGCACGAAGCGTGAAGTTCTCCGCGACCTCCCCGAAAAAATCCGGCAGATCGTCGAACTCGACATCCCGGACGGCGAATCCGTGGAGCTCAAAGAAGCAGTCGCCCGGATGTTCGACGCCATGGCGAAGGCCGCATCGAATCTCTCCGAGGCAAAGCGCCTCGCCTTCGAGGAACTGGCGAAGGCCAGACTCGACATCGCCCGGAACAAGCTCCCCTACGTTATCAGCTTCATCAAGGACCTCCTGGAGGAAGAGACAAAAGTTGTCGTCTTCGCCTACCATCGGGAGGTTGTGGAACAGCTCCGCCTCGCGTTCGACGGCGTGATGATCTACGGCGGCATGACCGACGTCCAGAAGGACAACGCCGTCCGCGCCTTCCAGCAGGGCCCCGTTCGGGTCATGGTCGGCCAGATCGTCGCCGCGGGAACCGGCCTCACCTTTACTGCCGCCCACACCGTCGTCTTCGCGGAGCTTGACTGGGTTCCCGGAAACGTCCTCCAGGCGGAGGACCGCTGCCACCGCATCGGGCAGGACGAGCCTGTCCGAATCTTTCATCTCGTCGCTCAGGGCTCCGTGGACGCCCGCATGGTCCGCGCCCTCGTTCGCAAACAGGAAACCGTGGAAAGGATGGGACTGTAACCATGAAATGCCACAACGTCTACAAGCAGCCGTCCGTCGAAGTACGCACGGACGAGGAGGACGGGACCTCCCTCGTTGTCTTCCTCTTTTTCGCCGGATTCTTCATCGGCCTGTTCGCCGGAGCCGCCATCGGGCTCGCTCTTGGTACGGCCATCCGATAACCCCATAAACCACGAAAGGACACACTATGGGACTCGAACAAACCTTTGAGAGAATCGCCGATTCTCTCGACCGCATCGCCTCCACGCTGGAGGAGAACACGAAGATCAACGCATGGTACAAGTCGCACCTCTGCAAGTGCGACGGAAGCTGTGCCCCGGACGCTCCGCCCCCGGAGGAGCTTGCCGCGACTGAGACCACAACGGAAACGGTCGTTGCCGACAAGCCCGCCGTTTCGCCGGTCGCCGAGCCGGAAGACCCGGCGAAGAACCCGGACGTCATCGCCGCTGTGGCTCACGTCTCCCGCTCGCCCATCGCCACCACGGCGCTCGGCAAGGACCTCACGTTCGACGAGCTTAAACTGGAGCTGGCCGCCCGCGGCTACCTCTACAAGAAGGGCACGAAGAGCACGACGCTCCAGAGGGAGTGGGACCTTCACAAGCACGAGCCGCTTGTCGGCGTGACCGGAGCCGCTCCGACTACGGCTCCCGTGCCGGTCGAGAAACCCGAAGAGAAAGTCGCCTCCGACGAGGCGTTCGACCCGCTGTCTGTCGGAGCTATCGTTCTCCCCACCGAGCCGCCTGCCATAATGACCGCAGACGATTGCCGCAAGATCATCACGCAGGAGTTTGTGAAGGGCAAGGACGAGCAGTGCATCATCAATGCCCTGGTCGCCTGCGGCGTCCGCGAGTTCCGTGAGCTCAAGGAAGGCCAATACGAAGCCTTCGTCGCCGAGTTCCGCAAGCAGAAGGAAGCCCGCGATGCCGGAAAGTGATGTTCACTCCAACCTCGGCGCGTCGAGCTCCCACCGTTGGATGAACTGTCCGGGGAGCGTCCGGCTGTACGACCAGCTCCCCGAACGCCATGCTACCGAGTACGCCGCGACGGGAACAGTCGCTCACGCCCTCTGCGAAGAGTCGCTGTTGAGCGGGCGCGACCCGTCCGTGGCGCTCGGACAGATTCGGCAGCAGGACGGCTTCAACATCCTCGTCACCGACGACATGGTTCAGGCCGTCTCCGTCTACGTGGACTACATCCGGCACGATCTGGAAAAGTACGGCGGGCAGCTCTCCGTCGAGCAATACTTCGACCTGTCGTGGGTGCATCCGGGCATGTTCGGGCGGAACGACGCCTGCATCGTCCCGGAGCTCCTGTTCGGAAAGCTCCTCGTCTACGACTATAAGAACGGTCGCAAGCTGGTGGCTGCCGACGCGAATCCTCAGCTCATGTACTACTCGCTCGGCGCTCTCGGTCAGCACAACCACCTCTTCGTGGAGTATGTCGATATGACGATCATCCAGCCCAACGGCATCGGAAAGAATCCGATCGACGTCTGGGGCATCGCCACGAAGCCGCTGTACGAGTGGGCCATGGACGTCCTCCGGCCTGCCGCGAAGGCCACGGAAGCCCCGGACGCCCCGTGCATCATGGGCGAGTGGTGTACCTTCTGCGAAGCGGCGGCGATCTGTCCCGCGAAACGGGACGCCGCGCTCGCCCTGCTGGACCCGCCTCGCAAGGCCGACCAGCTCGCCATTCTCCCGGTCGTCTCGGCCATTCCGCCTGAAAAGCTCGGCGTCCTGACCGCGTTCTTCACGTCCGAGGAGTTCCAGGCGTGGGTGAAAGCCCTCGCCGCGGAGGAACAGGCCGCGCTTGCCCGCGGCGTCATCATCCCCGGTCGCAAGCTCGTCGAATCCGTCGCCCAGGGCAACAGGAAATGGAAAGACGAGGAAGCCGTCACGCGCGCCTTCGCAGAGTTCGGCGAGGACGTGTTCAACATCAAACTCAAGTCTCCGGCACAATTAACCTCCGTCCTCACGAAAGCGGGCGTCTCACGTGCCGAAGCGACGAAGCGGGTCAACGAACTCACGACCCGTGACGAAATCGTAACCGTGAAGGTCGTCAACGAGGACGACCCGCGGCCAACTAAAAACTCGAAACTCGAAGCTCTCTCACTCTTCGACGACGAAACAAACTAACACCGAAAGGACTGTTACAATGCGTTACGAATCCATCCGCACCCCGAAATTCACGCTCTGCTTCCCCGCGCTCTTCACTCCCCGCGCCGCTCAGGCAGGCCAGGAGCCGAAGTTCTCCTGCGTCGCCGTCTTCCCGAAGGGGACGGACATCTCCCCGCTGGTCGCCATCGCAAAGAAGGTCGCTCAGGATGCCTACCCGAAGGGAGTCCCGGCGAAGTTCGACTACCCCTTCCGTGACGGGAACCGGGACGCCGACCCGACCTGGGGCGACATCTACAAGGACTCCATTTTCGTCCGCTTCTCGACGAAGATCAAGCCCGCCGTCTGCGACGCCTCGCGTACCCTCATCAACGACCCGGACAAAGTGTATGGCGGTCAGGTCGCCATCGCTGCCGTCCATGCCTACGCCTACGACGTCTCCGGCAACCGCGGTGTGGCCTTCGGCCTTGACGCGGTGCAGATCGTCGCCGACGGTGAACGCCTCGGACGCACCCCGGAAAAGACCATCCAGATTTTCGACCAGCTCGAAGAGCCTGCCGCCGACGCGGACGCCAACGACCCCTTCAAGGGCCTCGGACTGTAAGGAGTCGCCATGTCAAAACTCACCATAGACTTTGAGACCCGCTCCGCTGCCCCACTCAAAAAGTGTGGGGCGGCGGCGTACGCGGCGGATGACTCGACCGAGGTCATCTGTCTGGCGATGAAGTGGGAAGGCCAGGAGCCGAAGCTCTGGTTCGCTCCGCCTTTCCGTGAGGCTACGGGCTATTTCAAGGCGAACGAGCTCCTGACCGATGAGCAAGTCTGGCAGTGGATGGAGGACGCGGACATCATCGAAGCCCACAACGCGCAGTTTGAATTTTTCGTATGGCGTTATGTCATGCCGCGCTACGGCTTCCACATGTTCGGCTTCCATAAGCTCCGCTGTTCCGCCGCGAAGGCCGCGATGTTCGGCCTGCCCCGCGACCTCGCCGGGGCCTGCATGGCTCTCGGCGTCCGGCAGCAGAAGGACATCGAAGGCTCGAAGCTCATGCTCCGCCTCTGCAAGCCTCGCGCTCCGCACAAGGACGAGAAGCTCCGCGACCCGAACTGGCAGACCCGCCTCTACTGGCATGGTACGCCGGAGGAGTTCGCCCGTGAGGGCCGGTACTGTATGCAGGACGTCAGGGCCGAGGAGTCCCTCTCCAACGCCCTGCCCGAACTGCCGGATTACGAACAGGGCGTCTGGCAGTTCGACCTTGACGTGAACGCCCGCGGCATCCGTATCGACGTCCCGTCCGTGAAGAAGATCATGTCCTGCATCGACGAACACTCCGCGAAGCTCAAGAAGGAGTTTACGAAGATGACCGGGCTCCAGTCTCCGACGCAGCGCGACGCCACTTTGAAGCACCTTCTCGCCCTGGGCGTCCGCATGGACGGCCTCACGGCGAAGGACGTGGAGAAGGCCCTCGCCGCGACCGAGAACGAGACCGTCAAGGCCATCCTCGAAATCCGGCAGAGCCTCTCGAAATCCTCGACGGCGAAGTACCAGGCGTTCCTGAACTCCGTCTGCCCGGACAACAGAGTCCGCGGCGCTTTCATGTACCATGGAGCGGGCACGGGCCGGTGGACCGGTCGTCTCATCCAGCCGCAGAACTTCCCCCGCGGCGCGTTCTCGGACGTCGAGAGCTGCCTTGCGCTCTTCAACAAGGAGGCCGTGGATGCCGTTTCCCTGCTGTACGGAGACCCGATGGTCGCCGCTTCCACCTGTCTGCGCGGGATGATGATTCCGGGCAAGGACCGGGAGTTCATCTGTGCCGACTACTCCTCCGTCGAAGGCCGCGTCCTCGCGTGGCTGGCGAACGAGGAAACCGCCCTGGACGTCTACCGTTCCGGGCGCGACCCGTACAAGGTGAACGCCTCGGCCATCTACGGCGTCCCGTACGACGAGGTGACGAAGCAGCAGAGACAGGTCGGGAAAGTCGCTGAACTCGCCCTCGGCTACCAGGGCAGCGTCGGCGCGTTCAATGCCATGGCTGTGAACTACGGGGTGGTCCTCCCCGACGGCGAGGTCAAACAGATCGTCCAGGCGTGGCGCGAAGCCCACCCGAAGACGACCGCCATGTGGCGCGACCTGGAGAAGGCGTGTACGCTTGCGATCGAATCGCCCGGAAAGATATTCGAGTCCGGGCGGACGCTCTTCGCCGTGAAGAACGTCCACGGCACTCCGTTCCTCGCCATGAGGCTCCCGTCCGGTCGCTTCCTGTGGTATTGCCGCCCCAGAATCGAACCGAAGATGATGCAGTGGGGAGAGCCGAAGGACGTCCCGGCGTTCGACGGCGTGAACTCCCTCACCCGCAAGTGGGGGACTCAGTACCTCTACGGCGGTCTCCTCACGGAGAACCTGACGCAGGCGACGGCCCGCGATCTCCTTGTGAACGGTATGCTCAACGAGGAGAAGCACGGCTACCCGATCGTGATGCACGTTCATGACGAAGCGGTCGCCGAGGTCCCGGTCGGGTTCGGCTCGGTCGAGGAGTTTGAGAATCTTCTTTGTGAACTGCCCGCCTGGGGCGAGGGACTTCCCCTCAAGGCCGAGGGCTGGCGTGGTGGGAGGTACAAGAAATGAGCTTTTATAATGAAAATGGAACCCTAACCAGGGAGGCGTGCGAACTCCTTTTCCCCCAGGGGCCCGTGGAGAAAAAGTACGTACTGGACGCGTGTTGTGGTTCTCGGATGTTTTACTATGAGAAGCAGAGCCCGCATGTGCTTTTCATGGATAACCGCGAGGGCGACTTCCAGCTCAGCAACGGAAAGGAAGTCAAAGTCCATCCCGACGTGGTTGCGTCCTTTGAGGACATGCCGTTTGCGGGCGAATCGTTCCAGGTGGTCGTCTTCGACCCGCCGCATCTTCGGAATCCAGGGCCCGAAGCGGACATGACGAAAACCTATGGCCGTCTCGTGCGCGGCTGGCAGGATGTAATTCGTAATGGCTTCCGGGAGTGCTTCCGTGTGCTCAAACCGCACGGCGTTCTCCTGTTCAAGTGGTGCGAGACGGACATCAAACTCGCTACTGTTCTGGAGCTCGCGCCGTATCGTCCGCTTCTGGGAACCAGGACGAAGGTTCAAACGTTCTTTATCCTTTTTCTTAAAGAGGAGATATACGAGAAATGAATCAGGACTTTGACGTCAATCTCGGCGATTCCGTGTACTATTATTGCGAAAGTTCTCCGTATTCGATTTTCTGCGGGGAAGTTATCGAAGTCGAAAAGACCGAAAGCCTGAAACGGAAGAAAAGAGTTGTCTCCGTTAAGAGCGTAACGGTTAAGGACGGCAAATATACATGGAACACGCGAACGTTCTTCCGAACGGAAAGGGAAGCCGCGCTCCACTGCCTGCTCAAAGCGCAGGAAGAAAGACGCGGTATCCGTATTCAGTTGCAGTGTCGTGAAGACAGCATCCGCGCGATGAGAGAAATCCTCAAGAAATACGAGGCTGGAAAATGAGCATCGACAAAAATACCACACTCTATCTCTCCGGCCCCATCTCCGGGCAGCCGGAAGAGAACCGTCAGGCGTTCGAGGACGCGGAGCATCGTCTCCGTTCCCTCGGATTCAACGTTATCAACCCGTTTCACCTGGCCGAGCCGGAACCGCAGGACGGCGACACGAGCGCTCAGAAATGGGCGGCGTATCTCGCCCGCGACATCCACTTCCTCGTGAAGACGCACCAGACCGCAACGACTCCCGTGCCGGTCGCCGTCGTCATCCTCGCCGGATGGCGGTACTCGAAGGGCTCCTGCCTTGAAGTCGCCGTCGCCGAGCAGTTCGGGATTCCCGTCTACACCTTCGGCTACGTTCTCGCCGAGAGCAAGCAGCCGTACAGTTTCCCCTGGCCCAAAGCAAAGGAGACGACCAATGCAGATGTCCGTTGAAGAGTTGGAGTTCGTCTTCAAGCTTGCCAGAGAGTCGGCTCCCGTGCCGGTTACTTCTCCCGCGCCGAAACCAGTGGAACCGCCCGAACGCATTTCTCCTCCGCCCAAAGACGGCAGCGACTCGCTGTTGCTTTGTCATGCTCTGAACGCGCTCGAAGTCATTTGCAGCAGGAGTCAGTGCGCGACCTGCTCACTGTACCGAGGCAGTAATATTTTATGCTGTCGGAACACGCTGTTGCACTGGCAACGAACTCGCTTCGGAGGAAAGCCAATTAGCGAACAGGAGACGACAAATGTATGAGTACATAAAAGCGCTTCTCGTGGAGCTCGCCGAGCTTATGGACGCGTACCACGCGCATCTCCATATCAGCGTGGGAGAGAGCCAATACGGAGGTCCAAAGGTCGTGATCTCAGTGGAAACACCACGGGGCACTGCCGCGCATGAGTTTCTGTCCGACTGTTTTATCGTAGACTCAACCGACATAAGGAGAATTTTCAATGACCAACCCCATCAATGACCCTATCAATGACCCTGTGAACCACCCCAGCCACTACACCAGCGGCCCGGACCTCGGACGCCTCGAATGTCTCGACATCACGAAGTGGATGCCGTTCACTCTCGGCAACGCCTTCAAGTACGCCTTCCGGGCGGGGAAGAAGGACCCCACGCGCTTCGTCGAAGACCTCCAGAAGGCCCGCTTCTACATCCTCGAATGGAAGGGCCTGCTGCCGTGGCGTACCTTCCTGTATCATGGAAACCCCGTGTGCGTCGCGTTCTTTTTCAAGACGGACTTCCGCCAGTGGGAGCCGTGGCGTTACCGTACGCTCAGAGCAATCGTCGAGGGCGACGTTGAGAGAGCTATGGAAGAGATCGACTCGCAGATCAAAGCCGCGGAGGCCGCCGCTGACGAAGTGTTCCGCCGCTACGAACCGGAGGATGAGACCGATGAATCGGATTGACGAACTCAGGAAACGCATCGAATCGGCGCGGGACTCTTACTGGCTCCTCGGCGTCTCGTCCGTATCGGACTCCGAATACGACGAGATGGTCGAGGAACTGGCGAAGCTGACCGGCGGTTACGACCCGGTTATGGGACCGGTCGTCGCCTCGTCCGGCAAGGTTCAGCATCCCGCCTCCGCTCCCATGCTCTCCATGCAGAAGGTCTACTCCGTCGGGGAGATCGTGAAATGGGCCCGCAAGATCGCGGACTCCGATCTCCTCGCGGGGATTCCGCACGTCCTCCATGTCATGCCGAAATACGACGGCATCGCCCTCCGCGCCTACTCGAACGGCGTGGTCGCAACGCGAGGCGACGGGAAGACCGGGGAGAACGTCACGGCCACGGCGTCCGTCTTCGTCCGCAAGGCGAAGCTCCCCGCATCGACATGGATTGACGGCGAGGCCGTCTGCCGTCTGTCGGACTTCGCGGGGCTCGCCCGCCTGGGCTACAAGAACCCGCGCAACGCGGTCAGCGGCATCCTGTCGAGTAAGGAGAAGGCTATCAGGGAACGGGCGGACGCGCTGACGTTCGTCCCGTACACCCGCCACGCCTGGGTGCTCGACCTGGACCACAAGACGGATGAGGCTGACGTCGAGGCGCTGGTCCGGGACATCCGCGCCACGCTGTCGGACTTCCCGATGGATGGCATCGTCTTCAAGGTCGGCCATCCCCAGGTGTTCCGCGAGCTCGGTCACACTGACCACCACTGGCGCGGCCAGATTGCCCTCAAGTTCAAGGGCGAGACGAAGGAGACGACCATCCTCCGCATCGACTGGCAAGTGAAGAACGGCACGGTGACGCCCGTCGCCCTGCTCCAGCCGGTAACGCTCGACGGGGCCGAGCTGTCCCGCGTCACGCTCCACAACGCGGACTACGTGATGGCGAACCGCATCTGCGTCGGCGACTGTGTTGTGATCGAACGCGCAGGCGGGGTCATCCCCTCCGTCGTCCGGGTCCTCCACGGTCGAAACGTCGGGTGGCCGGAGGTCCCGAAGGAGTGCCCGTACTGCCACAGCCAACTGCTCCGCAACGGCGCGCGTCTGTACTGTGCCGTCTGCGAGGCGAAAGGAGACTGAGCATGTACGGCAGAATTATCTTCGCCATCGTTATCAGTCTCCTGTGGCTGGTGGCTACCAACTGGGAGAAGCACGTAGCTTACGAGAAGGGGTACGCCGAGGGTTACAAAGACTGCAAGCTCGAACTCTTGCAGAAGGGATACGAACCATGAGCCTATCCGACGAAGAAGCAGCCATTGTGCTCGACATCTTGCGGCAGATCAACGCCGAACTGGACGAGATCGCCGTCGGTATCGACAAACTCATAAAGGAGAAGCAGGATGAAACGTCTTCGGATGAAAATTAAACGGGGTCGGAGACTTTGGCGTAAGAAACACCATCCCGTCGTGTACCTTTGGAGGAAGTTTTCTCCGCCTCGGAATCCGATTCTTAGAGGCGGACATGGTATTCTGGACTGCTACACGGGGCTCTGCCATGTCGTCGTTGAACCGACCGCCGTAGTAGGAGGGAGACTCTGTATATGAGTGCCGAAGCCCTGGCTCGTACCGCCCTGAAACTCCTCACAATCGTCTGTAAAACGCGCGGCGAACTCTGCGTAGGGTGCATCCTGAACAGGTCAAAGCACTGTGCGTACCTCGCGCTGAGAGCCGCCATGAAAGGAGAATGATATGGAAGTCCCTGAACCGATCAGAGCCGCGATCAATGCCATGCTCGCCCCTTACGGCGAGTCGTACACGCCGGGCGCTTCGTCCTCCGGGTACGTGAGCGCGAAGGACGCCGCCGCGTACCTCGGCGTCAGCAAGGCGTATTTCTATCGCCTCGTCAAGGAAGGCAAACTGGAGCTCGTGAAGCTGACGCCCGGACATCGCGGCAAGGCTGTGATCTCCCGCGCCGCCCTGGACGCCTTCGTCGAGACGAGGCGCGTGTAAAAACTGTGTAAAATCCGCCTCGCAGACCCGTGGTTTTTGGTGAGTTTCCGCGAGTCTGCGGGGCCCTTTTTGTGCCCTTTCAGGATAAGTACCTGAAAGATTTTTGTGTAAAAATGTGTAAAATCAATTTGACATTTACATACGTCTCATGTATATTACATACGTCTACTAAAACTCGCCTATAAGCTCAAACCGAGCGTAAGATACAGGTTCGAGTCCTGACAGGGTTGCCATTTTTGCCCTGTCCGCAAAACCCGAGTGTAATATTACACAACAGTTCGGGGAATCATTCTTTACGCAGGCACAGTCCGCGACACACGGATTCT
>JAEEGG010006956.1_pt1 | contig 26344 bp, 17 predicted proteins | sample 9134161 | NCBI WGS metagenome assembly JAEEGG01 (sample SAMN16246543, study PRJNA631951) | gut metagenome | biome: gut microbiome; feature: rumen; material: CR-attached | host: Bos | place: Iran: Karaj | collected 2018-10 | reverse complement strand
GACTGGTGCGGAACAGAGTGCCCTCCTGATTACCGCGGCATCACTGATGTTCAGTTCGCCAACCGCATGATACTGCGTGATGCCATGCTGCGTCACGGGTTCAAGCCGCTGGATTCAGAGTGGTGGCATTTCACCCTCAAGGATGAACCTTATCCCGATACCTACTTTACCTTCCCGGTAAAATAAAGTATTTTCAGTCCTTGATACCATTGGGGTCTGACCCCAATGGTACCATTTTTACTTTAAGTAGTATTTCTCTACACCGTTGATTTCAATACCGACAGTTTCTACAGCTACGATCTTGTGTCATTCTAGCAACGCTTCGGTTGCAAGGTCCAGGTCGCGGTAGGTGGTCTCGAAATCGCCCGTGTACCAGGGGTCGGCTACGTCGCGGTCCTGGCCGGCGTAGGACATCATGAGGCGGACTTTATTGTCCGGATCGTTGGGGATGATGTATTTGAGCCAGCGCAGGTTCATGCGGTCCATGCAGATTATCAGGTCAAAACGGTCGTAATCGGCGCGGGTTATCTGACGGGCGGTCTTGGAGGTGTCAAACGGGATGCCGTGGGCATTGAGACAGCGCTTGGCGGGCGGGTAGATGGAGTTGCCTATCTCCTCGGTCGATACGGCCGCCGATTCCACGTAGAACTGCTCGTTTAAGCCCCGTGAGCGGATTTTATCCTTGAAGATGAACTCTGCCATGGGGGAACGGCAGATGTTGCCGTGACAGACAAATATGATCCTGTATTGTTTGGCTGATGTTTTCATACCTTATTGCCGTAAACGACGGCAAAGGTAGTGTTTTATCATAAAAAAAGAGTTCAGTCGTGAGGACTGAACTCTTTTTGTTAGTGTTATTCCCAACCGGGATTTTGTGTAATGTTGGGGTTGATCTGCGTCTCTGCGAATGGGAATGGGAACAGCTCGTTCTTTCCTGCATGGAAACCTACTTTGCTTCCGTAAAGGTTCAGACACCATGCGGCATCGGACTCATCAACATATCCTCTGTGCTTGTTTTCACCCAGTGTAAACATTGCATCACAGTATGAGGGCAGGTATTTACCGTTGTCGGCAAGCTCTGTTGCTGCATCTCCCCAGCGGATAAGATCCTGGAAACGGGTGCACTCGAGCCAGCACTCAAGATATTTCTCGGTCTTGACTGCATTCATGCTGAGTGTTGCGCTTACGGTCTGTGACTGAGCACGTGTCTGGATCTTGTTCAGGACTTCAAGTCCTTTACCGTTGGTCTCACCCAGCATTGCGCATGCCTCGGCGTACATGAGATAGACCTCAGGAACTCTCATAAGAGGGAAGTTCTGTTTGATCATTCCCCAGCCCGGAGCAAGATCGGTTTCGCGGATATTACGCTTCCAGGGGAAATAACCAACCATTCCGTACAGACCGTCGGAGGCGGTGATACCACGGTTTCTGTCGCCTTCCTTCATCTCCTTGGTGGAGCAACTGTCATCGGTTGAATAAGGCATCTCGTAGAGGACCTCATCATATGTCTTAACCCAAGCCTTGCGGCGTGCTGAATTAATACCGTCGTTGGCAATCAGAAGATCAATGAACTTCTTTGAAGGAACGCACTCGCCCCAACCCTGGTTTACATATAGTGTGCCGGGGCCGTCAGGGCCGAGCATCTTGTCATTACGCCAGTTCCAAAGGTAGGGAAGGTTGCGGCAACCTCTGGCGTCATATCCTGATACACTTGCGTCATAAACAAGGTTGAACTCGAATACGGTCTCATAGTTACCGTCACCCTCAACATGGAACAGGTCTTCCATTCTGTTTGAAGGCAACAGCTGGTAAAGGGTATCGTTAACGACATTTGCAAGGGCAGCCTTGGCTTCGGTCCACTTCTTCATGGAAAGGAGAGCCTTACCCTTGATTCCATATGCGAAAGCCTTGGTAACCTTAACGGTCGAGTTCTTGTCATCCAGGCTTGTCCTTGCATCAAGGAGGGGAAGAGCCTTGTCGCACTCTTCGGCAACCCAATTGAGAAGGAACTCCTGAGACTCGCAGTTTGAAGGTCTTTCCGAAGCAAGGATGCAATGGTCGATCAAAGGAGGATTTCCCCATCCGAGAGCAAGCATAAGATAACTGTACGCGCGTAGAACGCGTGCCTCGGCTACGCATTTCTTCTTGGTGTCAGATGTGGCCTTTTGGCCGTCAAAGTTGTCAATCACCAGGTTGCAGGGGTAGATAGCCTGATAGTATGACTTATAGGCTCCTGAAACCATCGGGTTGTTGTTGTCAAAACGGAAAGAGTTCAACTCCTGCTGAGAGGTGTTGTCTGTCTTGTTCTGTCCGGCAGCGTACATATCATCACTTGCATATGACCAGAGAGCGAGGTAGGGAGAATCGTTCCAACCAATCTCGGGCCAGTTCTGTGAATAATAGCCTGCCATAGTGTAATAAGCCGATGTAAGCGCTGATTGTGCGTCGGCATCAGTGATATAAAAATCTTCCTGAGAGACGACACCCTTCTGGGGAATGTCGAGCCTGTCCTCGCAACTGCTGGCGAATAAGACTGCAGCTACGGCCATCAGTGAATAAAATATCTTTTTCATAATGATGTCTGCGAATTAGAATGAAACATTAATACCCATTATGAACTGCTTTGAAGTAGGATAGGTACCCATGTCAAATGCGGCTGCATTGCCACCTGTTGTTGCAGTTTCGGGATCAAGACCAAAGTAATTGGTGAAAGTGAAGTAGTTCTCCAATGAAGCGAAGAGTCTTACCTGGCTCATCTGGGCCTTCGCAGTGTACTTCTTGGGAACAGTGTAACCGAGCTGTATCTGCTTGATTTTGAAATAAGCACCGCTGAATACGTTCAAGTCAGAACTGAATGCTTCCTGAGTCCAGAACTTTGCAGCCGGGAACTTGGCATTGGCCTCATTACCCTCCTTCCAGGAGTTCTCCCAGTAGTAGCTGTAGGTGTTGCAGAAGGGACGGTCAGAGCGGAAAGACTGCTGAGAGATCTTATTGCCTGATACACCTGTGCCGAATACTGTGAAGTCGAAATTCTTCCAGTTCATGTTGATGGTAAAACCGTAAGTGAATGAAGGTATGGCGCTACCCAGACATACGCGGTCGTTGTCATCGAAGCCGCCGTCACCGTTGGCGTCAACATATTTTATGCTGCCATCACTCTTGAATCCGTCAGTCTTGTAACCCAGTATGTACCAGAGAGGATAACCCTGCTCGCAGATGGTTGACATCTTTGTGCCCTGCGGGATACGTCCGGGAACTCGGTCAACAGCCGGATCCAGGTATGTGACCTCATTCTTGAGGAAGCCCATATTGCCGCTTACAGAATAGCCGAAGTCGCCGATCTGGTCTCTCCAACCCAACTCGATCTCAAGACCTCTGTTCATGATTGAACCGGCATTGATAGTCTGGTTTGCGGTTGAACCTACTTCCATTACAGGACTTACCTGAATGAGAAGGTCATCGGTGATCTTGTTGTAGAAGTCAACTCCGAGTGACAGTCTGTTGTCGAGGAAACGAGCATCAAGACCCAGGTCAAGCTGAGTTGAGGTCTCCCATTTGAGATCAGGATTGGCAAGTCCTGCGGGGATAGAACCGTAAGTGAGGGTGGGATCTCCGACAGTGTACTGATACCACAGACTGTTGTAGTTGATGCTGGTTGAATACGGGTAGTCACGGAGAACGTTGATGTTACCATTGACACCGTATGAACCGCGGAGCTTGAGGAAAGATACTACGTTGCGGTCAATGTTCTCCTTGAAGAATGACTCATTGGAGATTGTCCAACCGGCTGATACTGACGGGAAGTATCCCCAGCGTGATTCCTTGGGGAGTTTTGATGAGTCAAATGCATCAGCACGGAAGTTTGCCTGCAGACTGTAACGGTTGTCATAGTTGAACATTATACGTCCGTAGTATGACAGACTGGCTGAGCGGCCCGGAGCATTGGTGATGGTCTTTGTTATATCGTTGCTTGACAAGAGGTATGACATGTACTGGAAGTTGGGCTCATAGCTCTTGAGGATATTCTCACCGGTTGCCTGAGCGAACAGGTTGTCATTGTTGTCTTCAATATATGACATACCACCCATGGCTGAGATGGTGCTCTTACCGATAGTCTTCTCGTAGTTGATGAAGTTCTCCCACTGATAGTAGTAGCTTGTGTTGGCGCGTGTGGAGATTGTATAAACGTCACTGTTTACGAAAGAGTTTGCATAGTAAGGCTCAGTGTAAATGTGCTGAGTGTTCTGGCTGATCCTGTATCCGAAACGTGATGTGTAGGTGAATCCGCGGAACGGAGTCAGGTTCATGTATGCCACGCCGCGTACATTGATACCGCCGCTGTTTGAATCTGTGGCGTCACGCTGAACGAACGGGTTACTGGACTGAGTCTCAGTGGGGAGTGACCAGTACATTCCAGGGTTGTCAGGATCTTGAAGTATCTTATGGTTGGAAGCCTTGTTCTTTACATCGGTGGGCAGGGCATCATATGTGCATGAAACGGGGAACAGCGGGCTTGATGTTATGGCAGCAAGCATAGCTGAACCGTTATCGTTCTGCTGTGATACTGAACTTGTGCTCCACTTCTCAATTGAGTTGTTGGTGCCTATTGTCAGCCATTTCTTGATTTTGTAATCTGCATTGATCTGTATTGAAAGGCGCTTGTAAACATCCTTGTCGCCTTTGAAGATACCGTTGTTGTCAACGTCGTTGATTGACACGAAGAGGTTGCCGTTATCATTGCCTCCCTGGAAACCGACAGTGTGTTTCTGGCTCCATGTAGGAACGAATACTTCGCTGCCCCAATCGGTATCGGTCGTGCCGTCCCAGATGTTGTTGAAACCTTCTCTTGTCTGGTAGCCGTTGGCGACACCGAAGTCCATGTACTGCTGGGCATTCATGATGTCAAGCTTACGGGAAAGAGAGGCGAGTGAGAACTGACCGTTGTAGAAAATGCGTCCTGCGCCCTTTGCGCCTGCACCGCTTTTGGTGGTGATGAGTACGACACCGTTACCTGCCTCAGCACCGTAAATGGCTGCCGATGCGGCATCCTTGAGTACCTCCATTGACTCGATCATTTCGGGGTCCAGATACTGGATGTTGTCCACTTTCAGACCGTCAACAATGAGCAACGGGCCAAGGCCTGAAGTTGCGTTTGATGAGTAACCGCGGACACGGATCTCGGAAGCGGTACCGGGAGCTCCTGAACCTGTCAGGATCTGGATACCGGATACCTTACCCATAAGAGCAGCTGCGGCGTCGGATGTGGCGCGGTTTTTGAGGTCGTCTGCACGTACTGATGCTACAGCACCGGTAAGGTCTGACTTCTTCTGAACGCCGTAACCGATAACGACGATTTCTTCAAGAAGTTCCGCATCCTCGGAGAGAGTAACGTTAATGGTTGTACGACCGTTTACCTGTTCGGATACGGTCGTGTAACCCATGAATGAAAACTGGAGGGTTGCGTTTGACGGAACCGAGATGGAGTAGTTACCATCCAGGTCGGTGACGGTACCGTTCGATGTTCCCTGTTCAGCGATGCTGACCAGAGCAAGCGGTTCACCTGCGTCATCCTTAACCTGTCCCTTAACAGTCACATTCTGCGCAAAAGCACAGATAGGCATTACTGCCAATAGCAGCATGCCACAGAATCTTCTAAAATTCATAAGTTAAAATTAAAGGAAAAAGGGTTGAAAAAAAGAATTAGGTTAAACACAATAGTTTAGTTTGATTTTTAATGACAAACAATATTTCAATTATTGTACAAACAGTTTAATAATTCTGGCATTCAATGGAATGGCCGGAAAAGGATAACTCTCGGTGCAAATGTAAACTGAGGTTTATTAAATCAAAAATAAGATTGTTTCAATTGGGTTAACAATTGTTCCAATTCTTTCCAACTCATATGACTTATTTAACAAATGGCTCGGAGTAAACAGGTTATTAGCTGTGGAAATGAAATATTATCGGATTAATATGCATTGGCAGTGAACAACATATTACAGAATAACCTTATATTTGTGATTAAGACAAACCAATTAATGCAACTGATATGAACATAAACAACATTATGGCTGACCTGGAGCGCAGGCACCCGGGTGAGAAAGAGTATCTTCAGGCAGTGCGTGAAGTGCTGATAAGTGTTGAACCTATCTATAACCAACATCCCGAGTTCGAGGACGCCAAGATCGTGGAACGTATGGTCGAGCCCGACCGTATATTTACCTTCAAGGTGCCATGGACCGATGATAACGGCCAGATCCATGTCAATACCGGCTACCGCGTGCAGTTCAACAACGCGATAGGACCGTACAAGGGCGGACTCAGGTTCCATTCGTCGGTCAACCTGTCAATCCTTAAGTTCCTGGGATTTGAGCAGACGTTCAAGAACGCCCTGACTACACTGCCCATGGGCGGCGGCAAGGGAGGATCTGACTTCTCGGCCCGCGGACGCTCGGCTGCCGAGATTGAGCGTTTCTGCCACAGCTTTATGCTGGAATTGTGGCGCAATATCGGCCCCGATACCGATGTCCCGGCAGGCGATATAGGCGTGGGCGCCCGTGAGATAGGCTATCTGTATGGTATGTATAAAAAGCTTGCGCGCGAGAATACGGGCGTGCTTACCGGCAAGGGGTTGACCTTTGGCGGTTCAAAGATACGCCCTGAGGCTACCGGATTCGGCGCTCTCTATTTCCTGCGCCAGATGCTGGCCGATAAGGGCGATTCGCTCGATGGCAAGACCATTGCAATAAGCGGATTCGGCAATGTGGCATGGGGCGCTGCCAAGAAGGCTACCCAGCTGGGTGCCAAGGTGGTTACCCTGTCGGGTCCCGACGGTTATGTCTATGACAAGGAGGGCCTTAATGATGAGAAAATAGCATACATGCTCCAGTTGCGCGCCACCAACAATGACGTTATTGAGCCGTATGCAAAGAAGTTCGGTGCCGAGTTCTTTGCAGGCCGCAAGCCGTGGGAGTGCAAGGTGGACATTGCTATGCCCTGCGCAACCCAGAACGAACTGAACGGCGACGATGCCGCAATGCTGATAAAGAACGGCGTAAAGTATGTGGCCGAGGTTTCAAACATGGGATGCACCCCCGAGGCTATTGACGCTTTCATCGCAGCCCGAGTGCTCTACGGACCGGGTAAGGCTGTAAATGCCGGCGGTGTGGCAACATCGGGCCTAGAGATGACTCAGAACGCAATGCATATTTCGTGGTCGGCCGATGAGGTTGACGCACGTTTGCATACCATCATGAGTGATATTCATGAGCAGTGTGTCAAGTACGGTACCGAGCCTGACGGCTATGTGAATTATATGAAGGGCGCCAACATTGCCGGCTTCATGAAAGTAGCTCAGGCTATGTTGGAGCAGGGTTTCCTGGGATAATAGTATGATTAAAGGCAGAATAGAGGCTCTCCGTCATAAGATGGCGGAGTGGGGATGGGATGTTGCCGTGACTGTGGGCGAGGATCCCCATAACAGTGAGTATACTCCCAAACGCTGGTGTCAGCGTGAGTTCATAAGCGGTTTTACCGGATCTGCCGGAGTGGTTGTGGTTACAAAAGACCATGCAGGCCTGTGGACCGACAGCAGATACTGGATTCAGGCTGCCCGGGAGTTGGAGGGCAGTGGCATAGAGTTGCACAAGATGGTATCGGTCGAGGATAAGGACTGGATACGGTGGATTGAGCAGAACGTTCCCTCTGCAGGCAAGGTGGGTATTGACGGACTTTGCATGAGCATGGGCGAGGCTGTTCAGCTTGAAAACGCCATAGCCGGTAAGGGTGCACGGGTTGTTTCCAAGCCTGATTACCTGGAGGCTTTGTGGCCGGACCGTCCTCTGCTTCCCCAGGATAAGGTCTGGATTCATGAGGACAAGTTTGCCGGACGCAGCGTGAAGGATAAACTGACATGGCTGCGCGGTGAACTGGCCGGCTCGGGCTGCGGTTATATGTTCCTTAACTGTCTGGACCAGATAGCATGGTTGCTCAATATCCGTTCAAACGACGTGGAGTACTGTCCGTTCGTCATATCCTTCGCCCTTGTCGGTCCCGAATGCGTGGATCTGTTCGCTGACGTTTCAAAATTTGACGATAAGACGCGTATCAGACTCAAGGAAGACAATGTAACCCTGCATCCTTACGCGGAGGTGGGTGATTATATTAAATGCTTCAGAGCGGACGGAAAGATACTCATTGACTCGGGGTCGCTCAATTACGAGACGGGCAAGGCTATTGCCGAATCGTTCGGGAAGGAGAATATTGTTGAGGGCAGCTCGCCTGTTGAATTGGCCAAGGCTGTGAAGAATGAGACCGAGATTGACGGATTCCGTAAAGCGTATATTCAGGACGGAATAGTTCAGACGCGTTTCTTCAAGTGGCTTGAGGAATCCGTATCATCGGGCTGTAAGATAACGGAGTCGGATGCATCGGACAAACTGCATGAACTGCGGGCGGCAATGCCTGATTTCCTGGACGAGAGTTTTGAGACCATATCAGCATACGGTAAGAATGCCGCCTTGCCGCATTATTCTACGGTCAGAGGAAAGGATGCTGTCATTGAACCGCACGGACTCTATCTGAATGACAGCGGTGCCCACTATAAATACGGAACTACCGACATTACGCGAACCGTGCCGATGGGATCTTTGACCGATCTGGAGCGTGAGGATTATACGCTGGACATGATGGCTATGATTGACCTTGCCATGGCGATATTCCCCGAAGGTACTCCGGGTTGCCGTATCGATGCCATTGCCAGATGTCCGCTCTGGCAGGCTATGCGCAATTTCGGTCACGGAACAGGTCATGGAGTGGGTAATGTGCTTTCTGTGCATGAAGGACCGCAGTCCATACGTCAGAACCTCAAGGATCAGCCTATGTTGCCGGGTATGATTACTTCGGATGAGCCCGGTATATACCGCGAGGGTTATCATGGCATCCGCCATGAGAATATGATTCTCTGCAGTAGTATGGGTGAGAACGAATTCGGGAAATGGCTGGGATTTGAAACTCTCACCAGAACATATCTCGATACCGCTCCGCTAATTCTGTCCCTGATGGACAGGCGTGAAACCGAATGGCTGAATAATTTTAACCGTACGGTATTTGAAGAACTGTCTCCTTATCTGACGCCTGACGAGAAAGAGTGGCTTAAGTATAAGACGCAATCTATTTGATATTTAAATATCTGATTATAAGTATTGTAAAATTTTGAATTAGTCGTTCTTAAAAATTTTTCTGAATTATTTTGCTGTTGATATGCCGCTTCCTAAATTATTTTTTACTAACTTTGCGGCATAATCAACAGCCAAATAATTATTGATGAACATTCAGTCCATTTTTCTGCTGATACCTTGCATAGCCGGATTCTTTTGGCTTTTTTCTTATCTGCTTTTTGCATCTAAGGGCGTCGTTTACCGTCGTTTTGCACAGTTTCTTACCGTAACATCGCTATTCCTGCTTTTTGCAGTACTGTCTGCAAAGGATGATGCTTTCATGCTTCTTCATTTTACCCTTTTCAAGCAGGTTTGCGCACTTCTTATAATACCTTATTTTATTAAGTATATCAAATCGCTTGACGGAGAGCGTCCCTCTGGCGTTCTGTATTCCGTCCTTTCGGCTGCACCTTACATACAGCTTGTGGTTGGTATTGAGTCGGTGTTCTCTATCGGTTATTGGAATGGGGTGTCTATTCTTCTTGATTCCTATACCTTCCAGGGGCCGATGTTTCCATACCTTCAGGATCGCAGTCAGATGATATTCTATGCCGGCTACACCTATATGTTTAGGGCGATGCTGCTGCTTGATTTCCTGATGTTCTCCGTTTATCTCATGAGATGTGCCATAAGCGGTAAATGCAGGTTCAGTCAGGTTACGGGTTTCTTTTTCAAAAGCAAGAAGGCTCCGGTAAAACCGGTTCAGTTCTTTATCGCCCTGTTGCTCTTGCTTCTGGTTGTTTCGGCTCTCGTCCTGGACAGGAGTAGTGTTATGGATAATCTGCCTTTGCTGATTACGGGCTGTATCATTCTGGCTGTCCTCATTTCTCTTCTTTCATTTGTCGGAACTGCCGGAACTTCTGATTTCCAGTCCATCCCCGGAATTCTCAGAACTGTCCGTTTTGGAATGGTAGAGGAGGAAAAAGATGAGGATAATGAAGAGGCCTCCAATTCTGAAAAGGAATTCGACAATCAGTTTGACACAGTCGAATCTGTACTGAATGTTCCGGATACAGACAGACAGGAGGCATTGGAAAAAATGCGTGAGTCTATAGCCGAAAAGCTGGACAGATATCTGATAGGTGAGCAAATGTTCCTGAAACGTGACCTGACGATAAATTCGGTGGCCGATAAACTGGGCGTATTCAAGGATGAATTGTCGGACTATATCAGTTACAGGTATGATATGTCATTCCAGAATTATATCAATATGCTGCGTATAGGCTATGCCGAGAAGTATCTTATGAGTCATGACCGGGCAACCCAGAACGAGATTGCGTTGGAGTGCGGTTTTTCGGGAGCATCATCTTTTAATTCGGCATTCAGCAAGAAGAACGGAGTTACCCCTAAGATCTGGAAGGACAGGCAGCTGGCGCTGTTGAAGAATCAGGAGGCCTGATAAGGGTTGTATAAAGAAAACAAGAGACTCGCTACACAGCGGGTCTCTCGTTCTCAATAGTCCTTTTCCAATAATTGAAATTTAGATGAACCGGTTTCACAACCAATCTTCTCTCTCCTTGTTTGCGTTACAAATATAAGTCTATTTTTTGACGTGTACACCACAATCTTAAAAAAAACGACTCAAATCTTAAGTATTTTATGATTTGGGAATGTGTTTTGTGAATCTGTTAAGGTTTTGACGTATCGGGGGCAGATATGACCTGCAAAAAAAGCAGGGAAGCGGGACTTCACAGTTCCGCTTCCCTTAAAATAAAATCTAATACCATGAAAAACACAAGGCAAAGATATACTCCACTTTCGTTATTTCCAAGAGATATGGAGTTTTTTTAATAATTTTGTGCTCTGAACGCTTTACAACGCAAAATAATGGCTACAAAAAGACAGTTTACAGCCGATAATATCAAATCATATAAGGTAGATGAGGAGACTATTCTGCTCCCGTTCCTTATAAGGACTCTTTCAAATCTAAGCAGGACTGAGATAAAATCTATGCTTAAGTACAAGCATGTAGCCATTAAAGGTTCTGCGGTAACCCAGTTTGATACTCCTCTTATGCCGGGAGACTCGGTGGAAGTCAATTTCGGCCGTTCATTCTATAAATTCAACAATCCTCAGGTGAAGGTCCTATATGAGGATAAGTACCTTCTGGTTATAGAAAAGGCATCGGGACTGCTCTCAGTTGCCAATGACAATACACGTGAAAAGAACGCATTCCATATAATGCGTGACTATGTACGTCATACCAACCCTGAGGCTGAACTCTATGTCTGCCACAGGCTGGACCAGTATACATCCGGTATACTGCTGTTTTCAAAGGATCAGGATATGATGCTTGAATTGCGTTCCAACTGGGACTTCTACGTCAAGGAACGCAAGTATATATGCGTAACCGAGAATATTCCCCCCAGACAGGAGGATACGATAGAGAGCCTTCTTACCCAGAATGACCGTATGCAGGTATTCTCAACCAATGATGAGGAGAACGGCCGATTGGCAATCACCCATTACCGTGTTATTCAGACACGCGGACGTTATGCCCTTGTTGATGTGGAGATATTTACCGGTAAGAAAAACCAGATAAGGGTACATATGTCGGAGATGGGCTGTCCCATTGCAGGTGATATCAAATACGGCGCCGAGACCAATCCCGCCCGCCGGTTGATGCTTCACAATTACCGTCTCTCATTCATTCATCCCGTAACGGGTGAGCTGATGCGTTTTTCTTTGCCTACTCCTCCCGTTTTCAGAAAACTAACTTCGCCTGACAAATGAAAAAGAGCTTCAAGCCTGGTACTATGATTTATCCGCTGCCCGCAGTCCTGGTCAGCTGCGGTGCGACCCCCGAAGAGTATAACGTCATGACTGCCTCATGGACCGGAACCGTATGCAGCAATCCGCCTATGTGCTATGTTTCCATCCGTCCGGAGCGTCATTCCTATGACATAATCAAGCGCACCGGCTGCTTTGTCATTAACCTGACCAATAAGGCTCTGGCTCGTGCGACAGATTTCTGCGGCGTGCGCTCGGGCCGTGATATGGATAAATTCAGGGAGGCCGGAATCACTCCCGGAAAAGCTGAGGTGGTAGCCGCTCCCACGGTGGAGGAATCACCTGTGTCGATTGAGTGCAAGGTGGTTGACATAAAGCCGCTGGGATCTCATGATATGTTCCTGGCCGAAGTTGTGAACGTGCTTGTTGATGCAAAGTATATTGATGAGGACGACAAACTCGATATGGCAGCTATGAACCTTATAGCCTACACGCACGGCGAGTATTTTGACGTGACGAATCCTGCCGGTTTTTTCGGCTGGTCAGTCCGCAAAAAGAAGGTTATCAAAAGGGAGAGGAAATAAACTTAAGGAAGTGGTCAGGATCCGGATCAAACGTGTAAGGACCTGACAGGAGTCTTCCTTTGGAGTCTATTATTACGTAGAAGGGCTGGGCGTTTGCGCCGAACTTGTGACGCTGAAGCAGGCTCCATTTGTCACCGACGGTACGTATCCTGATTTTGTTGCCGTTTTCGGTTACCTGCCAGCTCTTGGGCAGCGGAGTCTTGTCATCCACGAACAGTGACACCAGAATGTAATTCTCCCTTATTTTATCAGCCACTCGGGGATCGGTCCAGACCGATGCCTCCATCTTTCGGCAGTTTACGCATCCGTAACCTGTAAAATCAACCAGAATAGGCTTCCCGCTGTTTTCGGCGGCTATTACGGCCTCGCTGTAATCTGTAAACTGAGGCTCTACGGTCTGGTCATTATGGCCGAATATCTGGGTGCTCATGGGCGGAGTGAAGGCGCTTATGGCCTTGAGCGGTGCGCCCCAGAGGCCGGGAACCAGCCATGCGGCAAATGCCAGCGATACTATGCCTGCTATCAAGCCTGCCTTGCCTGAACGGCGTCTGATAAGGTAGATGCCCAGAAACAGTGCCATGAGTATCCACAGCAGTATGAAAAGGTCACGGGGCAGGAGTCCCTTGCCGTATGCCATATCGGCCACAGATAGGAACTTGAGCGAGAAGGCCAGTTCTATCACACCCAGGGTTACCTTCACGCGGTCCATCCATCCTCCGGATTTGGGCATTGACTGCAGCCAGCCGGGGAACATGGCGAACAGGGTGAACGGTATGGCCATGGCCACTGAGAATCCCAGCATTCCGACCGTGGGTGCCAGGATGCTGCCTGTGGAGGCTGCATCGACAAGCAGGAATCCTATGATGGGACCGGTGCATGAGAATGAGACTATTGTCAGTGTGAGTGCCATGAAGAATATGCCTCCCAGACCTGCGGCCGATGAAGACTTGCGGTCTGTTCCGGTGCTCCAGCGTGAGGGCAGGGTTATCTCAAACACTCCGAAGAAGGAGAGAGCGAACGCTACCAGTATAAGGAAGAACAGTATGTTCACGAAGGCGTTGGTGGCCAGTGCGTTCAGTGCGTTGGCTCCGAATAACAACGTGATGATGAGGGCCAGAGCTACATAGACGGCTATGATGGAGAGTCCGTATAATATGGCATCACGTATAGCCTTGCGACGGTTTGATGAGCGTTTCAGGAAGAAACTGACGGTCATGGGTATGATAGGCCATACGCAGGGGGTGATCAGCGCTATCAGACCACCTATGAAACTGGTGAGAAAAAGCCCCCAGAGACTGCCTGTGTCGGCAATCTGGTCTGACTGATCGTATTTGACCGGTGCCCACAGTAGCCTGTCATAGCCTTCAATTCCGTCAATCTCTTCTTCTACGTCATCCTCCGGGGCCGTTGCTGCAGCAGGATCCTTGTGACTGAACTCTATTCTCTGGGGCGGCAGGCAACTCTCATCGTTGCACGCTCCGTAAGTGAGCGCCCCCGCGATATACCAGTCGGCGTCCGAGATTCTGAAATTCTGATAGAAAGTGACCTTTTCCTCAAAATATCTTACTGTCATGCCGAATACCTGATCGAAATCATTCAGTTCATTGCCGTTGAAAAGAAGAGGTGATGCAGCCTGCATGCCGCTGACGGAGTCAAGGTCAAGCGATGCGCTGATGGGGCCGCCGTCAGGCAGTGAGGTAGAGTAAACGTGCCATCCGTCTGAAATGGTGAGGTTGAATGAAAGGCGGACCGTATCGGTCGAAATCTGCTCCAGATTATGTGATGTTACTATCGGCTTTGAACTTGCGCCGAACGGAAATGCCTGAAGCAGGGCTAATATGATTGTAAGGAATAAGGCCATTTTTTTATCGTTTGTGCGAAGATAATCAAAAATCACGTATCGGTTTGTCAGGAATTAATGATATATTCGCAAAGGAAACATGATAATACTAACCGGATTCAAATGGATAAAAGACGTTTTACAGCACCGGATCTGCTGATTGCAGCAGCATTTGTTATAGTATTGCTTTTTATGACGACCAGAAAAGAAGACAGCAAGGTAAATATAGGTAAGAGTGATATCAGGATAGAAGACGGACGTCTTACTCCGGAGGTTTTGTGGTCTATGGGACGTATAGGCGGAGTGGCAGTATCGCCCGATGCCACCAGGATTGCATACCAGGTGTCTTATTACAGCGTTCAGGAAAATGCCAGTCATACGGTTATATATGTAATGGATGAAAACGGTGAGAATCCTAAACTTCTTACCACATCAGCCAAGTCGGAACATAGTCCGGCATGGATAGACAATGATCATATCGCTTTCCTTACCGTGAGCAAAGGCGTGCAGCAGATATTCTCAATGGATATAAACGGCAAGCACCGCAAGCAGTTGTCATTCATGGATAAGGATGTGGAGGGCTTCCTTTTTTCTCCTGATCTTAAAAACGTTCTCATGATAATGAGCGTATCCAATCCGTTGGTAAAGGAGCAGCAGTATGAGGATCTGCCTAAAGCCAGCGGTATGATAGCCGATGACCTTATGTTCCGCCATTGGGACAGTTGGGTTACGGCTCTCCCGCATCCGTATGTAGCAGCATTTGACGGTAAGAAAGTGGCCGATAACGCTGTAGACCTTCTTGACGGTGAGCCATATGAGAGTCCGATGCTGCCGTTCGGAGGAATTGAGCAGTTTGCGTGGAGTCCGGATGGAAAGGGCGTAGCCTATACATGTCGCAAGAAAGCCGGTGCCGAGTATACAAAGAGTACCGATTCGGACATATACCTTTATAATATAGAGGACGGCAAGACCGTGAATCTGTGCAAACTTCCCGGCACTGAGGATTTGAATATGGGATATGACATCAATCCCAAATTCAGTGCCGACGGCCGTTACATCGCATGGCAGAGTATGGAGCGTGACGGTTACGAGAGTGATATAAACCGCCTCTATGTGATGGACCTGAAGGATAACCGCAAGTGGTCCGTTTCAGAGAACTTTGACAGCAACGTTGATGATTTTATATGGGCCGGTGACAAGGATTATTTCTATTTCATAGGCTCCTGGCAGGGATGCATGTCGCTGTTCAGCGCTGATCTTCAGGGGAACGTGATTCCTGTAAATACTGAGGCCTGTGACTACAATTCACTTGCGTTGGGTAACAAGAACCGTCTGATTGTGACCCGTCAGTCAATGAAGTTCGCCACCGAGATATACGCCGTTGACATAAAACGCGGCCTGGCAGAGAAACTCTCACATGAGAATGACCATATTTTCGGCCAGATGCCTAATATAAAGGTCGAGGCGCGTGCCGTAAAGACCACAGACGGTAAGGATATGCTTACCTGGGTGGTGTTCCCGCCTGATTTTGACGAGAACAAGAAGTATCCAACCATACTGTTCTGTGAGGGCGGCCCCCAGAGTATGGTGTCGCAGTTCTGGAGTTACCGATGGAATTTCCGCATCATGGCGGCACAGGGCTATATCGTGGTTGCTCCCAACAGACGCGGACTTCCCGGATTCGGCCGTAAATGGCTGGAGGATATAAGCGGTGATTACGGCGGGCAGTGTATGAATGACCTTCTGTCGGCCATAGATGACATTAGCAATGAGCCTTATGTGGATAAGGATCGCCTGGGATGTGTGGGTGCAAGTTTCGGAGGCTTCTCCGTATACTGGCTGGCCGGTCACCACGAGGGACGATTCAAGTGCTTTATAGCACATGACGGCATATTCAACCTGGAGCAGCAGTATGTTGAGACTGAGGAGATGTGGTTCCCGCAGTGGGATCTGGGTGGTCCGTACTGGGACAGGAACAAGGTCACGGAGAGCACATATGCCACATCACCGCATCTGTTTGCCGACAAATGGGATACTCCGATTCTTTGCATACACGGAGAAAAGGATTATCGCATACTCTACTCGCAGGCTGTATCGGCATTCCAGGCTGCTCGTCTAAGAGGCGTGCCGGCTGAACTCCTGTTGTTCCCCGATGAGAACCATTGGGTGCTGAAACCGCAGAACGGAGTCCTGTGGCAGAGAACTTACTTCAACTGGCTCGACAGATGGCTCAAACGGTAATTTACATACTCTTCTCGCTTCCCAGCCTGGCAATCCTGATTGCATCTGTCATACTGGGTATTCGCGGCAAGGGCGCTGCCAGAATAAGGCGTTCCATGATCATAATGCTGGTTGTGGTGGCGTTGAGCATGCTTTTCTATGCCCAGTATTACAATGCAAATCTGGCGGCGAGGTATTCATGGGGATTTGATTTCCTGTATTGTTTCATAACCCCGTTCTGTGCACCTCTCTATTATGTGTTCGTAAACTGCCTTACGGATATCACGCGCAGACCTGTGGTAAATGTCCTTGCATTCCTTCCGTCTGTAATCTATGCCGTGCTTCTGATATCGGCGCAGATACTTATGAACGGCGATGAAAGGCATGCATACATATGCAATGAGATATGGGGCCAGAACATCCAGATGGAGTCATCGGTTGCTTATTCATGGATGCTGATGATAGGTAAGAAACTGTTCAGCGTATTTATGCCTGCACAGGGTATCCTGGTTATGGTTTACGGTGAATTCAGACTGAATGCCTATCTGAGAATGCTGGAGAAATACGCTTCGGCTTCACAGTCGGATAAAAAGATAAAGATACGTGGTATCCATGTACTGACCATACTAGTGATACTGACAGGTCTGATAATGTCATCGATACCAATTTATGAGAGTACTGACCACATATTGCTGGTGGCGATTGCCGTAGCGGGGCAGATTTTGCTTGTGTCTCTTATTACGCATAATGTGCTGCAACTGGAGTTATCTGCAGAGGATATAAGCGGAATGACAGAAAATCCTCCTGTACAGACTGTAATGCGCAGTCCTGCACCATTCGTGCAACAACCTGTACGGCCTCAACCTGGTATGCCCGTCAACAGGGCGGTGAAGGAGGAACCGGTTCCGTCCACTCTTATGGAAAGGATAGATTATGTCATGAAGAATGAGAATCTGTTCCTTCAGCCGGATCTGTCACTTACTCTTCTTTGTGAGAAAGTGGGTACTAACCGTACCTATGCCTCAAAGGCTATCAAGGATTCCAAAGGGGCCAATTTCCCGGACTATGTAAACCGTTTCAGACTGGATTATGCAGTTGAACTTATGAAACAGATGCCCAAGGACGATATAGTAATCCAGAATATCGCCATGCAGTGCGGATGCGGGTCCATCCAGACCTTCTACCGCTACTTCAAGCTGTTCTACAACGAAACACCCACACAGTGGATTGAGCGCAACAAATAAAAAAGAGCCTCGCGAGGCTCTTTTTTATTTTATCGTTTCTGCTGTTTCTGCAATCTTTCCTGTTCCTTTTGGAGGGCTTCCAGACGGGCCATCATGTTGTTGCCGCCTGTCTTGCGCTTGCTCGGGTCATTGCGGCTGGCTTCATAATCGGCTTCCAACTTGGCCAGGATGGCTTTGTCATCGGTTGACCGGCGCAGCCATATCATGGTGATGATACCTACCAGACCGGATATGAAGTAGTAGTAGCACAGACCGGATGAGTAGTTGTTGAATGAGAAGAAGAATATGACAGGCATTGCATACATCATCCACTTCATCATTTTCATGCTGTCCTCCTGTCCGGGTGCCATCTGCTGCTGTTGCATAGAGTAGATGGTGTTGACGATGTTGGTTATGCAGAACAACAGGCAGAATATACTCAGGTGGTTACCTATGAGCGGAATGTTTGTGTTCCATCTTATAAGTTCGTCGAATCCTGTCAGATCAGTTGCCCACAGGAAACTCTGCTGACGCAGTTCGATGGCATTGGGTACAAAGAAGAAGAAAGCCATCCATACAGGCATCTGTACCAATGAAGGCAGACATCCGCCCATGGGGCTTACGCCGTACTTGCTGTAGACGGCCATGGTCTCCTGTTGCTTTTTCATGGCATCCTCAGGTTTGGGATACTTGGCGTTTACCTCATCCACATAAGGTTTGAGAGCACGCATCTTGGCCGATGACATATAACTCTTGACCTGCGCGGGGAATACCAGGATCTTTACAATGAGTGTCATGAGCAGTATTACGATACCCATGTTCAGGTTCCACTTGGAGAGGAGGGTGAACAGAGGTATGATGAGGAATCGGTTGACTTCACGTACTATCGGCCAGCCCAGATCCATTACGCGGTTAAGACGGATCTTATGGTCACCATTGGCCAACTTGCTGTTCTGCTTGAGAATCCTGTAGTCATTGGGACCGAAATAGAACTGGAAACGGGTGGGTGAGTTACCTTCAGGGTCAAAGGCGGTATGGGTCTTTGCCATGAGCTTTTTCATATAACCTAGACCTTTCATATATGATACGCCCGAGAGCTGTGTGCCGCCGGCATATGCATCGGACGCAATCATTATGCATGAGAAGAACTGGTTCTTGTATGCTACCCAGTCCAGCGGTTCCTCAATGGTTTTCTGTGAAGGCTTGCCTGGTTTGGCTGATGCGGGCGCAACGTTCATGACCTTGGACTTAACCTTGTCATTGCGCTTGTAGGTGAGGGTGGTATATCGCTGCTCAAACTCGAATCCCTTCTCCTGCTGGCGCAGGTTCTGAATCCAGTCAACGGCAAGTGTGTTGAGGTTGGATGAGAAGAAATTGTCCATACCTGTTGACTTGATGTCCAGGTTGAGCATATAACTCTCGGGGAGCAGGGTGTATATGAAATCCAGATAACCGTAACCGTTGGTGTTGAGACGCATGGTTACTGAATTGGAGCCGTTGTCTATTGTCTCAAAATAGAGGTTCTTGCTCTGGATATTCTGGTTCTTGCCGTCTATCTTGAAGTTGAGACTTATCTCATCCTTGCCGAAAAGCGTCACTTCACGGCCCTCCTGGTCGTTATAACTGCTGAGTTGGGCAAAGCAGGGGGCTGCGCCTTTTGATGTTATTCCGATTCTTACGAGTCCGTTGTCAAGCACCGTAATTTCTTCCTCTCCGTTCAGGGCGGGGAACAACGGTGACAGGGAATCCTGCTGTGAGATTGCTACAGGCTCACTTATAATTGCCTGTGCGTCATCGGCTGCTGCTCTGGCGGAGTCAATAACCTGCTCGTAATGTGCCTTGGCGGGTGCGTTTTTCTTTTGATTCCTGCCTGACCAGAACAATACTGCCATCAGTATGCCGGTAATGATTAAAAGGCCTAAATATGATCTTCTGTCCACTGTAAAAATGTTATTATTCGTTCACGGACTGCGAAATTACATAAAAAAGAGACACCTTATTATATGCACAAGCAGATATGATAGGTTTTTATTGTATTTTTGCACTTGTCATGACACGAAAACTTACAACCATAATATGTATTGCGGTTATCGCATTACTGGCTATGCCGTATGGAGTTTCCGCTCAGCATTCCCGGGATTCGCTCCACAGGATACTGCCAGATACGATTGTGGTCGACAGGTTGAGATCCCGTCTTGATACAATGTCCCTTGAATATGAGAGCACTGATGCCGATATCCTGATAGAGGATATATCGGACAATCCGCTATATTTCAGGCTTTTCATGCCGATGGTGCTTTACCGGTCGGCTTTATCGGAAGCCATTACTCCCGCCGAATCTGCCGGAGGTGAGACGGACAGCCTGCTCCCACTAAAACCTCTGGAGCCGGAAAAAGAGCGTACCCTTTCAAAAATGATCAATGAGGCTCTGGTAAGGATTTACCTGGATCATCCGGAACTGGTGGAGATGACAGAGGCCGAACTTATGAATGTTCCTACGGTTATTCCCATATCGGGAGATATAGCCAGCGGAATAGAATTCCGGGATAACAGGTCGGGGTATGCTCCGGCGGACATGAGCCCGGACAGGGTCAAGTCAAGACTCAGATACTGGAAGACATTCGGTAACTTCCAGGGCAAGTATACCCAGAGTTACTACTCTGAAAACTGGTATAAAGGCGGTGAGAGCAACCACTCCATTCTGGGACAGATAAACCTGGAGGCAGACTACGCTAAGAATCATACTACCTGGGACAACAAACTTGAACTTAAACTAGGCTACTATAACACATCGCAGGTAAACGGCAAGAATACTTTCCGGACCAATGAGGACCTTATCCGTTTTACATCGAAGTTTGGACTCAGGGCGTTTGATAACTGGTACTATTCATCACAGTTTCAAGGATATACGCAGTTCGCACCGGTATGGGATACCAAGAATCCGGAAAAACTCAAATCCAGGTTCATGGCTCCTGCTTACGGTAACCTCTCAATCGGTTTGGATTACAAGCCCAAGTTCAAGAAAAAGGGCATAACGCTTTCCGTGCTGCTTTCACCTCTCTCGTATAACCTGAAATACTCGGCTGTGGACAGTATCGCCACCTCTTTCGGTATCGATGCAGGCAAGCAGATAAAGCACAGTTTCGGTTCCAGGTTTGACGGAAACCTTAAATGGACTTTCCTTGAGGACTTTACATGGACCAACAAGACCCAGTTCTATACTACATATGAGAGCACTGAGATAAACTTTGAGAATACCATAGATTACAGGCTCTCCAAGTACCTGTCGCTGCAGTTCTTCTGCCACTGGCGCTTTGACGACAGCGTAAAGCGCAAGAAAGACAAGAACGGCAACCTGATGGGTTACGGTCAGTTTAAGGAATTCCTTACACTCAACTTTAATTACGCCTGGTGATTGCGGCGCTCGCGCATGATATCGCGGCGGCGTTTGAACGGCGAGTCCGGCTCGCGCGCCATATACCAGTACTCCATGTGGTCCGTGGTAATGGGGAAGAGGCGTGTCAGTACGAGCAGCAGCTTGCTGGTAAATGTCAGTGTGGCTCGGCGTGAACGGCGGCGTATGTGGTTGAGCATGATTTCGGCGACACGCTCGGATGTCATCATTTTTCCTTCCTCACGCGGGGTTTCTCCCTGCTGGCTGCCATCGGCCATAAGGGCTGTCTTGCGTATGTTGGATGCTGTGAATCCGGGGGCATATATCATCACATGCAGTCCGTCATAGAGATGCTCTGAACGCAACGTGTCCAGAAATCCGTTTATGGCAAATTTTGAAGCCGAATAGCCGGTACGGCCCGGCAGACCCTTGTATCCGGCGGTGGAGATCACTCCTACCACTGAGCCTTTTGACTCCAGGAGGTAGGGCAGGGCGTATTTGGTGCAGTATACCGTTCCCCAGAAATTGACATCCATAAGGCGCCTTATGACACTGAGGTCCAGGTCCTTGAACATGGCGCGCATGGAGATGCCGGCATTGTTTATGAGGATGTCTATATGTCCGAATTCTTTTACGGTGGTCTCTATCAGGTTACGGCAGTCTGCCTCTACGGAAACATCGGTCTTTACACTGATTACCTGTGTGTATTGAGATAACTCGTTACGCAGTTCTTCAAGTTTGTCTATGGATCTGGCAGCCAGAACTACTTTGGCCTTGTATTTGGCAAGCAAGGTGGCTGTGGCAAGTCCGATTCCGGAACTGGCGCCTGTTACAATTGCTACTTTATCAGAGAAATATCTTTGGTTATTCATAAACAAGGATGTTATTGTGCTGTAAAGATAACGTTTTTTTGTGTATTTTCGCGGCTTGAAAAACAAAAGATAATGACCGTAACACTTTTATTGCACTGCCCCGACAGACCGGGAATCATTGCAGACATAACCAATTTCATAACCGAGAACCGCGGAAACGTGGTTTACCTGGCTCAGTTTGTGGACCATGTGGAGAACGTGTTCAACATGCGTATTGAGTGGAATATCGATGAGTTCCTGATACCAAAGGATAAGATTTCAGATTATTTCGGTACCCTTTACGCCAAGAAGTATGACATGAAGTTCCGCCTCTACTTCAGTGATGCCAAGCCCCGCATGGCCATATTCGTATCAAAGATGTCGCACTGCCTGTTTGACCTGCTGGCCCGTTACAGCGCAGGTGAGTGGAACGTGGAGATACCTCTGATTGTGAGCAATCATCCCGATATGAAGCATGTGGCCGATATGTTCGGTATACCGTACTATGTATATCCTATTACAAAGGAGAACAAACTTGAGCAGGAGACTGCCATGATGGAACTGCTTAAGGAGAACAATATCGATTTCATTGTCCTGGCCCGTTACATGCAGATTATCGGTGACCGCATGATTGCCGCTTATCCCAATAAGATTATCAATATCCATCACTCGTTCCTGCCGGCGTTTGTGGGCGCCAAGCCTTATCAGGCTGCGTTTGACCGCGGCGTAAAGATTATCGGCGCTACCAGCCACTACGTTACTGCTGAACTTGATGCCGGTCCTATCATCTGTCAGGATGTGGTCCGCATATCACACAAGGATATGCCCAAGGACCTGATGAACAAGGGCAAGGACCTGGAGAAGATAGTCCTGTCACACGCTGTCCAGAAACACATAGAACACAAGATTCTGGTTTACAAGAACAAGACAGTCGTATTCAGCTAAGATTTTTTGAGAGCTTCAAGTTTGAACATCTCGTCCCGATATTGAGCGGCCTCCATGAAGTCCATTCTGGAGGCTGCTTCATTCATGAGACGTCTGGTGCGTGCTATGGCCTTGTCCAGCTGCTGCGGAGTCATAGCTGCTATTACGGGATCTGCAACTGTCCTTGTGCGCTCCTCCATGTTGTATGGCTTGGGCTCTGCCTCCTGGCTGCTCTGCACAAGCAGTGATGTGTTGAGTGCCTTCTGTATCTGTTTGGGCGTTATTCCGTGCTCGGCATTGTACCGCATCTGCTTCTCACGGCGGCGGGTGGTTTCGGCTATGGTCAAACGCATACTCTCGGTAATCTTATCGGCATAAAGGATTACCTTTCCGTTTACGTTACGCGCGGCACGGCCGGCAGTCTGCGTGAGTGAACGGTGGTCACGAAGGAATCCTTCCTTGTCGGCATCGATTATTGCCACCAGTGACACCTCGGGCAGGTCAAGTCCTTCGCGCAGCAGGTTGACTCCCACGAGTACGTCATAGAGGCCTTTGCGCAGATCGGTCATGATCTGGATGCGCTCCATCGTATCCACGTCGCTGTGTATGTAATTGGCCCGGACCCCGTTCTTGAGCAGGTACTCGTTCAGTTCCTCGGCCATGCGTTTGGTCAGGGTGGTGACAAGTACGCGTTCGTCGCGCTCGGAGCGTACGGCTATCTCCTCCATCAGGTCATCTATCTGGTTCTTGCTGGGACGCACCTCTATTTCGGGGTCCAGCAGACCGGTGGGACGTATCACCTGATCCACTACGACGCCGTCGCTCTCGGCAAGTTCGTAATCGGCCGGGGTGGCGCTTACGTATATGGTCTGGTTGGTGAGTTCCTTGAATTCATCAAACTTGAGCGGACGGTTGTCAAAGGCGGCCGGCAGACGGAATCCGTACTCAACCAGTGCCGTCTTGCGTGCGCGGTCACCTCCGTACATGGCGTGCAGTTGGGGCACGCTCACGTGGCTCTCGTCTATAACCGTGAGGAAATCCTTGGGAAAGAAATCCAGCAGGCAATAGGGGCGGGTGCCCGCCTGGCGTCCGTCAAAGTATCGGGAGTAATTCTCTATGCCGCTGCAGTGCCCCAGTTCGCGTATCATCTCTATGTCATATTCCACGCGCTCCTTAAGACGTTTTGCCTCCAGGGGCTTGCCTATCTCCTGAAAATATTCCACGCGCTCCACCAGATCGTCCTGTATGGCCCGGATGGCGCGTTCCTGACTCTCCTTGGTGGTCATGAAGAGATTTGCGGGATATATGCGGTAGAAATCATACGTGTCTATCCGCTCACCGGTCAGTACATCGAACTCCTCTATGGAGTCTATCTCGTCATCCCAGAACTGTATGCGGACAGCAGTGTCGTTATAGGCCAGGTTGATGTCCACATTTTCTCCTTTTACGCGGAAGCAGCCGCGTGCCAGTTCTATGTCATTGCGCGTATAGAGCGAATCCACCAGTTTGCGCAGCAGTACGTTGCGGTCCAGACGGTCGCCTTTGCGGAGTTCTATTACATTGTTGTAGAAGTCGGCCGGATTGCCCATGCCGTATATGCATGAGACCGATGATACCACAATCACGTCATTGCGTCCCGACAGCAAGGCCGATGTGGCCGAAAGGCGAAGTTTGTCAATCTCGTCGTTGATGGCCAGGTCCTTCTCTATGTAGGTGTCGGTGGCGGGAAGGTATGCCTCCGGCTGGTAATAATCGTAGTAGGAAACGTAGTATTCAACGGCGTTATGGGGAAAGAATGCCTTGAACTCGCTGTACAATTGGGCTGCCAGAGTCTTGTTGTGGCTCAGGACCAGGGTGGGGCGGCCTATGTTCTTTATGACATTGGCTATGGTGAATGTCTTGCCCGATCCGGTCACACCCAGCAATGTCTGGGCATTGGCGCCGTTCAGCAACCCTTCTGTGAGTTGCTGAATGGCCTGCGGCTGATCGCCGGTGGGCTTGAATGGGGATACCAGTTCGAAATCCATTGTTTCAATTTGCGCGAATTGCAAAGGTAGGGTATTTTTTGTAATTTTGAGCCTCTGAAAGTTTTTGAATATGACGGTAGAAGAAAGAGAAAAAAAAGCCGGTGAGCTTTTCAAGACAGGGTATAACTGCTGCCAGGCGGTGGCAATGACTTTTGCCGATGTGTTGGGTCTGCCGGAGGACGAGGTGGCCCGTCTGGCCAGCGGATTCGGCGGCGGAATGGGACGCATGCGTGAGGTGTGCGGAACCGTATCGGCCATGACTATGGTGGCGGGCGCAATGATTCCGGCCAACGATGTTGCAGACAAGGCGGCCAAGACTGCCAACTACGCTCTGGTGCAGGATATGGCCGATGAGTTCAGACGGATGAACGGCAGTATCATATGCCGTGAGCTTCTGGGGCTTTCCAAGCCCGAGGGCACACCTGTCCCCTCTGACCGCACCCCGGAATACTACAAGAAGCGGCCTTGCGGCGAGCTGTGCTCAATAGCTGCAGGTATTGTGGCACGCAAATTGAAAATTGAAAATTGAAAATTGAAATAATGAAGAAGCTTGTTTTGACTTTAGCAGCAGTGCTGTGTGCCGTAGGTGCATTTGCCTGCACGAACCTGATAGTTACCAGGGGTGCATCGGCCAACGGATCAAACATGTGTACCTATGCGGCCGATTCACACCAGCTGTACGGAACCCTGCATTACAGCCCCGCCGCCGATTTCCCGGCAGGAGCAATGCGTGAGATTGTTGACTGGGACTCCGGAAAAAGACTTGGAGAGATTCCTCAGGCTGCTCACGTATATTCGGTGATAGGTAATATGAACGAGCATCAGCTGGTGATAGGAGAGACTACCTACGGCGGACGTGAATTCATTGATACCACCGCTATCCTGGATTACGGATCACTGATATATATAGCATTGGAGCGCTGTAAGACAGCAAGGGAGGCTATCCTGCTCATAGACGAGTTGACTCAGAAATACGGTTATGCATCCGAGGGCGAGTCATTCACCCTGTGTGACCCCAATGAGATATGGATTATGGAGATTATAGGCAAGAATCCCAAGTTTGACAAGAAGGGTCGCAATGTCAATAAGGGCTCCGTATGGGTTGCCAAGCGTATTCCTGACGGCTATATATCGGGTCACGCCAACCAGTCGCGTATTACCACGATTGACTTCAATGACCCTGAGAACTGCCTGTATGCCAAGGATGTGATCAGGCAGGCGCGTGAGCAGGGTATATTCAGCGGCAAGGATGAGGAGTTCAGTTTCTGCGACGTTTACAATCCTCTGGACTTTGGAGCAGCCCGCGGATGTGAAGCCCGTGTTTGGTCATTCT
>JAEEGG010006955.1_pt1 | contig 26350 bp, 28 predicted proteins | sample 9134161 | NCBI WGS metagenome assembly JAEEGG01 (sample SAMN16246543, study PRJNA631951) | gut metagenome | biome: gut microbiome; feature: rumen; material: CR-attached | host: Bos | place: Iran: Karaj | collected 2018-10 | reverse complement strand
AGGCGGACATGCCGTGCGAGGTGCGCGTCATCAGCGGACAGGAGCTGCAGGCGCTGTTCGACAACGACCCGAAGATGGCGAAGATGGACGTGAAGATCCTGAAGAACCTGTTCAAGATGGTCTATTGTCGCGACCTCGACCACTACCGCTACACCGCCCGCAGCCGCTACCGCCGTCTGCTCGAACGCTGTCCGCAGGTGGTGCAGATGCTCTCGCTCAAGGACATCGCCTCGTTCCTCAACATCACGCCCTACTACCTGAGCAAACTGCGCAAGGAAATGACGTTCGAAGCAAGAACAGAGGGCAAGCGTGCTCGCACTATGCCTGGCAAGGAGGAATAAGACGAAGTCAAATCACCTTCGGCAAAGAAAGATAACACACTTTTCGACTCAAAAATCATCATACTGAGCCAATTTTTTCTGAAATTTCTACAACTAGTTTTAGAGTTGCACCCTCGGCGACCTGTTTTCGGGCTTTGCCGAGTTGTTTTTTACGCCTTTTTTTGTTATTTTGTAGTCGCAATTCGCAACAACAATGCAAAATCATGAGCGTATGAAACAAAAAACACATTATTCTGAGGCCCTGGCCTATCTGCGCGACTACTGTCTACGCCACGGCCGTCCGACCCGCTTCACGGCTGGCCAGACCGTCGAGGCCGAGGGAGCCGCCGCCAGCCTCCTGGGCTACGTCGAGGCGGGCAGCTTCCACTACATGGTGCGCGACAGCCACGGCACCGGCCAGGTGGTCGAGACCGCATCTGCAGGCGACATCATCGCAAATTACCCCTATTGCCTCGACGGCGACCCGGCGCCCACCGCCATCGTCGCCGCCCAGCCCGCCGTCGTCCGTCTGGTCAGCGGCCAGCAGCTCAACCGGCATTTCCATCAGAGCAAGGAGGCCGCCCGGGTGGCGCTCCAGTTCCTTAAAATCCGCTTCGCCCAGCTCCATCAGCTCCGCCGCCAGTATTATTTCACCCATCAGCCCGAGGACGACCATGAATAAGACCATTACTACACTCACCCTCCTGCTGATGCACCCTGAACCAGCGCCGCAACGATTACTCTGTTTTCAATGGCATCAACACCTACGACTACGTCCTCTGTAGCCGCACTGCCATACTAAGAATAACGTTTAAACAGTAATTCATGCGAAATAATAACAATAATTGTCGAACCTTTTAATAAAGAGAATAGCTATGAGTCCATAAGATATTTTGCAAATAGTATCGGAATGTGAAGGAAAATGCTTACCTTTGCACCCGATTACATATTAGACGAAGCAACCGCAGCTTTATCGAAGGTCTCTCGAACTGCAATTCCAAATAGACTTCATAGAAGCGAATGGCTGCCTGCTCACGCAATCCCCTACGGAGGCGTGGGCTTTGGCAGTAACAGCATTCTATGAAAGGTAATTGCAGACCTGAGAGACTTTGTTGTGACACCAAAACACCTCACCCACGTCCTCCGTTTTTTCTTCTCTCCCGCCTCGCGGCGTGTTATATGTAATTATTAACAAGAATTTAACGGTAAACGTGAATATGAATCACAATTATGAAACCCCAGACTATCTGGACGGACTCGGCGACATGCTGCCCGCCGAACTCTTGAAAAAGTTGAATGAGCTATTGGAGCAACTGCAACGGTCGGCTCATCCACAGCAAGGCAGTAATGTAATCAACATCTACGCTTCTGGAAGCCAGCATGTAGATACCCAATACATCCTTGGCAACAATGTGGTGGGAAAACCGACCAATACGAATCAGACGGAAGTGGAACCCGATGTGGAAATTCCGCCTCCCGAAGTGATGGTAAAGGCTGTGGAAAAGACCATTGATGAAGGACTATGGGGAACAAACACTTGCTGGAGTGTGGTCTATGTTGTCTATCGGATTCTTGGCTATGAAGGAACGGTCACCGACTTTGTCAGGGATGTAGCATCGTGGAAGTTCACACGAAAGATCAAATTCCATTGTAACCGTGACTCAGTAGGCAAGCCTCTTCGGGACAAAAGGATGTCGTTTCATCTTGAGCATTGGGTGGCCGACGGCGTACAAAAGCCGTTCTATCAGTTAGCTGTTGCCTTGATGAAAGAAATAAAAAAGACCTTCCCATCCTTCCCCTCTGACATTCCCAACATTCCCTAAATCATTCCTCAGTTTCCCTTTATAGTTCGAAGGCTCCGACATTGTTTGCCGGGGCTTTTCTTTTTGCGTACTTTTGCGCTTAAATGCAAAGAATACGGACTGTGCCGTCCTTCGCATGTAGATTTGTAACAAATGACATAATGGCTTATGGAAATAGAACTTAGCAAGAGTTGTATGGATGAGCTGGCCTACAAAGTCGCCAAGATTTTGAAGCGTGAGCTTAAAAACAATGATGATTTGCCCGAGTTGGTCACAACTGCCGAGGCAGCCAAGATTCTTCATGTCACAACCGATTACATGAGGACTATCGGTGAGCGTTTTCCACGTGTAAAGGGCGAAGGACGTAATGGGCGCGTCTTGTATGTCCGTTCTGCCCTTTTAGAACATTATTAGTATGCGAACATTGAAGAGAAGTTCCCCTTCCGTCCAGACTAAGATTTTCAATGCATGTGTGCATAAGGAGTATTCACTGGACTGGAAGGGGTTGATTTTGCTGAACGAAGAGGGAATCAGCACGACCCATTTACCAGCACGTTTGCGTTCAGTGGAAGTGTTAGCGTTGAATGTTGTCTATTGTGGCATCGGCATCCGTAACGAAATGGGTGGCATGGAATTTTATTCAGCTCCCCTATGCCGTTCGTCTTTTACCGTGAAGCCAGCCGGGATTACCTGTATTCCGCGTATAGAAGGGCATCGGAGTGATGCCTGTTGTGTGTTTGCAGACATGATGGACTACCTTGCCTATCTGACGCTTCTTGAAAAGCAAGAAGTGCTGATACCGGCATGTGACTGTATCATTATGGGGGCAATCAGCAATTTCATGGATATGCTGCATGAATGTAAGATGTATGCCCATATTTGCTGTTTTCTTCCCAACACCATACCAGGGCGGACGATGTTTTTGACCATTAACAGTTTGAAAAACTGCGAAGTCAAGGATTTCTCCTGTATCTATGGCAAGACAATTTGTTTACACCAATATGTCAAAAGGCGATGAACATTCACAATATATATAATAAGGTATAAGCATGATGAAGAAAACAGAGGACAGGCTTGAGGTGCCCCAAAAGGGAACCAAGTACTGGTATGTCCGTTCCACTTTCGGAAAGAAATATTTTGATGTATGCGAATGCGAATGGATTGGCGGCATCAGCGATAAGTTCAGATATTGTCGCGGCAATTTCTATCTTGACAAGCAGACAGCCGAAAGTATCTGCGATTCGTATAATGGCTTAATGGCCCGTCTATGAACAATTTTCATTCAAACAAAGAAGAGAAGCAATATGGTAGGAACCTCTCTACTCACATTCAACGAAGCGCCAACCGACCTGTCCGTGTATGAAGACAGTTGGTGTGGCAATACCATAGAGGAGCGTGAGAAACGACTTCTTGATGAGATCAGGCAATGGCACATCAACGATTTGGGACTTGCAAATGAGGATGATATTCAAAAGCTGGAGCAACGCAATCCGTATGCATTGCTTCCATCCAAGAATATGCGTTTCATCCGTGAGATTTCTTTTCCCGTTATCGATGCCGTTACGGTTGATGACATCAGGGAGATTATTCCAAAGATACGGGACAAATTTGTCATCGACTGTTTCCAGATCGCCATTGACCGCGAGAACATGGTGGCCCACATGGTGTTCGACTGGTTTGACCGTTCCCATGGAAACTGCGTCTACCTCTACCCTAACAAGCGTGTCCGTTTCTCCGTTTTCCTTGTTAGGGAACTTGACCTTCCCCGGCCAGAAGGCTATGAGCTGTGGCTCCGTCATTTTCTCTTGGAGGAATACAAGGAAGACAAAGAGGTTTTCCGTATAATGTCAGAACACCTGAAGCATTTACGTCTTGGCCGAAGGGGCTACAATTTAGTGCGTGATGCTTTGCAGTATGTGGAACTTGTCTGCAGGAATCTTACGAAATAGAAAGCCATGAATACATTCGCATATATTTTAGGGTCTGGTATGATGGAGAATCCCTATATCCTTCCCTGTTACTTTCTTCTACTTCTTGCCTGTCTGATGGCATGGCTTGCCTGTCGAATCCTGGATAATGGCAATGAGGGGAAGAAATATCTCGTATATGTTTTTGCCTTTTTGTCATCTGCCAGTATCTTATCGGGCATTTATCTTTTGAAGATTGGGTGGGATGAGAAGAAACAGGAAAAGCCTCCTTCGGAGCAGCTGGAATATGACAACCATTATCATGATTACAAAGGAGGGGTATTAACATGAAAAATGATATAACCCTATTCTGTACAGGCGATGGCTGCCTGTTGAAAACGCAATGCCACCGCTTCGTCGATGGCCAGAGAATAGACAAGAATGCAGCGGGCTATTCTTGGATGGCCAGCTGTGATATTGAAGAGAGGAATGGATATATGCCAATAAAAATTAAGCATCAGCTATGATACGTACACCTATCACCTACTACGGAGGAAAGCAGCAACTGGCCAGTGTCATCCTTGGGATGATGCCTTCTCACAAGATTTATTGTGAGCCTTATTTTGGCGGTGGCGCCGTGTTCTTTGCCAAAGGTAAAAGCTATCTTGAAGTCATCAATGACATCAATGACCGTTTGATTACTTTCTACGAAGTATGCCAGGATGAAACATTATTCCCCATGTTACTGGAGAAGGTGAAGAAAACACTTCATTGTGAGTCCAGCTACAAGAAGGCATATTCGTTCTGGAAAAAGCCGGACAAATGCCTTGAAAGCAAGGTGGACTTAGCCTGGGCCGTATGGATGGTGACAAACATGTCATTCGGCGGTTCACCTTCTGGCGGATGGAAATGGGACAACGGTACTGCCGGAAGTCACAGCGGCATAGTGACTGAGCACTACAGGCAATCGTTCTCGGCTGCCATTCATGAACGACTCAAAGAAGTGCAGATCAGTTGTCGGGATGCGCTGACGGTCATCCGTCAGCGTGACCGTGAAGAAACGTTCTTCTTTCTCGACCCTCCTTACCCTGAGACAGAACAGAAACACTATAATGGTTTTTCAGTGAAAGACCTTGAAGACTTATTGGCAATGCTTTCCAATATAAAAGGCAAGTTTCTTCTTTGTAACTATGACTCAGCCTTGCTGCGTAAGTATGCGAGAAAGAGCAATTGGAACACGACCGCCAAAGACCTGCCGATACATGTGTCCAACTTCAGGGGACATTCGCGCCGTAAGCAGGAGGTGATGGTCTATAATTATACCATTGAACCCCAATTATTTGATATGTAAATAATTCAAAATGTAAATAATAAAATAATGAATGAATCAATGGAAAGAAAGGTTTATGTTGCAAGCAGTTGGGACAATCCGATGCAGCCCTCGCTCGTAGAGGAGTTAAGGCGTCGCGGTCATAAAGTCTATGACTTTCGCCATCCGCATGGACAAAACTGCAAGTCCGTTTGGGAAGAGCTGAACGTGAAGATGGATGGTCTTTATGGTGAAGATGTAGCGGAGTTCCTTGACCACCCTTTGGCCCGAAAGAGATTCTGGGAACATCAAGAAACCATGAGTGAGGTGGACACTTGCATCCTGCTCTTACCAGCCGGACGCTCTGCCCATATTGAGGCCGGCTATCTGAAGGGGCTTGGGAAAAAGGTTTATGTCGTCGGTTCCGTCTTCGACGAGCTAAGGCCGGAATTGATGTACCTTGCTTTTGACCGTTTCTTTTGCCTGTATGAGAATACGTTCGACGCTTTAGACGACGATGATGATGAATGACTGTCTTGAAGTGAGACTTGTTGTTGAGTCAACAGGCAATGTGCTGCAGGAGTTCATGGCCGCCTCTTTGGGTGAAGTTCCCCATCGGGGTGATATGATTGACTTCAGTTCGTATGGTGTACCTGGTGAGATTATCAGTCGGCAGCTTCAGTACAGAGAAGGAGATGACAGGAAACCCTATGTCTCCTCCGTTTCTCTCCTTGTCAGGTATCGGGTTGAGCGGTGGTTGTTCCTTTGGAAAGAGCTTGTCGAAGAGATTCGGGATTCGCTTTCCCTAAAAGCGCTCCGGAAAAGCAACAGGTTTCTCTCCAGGAATGCAGACAGTAATGAGGTTTGTTTCCTTCTTCGTTATCCTGTTGCCTTTGGCATAGACAGGAATGGGCAGTATCTGTTAGAACAATATACGCAGAATTATTATGAGTAGCAGACTGATGGAGATGTCCTGTAGCGGACTGATGTATATGGTGATATAGTTATGGCAAGGCCACAGAAGACAGGGCTTGACTATTTTCCGCTTGATGTCGGCTTCTACCGTGACATCAAGGTTCGGAAGCTGATGCGCAGTAATGGCGGGGGCAAGGCTCTTGCCGTGTACACCGTCCTGCTTTGTAATATTTATGAGAACGGGTATTACATGGTGTGGGACGATGACGTGCCTTTCATGTTGTCTGAGATATTGGGCTTTGAAGAGGGTACTGTACACGAGGCCATCAAGTTCTGCCTGAGCGTCGGCCTGCTAGATAAGGAACTGTTTGCCTGTCACCATATACTTACCTCGCGGAGCATACAGTCCCGGTATCTTGCTGCAGTGAAGCGAAGGGTCAAGGATGTCAGCACCCTTCCCTACCTTTATCCTGAACTGCTGTCGGAAACGCAGGATGTGTCAACAGAAACCGAGTTTCTGCATACAGAAACCCCGTTGATGTCAGCAGGAAGTACAGTAAATAAAAAAAAAGTAAATGATAAATCTTCACTGCGTTCAGATTTACTCTCTCCGTCGTCGTCGCCGCCGACAACGCGCGTTAATGAGAATGAAGAAAAGGGAATATTGTTATCAGGAACTGAGTTTCTGCATACAGAAACCCCGAAGATGCCGACAGGAAATGTCGATGTGGCAGACGCCGCAGGCCATCTGAAAAGACAGCGCGACTGGCTGCTGCAGATGCAGCAGCTGCATGGCATTCACGCTTCTGTCCTTGTCAACTGGCTGGATGTCTTCGTCAATGAATGTGCCTGCCGTGGCAAGACGGAACATGAGAGCATGAGCGATGTGATGCAGCATTTCAATGACTGGCTGAAAATCAAGGTCAGCCAGAGGAAGAAAGCATCCAAGAAGGGGGCCGGGGAGGTCTCTCCGCCTGACTATCAAAAACGGTGGACGATGTGCCTGGCCGAGCTGTGCCAGTCGGTATCTGCCGAGGAAGCGAGCAAGACCTATAGCCTGATGAGGTATGAGACCTACAGCCCGAAAGAGAGATACCTGCTTGTCCAGGTTCCCTCCAGCGAGGTTTATGAACGGCTGGAGAAGGATTGCATTAAAACGCTGACAAAGTTCGTACACAAGTATTTCGGGAGTTGTCAGCTGAAATACCGGATTACGGGAAATGAATGATTGACAAGTCCTGTTGGTTTTTATTCTCATGACAACATACCGTAATCTGGTGCAAAGCATAACAATTTTGGCAAATAGCAAGAGTTTTTTCCAAAATTGTTACTATTTTATTGCTCAGATCCACTTTTAGCACATAAGCCCTGTTTTCATGCATCTTCGCATTCATCTGTGTATTTCTACCCTTCACAAAGGCCGTCACATATTCAGGCTGTTGTACCTTACTTAGTATATTCTTGTTAATCCACACCTGTATTTGGCGTAGATGCATGTATGGAGCCATAATACGTCTGTATCCCCCACTCCGTTTTTTGATGGCAAAGTATTTATAAAACACCGATGCCATAAACGCTATATGCACAAGGTCTCGATGACTCATGTTCAGCATAAAGGCCAGATGCGAAGTGTCGAAAATCACAGGCAGACCTTTTCCGTCCAACACATCAGCATACCTCAATGCCTCTGTGATGAACTGCTGCGATCGGCCCTGTAATGTAGCCTCCGTTATGAAATCGTTCCTTGGGAATCCCATCCTTCTTCAAATTACTCTTTTATCAAGCGCCTTTCGGCGACTTCTATGTCGCGCCCATGGGGTGTGACATAGAAATCATGTAATGTGGCTTTAACTTTCCTGCATCAAACGGACGCAGGCTTCTGTCTGTACAGATACTGCTAATCTAAAGAATTCAGGTCATCCCTCGGAACGACTTTGGTACATATACTTTTCCAACATTCTGGTCTGAAATGCTTTGTTGCAATTCATGCTCCAATATATGGTCTTTTTTTCTAATCTCTTCATAGATGGTACGAGCTTCACTGGTCATATTGCCCTTATCGTCAATCAAGCCTTTGCTCTTCCCTAAGGCAACTATCCCTTCAAGGTCCTGTATGCTGATACCTAGCACCTGCGCTATATAGTAGTCACTCCGTTGGTGATACTTCTGTGCTATCCAACTAATAAGCCGTAAAGAGTCTGTTGTATGAGATTGCCCCCATTCTATATTACTCAACTTCGTGTGTTTCATTGCCGACAGCCAAAAATTTGAATTCATTCTCAACCTGCGTCCCCTTTCTATTCGCGAATTGGCGAACCTCGGAAAAATGGCATTCCATTTTTTGTCTGTCCCTGGTATCTCCATATCATACCAAAGTATGGGTAGCGTATTGTTGGGTGTAGTATGTTCAAAACAAACCAGTGCCTGACTGTTCTTATATCCCAATGGCTTCAAATCCTCATTCTTCCAGTTCGGGAGCAACATCTCCCCTTTCTTAAAGCAGAAATCTCGAACCTGTATCATGCTTTTCTCATATCCGAACACAGAGCCTCTTCTTACAAATGCTGGCTTTTGAAGAGTGCCATACATCTCGATTCCGCAATCTTCCTGAAGTGTCTTCTCGGCTTTTTCCATGTAAGCCACAGTCAAAGCACACACCCTGTTAGGTTTCCCATCTACTGTGCCTTTAACAATCTTCTCATAGAATTTCTTAATAGACTCTCCTGTGCCAGAAAAGTCATCAAGCAATGCGATGACTGCATCCTTCTTTATATCCTTCAAATTCTTGAGGTTAAGCAGCGACAGCACACTCTCCGGCAAATTCAGTTTCTCTATCACTTTCTTAGCATGATATGCCATTGCATGCCCACTCTTCCCTACATTTCCAGAAGGCAAGATGTATATATGTTGACCAGGATTCTCTTCAATAATCTTCTTTATATGATATTCAAGATCCTCATCTATCATGTCCGACGAATAATACACCACCTTGTCAAGCACATTCAAGGCCATAGTCCACTCGCTCTCATCAAAATTCCTGAGCCAGCGGAACACGTCATATTCAGTCACTGCGTGCCCGAATTTGAAGCATACACTCTCTATCGCCTTGTTATAGTCCATTTACTCCTCGTAATACAGCGTATAATACTTTTTTCCGCTCTTCTTGTCAAAGCCGCCCTCAATCCTTGCCTCAGGGTTCAGCACCTTCACCTCAAAGTCTGCTCCCAGTTTCAAAGTCGTCATCTTAGTTACTGGTTTCCTAATAGCGGCTTTCTTCACGACATTCACCTCTTCTGCAAATCCGCCGTTCTGCTTCTCAAATGCCTCTCTATAGGCGGCAAACTCCTGTTTCTGCTTATCGTCCTGACAAATCATATCGGCAAGAGCATCCACCTGTATCGTTTCACCAGCGGCGAACACATCAGCTGTCCTCTTCGCAGCAACAGCACGGTCAATATCCGAAATACCATCCTGCTTTTTCACGAATCCTTTGCACATATCCATCAATTTCACGGTCTGGTGATAGTCATCGTCACAATCCGTCACATGCAGGAAACTGTCAGTCCAGTACTGCGCATCACTACCATTATTAGTGTTGTCAACAGTCCCGACCACATAGCCATTCCCCCTGTCAACATTCAGAATCAGGCATCCTTTATCCAGTCCTTTCATTCCTGTACCATAGATTGTCCTAACAGAAATTTCCCTGCCATCGTTATCTGTAGCCAAGAAAGGATCCTTCTTCTCCGATTTCAGGATAGCAATGGCCTCCACTGCATTCTTCTTATACTCACACTCCAGCAACAACACATATAGTTCCCCGCTTCTGATATTGGGATGCACGCTCTGGTCATAGAGATAGGTCGCCATGTTGACCGATTGTTTCAGGAATGCCTCATTGTCATCAAATATCTTCGATGCGAACTGATATACAGGATTCAGTTCTACGCTCTCAATATAGCTAAAGCACTTCAAATCATCCATCGTGAATGACTTCTCTATCAGTTTAGTCAGGAAGTCACTCGATCCACTCACGTCAGCTAATGATGAAGCTGACGATAGTCCCTCACCTCTAGTCTTGTTTCCCACTATCTGGATAGTGGCAGCTTTTATCTCGTTTATTTTTATCATGTCAATGGTGCTACATATTCGGGTATCAGCCCATAATCTTCTTCAATTGTAAAAACATACCGTGTCTCAAAAAAATCCAAATTCTCCCAATACTCCGGGTCTGCGTGTTCAATCAGAATTATCTGGAAACCAGCTTCATCGTTTACGTTCTGGCTCATAAAATTATTTATCAACCTAAACGCTTCTCTCAATTTGCTCTCATCATCTTTTACATGAATTTTCAAGTCCCCAGCTGCCTGCGGTGTCCGGCTGCGATTGTTTCCATAATATGGAATACTCGGCTGGTCTATAAATAGGAAATTGGGGACAATAGAATTCTCTAACCCACAAAGATACTGATGCAGTCCAAGATAGAAGCATAAGTGCATGAACATATAGTTCGACTTACTTCCCACATTCTTGATGGGGAAATACTCTCCATTCTTAAAGAGTTCCAAGCGTCTCCATGATTCACTGAATTTCACTTCACACCCTCTGTACGACGTCGACATACCTGTTTGCTGCATATAATACGATTGTACATCATCGAGGTATTTCTTCGCTTTATCTTCATTCTCGTGATGAACGATGGTCAAATCCCTTTTCAGTTTTTCCAATTCATCACGCAGTTTGTTCAGCTCAACATCACCGATATATTTCTCTGGTTTCGGTTTCAATTCTTTTAAATCATTACCTAAGCTTATATATTTCAGAAGCAAATTGGGATCAAAGAATGCTCCTGCAATCTGGTTGCACTCCTCTATCTTGTGTTTCACTTCTTTCTCTTCTTCCTTCAACTGCTGATAATTTCTTTCAAAGTCTGAAGGCAGTTCATTAACTTCCCTCGGGTTATTCTTTGCATGCCTGAAAGCGTCATCAAGCGAACGATACAAAGCCAAAGCCTCTTCTCCCAACAAAGAGGTGTTCAAGTTCGCCTTAAGATACTCCATAGGTAGCAGGCTGTCCTCAACTTTCTTCGAGTACTCCACTGCGTTTTTATATTCTCGCAGAAGATTCCTATAGTCTATCAGAGTCTTACCAATTTCTCTTCGTCTTTCATGTAATATCGCAAGTTCACCAAGTTTCCGATAGCTTCTCTTCAGTCTGTCAAACTCGTTAACTTTCTCATTTACAAGTTCTACCAACCTTTCTTGTGTTATATTATCATTTCCAATCAACCTAAGCTCAACAGCCTTGTCTTTCAGGCTCTTAAGCTTGCTCTCATAATTATCATTGTTGGTCTTATCTTTATCTTTATTGCTTTCTTCTGTTTTAATTCTCTTATCCAACTCTGCAATTCTCACCCTTAAGTCTTGTTCCTTTTGTTCATCTGTGCCGAGCCCAAGTCTTAACAATTTAATCACAAAAGGATCCAATCTAACATCTGTGTTCATTTGGGTATCGAAATAGGTACCAGAAGTGGCAATTATATCTTCTGTCAGATAGTTGAGCATCATCATTTCCCTAAATGTCGGAGACAACACTTGTTTCCCCTCTTCCAACTTCACAGCAGGAACCTTCATTTCTTTACTTATAAAATCCTGAAGTTCTGCCCTACTTACTCCCTGAGATGGCCGAGGCACAGCATCTCCAGGCATTTCATCCGTGTCAGCAGCCCAGTATATATCCGAACTAATTCTACCGTGAGTAGGCGCTTTCCTCGCTATTACGTAGTCATGCCCATTTAGGTGGAATGCCAACCCATACCAGGCAACATTCTCATTAATCACGTCTTCCACTATAGACGACTCTCTTGACAGCAGGCAATAGTCTATTACACGCAGAATCGACGACTTGCCAGTTGACGAGTCGCCTGTCACGACGTTTACTTTATTCTTCTCAAACGTATATTCCTTCGGCTGTGAGTGGGTACTAAACCACAACTTTATTTTTTTGATGTAAAAGTTCATAGGGCTATCACATATCTTTGATCAAACATACTTTCTTTCATTCTCACAGTTTTCTCCATAATAGCTGGCATGTCCTTCAAAATATTGCTTAGCATTTTACTTTGTCTGTCTTTCATCTGCTCACACATGCTTATCCCGGATTGTGTCAACGACAAGTCCCCTTCTCCAAAGGTCATGCAGCCTCCCTGTATCATCAGGACAAGACAGTTCATGATAATAGTAAGCAATCCTCCGTCAAGTTGTCCAGTAATTGTGGACATCTCCTTCTCATTGTCAATTGACAATAATTTCTTACGTTCTTTTTCATGCATAAGTAGATTCGTCAACCCAACAACTTTCGACAAGCTTTTACACCCATTCCGCACCAATTGAGCCGCTACACAGGCTGCAACCGCTTCATTGTTTATTCTGTAGTCCATTCTTTTCCATTATAAAGAGTTTCCCAATCAACACGCCAACCAATCCGTGGTGTTTCTCCATCCGAGAAGTGATAGTAGCAACCGTTCGATTCTGCCGGTCCTATCTCATCTTGATCATACTTAAGTTTCACACTTCTTACCTCTTTCAACACGTCCCATCCCGCTTCTTTTATTGCTTCCTCTCCCGATAGGAAATTTACTTTACGATTCTTATCCACGAAGACATTCTTCCATTCCGTATGCATATTCTCTTCAAACTGTCGTTGCATCTGTGCTCCAGAAGCTTCATTGGCCGCATGATAGTCGTTTTCAAACCTTAGTTTTTGCTCCGTCATTCTCACAACCTCTTTAGGGTCATTACTACGTGGGTCATCTACTCCTTGAAGTTGTTTAACGAAAGTCTGTTCCATTGGTCGTTCTGGTAGCTCCACCTTCCTGTTTAGCGGAATGAACTTACGAGTTCGCATATCGTTAAAAAGTGCAGCAGATGCCTCAGCAAAACTTTCTATTGTGTAAGATGTTACTCCTTTTACTACAGAATCTGTTATCTCACCTATTAGAATATATCGCACATCCGACACACGCTTTTCAGGTACGAATTTCTTATACTGAATCTCGCGGTTAATCTTTTCCCTCAGTTCATCATCACTTTCAAATTCCACAGTAACATGTTTCAGCAATTCTTTCTTAAGCGCATAGTCATTAACATTCTTCGTATACAGATAGATGTTCTTTTTCTTATCCCCGTCACATTCTTCCTTTGGTTCTTTTTCCGCCTGTTTGCTCACAAATTTCTCTAGCTCTTCCCAGTTGTTATCGTCCTTCTTATAAGCCTCGACCATTTCAAAGAACCTGTTATTCTCAGCGCTTTTATTGGATATGAGTACAAACTCGCTATTTGCAATCCATAGGCGTTGTGCCGCCTCATCGCCTTGCTTCTTAATGATACAAACCCACATATTCAATGTTTTCCACAGATCTATATCTCTTTCAGCCATACGCTTTATAGTCAAATGTTTCGAATTGATGCTGTGTTTCAGTTGGAGATAGGTCTTTTTCTCTCCAGTCTCCACGCCCACATCATCAATCTTCTCCAGCGATACTGTTTCGCCATCCTGTATAGTCAACAGACGGTACAGAAAGTAGTATATTTGATAGACAAAGCCTACCAATGGTCCTAATGCAGTATAATCATTTATTTTACTCATCGCGATCTCTATACCTGTTACATATTTCCTATAACCCACTTATTTCTCGCCCCAAAGGTAATATCTTTGCTCTAATCCACCAAATTTTGATGCATTTTTATTCTTACTCAAACTCCGATTTAAAGAAATCCATAATCCCCAATTCTGTCAGGATATCCCTCTTAAACTTACTCAACGGCCTCTCCATCCTTTCCGAATCGTACAACTCTCCACCGAACATTGACCGATAAGCATCGGCTTTGCCAATATTCAAACCGGCCATAATCTTTATCAGGTATTCCTCTATATATTGCTTACCGTTTTTCTGAACCAGTCTCAACAAGTCATCTAGTTCTGTTTCACTATGCTTCTTATAAAATGCCCTCAGTTGAAATGCTTCTATCGTTTTCTTCTCCTGTCTGTCAGTATCATCAACAATAGTCACCTCCCCATGCATCGTCGAATGGTCAATATAGTTGAAACTAAACTTAAACCAAGGATCGCTTTGCTTCAGATACGGATGAACATAATCATTCAGATTAAACACCTGTATACCTTTCACAGTCCGGTTGCAGATTGGACAACACGGTATCAAGTTATAGTAATTCAGCGACAACAAAGGATATAATTCCTGCGAAAGGAAGTGGTCAAAATCTGGTCGGGCTACATGCTTGATTCTATCCTCTGGTGTCAGATTCTCAACCGTATAGATATACTCTCTACCACAATAAGTACATGTCCTCGTCCCTTTGACTTTAGACAACCAATAGGCAAAATCCGAATTCCCTGATATCCATTGGTCATACTTGAATACCTCTCCCAGCCTTTTCAGTGTACTGTCATATCGTCTGAATAGTTCCTTCTCTTCTTTTTTCTTTGGGCTTCTCATCCGCTTAATGCGCTGATAGTCGGCCAACTCACTCTCATTATACGCTTTCTGCTCTGCTCTCAGCAGTTTCCTCATCAAGTCATTGCATAAGTTTAAAGCCGACTGTGGCTCGCCAATCAACAGACGGTGTATCACATCCCGATTCCCTCTTGGCAGTAGAACCTTTTTCAGCGAAGCCTTTTTCCTTCCTGTATAACCAATAATGCTGTCATACAGTTTCTGCTCCAGCTTCTCTGTATAGATGGTCAAAATATCCTGAGTAGGCGATGATAAGTGCCACATACTGATTACTCTCCTCTTCTTAATTCCTCTAGTCTGCGTTCCAACCTGGCTATCTCATTTTGACGGTCAAACTCTTTGGGGAACACCTCATAATACGCACGCATCAGTTGCTGTCTAACAAAAATCTCGTCAATCATCTTGATAGTTCTTCTCAGCTTCTGTTCGTTATAGTCCTCCTCAAATCTTGAACAATCCATAGCGCCCAATCCCATAAAATACGATTTCAGGAATTCATAATCCTGTGATTCCAATTCTTTACTCTTCACATGCATCATCAACTCCTCATATGTCGGTGATTCTCCTTCTGTCTGAAGGAATTTCCATACGCTCAGTGCAATGATAGTTCTTGTTATTACCCACTGGGCATAACCTCCTATAGGCGTACCCTCCAAGAAGAAACTGCTCTTCAGCATATCATATATATTGGCCCCGAATGTCTTCAGATCAGGATTCGTTTCAGCCCTGCCATCATTCATTACCAGTAGGTTACCCCTGGGTATATCACTCAGTATAAATGGCGAATGGGTCACAAAGCACAGGTTGATACCACGGAGATGGTTCAGATTCAATTGGGCAATACCGTCCAATATCAGCGATATATATTTCTTCTGAAAGTCAGGATGGAAATATAACTCTATTTCTTCCAATATCAGATTCACATAATGATAACTGATACGCTCATGAGAGGTATCCTCATTGGCAGAATTGATGTTCAAAAGATGATACAGCAATCCGCAAACCGAAAATATCTGCTGCTTTTCTCCGGAACTCAACGTTTCAAAGGCAATCTCATTACCCTTACCATCCACCTCCTTCAAAATCATCTTGGCATCTAAAAAAGCTGGTGGTATCAGATCCTCAATATCCCTAACATACGAATCGTAGCCATATCTTTCCCTAAGCTTCCCGACGGTCGTCTTAGCCTTTTCCGACAGTGTCTTCACCTCCAGCTTGGCAATGCCATTTTTATACACATCTTCATCTGGTTCTGTCAGCAGATAGGCCAGCGACTGTCTGATTTTTCTAGTAATATGCGACCTGTCGCCAATCAGTGAGTCTATATAATCATACATATCCTCATTCAACTCCTCTTGCTCCGTTTTTCCCGTGAGAAAGTCTTCAATGCAATCACCCATCCATTTGTAGTCCTCATACTTGGTCGCAATCTTGATGGTCTTATAAACAATGTAGTTCAAGGCTTCTTTCCAGAAGCATTTCCCTTCAGCATGTCTGCTCCAGTCATCTACGTCGTCAAGCACCTTCTGTTTCCAAATATCTTGAATCATCAGTTGCAACACAAGATATTTCCCCTCATCTAGAGTCGTAATGTCCAGCTGGTTATTGATAAATTCACGTCCATAGTCTCCCTTCAGACGGATTTCAAAGGATTCCACATCCAGATGTCCGTTGATACGTTTAAAGCCTCCCTTATCATCATACGACATCATCAGCATTGAGATAAACCTTTCTCTCGACAGCGTATTCTCAGTATTGATATTGATGTTACCTTTATTTCTGTAAGGAGTCAGTACCAATGGGGTCTTATAACCATCATTCTTATGGAAAATACCATAAAACCAGTTACATGCCGAAGGATCTATCTTTACCTCATTGGCTTTTATTACATTGGCCTCCTGATAAATCTTCCGTTCGTACTCCACAGTGTTGTTCTCATCGAGGTAATCTAGGGTATTATACGCATAGATTGCATAGTTTGAGACTACTGTATAGAAAAAATGCTCCAAATAAGGCATCATTTGTTCCACCTCGCCATAAGCATCTAATATGGGTTCTACATCATCCTGATCTACTACCAACTTACGTGAGGGGACCAACTTATAGATATCTTGATCTTCTTCGTTATCTTCGTCTATCTCATAACTATCTAACTCTATCTGGCGGCCAATGACTGTTAATCTGTAGATACGTTCATCCATCGACCAATAAAGTTCACCTTCCACACCATCAATATAATGTAGATGCTCAAGTCCTTCACCAACCAGTTGTTCTCCAAACAACATAGCAGAAAAGTTGTTGATGAGCCTTAATACGAATTCCACTATCGTACTCTTTCCTGAACCGTTCTTTCCAACTATAGCCGAGATAGATATACGTGGAACCGTCTTTGTTTTTGATGCCTTAAGCGATTGTTCAACCAGATAGTCATTAAAAACTTGCTCGCAATCCGAAAGCCCTCGTTCGCATTTGATGACACTCCCGTTATCAATAATCTGATAGCCACGATAAAAATAGTAGAGATTCTCTTTTAAGCCTCTCCTTCCTAAGTTAGTATTTTCAGATATCCCGACGGCAATTATCTGAAATCGGTCATCTATCAAAGTTGCATCCTGCATCCTTGGTCGTCTTAAATTAAATCTCATATGCTTCTCCTTTCAACTGCCTCTTAATTCTTTAAGAATGATATTCCACAATCCCTCACCGCATCTTCCATGGCTGTACGAAGATAAGTCTTTTTGAAGTCATCATTACCATATGCAGCTCGGAATACGATCTCCACCTGTTCTCTGTTAAAGTTTTTTGTTTCTTCCTTGCCCAGAACATGCTTTAAGGCCAGCGCTATCACTTTCGTGACATCATGCCCTACGACAAGTTCCACAGAAGGATGTTTTTCCTTCCTTAAGCTCAGAATCTCCGTCATGACATCCTTCGTTGCCAATTTGTGCAGCTTGCTATGATTCTTCACTGCTTCTACAAGTACTTTGTCACCGCGATATTTCATGGTTCTATAATCAATGAATTTCTTGAAATCAAGATCCTTTTTTGTGTTACTATCTTTGAACGACAAATACCATCCCATGCGTTTACTTACCAATCGAAGTTCACCTACGAACAAAGCCTGAATTCTGACATTCTTCCTAATTGCAGATATCGATGCTCTATCAGGTGTTTTTGATGCTTCAAACAACTGCCTCGCAATCTTATAAAACGCATCCGACCAGAATATCATGGTCTCAATGTCATTCGTGTCTGTATAGAGCGTATGTGCCGGAAGCGTTTCCCCCATTATTTTGTTTTGATCTGCGTCAACGATGGCAACTGTATACGCAGTTTTACCTTCTGCCTCGAGTCGCCTCATCAAATCAATCACATTATCTCTTGAATCGACGTGGTAGATACTGCATTTATCCTCGATGGTGAAGTCTTCCATCAATTTTGCATCTGTCATGCCCTCAACGATAATATTTATGGCATCATGACTATTATCCATGGCTATCTCGTTATGGATATAGTCCAAATCAACATTATCAATGACACTCATCGTCAGTCAATATTAGCATCATTATTCTTATTGGCATCATTTAGGTCTTTATCCAGCTCCTCTGTAATCCCCCAATACCTGCCTATCAAACTTGGTGAGTGGGTTGCAATGATAGCTTTCATTTGGTTGATTGTCATGATTCGTTTCATCTCAGGGATAAACTTCTTCTGCCATGATATATGGAGAGAGATTTCCGGCTCGTCAATCAACAACAACGTTCCTGCAGGATACCTAAAAATCATATCATAATAGAGTACCAGCAAATGTTGCTCACCAGAAGATAACTTACTCAATGGTATTTCTTTATCATTGATTGTTGATACAACTTCAATACCCATCTCGTCATCTACTATCACTTTCTTTCTTAAGAATCGACTATTAATTAGTTCGCGAAATAGTTCTATCCTTTCCAGTTCTTCGTCAAGTATTGAGAATTTCTCCCTCAAATCAGAAACAAATATAGAAATCGCTTTCAATACATACGGGCTCTGCGAGTCTGTCTTAAGAGGCTTCATCTCTTGATTTTTCAATTTCAACAAACCTGCTTCTACCAGACGAATGCGCTTGGCTTCTTGCTCTTCCAATAAAGATGTTTGATTATGCAATTCTGCTTTTGAAAATTTTGGTGTTGCCAAATTCTCTACAAGTCTATAAGGATAGGTCTGGTCAAGTTCTGCGGCCCTTTGTCCGTATTGTTTTTTCACTCTTTCCAACCTCTCTTTCATCTCTACGGCTATTATATCAAGCGTATTCTGATATTCTACGATGCCCTTAGAGATTGCTCTTCCAGGTATCACAGAGGCTAATTGCGTTTGTAATCTGTTGGTATGTATGAAGTTTACATTCACATCATCAATCAGCCTATAAAGGAACATCGGATATATTTCTTCTGAGTCAAAACTAAATAAAGAGTTTTCTGACATTATTTGCCATACAAGCTCTTCTCCTGTCATCCATGCCCCTGTTTTCCTGTCTATCCATACATCCTCATCATTTTTGTAGCGATCGGATATATAGTTACGTGCATTTCGTAAGGCTGTCTTTACATTATTGGCTATAATACTGCATCTAGTAGCTTCAATCCAATTACCTGTTGAAAATTCATAATCAAAGGCCTGCTCACTAGTACCATTTACCAACTTTATGATCAACTCCAAGTCATTATCGAACACAATTGTTGTCTTTTTGAAAGGAATTTGCGTCAACAGACTTAACTGGTGATTAAACAACATATCAAGTATTTTTAGAATAGAAGTTTTTCCTATTCCATTCTGTCCAAGCAGGATTGTTATATCTTCTTGTTGTTTAAACTCAATATGATGATTGTAGCTTCCAAATAGTTCTTCAATCGTTATTGACTTAATTGTCTTCATATGATTCTATTTATATTGGTTTCACTTCTCTCGTCACTCTTCCTCTGCTCATCGCAGGCACCTTCCTTACTTTATCACCATCCCATACTGCGCAGCTATCTCTTTCAGTCTTTGAGTTACCAAATCATCAGATTCAGCAGGCACCCTTGCTCCGCCTATGCCCTTAACCAGCACATAGAAATTTGCAAAAGCATTAGCATCCACCTCTACTGGTTGGCGTTGATAAGGCAGCACTGTATTACCTCCTAGATTTCTTTGGTAGTTCTGGATGTTGACCATCCATGATACAACCAAAGCCCTATCCTCTTTGGGCTGTCCTCCTGTTCTCATCAAGATCACCTGCATGTGCTGATACACATGTCTAGCCTCATGCGCTTGCAGGTAATACAAATCGTATGGGCAATCTTTTAACATAGCATTTGCCCATTCCTCATTAACGTATATGATGTGATTTGTGTTATCCACCTCTTCAGAATTCTCCATTGTCAGAAAACGTCCGCCCATTTTTTCATATACGAATGTATAGGGCAGCGGTGGTAGCCCCAGCATTGTCAAGACATCCTGAAATGTCTCTTCTAATATCTGTTTTGCTTTAGGTTCAATCATATTTCTTCATTAACATTTGCCTTTTCTCTTCCGCATACTTAGACTGATTGCGGTGATTTGTTTCAATAAAACCTTTCACTTCATTATATCGCAATAACCACCGTTCCTCCTGCGTCATAATCAAAGATATGCTCCAAAATTGCACTTTATCAGCAATGTATGCTGGCCTTCATAGATTTTCTGATTCACAAAGTTCTTCACCTTGTTCTGCGCCAAAGCTTCATTGGGAGTTCCACGCGAGAGTTCAGCTAAATCTACAAATGCATTAATCTCATTATAGATTCCCCGTCGGGGCTCATCCAACTCCTTTCGGTCTAAGCCATAATACTCTATTGAAACATTACCTTCTGGTGTTAGTCCGATGATGTTTATGCCCTCAAATTTCAGATGATTCTCAGGATGTTGTTCTTCGTATGGATTAATCAGAAGAGGTTCCTCCTCTGAAATATCCTTAACATTTGGATCAAACCGCTTCGAAGGGTCTTTCAAAGGAAAGTAATTATGTTTGTATATCCTGTTGCACCATTCACACGCATACAACAAATTTTCCCACTTGTAAGCCAACCAATAGTATCCTGGTTGATGCAAATCCTTATCATTCCTATCCTGTTGCCATCCATTTTTAGGACGGAAATGTTCTACATCGCCAGGGCAAGAGGCTTGATAATGAGTCTCACAATAGCAACAGATACCATGCTGCAAATTATTCAAAGCATTCTTAACATCTGCATGGGCATAAATGCTCTTTTGTACCGCTCCCCCGGATGTCGGAGCAGCTTGCCCTTGCAGGTTTGCAGGCACTACCACTCTACTCCTGTCTATATACTTCATAGATGCCCCTCCTTTCTCAGCTTCTCTGCCATTTGGTGTATATATACCATGGCCTCAACGTCGGCCATTGTTTCGCCGGTCGGCAAATAGCCAAACTCATCTGCCTCAGTCCTCAAACTATTACCGTCAACGTTTTTCTTTTCCCCGCTGACAAACGCCTTTCTTTGCTTCATAAATTCATCAAGCGATGCAGGCCGCGACGATGGCAAGTCGAAATACTTGCTCATCAGCACTTGGTCTATACGCCAGTTATTAAGCACTTCTTCCTCGTCTGTATCTATCTGTATATTCCCATCCTCATCACGTTTGAATAAAAGCAAATCTACGTCCTTATTATCACGTGTGTTTGCTTGTACCAGCAGCGGACTATGGGTCGAAATAAAGAAAGCCTTACTCTTTTTATCTTCTTCAGTATTAGACAAATCCAATATATTCTTGATATAATTCCGTTGCCACAGAGGATTGATATGTGTATCTGGTTCATCCAGCAGAAAGAGCGTCTCATCTTGGCTGCTGTGAGCTAAGGCAATGAGGCCCATCACCGTTAGATATTGCTGTTCTCCTTCACTCAGTTGCAGATAGGGATAGCGTTCTCTCTCTCCTTCTTTGTGAAGAAAGATGTCAAAATCCTCTACCATTTTCAACACAAAGCACTCTTCCAATGCATTCAGGAATTCCATCGGCGTAGGGAACCTGTCGTAAAGCAGTTCCTTGAAATTATCATCTGTGGGAATGCCTTCAATTTCAAAGTATTCTCTGACCCCTTGCTTAGCAGGCATGATGCCATAGTTCCGACTATTATCGATGAAATAATATAGTAAAAATCGTAATAACTTGTCGACGACACCCCTAACACCCCAAAATATGGGGGTTTCTTCAAGATTATATCCCTGCAAAAGCATATCCCGATAGTATTCAAGCGTCAGTCCTTCCTTTCGCAGATTGGTGGTTATGGCAATTTGGGGACTGCGAAACTTTAAATGAATTCTGTCCCAATTCTCCAAATGAACGATATCTTGCAGCACCTTCTTGATGTTTTCACCATATCGGCGGTGATCCTTATAGAGAAAAAGTGTTGCAAGCACCAACATAGAGTGTCGGTTTTCCGCAAAGAACAGCTTTCGTGGTCTATTTCCCTCCTCATTGCCCCTTGCATACTGTATACGCTTTGACCTTTCCTCGCTTTGGATATGCTTATGCACCAACTGCCTTATTCGTTTGTTCTCGCCTGAATAATAGCCTATAATCTGGTTGGGCAGCTCTAAATCTTTTATATCTATCAGATGAATGTCTTCAGGATTGTCTGCTCTGATAGTATATTGCGAGATGTTGTGTTGCTCTGTCATTTTGGTTATCGCAAAATTCCGCCCCTTACACTCATATTCCATCTCGTAGTGAATGGATTGCGTCTCTGCACGCTTACCTTTTGTTTTCAATTGGTACAACTCATCGAATATCAAAAGCAATGCCTCCAAAAGATTCGATTTCCCCATACCGTTCTGACCGACCAATAATGTTATTTGGTCGGCATTCAGTTTTAGATTAACTGTCACGTTCTTATATACGGGGATAAACAGCCTCTTTATCTTCATAGTTCTCTATCAAAAATCTGATGCAGCCAGGCTTTTTTCATCATCTCCACCTGCAGTTGTAAGCCTTCACTTGCAGATTTCAATCCTTTATTATGCAGGGCCGTGGCCAATTCTTTCAATCGCAGTGCTTTCACCTTCGTTTCGTTGACTAACGTCTCTATGAACTGATATTTTTCAGCTACCTCTCTTTGTTTATTTATATCAGGAAGAGGTATCAACAAATCCTTCAGATATCTCAAGTCCAAATGGCCAACGGCTGTACCTCTTTTTCTGTTCTGAAAATCATCATAGCGGTAGGCCAAATAGCAATATAGGTATTCTATGGATATTTCATTACTACCCTGCGACAAAATAACAAATGTAGAAGCTGCAACGCCTTCCATTCCATGAAACACCTTACCACTGCGATGCCCATCCTTCACCATGACCAAGTCTTGTTTGCTCATGATGAAGTTAGAAGCCTCAGTATATCTGTTTGGTGCTGCCGTTTCCAAAGCCTTGATGTCTATATAAGGCACCGCCCCTTTGAAGGGGTACTCCTCCACCCTCTCTGGTCTTCTTGCAGAGCGTACCCATACAAGTTCAGACAGAGGAATCTCGCGTATCGATTCTTTATATACGTTGTCAACCATTGATTTCTTTTTCCATTTTCGACAATAGGCTACGGATTTCCCTCACAATCTTGTTGGCTTCCAACAGGTAATACGATGGTGTTTCCATCTGCGGCTTTTCACTATCGTTGTCCGCACCAAAGTTTATTTGATAATCATCATTGCGAAATTGATTTAACGAAAGGAAATAATTTTTTTTGCCAAACACCCCGTCTCGGTATGCCTTAATAAATCCATTGAAAACTGACACATCCTGCAATTGTTCAGGCTTCAGTTTCTCTGATTGCATATCATATATTAGCACCTTTCCGTCTTCACTAGGCCTACATCTCAGGAAAATGGCGCACATCGATATGTTGGTGTTCGGATAAATACCTTTAGGCAATCGTAGTATAGCGTGATTGCTATATTCTTCAAATAAGAATTTACGAATATGTCTATATTCCCATCCAGATTTATAAAAGAAACTTTCAGGCAGCAACATGGCTGCACGACCTTCAAACTGGTAACTGAGGGACTTCAGGATCAATTCTACGAACTCCAACTGTTTGTTCTTATAGGTTCCAGAACTTTGCTTCCCTGCCAAAGAGAACATCTGAATAGGCGGCTCACAGATAATGCCGTCATACTGCTGATAATCTACCGCCTCTAAGGAATCACCATGCTTCACATTACACCACAGCCCGTGAAACCTTGTATTGCAGAATCCTATTCGGGCAGCTTCTCTTTGAAACTCCATGCCAGAAAGGGCTTCTGTAATTTGAAACTTTCTTTCCTCCTCCGTCAGTGTCTGGTATTGTTGATTGTTTTCTCGCAGATATTTGTCTATTTCTACCAAGAAGCCCGAGAATCCTGCGGCTGGGTCATGCCAATGTTCTCCTAGTTTCGGTTGCATCACCTTCACCAACAGTTGAGCCAGCACTTTAGGAGTTGCATTTTGAATGGCACCACCATCCTTTGCCTTGCTGTTTTCCTGTAGCATCAAGTCAAACAGCTCTGCGATATTTTCTTGTTTGGCACATTTCGACACCACTTTAATGGCTTCGCCGAGAACAGATGCCGAGTATATGCGGGTCTGTTGTTTGGTTTGACGAATTGCTTCCTGATAAAAATGCAACAGGTCTTCACCTGACGCCTGTTCTAGCTTTTTCCATCTATCAGCTTCTTTCTCGTCATAAAAGGTCATCCACCTCAGATACAGCATATTTGCCATCTCATAGAGGAATTGATAGGATGACACCCCTGCTTCAAGCAAACTCTCACGAAGGTTCCAGAGGCTACGGTACTGAACTTCAGCCATCGTGATGATTTTATGATGTACTTTCAAATCATCAGTCCCATATCGTTCTCTCAGCCAATGCTGCACTTCATGCACATATTTGAACTTTTGTCCCTCTACAAGAGCACGCAGGGTTGTGCCGTCCACTTCGGTAACCCTTCCCAAATGATCCATAAAGTAAGAATAGTCAGTGCTGTGTACAGGAATCTCATCATTAGGTCCAATGATTGAGGCCGCAATAATCGGGTCATAATAGATATTCCCTGCATGCTTCTTGCTGACTGGCATAGGCAGAATCTCGCTGGCTGATACTGTCTCATCAAGTTCATTTAAAGAGACCGTACCACCCTTTCCCACCTCTGCTATCACAAAGGCGTTGTCACTGAACCATAGTTGTCCTTCCAGTTCCTTAAACTTAGATTCATTAAGTTTAACTATATCGTTACGTTGATAATCTACCATACACTTCAAGATATATCTATTTATTCTCAATTAAAACTTCTATTTTATGCCTCATTTCCTCCATACCGCTTCATCAAATCCTCTTCCAGATTTTTAAAGAATTTAAAGCCATATGTATTTTTATCATCATTCACGAAATCGCACGCATGGCAAATGAAGTTGGTTGTTTTCAGTTCCTCATCCTCGTATCGATAGAAACCATACAATTTTCTCTTTCCTTTTTCAGAACCAGAGCAGAATATAATACCTTTTATGTAACTGAATTCATCGCAATTCAGAATTCCTGGCCTTTCCAATAGCTTGTCAAAATTACCTTTTCCCTCAAATTCTGGCCAAGAGAAAATCCGCTCACCTTCTATACCAAATGCAATCATCCACAACCTTCCGCTTGCAGAATAGTGTCTTAGCACATTAGGGTAAACTGGCAGACATTCCTCAACTTTGAAAGGAAACATATATTGGCTCATATCAACAAACAATATCGTATCCTCCCCGTTCCCATAATTAAACTGGCTCGGCTTGATGTTGTTGCAGATTTTCTTATTAAACTCTTCTATCTCTGCAGTAGGTCCTGTGTCTTTATCTCCCAATGGCGAGACGCAATATTCCGAAGAGCAAAATCTGCGACCCCTGATACGTTGTTTCTCTATTCGCACATTGCTCTCAAAAGCCGCATCCTGTGCCTTTTTATATTCTTCATTACCGTTTGCATACGCCAAAGACTTCACCTCAAGATACACTTTTTCCGTCTTCTGAGTCCCATCCCCTTCCGTATACGTAAATTCAACTTCAAAGTCAGGGGTTGATGATGATGCCTCTGGAATACCACGGACGATAAATCCACGCTGCAGTAAATCGTAGTATGTAACTGCCTCGTTATACGCATCAAACGCTGACAGATAGTGACCATTAAATTCGAAGCTACCCGCAAGTTCCAACTCCTTTAAGCATGACTTCACTCTACTGGCAACGAAACCATCTGTTGGCACAAGGCTGTCCAGTATCTTGCAATAATCCAGATCCATTGCCCCAAGCGTAGGGTTACATGTAATTTGGCTAACCTCCTGCTTCTTTTTTAGTACTGCTTCGTATAACGATTCCATGTATTACATCAATTTAAGTTCTCCGTTATTTCGTGTTTCCGCTCTTCGAGCGTCCCCATTGAGGCATAAAGAGGTATGCGCAAAAAAAACATACCCCTTCAACAATCTCCTATCCCTTCATCTCCATAAATCCATTATTCTGCTCCTCCGCTCAGCGGCTTCG
>JAEEGG010006954.1_pt1 | contig 26351 bp, 21 predicted proteins | sample 9134161 | NCBI WGS metagenome assembly JAEEGG01 (sample SAMN16246543, study PRJNA631951) | gut metagenome | biome: gut microbiome; feature: rumen; material: CR-attached | host: Bos | place: Iran: Karaj | collected 2018-10 | reverse complement strand
AATACATTGAAAAGATGTTGAAAGACCTCGTGTGGGTCGGGTGAATCCTCTTGAAACGGCTCGGACTGCACTAAGCTCACCTTCTGCCCTCATTCAAAGACATTCCCTCGGCCATAGACCTCGGGAATTGTCTTATCGGTCATTGGTTCGCTAAGTGCTGCCGGCTAATTGTTTCAAGAGGATTTCACCCGACCACACTCGAGTTTTTTAACTCATGATTTTGCATTTATTCGAAGATCCAGTCGATGATCTCGTAGCCTTCGCCGCTGAAGGTAAAGAAGACGTCCTGCAGGCCGGTGATAGGCGCATCAAGCTTGGCCTCGAAGGTGGTGGTTTCTGCGGAATCAGCCTTGATGGGCAGGTAGCCTGCAACTTCACCGTTCGGGAATTTGGTCGTAACGCGGATCACGCCGTCCTTGCCGTTCGTCTTTACGGTTGCCTTGATGGTGGTAGCGCCCTTGTCACCAAAGTCCACGCCCTGGAGCTTTACGAAATCGCCGGTATCGATGGCGGTAAGGAGCAGGTTGCCGCAGCCATACTTCTTGCTGACTTCATCCGCAGGAGCGGTGTCCACGCCGCCCATGACCGCAAAGGTTGCGCCGTTAATGGTCTCATACGGGTTCAGCGTGCCAACCTGCTTGCGGTCTGCCTTCGTCATCTTAATGTTGCCGATGGTACCGTCCTCGTTGAAGTTAAACTCGTCAATACTGGTGGAACGATAGCCCTTAACGATCTCCTGTGCGGTCTCCAAGATGCGGGTGTGGTAGGTAATGTACCACTGATCCTTGAACTTGAAGATGGCATGATGGTTGTTGCCGCCAACACCAAAGTAAAAACCAGGGTTCTTTAATATTCTCTCAGAGAAGGTGAAGGGACCCAAGGGGCTCTTGCTCGTCATGACGCAGATTTCGCCGTTCTCCATGCCATACTCAGCAGTTCCTTCCTTGTCCACGCTAAAGTTAGAGCAGTAGGTGTAATAATAGGTGTCACCATATTTATGAATGCCGGAATCCTCGAACAGGTAAGGTGCATCGATGGTCGTAGGCACGCCCACGAGGCTCATCATGTCGTCGCCGAGCTGTGCGCATCTCGCTGTCATGGGATGGGATGCCATTCCCTTGGGAACGCCGCCGCCAAAGTAAATGTATGCCTTGCCGTCATCATCCACCATAACTGCGGGGTCAAAGAGCCATTCTACGTTGCCGCAGTTCTCCATGTCCCTGCGAATCAGGCCATGTCCCAGCTCGTCCACAAAGGGGCCGACAGGGCTGTCAGAGGTTACTACGCCGATGCCGCCGCCATTGTCTGCAAAGTACAGGAAGAACTTCGGCTTACCGTCAATCTCCTTCCAGGCTGCCGCGGGAGCCCAGGAATTGTGTGCCCACTTGGTTGCGCCGCCTGCGCCTGCAATCGTGATCTCACCGTGATCCGTAAAGTTGATCATGTCCTTCGTGGAAACCACGTAAAGGCTGCGGATCTTGCCATAGGTGTTCTCCTTGATGGCGCCGGAAGCATCATACTCATACGCATCCGCCGTCATGTAAAAGTAAACCGTATCGTCATAAACCAGTGCAAAGGGATCCGCACCGTAGTGCTGTTCAATGATAGGGTTGTTGTTCATCACTCCCTTATAGCTCTTCGCGATCGTCACGCCCTTAAAAATTTCCGCATAATCCATACTGTCATCCTCCTGATTTTGATTAATTTTGTCGCCCTGGTCAGCTTCGAGCGCGCCGCCATCCTCTTTGTCAGAATTGCCGCTCTCCTGCACGGAGCTCATCGTCCCCGCGCCAGACATTGTTCCGTCACCAGAGCCTCCGTTACATCCCGCCGCCATTAGGAGCACTGCCGCGCTTAGACCTAAAAGCAACCGTTTCCATTCCCGATATTTCATGCTTTACACTTCCGTTCCCTTATTATGTTGCTCCCCCTCAAGACGCTATTTCATTAGGTGCCACCTTCCATCCCAATTAGGAATCTCACATTTCTAAGGCTCTGCCTTCTTATTTTACGTCTTACTCCAGGGTGAACTGCAGAAGGCTTGCGTTTCCGCCGCCCTTGTAGGTCAGGTAGATCGCGCCAACGCCGTCAGGGATAGAAATCTCGCTCCGATAATCCTCCCAAACGTTCGTGTATTCCACCTTGATTCTTGCCAACACCTCGCCCTCACGGCTGGTGCGCACCTCAAATTCTCCGTTCGCATAGCCACGAACCGTAAGAGTAATGGCCTTCACGCCCTGAAAATCGAAATACTTGAAGCCGGCAGTCGCATTATTCTTGATGTTTCCGATATAACCCGGCTCCTCGTCTCCGTCACGGCCATCCTGCATGATCTTCGGGAAAGCATCCCCTCCGACATATGGCATAGGCTTGTCCGTAAAGAGGTTGCAGGCCAGATATCCGCCATAGGTTCCCTTTCCGGGAAGCGGGCCATCGTTCAAGCCGCAGCTCGTCAGCTCCACCTGAGGAATCCGTCCATCGGGAAGAATTTCGATCTTCTCCGCACATACCTGACGGCTGTACCAGGTGCCATTCGTCTGACGATGATAGAAGATGTACCACTGTCCGTTAATCTCAATGATGCTGCCGTGGTTGTTTCCGCCGTAAGCCAAGGGAAGCTCTGCAGGCTTATCCTTCGTGATGCCAATGTCACAGTTGCTGACAATGACGCCACCATAGGTGAAGGGACCCCTCGGATCGTCAGCCGTCGCATAGCAGAGCTCATGCATGGGCGTGGAGGAATAAATGAAATAATACTTGTCGCCAACCTTGCGGATGGAGGATGCCTCAAAGAACGCATGTCCCTCAAAGCCCGTTCCTTCCTGATATTCCACGCCAGGGACCACGGTCTTCGGCTCCTCAATGATGGTCAGCATGTCCTCTGCAAGCACCTGCAGCCTGGAACCGGTTCTGGACTTATCGCCGCGCCCGCAGAAGCCCGTGTAAAGATAGGTCTTGCCATTCTCCGTGATCACGCCGGGATCAAACTGAGGCTCATCTCCTGCGCGCTCGCCAAGCTTCGTACCATCTGCATAATGCACGTAGCCATAAAACTCAAACTTTCCTGCAGGGCTGTCACAAACAGCAACGGAAATGATGGGCACCTTGTCCAATGCATAGTAAAGATAGTATCTGCCGTCGGGGCCGATCGTCATGTCGGGCGCATACAGACACATCTTACCCTCCCTGTTCAGGGGATCCTGCGTTTTTTCATAGATCACGCCCTCATATCTCCAGTTTCCAAGATCGTCAACGGGGGCAGACCAAGTAACATAATCCCCAAGGCAAAATACGTGCCCGTTGTACTTGTCGTGAGAGCCGTAAACATACACTCTGCCATCAAATACATAAGGCTCCCCGTCGGGAATATACTCCCAAGAGGGCAGATACGGATTAAATCCTAATTTCTTCATTGCCATTTCCTCCTGTCTCTTTATCCAAAATACTATGATTTCACAGACTTTCTCATTCTAATTCTTAGTGTACCTTCTTGACGCTCTCTTTCCAATGATTTATACTTTTAAAAAATTGATATATTCTCATATTGCAGGATGCCCCGTCGCCAAACCTAAATGCTTTTTTATTTGATTTTTCATGCATTTCAGTAAGCCTTAGGTGATTTTTTGACCAAAAGCACTTTTCTCATTTTTCAAGATCATTGACGCAATGTCATGAGGGGGGAATCCTTTTCACTGAATGGCTTTCTCTCTAAAGCAACATGAACATGGAATCACAAGGAGAATCACATGTTAGAAATTGAATTTATCGGATATGACGGCACCCATCCCTCTGGTTTTATCTATGGGCTGCCCAATGCGCATAACTCCTATCTCCTATTGCTAACCTCGACCCCCGTGGAAATCTACCTGACGGCCGGGGATGAGGTCCTTGGCAGGGAGTCTCATGCCCCCATGTCCATGGAGGAGCGTCATAGCGCGTCCTTCCACCGCTATCCAGCTGGAACGGTGATCCTGTACACGCCTGGATCCCATGTGCTTTATCGCGCCTGCGAGGAGTCCTATGTCAACGACTGGATCCGCTTCCGCTGCGATGAGCCCTTTGCCGAACAGCTCCCATTAAAAAATCAGCCCTTCCAGGTCAGTGACGCACAGTACTGTCACGATCTGTTCAAGCTGATGACTTGGGAATCCACTTTGGGAAATTCGGAGAGCCGCGAGGTGCTCTCCCACCTGTTAAAGGCCCTCTTTTTTAAACTGGCGGAAAGCTGCTCCCGCCCCGCAAGTAACCCGCATACGCAGGAGATGTACGATCTCCACAGACGCATTTACAATCATCCGGAGCTTCCTTGGAGCGTCGATTCCATGGCACGCGAGCTCCATTTAAGCAGCGGTTATCTTCAGGCACTCTATAAAACGATGTTTGGCTCCTCCTGCATGGAGGACGTCATTCTGCAGCGCTTGAAAAACGCGCAGGATCAGCTCGTCTCCACGTCAAAATCCGTCCGCGAAATTGCGGAGGATTGCGGTTACAATAACGTAGAACACTTCTGTCGTCAGTTCCGCAAGTTCCTCGGCTTATCTCCCAGCCGTTATCGCAGGGAGCACGCCGAAAAGCTTTCTCTCCCCAAGACAGAGGTTTCACGCCATCTGACCCTTGGCGGAAGCGAAACCGAGAGCGGACAGCTACTTTTTCCGCCATTCTAAGCATGTTGCCTTTTCAGCCTCACGCGCCCTTGACAGGTTGGGAAAAGCAACATATGTCAGCCATCACTCCTGCCATGTTGCCTTTTCGGCCTCGCGCGCCCTTGACAGGTTGGGAAAAGCAACATATGTCAGCCATCACTCCTGCCATGTTGCCTTTTCAGCCTCACGCGCCCTAAATAAACAACATAATTCTCCATGCATACCTCAATGTGTTGCTTTTGATGTCCTCATGCTTCTTGAAAGGCAACATACGGCGTTATTTATCTTGCTTCTCGTTGCTTTTTACCACCCGTTGAAGCTCCATTGTTCCTGAAGAGGCATTCTTCAGATGATTCTTGCTTTACCTCCCGTGAGGGCCTCGTCTCTTCGGGCGAGATATTTCTCGAAGATTTCTCACTTGTTTTGCCTCCAGCAGGAGCTCCCCGCTTTCTCATGAGGCAATCCGCGCCAAACAATGATTTATACAAATGACAGGCCCCCGACAAATCCCGATTCTCTGTATTCCGAAACTATCATCTCACTAACTCCCATCAATTCATTACGGATAAACCTTGCGACAGTTTTCTATTTCAGCACATTCTTTTTCAGAAACATAGATTTCCGCCACCTGTGATAGATCATTGTCAAGAATGCTTTCTGTTTTTATCAACTTAATAATCCTCCCGACATTTGCATCCGCATCCGCGGTTTCAAGCCAAATGCCTAATTCGTTTTCGGATAAATGATCATAGCCATTATCCTTGACAAGCCCTTCCGTATATTCCTCTATACGATCCGGCAACAGATAACGGATGTCCAGATCCGGATTACTCATTTTCTCCGAGTCAAGAACTATGATAATTGTCTGCATATCTATCTCTCCATATGATTTTTTTCTACAACTCCTGCCAACGGATACAGGATGGTCTTTCGGAGGATTTAAGAAATTCCATAGCGCACGAAAGCATATCATCTATTCCGATAACAGCATTCGGTTCCGGTGTCCATTCTTCTCCACCGGCAAAAAACTTAACCTCTTTCTGGTTTTCCTCATTGTAGGAAAGCCACATTTCACCATCTTCGGACTGAAAATAGGTAATTGCTGCATATTCCCCGTTTATGCATATCGCCATACTCGGATATTCCTTCTCACCGCTGATCCAAATTTCCTTTTCGTCAAGCATTGCATTTTTAATGATTTCCAAAGCCTGATCTACGCTATGAAATTCAATATTGCCTTTTCCTATACTGATAATCCCCATTGCATTCCTTCCATAATCATTTTATTTCACAAGCATTTTGGATACCAGTTCGATCACTCCATCCTTGATTCTCATCACAAATCGTCCGCCTCCAAAAGTCGTAAAGGCAAAGGTCGCATCATCGATCACCTGACATCCCGTACACAGATTATCCTTCGGTGCCGTATCTTTAATATTCCACAATCCTTCGATATACAGATTATCAACTGGCAATTCAGATGCGATAATCCGCTCACTGTCATCAAATTCCCATGTCAGTGTGTATTCTCCGACATGATAATGTTTTGATATAATCATTTACGCTCCCCGATACTATAACCTATTAAGGTTCATCGCTTTAACCTTTTCCTTAAATTCTTTCTTGGCATCCGCCGTCAACATCCATTCCATTACTTTCATGTTTTTTTCTTTCATTCTGTTTCCGTAAATACTTGCGTGAACCCATGAATTCTTCATTCGATAACCATCATTATATTCCTTGCTCAGAACAACTTCCTGCCATGGCCGGCCATCAAATAAAAAAGTTCCGGAAAAAGCGTATTTCGTTGTCGGTAACGGAAATTTGGATTTACCGAAAAAGATTACTATATCAGCGCAATTCTCCTGATCATAAGCACTCGCCACAACCCCGTACTCATCCCAATAATAACTCTTAGGATGAAAGGAATCAGGATTTACTCCGTAGTCTTCGCTATAAGCCACCCTGATTTTCTCAGTAAGTTCAATATCCACAATTCGTGGCTCGCCAAGAACCTTCTTCATTTCACTTATCTTCGCCGGAAAATCCAAAGTTTTGCCATCTATTTCAAACCTGTTTTCGTGAATATTCATTGTAATAGGTTTCCCCGGCTCCAGCTTTTTTTCACCAAAAAGTCTCATAATAATCCTTTCCTCTACAAAAAAAATCTATGATATTAATATCTTCCATGCTTAATAAAGCGGAACATTATACCCATGAATATCATCCATCCACCCAAAACAGAAATTGAGCGACGGTCTCCAAACGGATCCTGCGGAGTTGCCCCTATATATGCCTTTTGCGGAAAATCAGGATCATAATGAACATCGACATGCTCTCCCACACTATAAGTTAATCGTTGCCTTTCTTTGTACTCTGTGCCTTCCACGGTATATGAGTATGAGATCTTATAAAAATATTCAGTCCACCCAGCCCCGTGTCTACGAAAATGCCTTACGGTTTGCTGTTCGTAGTTTTCCACTCTGCCTGTTGTAAGCGCGGTGCATGATTCTATCTTGTCTTTATTAGCGTATTGCTCATAGTAATATGAACCAATACCACCGATAATTAAACAAAATCCTATTATGATTATTATCAGAGATATATGTTTCTGCATTCTTTCTCCTGTCATTTTCGCGCCTTAAACGCCCATTTCCTGCCTCGTTTTTGCAATATGATGATCCTGTCACCACTTTCAATTTTTTCACATTTCAACAGGTCCACACTACCATACTTCGACCTGCCTTTTTCCTTCATAGTGACAAAGCCGTCATTTTTTAAGATAGCAAACACTAAAATCCCATGTTTATCCAAATGATAGGAGCTAGGCAAACCATGATTTTATTCTTCTTTTTTACAAACACACGAAAAAAAGTGCAGTTTTCGCCATTTGTAGTGGCAGAACAGGAAATTAGGATTCCCGCAATCCCAGGATGCGGGCGTAGCCGTAGGTCAAGGGGCGATCAAGGGTTCGGTTGCCGCGAGTGCGTTCCAAGGCATCCATCCGATTCGGACAATCCTTGCGGCCACAGCCCATGCAGATGCCCTCACAGGTGACCATCCTGTCCTTCGTCAGCTCTGCGTAAAAGGCGACGCTTTTCTTAGGCATCATGCAATAGCCTTCCGTGCAGATCACGGGCAAACCGCTTTTCTCCAGCATGTCAGGAAGCGTCTTGAGCTCCAACGCAATTCTGACAGCCCCATCCGCATGGTTTCCCGAGGTTTTACCGTCCTTGTCTGTACCCTCCTTGTCTGTACGCTCTCCGTCGATACCTTCCCATTGTCCTTTCTGAATTGTCACATATTCCCCCATGCCAAGGAAGTAATATCTTTTGACAACAAAGTCCGTATGTTCCTTGATCCAGGCATTCAACGCCGAGTACGCCAACAGCAGGATTTCACTCCCCAGAACCTCAATCATATATGCTTCCGTGAGCTTCCCCTCTGCGAGCATCTTCTCCTGAAGCTGATCCACGCCGGCTCCCAACGTCATGACAACCGCTCGGACGCCAGGCTCCCTGTCGCCCATCGCTTTCGCACTCCAGCAGGCTTCCCCCTCCATGCGCTGAAGCACCTGCTCCAGCACGGACCACAAAAGCTCCCTGTCCTCCGGCGCATAATGCGCCTTTTCCAGCACCGTCTCCAGAAACCCTGTCTTCCTACACTCTTCCGTTATCTTCCGAAACAAACCGTCCATCTTGCCCTCCGTTTGCCTGTTACAAATACCGTTCCAATTGTTTTTTCGTTGAAAGCTTATCCTGCTGGTATTGCCCCCTGATTCCCTCGACATAAACGGCAAACGCGCGGCAGATATCAGGATGCTCAAACAATAAGATCAAATACGGCGCCTTTTGCCTGATGACGGCGACCCCCTTGTCAGAAATTACGATCTTGATGTCCTCAAAGGGCGCTTCCGGAAGGACATGAAAGCGATAATTAGTCATCTTGTCTGACAGCAAAATGATATTTTGGAGATGCTCCGCGTATTCCTCGGGTGTATAGCTAGCACTCAGCCCTGGCAGGTCTATAGGAACACTTCCTGCAAGCAGCTCTTCCTCCCGCGGCAGCGGGGCATATTCATGAAAAGCACCCTTGTCAATAATCCTGTTCAACACGGACTTCCGTTGTTCTCTGACGCTAACAATATGTTTTTTCGCCTCTTCGCCCACCTTCATGCGTTCCAGGATCGCGGTGAGCGTTTTTTCTGGCATCGTTGCGAGGGAAAGCGTATTTCCGAGGATGGTGGCAGAAGGAAGCTCCAAGGAAACCAATGGATCCACGTCCGTTGTTTTATATACATGGGCAAGCTCGCCTGAGCGCCCGAGCAGCTCTTGATAGGCGGCCTCATGCGCCTTGAGCAGCTGCGGATCCGTATCATAACGGTAAATGCCATGCTCGTCCTCCGCGCCGATCACATTGCTGCCGGAAATGCAGGCATACCCAGGACAGAGAAAAAGCGTTGTGGAAAACCGCTCGCTGCCCCTGGTTTTACAATAATAGGATTTGACCTTTCCAGAAGGATACAGCGGCAGCCAGCTTTTGATGGCATCCGCCATCTCAGCCAGGTCGCGATTGATGTTGTGAATGATATTGATCTGCGTTCCGCCCGTGATGCAAAGAATCATCAGCGAAGCCCATTTTGCACGGAAGACAGGATCGGACACCATCCAGTCCATGCTCTGATCGGAATAAAGAAACAGTTCCTTTTCCTTTCGCTTCACCACATTCCCTAGAAAACGGAGCACTGCGCGTCGAAGCCCATTTACTCCGTAGTAGGTCTGGGCATTTTCCTCCAGCGCCTCATCCTCTGCCGCTCCCTCCAGCAGGATCGGTGGCATCTTCACTTCCGCCTGGAAGGATCCAATCTGATCAATCAGCCCCTCGACAAACGGCGTATGATCCGTTCTGTCGGTTTGATACAGCCAACGATAAAGAAGGTCAAAGATCATTTCCTTGTCCGTCATGGCATCCGGCGACGCACCAATCAATTTGCAGAGTTCAGATACTTTTTCCCGCGCATCCGTTCTTTCCAGAAGAATCAGACAAAGATCATTCATCATTTTCAGATTTGCCTTCGGCGAACGAAAGCCACTCCGAAAGCGGCTGATATAGGAAGGATCAAGATTTAATAGCTTGCCAAGCCGCACGTTGGACAGTCCCACAAGCTCCATGACCGCTCCCAGCCTTTCCCCTAACGCTCGGTAGGGTATTTTCTCCTTCACGGAATCGGCCTTCACGGCAGTTTTCTCGCCATCGTACAGCCACAGCATCATTTGCTCTTTGATGTCATCCGCGGAATCTCTGTTTTCACAAGAGATCAAATCACAAAGCTCGTCAACCCTTCCCTTCTCATCCGCACAAAAATAAAGCGCATTGACTAGCCTTCTTGCCCCTGCCCCTCCGTTTTTCGGCACTCTCGCGCCGCTCACCATGCGGCTAACGTTCGATTTATCACATTTACTCACACGGGCAAGATCCGTACCCGTTATCTCCAAGAGCTCGAGTATCCCATTCAAACCTGTAACAAACATTGTTTTACTCCTGCTTCGATTTCCCTTTATTCTACCACGGACAAAAGGAATGATCAACGAGTTGCCAGAAATAATGTCAATGACATATTCGTGGCAACCGTTGAGAAAAAGAGTGAAAATATAGTATAATTATACTAATAGAATGATTATTCAAGGAGGATAATGGATGTTTTGCACAAAATGCGGAAATAAATTGCCAGATGACGCGAAATTTTGCGTAGGTCGCGGAACTCCGGTGAAGACAACTACGGCAGAAAATGCATCGCTACAGGATACCCTTGCCAATCAGCCCCAGTCTCCATCCGATCAGATGCAGCAGGCAGAAAGCGCTTCCGTCACGGTGCCGACAGATCCCTCACCAAATATGGCGACGTCTGAACCGAAGGCGTTTCTGTTTACTGCGCTAAACGAGGCTGGTGAAGCGGCATATGGAACCATTGGAAGTACTGCGATGAACGCCGTCACGGAACTCATCCCAGGGCCATGGAAGGTGATCGGAACTGGCATCAAGCAGTTCTTCTCATCGCTTCGCGCGGTACTAAAAAATCCGAAAAGCCTGATCCCTGCGGTCCTGCTGGCGATTGTCTGGCTGGTCCTGAACCTTCTTCAGGTCAACGAGGTTGATGCCGCTCCCGTGCAGGCACTCTCCTTTCTGACCTTCGCAAACGGCGGCATGAGCGGCGGTTTCCTTGGCGCCGTCGGCGGAATCCTTGGCAAGGGCATCTTTGCCGGCGCGATCACCACGCTGCTAGGCACACTTCTGCGAAAAAAACCTGACGGCAAGCGCTCCTTCAAGGATACCCTGTCAGGCACCTTTGGCGTATCCCTTGGCACCCTGTGGGCATACCTTGCAGGTGCAGGCGCGGCAATGCTGCTGTACCTATTTATCTCTGGTGGCGCGCCAAGGCTTGCCTTCATGGGCGGCATCGCAGCGGCTTACCTAGCTGCAAAGTCGGTTCTGAATAACGGTTTTCTGCACAGACTCATTAGCTCCTTCACATCCAAGGGCAAGGCCGCGGCGGGTCCTGGCGCCGCAGGCTTTGTCCGCGGACTTACCGTTGGCTTTCTGGCGGCAGCGTTCCTTGGACTGACCAACGTAAACCTAATACTCATCATCTTGGGAGCCGTACTATTTATCGGCGGCGTGGTCATGATGATCCTCCAGGTAAAGGGCATCGTTAAGCTTGGAAAGGGGGCGTAGGGTTCATGAAAAAAAGAGTATTTGCGTTTATTCTATTAGTTTTTATGCTTCTGCCGACACAATGTTTGAAGGTTTTTGCCGAGCAAAGTGGAACAGCCTTTCCATTTTCAGAATTCAGCGATAATTACCTTTGGATCACCTCTGCATATCCTTCTTGGGAGCAAGATTACGTACGTAGAAATAAGGATAATTATGAATTTCAGTTTCATGTTCCCGTACACATTAACGTAAACAAGTATGACTACACAAAGGACGGAGAAGAGTTGTTCAAACGCATGGACAGTGATCTTGCAGGGCAAACAGCTGATTTTTATGTATATAAAACCAACGGGCTCTGGGAAAATATGCATAGTGATACCTTTCCCAAAGTTGCAACATACGATATACAGTTCGTTACAGATCATGATGACATCAACAGAAGTACAAAATCGGAGCAGATCCTTGACAATTGGAGAAAAGACGCCGCAAAAGGTCTAAGAGAAAGAGAGTCTGGCGTGCGAGAGGTCATTTCATACGGCGGCGGATGGCTATATCAATACTCATACACCGAATTCTACGCTAGCGGCGAAATCGGCAGCCGTCACGCATCATACAGATATATGCGGCCCATTCCTGAAATACCTGGAACTTATCTAACTATGAGCATAGGATTTAGCGCGGTTAAAGACCACCTTCATTACGAAAATTTCAGTGAATCAGAATTTCAGGCACTTGTGCAAAAATGGACCGAAAGCTTTTTCAACGCTTCCTATAAGATTGCTTGGAATGACAATTATTGGGATTATACGATGACAAGTAAATCGCAGAACAACACCGAGGTTACACAAAGTGCACAAGACACCCCTGGCGAAGACGATGGAGTGGAAGTTCCTGCAGATATTGTTGATCCGGATACGAAAGAAAGTGGTTCTAAACCAGATAAAGTAAAGACATCCTCGAATAACAATGATTCCTACGGCAGCGTTGGTGGTGCCGTTGCCGTAGGAGTTTTATCCCTGGGTGCGGCAGCTGGCGCCGCAGCCAACGCATCTGGCGGCGGCACTGGCAAAGGGACTTCCAAAGGAAATCAAAATAAGAAATCTTACAAGATGTACGTGCAAAAGGATTTCGGCGATGCGATCCGTCGTGGGGCTGATCCCGTAAAGATTCGCGCGCGGATGGCGGAGGTTGATGAGAATGGTGTCTCACATGACCGAAATGATCTGACGGCACTGATTGGCATCTCTGGCGACGGCATGACCATCCACAATGCGGCACTTGTCGGAAGGTATTGCGAGGCAACGGTCAGCGTACCATCGGACAACTATAATGACACGGCGAATATCATCTTTACCTTTAACGGCGAGGGCGGCACGTTTACCAATACCGTCATCTTCCGTCTGGTTGACGGACCATCGCTGAAATTCGTGGAAGAGACAGAAACGCCAGGAACCTTCAACCTATATACCGCGGTCAAGTACGTCGACATGATCCCAGGCGACGGCTTTACGTACGCCGAGCAATTTATGATTGTGGACGCTACCACACCGCCTGAGCTTAAGGACATGACCGCCGACAAGGTGGAGGGCTATGACATCAGGTTCGAGATGACCGATAGACAGTATGTCTACAAGGTGATCATCAAGAACAACACGCCTCCGTTAGCGGAAGAGCAAAAGGATCTTTTCGCGGAGCCAAAGCAAGAAAACCTTACCTTCCACGTAAAGGTGCAGGGAGAAAAGGAACCTATCGACGGCTATGTTACCATGTTCATGTACCAGGAAGGCATCACGGTTGCATCCGACCAGAAGGCGAAAAAGAATGGACAGACTTATGTCCGCATACAGGCCTACGAAAAGGAGAACGTCGGCGCCTTGGACAAGAAGTGGCAGGTCAGCCAAATGAAGTTTACCCTGGCCGTAAGGGGAAAGGACAAGTCGATCATCAATCCCACGGAAGCGAAATACAAGTTCGAAAAGCTCAAAGGCGCTGGCGGCATCGGCACCACGGCCGACAAGGAAGACGCCCTTGCGGAAAAATACAAATTCATCGGAACTCCTTGCGAGATCAACGAAAAGCCTGGCTATCAGTTTGAGCCGCAGGCAAACCTCAGCGAGCCGACGGACGGCACCTTCTTCATGGTACTGTTGCCCACTTTCGTTACTTACGAGCATAAAGAATATCAGGCAGAGATTCCCTTAAGGCTTCGCGGTAAGGACATGGATCCGATGGGCGATTGGGAGAAGGAATTTGAAGACCTGAAACGGCGCATCGAAAAATACTCCCTGCCTGGGAATAAAGATGCCTGGTTGGCACGCATGGAAAGCTGCGCGCTTGAACCAAGGGTTTCCGTGGAGGAGCTTCGCCTTGTCAGCAAGTGCATCATTCGTGAATACATGACTTATTGGACGAATCAAGGTGCAAAAGCTTTGTCTGATGCGCGGATGTTTAATGTCATCGTGAATGGGCTGGAATGGACGAAGTTCATTGGCGACTGCGCCTTTTCGTTCCTTGTGGCGGCATATGCCGGTCCCGTTGCGGAAGCGCTGATTTCCCCCGCAAAAGATTTTGTCACGGGTGCCATAGGCGAGGTGATCGCCGCCAAGGCCCATGGTGAAGCCGTTGACGTTGACAATTTTGAGTTTTCCAAGAACCTCGCGGCGGCAGGTGACAACCTTGTGTCCAACAATATCAAACTTACTGACTGGAGAAAAGCCGCAGCGACATTGGGAGGATATTTCTGCTACGCGGCGATCAAGAATTATCTCACCAAGCTCAACGAAAAAGGGGAATCTGACTTCTATGGCGCGCTGTGTGAAGGCTTTAAGGACATGACGTTAGCAGCATTAAAGAGCAAGGCAGGCGACCTGATCGGCAAGTGGCTCAAGGACAGCAAGAAATTCCAGGAAACGATTGGACCGAAGATTGCAAGCTATTTCAAAGAGACCAACATGGACACCCTGCAAAAGAAACTCAACGACGCGCTTGGACTGGAGGGCGAGCTGAGAAAGCTTGCAGGATATGCGAACGACAAGGTCGTTCAGGCAACGGTGAAAGACGTGGTGGAGAAGTATATCGGTAACCTTGTTGGAGCGGGTTTTGACAAGTTGCGCGAGACATATGACAAATCCAAGTTTGGCATGGAAGGAACCCACGTGACCTACTGCTTCAACATTGAGTTGTTCGATGCATTCAGCTTTGGAGTTAAGCTTGACCTCACGCAGATCTTGTTGAACACAAACGGCATGTTCTTTGGCTGGTTCTACGATCTCTTCTTCGCAGGCGTTCCAGCTGCTTCAAGCGTCATCAATGCGCCTAAGGATCCAGAGCTTCCTCCGATACAAGCTTAACGGAGTGTAAAGCTAGAAGAAGGGAAGGAAATTCTGGAGAACATGCCACCCATCACATAGTACAAAAACCATACGCAATAAAAGGAACGGCGGGGCTAAATGCTCCGCCGTTCTTGCTCTCCTCTTATGCTTTTCGAATCACCGCGGCCGCGCAGGGAACCCTCCCCTGCGGCCCTATCCCAGAACATATGGCATTCTTTATTTCACCTTCAAACACCGAATGGCATTGAGTACCGCCAGCACCATGACGCCCACGTCTGCGAAAATCGCCATCCACATGTTAGCCAGACCCAGCGCGCCTAAAACGAGGCATAGCCCCTTTACTGCCAACGCGAACACGATATTTTCATACACAATCCGCAGACATTTCCTCGCAATTTTCATGGCAAGGGCGATCTTTGCCGGATTGTCATCCATCAGTACGACGTCAGCCGCCTCAATCGCCGCGTCCGAACCAAGCGCACCCATGGCAATTCCGATGTCTGCGCGCGACAGAACGGGTGCATCATTGATGCCATCACCAACAAATGCCAACACCTCCTTCGGCCCCTTTGCCGCAAGCAGTGCCTCCACGGCCTCCACCTTGTCTCCCGGTAAAAGCTCACTCTTTACTTCATCCAGCTTTAGCTCCTTGGCAACGCTCTCCGCCACGGCCTTGCTGTCTCCCGTGAGCATCACGGTCTTCTTGATACCTGCTGCCCTCAGCCCTTCAATGGCTTCCTTCGCATGCTCCTTCACGACGTCAGAAATCAAAATATGTCCGGCATAAGCGCCATCCACGGCGACATAAGCAACCGTTCCCACGTCGCAGGCTTCCTCATACGAAAGCCCCATGCTCTTCATCAGCTTTGCATTTCCCACACAAACCTCTTTGCCGTCCACGATCGCCTTCACGCCATGACCACTGATCTCCTGCGCCTCCGTTACCCTGCCAGGCTGAAGAACCTGCCCCGTCTGGACCGCCACCTGCTTCTCCTGTCTTGCGTCAGGCGTCTCATCCTCCGCCATGGTTTTGGCATATGCTTCCTTCAGGCTCTTACTGATGGGATGATTCGAATAGCTCTCTGCATAGGCTGCATATTCCAGGAGCCTGCATCTTGCCTCCTCAAGATTTTGTCCGCTCTCGGTTAAGAGCTCTGCCGAAGGGCAAATCTTCGTCACCTCAAATACGCCCTTTGTCAAGGTTCCCGTCTTATCAAAGACGACATACTTCGTTGCCGCCATGGCTTCAAGATAATTCGATCCCTTGACCAAAATACCGCAGGCGCTCGCCCCGCCAATTCCGCCGAAAAAGCTTAATGGGATCGAGATTACCAATGCGCAAGGACAACTGATGACAAGGAAGGTCAGCGCCCTGATGATCCAGGTCGGGAATTGCGCAGGTCTCCCCAAAAGCAGCAGCACCACGGGCGGCAAAAGTGCCAATACTAAGGCTCCAATACAAACCGCCGGCGTATAAATCTTCGCGAACTTACTAATAAAGTTCTCGGATTTCGATTTCTTCATGCTGGAATTTTCCACGAGATCCAGAATCTTCGATACCGTAGACTCGCCAAATTCCTTAGTCGTCTGAATCTTAAGAAGACCAGAGAGATTCACGCATCCGCTGATAATCTCCTCGCCCTCCTTGACGTCGCGCGGAACGCTCTCCCCCGTCAAAGCGCTTGTGTTCAGCGTAGAGGAACCGCTGATCACGATACCGTCAATGGGCACCTTTTCACCAGGCTGCACAAGAATGACCGTTCCGATTTCCACGTCATCAGGATCTACCTGCTCAAGCTCTCCGTTTTCATTCTCAATGTTGGCATAATCGGGACGAATGTCCATGAGCGCCGTAATGTTCTTGCGACTCTTGCCCACGGCAACCGCCTGAAACAGTTCCCCGATCTGATAGAAGAGCATAACGGCAACGCCCTCTACAAACTCTCCATCGCCGCCCTGCAGCTCCTCATAGACGCCGAGTGCCATGGCCCCGACCGTTGCGACCGCCATTAAGAAATTCTCATCAAAAACCTGTCCACGTACAATGCCAAGAGCTGCCTTCCGCAAAATGTCATAACCAATGACAAAATAGGGAATGAGATACAGCGCAAACGCCAGCATCCCATCCACCGGCAGGAAGTGCAACACAACCAGCAGTGCTGCGGCAATGATAATCCGATACAATACCTTTTTTTGTTTCTTTGTCATAATTTGCCTCAATTCAATCAACAAATCCGTAGTGAGTTTCCGAATGGCTCATTCGCATTTGCCGGGCTCTCCGACACGCCTGCGACTCCTTTTCCCTTACAGCCGATTCTTTCCCAAAATACCACGCGCGGAAACCTCTCATTTCCGCGCGTTCTTCGTTCGTTTTCTATTCCTTACTACAGAAAAATCTCGCAGTCGTCCTCTACCTTCTTGCAGGCCTTTACGACCTTCTCCATCACTGCCTTTTCATCAGCGCCATCCGCAAATTCTACCTTCATCTTCTGGGTCATAAAGCTCACGGTTGCATCCGCAACGCCCTCAACCGTCTTCGTTGCTTCCTCCATCTTCAGTGCACAATTCGCGCAATCCACTTCGATCTTATAGGTTTTCTTCATCTCACAATCCTCCCGTTTTTCTATTTTCATCTGAATTATTTTACATATGAATGTCTGTTCATATGTTTATAATACCATATTTCCTCCAGATGTCAATAGGATATTTTGCATTTTTTCAAATTATGCTTTTGCTTTCTCATAGAACTCTTTCACGAGATGGTAGACCCTGTCATAATCTGAGATGTCACAGATGGCAAAGCCCGTGAGATTGCTTTGAAGTAGTTTGCCCTGCTTAGTCTTCTCTTTTTTGAACTCAATGTCAGCAACGCCTAGCCTTTTGTCAAAAAAGCCCTGGTTCAGCGTCACTCCCTCCAGCTCCTGATAGGTTTTCTTTTCATAGAAATATTTATTGGAACCGCCCGAAATATAGACTGCCCGATCCGTCACGATGTATTCCACATTGCGATGGCTCCGAACGGAACGAAAGATGCCGATCAAATAAATCCATACAGGCATCATGTGTAACAAAAAAAATACCAAAATGGCTGCTGCCGCACCGTTTACGTCTTCCAAATGAATCTTCGAAAAAAAGAGACCTGTGGCAATGGTCAGGTCGATTGCAGCCCAAAACAATGCTAATGGTAACATCGGATTAAAAATACTCTCAAAGATGAAGCACTTCTTTTCTGGCCTCCCCTGCCACAGGATCGTCTCCTCACTGCCAACAACGGATCGAAAATCTGTTTCGTACATATGCGTTCCCTCTTTTTCAACCTTTCTTACAAAATGTTTCTGTGCGAATGCGCGCTACATCCAATTCCAATTTAGTAAGCCTCCATAGCCTCAACAACCCCCGATTTTATACTTCTTTTCCAGACGCTTAAATATATAATACGAGTGGTTGCACTTAATTGACATACTCAGGTTTACTATAAAAATAGGTGGAATAGATTTGCCGTAGCTCCATATCCTCATAGCCTTCGATCAGCTCCATCGCCCACTGATAGTCCTCCGCCGGGCAGGAATCTCCGTTGATGATAATGCAATCCGGCTTCCTCTCGGGATATCTCTCCCAATAGCTAAGAAGCTGCTCCCCATAGGTCGGCGTAGAATTGACCGTATAATGACTGATTTTCACGTCATTTAGCATGTACATGGTCGTCAAGGACTGGTTATGGAAAAAGCTCGTCACGATCAGAACGTTGCTGCCCTCCTTCACGACTTCCCGAAAGGTCTGTTCATTTACTCCATAAAAATTAGCAATTTGCCTTGCAACAATGGTCCCCTTCGCAGGTCCATCCTGCATCCTTCCGGCGCCCCTTAGATCGAGAATGGTACTGCCGCTCGGTCCATAATTCAGCGTCAGCGCCGTTCCCAAGACTGCTACTGCGAAGAAGGAAAGCACATAGGCAAGCGCCGCCTTCTTCCCCCTTGTGCTGCCTGCACTGATTACCTGTTTGTCTCGTTTCTGCCCAACGATCATGCCTGCACGGATTACCCGTTCGTCCCGTTCCTGCCCAACGCTCCCGGCTTCCATCCAGGTCACAAGAAGAACCATTCCCCATAGAGCTGACGTACTTAAAAAGGTCAGGTTGCAAATCAGCCCCACGTTACTAAAGCAGAGCACGTTGACGAACACACCCATGCCGAGCAGGATTCCATAAACTGCCGGAAGCAAGGTTCTCCTTTTGACCATGTCGAAAGCTCCCCTCTGGTCTTCCTTGTCCCTCTCCAATGCCGTCTCAAAACCATGTTTTCCCTGCCCCTTTCGGGTAAGATAGACAAAGATTCCAAGGATTGCCAGCACGGGATAATGCAGCTTCATCCCCTCATAGCCGCTTCTTTTTATGAACCAATAAACAAACGTCACGCCATAGGAAAGCGCCAGCCAAAGAGGCATCCAAAGCCTGTTCTTTTCCTTTTTCACGCGTGAGAAAATCCATGAAATCAGCAAAGCCATGCCCAGAGTGACCACCAAAAACGTGCAAACTCTTCCAGCCTCCTGAAGATACTCGGTCGCCTTACCATTGCCATTTAACAGCGCACCGCTCGCATGCGTGTCATCTCCCGCAAGCAACCCCTGAATTCCAAACCAAAGGTCTGTAGGCCCGTCCATAATGAGCAGTCCTGCCACATAGGCCAGACCGCAAACCAGACAGGTTCCCCAGAAAATCAGGTTTCGGCGAACGCCCCCGCCTCGTTTCATCCGATACAGGAAAGCTGCCACAATGGGAATCAAAATCATACAGGCCGATGCCAGGATTGCAACACAGAAAAACAGCGCCGCCAAAATTAGGAGCACCATTTCTCTCCTGTTTCTCTCGCCTGCCCTTCCGCATTTTTCACCATGTAACTCTTGGCTGGCCTTTTCATATGACTCCATGACCCGCCAAAGCAGGCAAATCATAACGGTAAGCCCCCAGGTCTGCAGATTCGAAAACTCCGGCATTGCCACGAGCTTTGCATAGGTGCAAAAGAAGGTCGCTGAAAGCAATAGTGCACTCTCAGTCTTTAAATGTCTTTTCAGCGTAAAAAACAAAAAAAGCGAGACAGCCCCCTGTGTAGTCACGCCACAAAGGCGCAAAAACAGGAGGAGTCCCGTCGTCGTATGAAAAATCTTTAAGTAAATCCAAGTAAACATCTGTCCATAAAAAGCGGAGGTCTGCAACGTATCCCAGACCTCCCGAAACAGCTTGTCACCCGTAGCAAGCCGATAAGTCAAAAGGAGCTGGTACTCCTCGTCAGCACTAAAGCCCACAAAGATGACCTTAACGGTCGCAAGGAGACACGCTCCCGCCACCCCCAGCCATAACAGCCAGCGGACCAACTTCTGTTTTTCTTTCTTCCCCCGTACCCCATCCGTCATTCTTTCGTATCCCCGATCCCGTATTTCTCCTTATCCGTAAATCCTTCTTCCCTAAGCCGGTCGACTCTTTCCCTAATGCAATCAGCCTGTCCGGCCTGCTCCTTACCCGATGCCGTCAGCCTGTCCGGCCTGCTCCTTACCCAATGCCGTCAGCTCATCCGGCCTGCGAATTACTCCTGCGTTGCCGCGCCGCCCCGAATCTCGATCATGGGACCGCCCGTGCCCTCGATGTACTCTCTGGTGATGGTCACCTTGCCAATGTTATCATCCTTCGGGATTTCGTACATGATGTCGAGCATAAATTCCTCGATGATGGAGCGAAGCGCTCTCGCACCCGTATCCCGCTGCATGGCCTTCTCCGCGATTGCCTCCAGCGCGCCGTCCGTAAACTGAAGCTTTACCTCATCAAGCTCCAACAGCTTTTGATACTGCTTCAAAATCGCATTCTTCGGCTCCTTTAAAATCTTGACCAGCATCTCCTTCGTCAGACTCTCCAGCGAATAAATCACGGGAAGTCTCCCAAGGAACTCAGGAATCATGCCAAAATTCCGAAGATCCTCCACCGTCACCTTCGACAGCAAATTCTTGTCATTGTCGTATTTATCCTTCAGATCCGCGCCAAACCCGATGGATGCGGTCTTTGTCAGCCTCTCCTTGATGATGCCGTCCAAATCAGGGAATGCGCCGCCGCAGATAAAGAGAATGTTGCGCGTATTTACCGTTGCCAGGGGCACCATGGCATTCTTGCTGTTCGCACCGACGGGCACCTCAACCTCCGCGCCCTCCAGGAGCTTTAGCATGCCCTGCTGCACGCTCTCGCCAGAGACATCACGGCTTCTGGTCTCCTTCTTCTTTGCAATCTTATCAATTTCATCAATAAAGATGATGCCGCGCTCAGCCTTCTCCACATCATTGTCCGCCGCCGCAAGAAGCTTACTAACCACGCTTTCGATGTCATCACCAATATAGCCCGCCTCTGTCAGGGAAGTGGCATCCGCTATCGCCAGCGGCACGTCAAGGAGCTTTGCCAGCGTCCTCACCAGATACGTCTTACCACAGCCGGTCGGTCCGATCATCAACATGTTCGACTTCTCGATCTCAATCTCATCCATGGTATTTGTCGCCACGCGCTTATAATGATTATAAACCGCAACGGAAATCACTTTTTTTGCATGTTCCTGGCCTACGACGTACTCATCCAGACTCGCCTTAATCTTATGGGGCGCAGGTATGTTTTTGATGTCAATGGCAGGTGCCTGATTTGCCTTCTTTTTCTTAAGCTTTTGCTTATTCGGGATACCGCCGTCGCCCTGCAGGTCTGCCAGATTGACAAAGCTAATCTTCGGGAACCCCTTGGGGAAGCCCTGCTCTGAGTCATTTCCCTGTGGATTCATCGGGTGATTCAGCATGCCCTGATAATCAAACTGACTCACGGTGTCCATCGTCTTATGCATGCAATCGTCGCACACGCAGATATGGTTCGGCAGCTTAAACATACGCCCAGCCTTACTTTCCGGCCTGCGACAGATAAAGCAGACATCCTCGTAGTCCTCGTTTTCTCCCTTGCCTGCGCGCGTGGTTGCCGAAGCATCGCCGTGATCATCCGAGGCCTTGCCCGACGAGGAAGCATCCTCTTGCTCATCCGAGGCATTTACCATTTCCTCCAATGCTCTGCCGCCCTCCGAATTCTCCGTCCGAGAGCCCTCGTCACTGCCGCCCTTGTCAATCGAAGCTCCGCTTTCTTTCGCATTTGCATTCCGGGGTTCGTCCTCAAAATCCTCCCGAAAATTCAATATTTTCATGTCGTCATCATTCTTATTTGCCATGTAGCCTTCCAAACCTTTCTATTCTTAAATGCTCATCCTATGTCTTCTCTATGATCCGTCAGGAAGCCTGCTCGTTTCACGCCGCCTTCCCGACAGTTTACCATATCATGCCTTATATTCTAACAAAAGCCCACTTTCTTGTAAAGTGGGCTTTCTAAAGCATTCATGAAAAGACTATGAAATTTTTCTCCTGCCATTGCTTCCCTTCATGAACAGGAAATCAGATATTTAAATCGTCATACAGAGGAGAAAGCTCTACGAGCTTTCGCTTCGCATGCTCTATTCTCAGATTCCCCAGAGGCGTATCCGCATCCTTGCTGACAACGATCATGGACATGAATCGGATATATGCCAGAATCTGAATCTTTTGCAGCACCGTCTCCCTGCCGCCCGGATACCCATCCTCAAAATAATAAGCAAGGATTTTCTCCCACAGCTCCAGAACGGTTTCATAGCTGATTCCAAGGAAATTCATGGGATTCTCCGGCTCATCCTCCGCATAGGCAATGTAGGTGACGTAAAGTGCCTGTAAATCAAAGATGAAATCGCCCGTGCTCAGGGTATCCATGTCGATCAGCATCGGCTCTCCATCCACCAGCATGATATTCTTCATCTGCGGATCGCCATGTACCACCTTATGGCTGTCCCGAATCCTCTCCACCATGCCGCGAAGCTTAGCATATAAGGGCTCTCCAAGGATCTCCCGAATGCTCTCAAGGTATTTATAGAATTTCACCTTTGCGGAAGGAATGGAGGGATGATCAATCTCCGTACTGTGAACCAGCTTTAAGAAGGACACAAACTGCCGAACGATTGTCTCCAATTCCTCCGGCTTTTTGATGACCAAATCATTATAGGTCACGGCATTCAAAAGCTCGAAAACTGCGCCATAGGACTCTCCCACGCGCACAATGTCATAGGAAATGGCCGTCGGGATGCCGCACACCAAGGCCAGCTTCGCCATGTTCTTTTCATTTTCGATTTCGTCTAAGGTTTCCTCCGTTGCATCGCGGTAGACCTTGATGATGGTTTCGGGATCTAAGCGATAAACCGTACCGCACCCACCTTCGCCAATCACCTCACAGCCCTCTACGGAAACCACCCGCTTCTTTTTCTGCACTCCAAGGATTTGGTCAAAGCCCGTTGTCTCAAAAATGTCATACACGTCGCGCGACACATTGACAACAGTCAAGTCGTCATGACTTTTTTTCAGGGCAAGCAGTACCCTCAGTCCCGCACTCGAAATGTATTCCATTGCATCGGCATCCAGAAGAATCCCCTTGCTTGCATCACCTGCAGCAATGGCGGCGTTCAGTTCCGCAGACACCTTCTCCGCATTCGTCGTGTCCACTCTTTTCGGTAATGTCAGTATCAGCTTTTTCTCCATAACGTCCGCCTCCTTGCAACCCTTTAGTATATTTTTTTGTCTTGTATCGACTGGTACTCCTCAAATAAAGCAAGGCATGCCTCGTGATCTACCTGCTCCGCCTCATACTCCGGATGATCATAAAACACCGCATCCCGAAATCCAATGTTCTCTGTATCAAATATCGTACAGCCGTAATAATACTTCTTGATGTTTGACCACATGATGGCACCAAGACACATCGGGCAGGGCTGCGCCGTCGTATAAAGCTCACAGCCAGTCAGATCAAAGGTTCCCAGCGTTTTACAGGCATCGTGAATCGCCATGATCTCACCGTGGCAGGTTGGATCCTGCTGATGAAGCACCTCATTATGACCCTTGCCAACAATTCTGCCATCCTTGACAATAACACAACCGAAGGGTCCTCCGTGCCCATGTCGAATTCCAAAAGAAGCTTCCTTGATTGCCATTTTCATGTATTCGCTCATAAGCCCTCCTTAGCGATCCTCTCTGAAATAGGGAAGTCCCAGGGATGCGGGCGGCTGCGCCTCACGCTTTTTGCCAATGCTCGTCCCAATCAGGAATAAAATGGTAACTACATAGGGCAGCATCTTAAAGAGCTCCTGCCCGCTGACGTCAAGATTCGGAATATAGTTGTGTATGATATACAGGCCGCCAAACAGAATGGAGCCAAGGATGCTATAGTTTGGCTTCCATACGGCAAAGATAACCAGTGCAATCGCAAGCCAGCCACGATCACCAAATCCATCATTCGACCAAACGCCGTTTGCATAGTCCATGACATAATACAAACCGCCCAGACCAGCGATCACGCTGCCGATACAGGTTGCAAAGTATTTATACCTTGCGACGTTAACGCCTGCCGCATCTGCCGTGGCAGGGCTCTCTCCTACGGCCCGCAGCCGAAGTCCGCTGTGCGTCTTCACCAGATAGAAGGAGGATACCAGCGCCATGACAATTGCCAGATATGCCAAAAAGCTATGGGACAGGAAGATTTCCCCAAACCATCCGAGCTTTTCTGCAAAGGGCAGGGTTGCGCGGAAATAACCGCTGGTTGCCGTCAGGTTGATCGATGGCACGTCGCTGCCCGTAAGCTTTACAAGGGAGCCGCCGTAAAAGTTCCCGACGCCCACGCCAAAGGTTGTCATTGCAAGACCCGTCACGTTCTGGTTTGCCCTCAGGGTAACGGTCAGGAAGCAATATAGCAGTCCCATAAGCAGGGAGCCGAGCATCGAACAAAGCAGTGGAATCAAAATGGCGAGCACGGGATTCAGCACGTTCGCATGCTGCTCATAAAGAAACGCTCCGATAACGCCACCAATGCCGCCTACATACATGATACCAGGGATACCGAGGTTCAGGTTCCCAGATTTTTCCGTCAGGATTTCACCCGTGGAGCCATATAAAAGAGGAATGCCCTGCATAATTGCCCGTCGTATAAATGCAGCCCACATTTATTTTCCCTCCTTTTCCCTGAATTTCAGTTGATATTGAATAAAGAACTCACTGCCGATGATAAAGAAAATGATGATGCCCGTAATGATGTCCGAGAAGGATTCATTTAAGCCGAAGGTCGTCGAAATCTCCGTCGAACCCTTTTCGAGGAACGCGATCAGGAACGACGTAAGAAGCATCACCAGGGGATTAAACTTGGCAAGCCACGCAACCATGATTGCCGTAAAGCCTCTTCCTGCTGCGGTCTCACGGGAAATCGTGTGATCCGTGCCTGCAACCAGAAGCAGTCCCGTCAGTCCGCAGACTGCACCGGAAATCAGCATGGTACGGAGAATGACCTTTTTCACGGAAAGACCGATATATCTTGCCGTATTTTCACTCTCGCCGACCACCGCAATCTCATAGCCCTGTCTGCTGTACCAAAGGTAAACATACAGCACAAGCGTCAGAACAAGCACGATAATGATATTGAGCAAATGGTTTTTACCGGCAATTACGGGAAGCCAGCCTGCGTGCGTCGTCCTGTTGATGACGCCGATCTGACCAGAGCCCTTCGGAACGGACCATTTGTAGGTAAAAAAGGATACGAGCTGGATGGCGATATAGTTCATCATCAGCGTAAACAGCGTCTCATTGGTATTCCAGTTCGCGCGGAAGAATGCGGGAATAAATGCCCAAATGGCTCCAGCCGCAAGGCTCGCAATGATCATGACAATAATCAGTACGACGTTCGGCAGCTTATCGCCAAACAGGATCATACATGCCGCGCAGGCAAGTCCGCCGATAAGCACCTGGCCCTCAGCGCCGATATTCCAAAAGCGCATGCGAAAGGCTGGCGTAACGCCAAGGGATACGCAAAGCAGCATGGCAAGATTCTGCAACATGCCCCAAAATCTTCGCGATGTTCCAAACGTACCATCAATGATGACGGCATAGATGCGCAGGGGATTCTCGCTCGTGACAAAATAAGCAACCACGCCGCTGACAACAAGTGCCAAAGCGACTGCCACAATACGGATCAGCCATGCCTTCCATATGGTGATGCGGCTTCGCTTTGTGATATGTATCAATGGTTCCTTGACTTTATGTTCAACCTTGGACATCGCTTGCACCATCCTTGTCATTTGTATTTTGGGTCATCAGTCGGCCGAGCTCCGCTTTTGTGGTCGTTCTGGCGTCTACAATGCCAGTCACCTTGCCGGAGCACAGGACGAGAATGCGGTCACAGAGCTCGATCAATACGTCAAGATCCTCGCCGACAAAGACCACGGCGGTTCCGCCCTCCTTCTGCTTGTTCAGCAAATTATAAATCGTGTAGGAGGCATTGATGTCCAAGCCTCTCACGGGATATGCCGTCATCAGCACCGTCGGCGAAGCGGCGATCTCACGCCCTACCAAGACCTTCTGAACGTTTCCTCCGGACAATCTCCGGACGGGGGTCGACTTGCCAGGCGTCACGACCTCCAACTCGTTAATAATCTTGTCCGCAAGCTCCGACGGAGCGTTGCGGTGAAGGAAAATGCCCTTACCCTTATTATAGCTTCTGAGCATGACATTGTCTACAATACTCATGTTGCCGACAAGTCCC
>JAEEGG010006952.1_pt1 | contig 26352 bp, 22 predicted proteins | sample 9134161 | NCBI WGS metagenome assembly JAEEGG01 (sample SAMN16246543, study PRJNA631951) | gut metagenome | biome: gut microbiome; feature: rumen; material: CR-attached | host: Bos | place: Iran: Karaj | collected 2018-10 | reverse complement strand
GCTGTGCGTGATGCATATCACGGTCCCATCCTTTTCAAAAACAACCCCAAGCTGGAGAAACTGATCAACTACATCATAAAGAGCGAGCAACCGGAAGCCGGCGGTTCGTTTAAGCTGGTGAATGCAGACGGCGACGAACTCTTCAAGGATGATAACGGATATGTGACAGCCCACGTCGGCGACAGGATTTATATCAAGCCGAATCTGGCCGAGGACTATGAGATTGTCGCCGCTTACAACGGCAAGGACACGAAGAAAGCGCTTTCCAAGGTCGGCGATCAGTATTACCTTGATGTTCCCTCGGGCGGCGGAGTATATATTACCGTAGAGCTGGAGAAGACAGCATTTGACATTAAGTTTGTTGACGAGGATGACATCCAACTCGGCAAATACACCGTCAAACGCGGTGAAACGCCTGCTTTCGACGGCGAAGACCCTACGAAGAAGGAAGATGCACAGTATACCTACAAGTTCTCCGGCTGGACGCCCGAGATTGTTGCGGCGACCGAGGATGCGACCTACAAGGCAACGTACAAGGCAACGCTTCGCAGCTACGACCTCTCGTTTGATCTGGACGGCGGAACGCTTAACGGCCAGACCGGAACTTACGTGATGAAGGCTGATTACGGCACGGAGATTACGATTCCCGATGCCCCGACGAAGGAAGGCTACAAGTTCCTCTACTGGCAGGGGTCCAACTATAACCCTGGCGATAAGTACAAGGTCGAAGGCGCGCACGATTTCGGCGCCGTCTGGGAGGAGATCGAGCCCTCGCCGATTGTGGAGCCCGAACCGAGTGTTGAGCCCTCGCCGATCGTAGAACCGTCGCCGAGTGTAGAGCCGTCACCGACCGTGGAGCCGTCTCCGACGCCTGCGGCGGAGAGTGAGACGGTGCCGTCCCCGCAGACGGCCGACAACAGCCCGACGGGATACCTGATGGTACTGTTCGGCATCGTCGCGGCAGCGGTATTTTACGCGGTGACGAAGCGCCGCGAAGAGGCGAAGTAAACCGCAAAAACGAAGACAAGTTACAGGGGGGGGCGACCGACGTCGGTCCCCTTTTGCATTGCATTTGCCTTCGGAAAATGTTATAATCAACCAAATGTATCTTCGCTCGCAGCGAGCGAAGTAGGGGGATAACATGAGAAGAAGAGTTGTAATTGCGGTGGGGATCATCCTGATCTGTCTCGGAATCGGGGAGCTTGTGCAAAGCCTGCGCGGCGGGAGCGACAATCCGGGCGGCGTGAGCGTCACCCCGAGCGTCGAAGTCCGGCCGACGAAAGACCCGAACCGGCCGCGGCCCGACCTGGACATCCCGGAGCAGGTGATCTACGACGAGGGAGGAATCATCATCAAGACCGACGGCGCAGAGTACGATTCGTACGAAACCCCGTCGTTGCACCTGATTTGTGAGAACAATTCCGACCACGAGGCCTACATCTGCGTCCAGCTATACGCAATCGATCGGCAAATGATAAAGAGCTACCCGTACGTGCTGGATGCCCCGCTGGAAACTCTTCCGGGCGGTCGCGCGGAGTCCTACCTGCCGCTGTACGTCTCGAATTTTTCGGGAATCGACCTGTCCGCAGCCCGAGACATCGAAGTTCATTTCTTGGGCTTTGACGACGAAAACTTAAGCAACATTCTCTTTAAGACCACGGTCGAGATCAAGACATTGCGGTACATCGGCACCGTCAGCTACGAGTATCTTGAAAACCGGATTTACGACAAGGACGGCGTCACCATCGACTACGTCTACCACGCAGATGAAAAGGCCTTCGAGTTTCTGATCACAAACCGGACCGAAGACTGCTTCTACTGCGAATTCACCGAATTCTATGTAAACGGCGAGCGTGCGCAGAACCTCGACAACCGGTACTTCACGGACTGTGTCCTCCCCGGCTGCCAAAGGCGGATTCTCTTCGAGAACGAAGCTTTTCTTGACGATGAGATTTCTGTCTCCGACATCGAAACGATTGACTTTATCTTCTGTGGCGCACCCGAGGGTCAGCTCGAGGCAGCCTGCCGCAACGACCCCGTCCACCTCGCCCTCCGCTAACCGCACAAAATGCATCCAGGCGCCCGCTCCGGCGGGCGCTTTTTTCACGCCCGCGGACGAGCCGGTGCGGAAGGCATCAATGGCTGGAGGCCGGGAGGATGCGGCATGGGGAAACAGCGGACATAGACATGTAAACCACAATTAACGGTAAAAAGTATTGACATTTCAACAAAACTGTGTTATTATACAGTCAAGCAGCACATTTGCTGCCGAATCCTAATAAACAAAAACAAAAGTGTATGCAAAGTTAGGGGGATTGTTATGAAGAAAGCAAAAGTGTTATTGTTACTACTGGTTGTCCTGACAGCGCTCTGCCTCGCCGGATGCGGCAAGGACGACGACGGGGACTCATCGAAGAACAAGACGGAAAATGCAACCGGCGCACCCACAGACAAGCCCGGCGACAACAATGCGACGCCCACGGACGCAGCGAAGGACGAGCCCACGGGGACGCCGAAGCCCACGATTCCACCGGAGGAAGCTATAAAGACGCCGGTCTGGAAATACGAGGACAAGAATTTTGAGGCTGCCATCCCGAAGTCCACAGCGAAAGCAGCGACGGACCCGGTGGGAACGAGCTACACGCGCTACACCGTCGGCCTGTGCAAGTCGAAGGACGCGGTGTATGACGCACTCCGGAAGGATACGTACTTCTCGTCCATCGGACCGCTTGCCGTGTACAAGCTCGAGAAGGGCTACCGCGAAAAGTCAGTCGGTCAGTGGCAGCATGTAATGCTCACGGAGAGCATTTTCCCTGTGCAGGGTAAAGAGGAGGGAAGCTTCGGAATCGAAGGCTTCGTGTCGGCCAAGGTGAGCTACGCCTATGAGCCGGAAGTATTTGACGACGAGCATTTTATGGAAGTTTATTTCGGGGACGTGGACATCACCGAGCCCGAGGTGCAGGCTGATGTGGAGCGCATCGTGAAGCTCGTCTTCGGCGACGAGCTGGGCGAGATCATCATGCACGCGAAGGATCCGAAGGCCGCCAACTTCGAGAGCCGGCCCAACGACCTGAACACGGAGATCAAAAAGGACGGCGTCCGCTACGTCTTCCGTCGGCAAATGGATGTGACCGACCCTTACTGCGCGGACCTTTCCTTCAGCATTACCGCAGAGCCCGAAAAATACAAGATTGTGTACGGCTACGGCGATTACCAGCCGCTGGTTGCAACCTACAAGATGCTTCCGAACAAGGTGTTCGGCGGCGATATCGGCGGGCAGAACTTCCTTGATTTCACCACATTTGCCGACCGCTACTGCGGCGACGGCAACAAGCAGCTGCAGGGCGCAGATGCGACCTACGAGATCAAGCAGATCGTCTCCGACGACGGCCGCGAGGTATACCTCGCCAAATTCGACACCCGCCCGATCAAACTCACCTACCATGTGGGCCTGACCGACGGCAAGCCCGACAGCATCACCTTCGCTGAATTCTCGTGCATCACCAAGGCCTTCCCTGAGGCCGCATCCGAGGGCGAGATCAGCCCCGAGCTTATCACCGAGCTGAACCGCTGCATGGAAAGCCTGCTGGGCGTCAACCCGCAGATCACCCTCGACAAGCTCGCCAAGGAAGAGGACTACCCGGCCTACTACAGCGGTGACATCGCCGTGACCTACAAGATGCTCGACCAGGACATCACCAGCACTTTCCACTTCCAGGTCGACGGCAACACCAAATTCGCCAATTACGGCCACTTCGAGAATAGATAGGGTACAACAATCAAAAACAGCAAATCGCTGCCAAAAGGAGCGGACCCCGCGGGGCCCGCTCCTTTGCTGTTCCGGAGGGTCTATTCGAAATAGTTGAAACGAAATCCTGCAAAAGTCATCAACAAAAACTTGCAAAAGTCATCAATAAAAACTTGCAAAAGTCATCAATGAGCGCGGAATATCGATCTGAAAATTCGAAAAAGTCAAAACAAATCATTCGAAAAAGTTAAAACAAATCGTTCGAAAAAGCTAAAACAGACTTTGAAAAGATCGCTTTTACGGGGAGTTTTGATGGGGATTTTCTGCAAAATTCAATTTGATCATTTTGACGTTCAATTATATCATTTGACGCGAAAATGATATAATTGAATTGGTTTTGGGCATAATTAGAGCTGCACAAACATAAGTCGACTTGCTCAGTGTTTTTGCGGGAAACAGTCGCTTCGAAAAAGCCAAAACAAATCATTCGAAAAACTCGAAACAAATCGTTCGAAAAAGTTGAAACGCGTTGTTTGAAAGAGGGTTTTGTGGTAGAATATACTAAATATTCGAATGCTTGAAAAAACATTGAAAAAAGAAGCGTTCTCAGGCGTTTAGAGCATTATATTGCAGGGAGACAAGGAAATGGCTGATATCAAGAAAGAGCAGGAACGTGAAGAACTTCATCGGGCGATTTGGGCAATCGCTGATGACTTGCGTGGCTCGGTAGACGGATGGGACTTCAAAAGCTATGTGCTGGGAACGATGTTCTATCGCTATATCTCCGAAAACCTTACCGCTTACATAAACGAGGGGGAGTGGAATGCCGGGAACCGTGACTTTGACTATGCGAAAGTGACGGATGATGAAGCGGAAGAAGCCAAAGAAGGCCTGATTGAGGAGAAGGGTTTCTTTATCCTGCCGTCGGAACTCTTTTGTAATGTGCGGAAGAGAGCGCCGCAGGACGAGAACCTGAACATGACGCTTGAGACCATCTTCAATCATATCGAGGAGTCAGCGAAGGGCAGCGTTTCCGAGAACAGTTTCGCTGGTCTGTTCGACGACTTTGACGTAAACAGCAACAAGCTCGGCGCGACGGTTGCAAAGCGGAACGAGAAGCTGGTGAAGCTCCTGAACGGTGTCGGCGACATGAATCTCGGCGATGTCAAAGGCCACGATATCGACGCGTTCGGCGATGCCTATGAGTATCTGATGACCATGTACGCGTCTAACGCCGGTAAGTCCGGCGGCGAGTTTTTTACTCCCGCTGATGTTTCGGAGTTGTTGACACGGCTCGGCACGGTCGGCAAGAAGGAAGTTAACAAGGTGTATGATCCGGCGTGCGGTTCCGGCTCCCTTCTGCTGAAGGCGGAGAAGGTGCTGGGACGGGACGGCGTCCGGAACGGCTTTTTCGGGCAAGAGATTAACATTACGACTTATAACCTCTGCCGTATCAATATGTTCCTTCATGACATCGGTTTCGACCATTTTGATATTGCGTGTGAGGATACGCTGATTAGTCCGCAGCACTGGGATGACGAGCCGTTTGAATTGATTGTCTCAAATCCGCCGTACTCCATCAAATGGGCCGGTGATGAGAACCCGCTGCTCATTAACGATCCGCGGTTCGCTCCGGCGGGTGTACTTGCGCCGAAGAGCAAGGCGGATATGGCGTTTATAATGCACAGCCTTTCGTGGCTTGCACCGAACGGCGCGGCTGCCATCGTATGCTTCCCCGGCATTATGTACCGTGGCGGAGCGGAGCAGAAGATCCGAAAATACCTTGTGGACAACAACTTTGTGGACTGTATTATCCAGCTCCCGGGCAATCTCTTCTTCGGAACGACGATTGCAACCTGCATCATGGTGATGAAGAAGGGCAAGGCGGACAGCAAAGTTCTTTTCATCGATGCAACGAATGAGTGTATCAAGGTAACCAACAACAATAAGCTGACGCAGGCGAACATGGATCGGATTGTCGATACCTTCGCCGGACGGTTAGAAGATGCCCATTTCTCACATTTGGCAAGTTATGAAGAGATTGTAGAGAACGATTACACCCTTTCGGTGGCCACTTATGTAGAGGCAAAAATTACCCGGGAGAAGATTGATATCAAGCAGCTAAATGCGGAGCTTGAACAAATTGTTGCAAAGGAAGCTACTCTGCGTGCAGAGATTGATGCTATCATAAAAGAAATCGAGGTGGAATGATGAGACTATATCTTAAGAGAAAAAGAACGAACATTGAAGCTGTGGTAGAGTATGATCCTGCAAAGGGAACATTTACGGTTTTGAAGGGAAGCATAGTTTCAAAGACGGTAGCCCATACAGCAAAATTTCGTGGGGCAGACTCTATAGAAAAATACCGTAAGGATACCGTAAAAAATAATGCTGTTACTAAGGATGTAGTTTTTAAGAGTGCATCCACTGCTGCCAACTATGTTACAGGTGCAAGCACTAATGGGTTGATTGCTTGGAAAAATGAGAAAGGAACAACCCTGAAAGAGCTTTTGGCCGCGGAGGAATAATATGGGAAAATTAGACGCACTTCTACGGAAGTACTGTCCAAATGGCGTGGAACATAAGACACTTGGAAGTCTTGGCAGTTTCTACGGTGGAATAACTGGAAAGTCAAAAAGCGATTTTGAAAACGGAAACGCGATCTTTATTTCCTACAGAAACGTATACTCAAATCCAGCTTTGGATATTCATCCTGAGGATCGAGTAAAGATAGACGCTAATGAAAAACAGCGTACGCTTCAATATGGAGATGTTATTTTTACAGGTTCGTCGGAGACCCCGGATGAATGTGGCTTTTCTTCTGTTGTAACGGAAGAACCGACGGAAAACATATATTTGAATAGCTTCTGCTTTTTTTTCAGGTTTGATGATCCAACGATAATGCTCCCCGATTTTGCAAAGCATCTGTTTAGGTCAGATAGTCTTCGGTATCAGATTGGAAAGACGGCAAGCGGTGTGACGCGTTTTAATGTCTCGAAAGAGAAAATGGCTAAGGTAAAAATTCCCGTGCCTCCCTTGGAGGTACAACGCGAAATTGTCCGCGTGTTGGACAATTTCACGTTCCTTACAGCGGAGCTTACAGCGGAGCTTACAGCGGAGCTTACAGCAAGGAAGAAGCAGTATGAGTATTACCGCAATCAGCTGCTATCCTTTGATTCACTAGGGGGGGCGATACCGAGAGTTAAGCTTGGCGATATCGCTACCGACATTTTTCGCGGTGCCGGGATTAGGCGTGAAGAGGTTACAGCAGAAGGGATTCCATGTGTGAGATACGGCGAAATATATACCACCTACAATACATGGTTTGACAAGTGTGTCTCGCATACGAAACTGGAATATGTGCCTTCTCCGAAGTATTTTGAGCATGGAGATATTTTGTTTGCCATTACGGGGGAAAGCGTAGAAGACATCGCCAAATCCGTAGCGTATGTTGGAAACGAACGATGCCTTGCTGGCGGAGACATTGTGGTGATGAAGCATAAGCAGAATCCGAGGTACCTTGCCCATGTGCTTTCTACAACATTTGCCCGGGAACAGAAGAGCAGGGGAAAAGTAAAAAGCAAAGTGGTCCATTCCAGTGTTCCGTCTATTGCGAGCATTGAGATTCCGCTTCCAAGCATTGATATTCAAGAACGGTACGCGAATGTTCTGGACAACTTCGAAAGCATTTGCAACGATCTTAACATCGGCCTTCCGGCGGAGATTGATGCCCGTAAGAAGCAGTACGAATACTACCGTGATTTACTGTTGACATTCGCTGAGACCGGTACGACAATCTCTACAGACAGACAGACAGACAGACAGACAGACAGACAGACAGACAGACAGGCTGAAATAAGACTTTTGCAGTATGTTTTTGGATATGCGACTGTTCGCATTGGGGAGATTGCGACGATTGTCCGCGGGGGAAACTTCCAAAAGAAGGATTTTGTTTCGGAAGGTCGTCCTTGTATTCACTATGGCCAGATGTACACGTATTTCGGTGTTCACGCAACGCAGACACTGACTTTTGTTTCGGAAGAGGTGTTCAAAGCATCGAAACTTGCTCATCCTAATGATATTGTTATGGCGGTTACCAGTGAAAATGTCGATGACGTTTGCAAATGTACTGCATGGTTAGGAGACGAGGACATTGCGGTAAGCGGACACACAGCGATTATTCATCACACGCAAAATGCAAAGTACTTGTCTTACTTCTTCCATTCGGAGAGCTTCTACAAGCAGAAAGTAAAACTTGCTCACGGAACTAAGGTTATAGAGGTGACTCCAGATAAGTTAAACGACGTGATTATTATGTTGCCAACAAAGGACAAACAAGACAGGGTAGTTTCTGTTCTTGATAGATTTGACTCGTTATGCAACGATATTTCTGCCGGCCTTCCGGCGGAGATTGAAGCGCGTATCAAACAATATGAGTATTATAGAGATAGGTTGCTGACTTTTAAGGAGAAGTCGATAGGATGAAATTGCTGTTGGATTTTCTTTCATTACCGCTAAGCCTTCCAATTAACCCGTTGTGGGATTTTGTAATATGCTTAGTTTTGGGAGAGGTGGTTTACCGGTTTGCATACTCCCTTGCAGGAGAATACGGCCGAAATAGTAGCGATCGATTTTTGTTGCACTGGTTGATACGAATTCCAGCGTATTTTCTTTTGTGGTCGACTATCTGTGTTGGCATTATTGTTGCAAGATTCTTAAAAGCTAATTGGATGTGGATACTGCCGATAGTTTTTGCGGTCGTTGGCGGGATAATTGGTGTTGTTATTCTGGTAAAGCGTAAGAAACGGGTAAAGACCGGTCAACAGAAGGGAGAAGAAGATGGCTAAATCGAAACGTTATGTTAGCAGGTACCTCGGACGTTCCATCGAAATGTCGAGAGCGAATAGTTCTACACTGGTGTATCGAATTCCATATCAGAACCTCAGTAGTAAAGATGAAATCTTCACAATTGAGAATCAGTTCATTGTATATGTTTTATACGGAAAGAATGATACTGGACGCGATGTCATCTATGTTGGCAAATCTAAGAATGGCCTGAAAAACCGACCGACTTCTCACGAAAACAAATACAGCAAGTGGTTCTATTGTTACGTCTTGACTCAGTTTAAGGAGCGCACGTTCTTTAATGACGGACCTATTCAGTACCTTGAGGATCGCCTTAATCACATTGTGAATGATATCGGGGCATACGAGAATACAACCAATAAAACGAATTCGGGAACGGCGAATCGCAGCGATGAGGAGGATTGTGAGGATTATCTCGAGGAAGCGCTTCAGATGCTTGATGTGCTGGGCTTAGATTTGATTACTCATCAGGTTGATGACTCCGATCAGGATGTAGTTAGCGATTATTCCAACGAGGATTATGTTGTTCCCAACGGCGTATACTATATGAATCGTAAACTAAAGCGCTGGGGAGGGAAAGCTGTAAAAGCAACCATGCAGGTAAGCGATGGCCGGTATATTGTTCTAAAGGGAAGCATGGTGTGTCTGCTGGAAGGTCCGGGGCTACTGGACAATGTAGTTGTAAAACGTAATGAGGCGATGATTGAAGATGGCATCCTGAAAGAGGACATTGTTTTTGAGTCGCCTTCCGCAGCTGGTTCGTTTGTTGTTGGTGCAAGTTGTAATGGTTGGACGAACTGGAGGGACGAGAAGGGTGTTGCGATAGACCAATTCCGCCAACATGCCTGAGTAGTGAGGAGTTATGGCACAATCTGATTTCACTGTTCATCAACATTTTATTCCTCAGGTGTATTTGCGTGGGTTTTCAACGAACTATGCACCGAGAGAAGGCGAGAATAAAAAGAAAAAGTATCTTGTTTGGAGATATGATTTAGCCACTGGTGACTCAAAATTAGTGCCTGTAAAATCCATATGCCGTGAAGACTACTTATATGAGTTCACTGGAAAAACAGGAGAAATAGTTTTACCTAATTATCTTGAGAAGGTGTTTGATAAGCTGGAAAACCTGTTTGGAGAATATCGGTCTAGGCTTGAAGGAAAAGTATTTAACGAAGCCAACTATCATACTAGGTGCTTTTTGGACAAGGATGAAAAGACATTTTGGATAGCCCATATAGCGATTCAGACGCTTCGGAATCCAGAAACACTTTCTCTGGCCGAAAGGCTTAGTAAAGAGGTTTCAGGTGGGCAAATAAATGATAGGCAGGCTCATAATGTTGCGTTACATTACTGTGTTCCGTTTCTGATGGCGTTCGATGAAGAAATGCCTGAATTGGGAGCATTGGGGGAAATAATACAATCCATGACGGATATGGCGTTCGCTGTATGTGTAGATGAGAAAGCGCGCTTCGTTACATCGGAGAGAGCAGTTCATTTTGAGGGTAAGTTTTCTGAGGAAGCGGGAAGAATCGAGTGTAGGCAAGTGTTGTTTCCAATAACGGCCCAAATATGCTTGGTTTTGACAGATAAGAAAAAGGAGCTCCCCAAGAATTATCTTGTCCCCGCACAAGATATTGTTTGTGACGAAGTCTTGTACTGGTTTTCCCGTGATGGACACAAAGCAGTGTTTGCCAACCATGAGTTGACTAAAAGAGAGATTTCCATAATTCGCAGTAATACGAAACCGGTTAGATAGAAAGGATCCCGATATCTAATACTAGGAGGATGTATGCCATACTTCAACATCATCGCGCAGACAAGTGAGAATACGGTTGTTACCGAGTACGAGCCCGTCCCGAACCGGTCCGACAGCTATCAAAGCGAAGCGGAACTGGAGAAGGATTTCATTCGTATGCTCGGAGAACAGGGTTACGAGTACCTGCCGCTTCACACGGAAACGGAGCTGATCAGCAACCTCCGGAAGCGGTTGGAGATCCTAAACAGCTATCAGTTTACCGATGCCGAATGGAAGCGGTTTTACGGGGAGAAACTCGCGAACCCGAACGAGCATATCGTGGAGAAGACACGGAAGATCCAGGAAGACTATGTACAGGTGCTGAAGCGGGACGACGGATCCTCGCAGAACATTATTCTGATTGACAAGAAGAACGTTCACAACAACTTCCTCCAGGTCATTAACCAGTACGTGGTGAGCAAGCAGGACGGCGCGAAGCATGACAACCGCTACGATGTTACAATTCTCGTGAACGGATTTCCGATTGTTCATGTGGAGCTAAAGCGCCGTGGAGTTGCCATCAAGGAAGCGTTTAATCAGATTGACCGTTATCAGCGCGACTCCTTCTGGGCCGGGAGCGGTTTGTTTGAGTACGTGCAGATTTTCGTCATCTCGAACGGAACGAATACGAAATACTATTCGAATACCACCCGTGACAGCGCGATTAAGCAGCTGCACACCAGCGGGACTAAGAAACTGAAGACGAGCAACAGTTTCGAATTCACAAGCTTCTGGGCGGATGGAAAGAACCGCATTATCCCGGATCTCGTCGACTTTACAAAGACGTTCTTCGCACGACACACGATTCTGAACATCCTTACGAAGTACTGTGTGTTCACTTCGGAGAACCTTCTTTTGGTGATGCGACCGTACCAGATCACGGCGACGGAGCGTATTCTGAACCGCATTGATATCGCGAACAACTATAAGAAATATGGAACTGTTGCCGGCGGCGGATATATCTGGCACACAACCGGCTCTGGTAAAACACTGACCTCTTTTAAGACAGCTCGGCAGGCGTCGCAGTTGCCGTATATCGACAAGGTGCTGTTTGTCGTTGACCGGAAGGACCTCGACTACCAGACGATGAAGGAGTACGACCGCTTCGAAAAGGGAGCGGCGAACAGCAACACCAGTACGGTTATCCTGAAGCGGCAGCTGGAGGATGACAACGCGCATATTATCATCACGACGATACAGAAGCTCTCGACCTTCATCAAGAAGAATCCGGAGCATCCGGCGTATCAGAAGCATGTGGTGATCATCTTCGACGAATGCCACCGCAGCCAATTTGGCGATATGCATACGGCAATCGTGAAGAGCTTCAAGAAGTATCATCTGTTTGGGTTTACGGGAACGCCGATTTTTGCAGCGAATGCCGGAGCGGTATCAAATCCGCGGTTCTTTACGACCGACCAGACCTTCGGTGACCGCCTCCACACTTATACCATCGTGGATGCGATCAACGATAAGAATGTTCTTCCGTTCCGTGTTGATTATATCAAGACGATGGACGTTGATCCGGATATCGATGATAAGGAAGTGTGGGACATTAACCGCGAGAGCGCCTTTATGGCCAAGGAGCGTATTCAGAAGGTTACAGAGTATATCCTTGAACACTTCGATCAGAAGACCTACCGCGGCGACCGAACGTATTATTTCAATTCGCTTGTGAACATCAAAGACGTTGCTTCCGCTGACCGAGGAAAGGTGGAGGAAGTAAAACGGCAGCAGCGGCTTTCAGGTTTTAATTCCATCCTCTGTGTTGCGTCCGTAGAGATGGCGAAACGGTATTATTACGAGTTCCGGAAGCAGATGCTCGCGGACCCGACGAAAAAGCTCCGTATCGCGACCATCTTCAGCTATGCGGCTAACGAGGCTGCGGAAGATCCGGACCTCTTGGATGAGGAGAATAACGAGGATACCAGCAAGCTCGACCAGACCAGCCGGGACTTCTTGGAAAGCGCGATTCAAGACTACAACGATATGTTTCACACGACCTATTCGACGGACGGAGACCGGTTCCAGAACTATTACAAGGATGTCTCGCTCCGGATGAAGAACCGCGAGCTAGATCTACTGATCGTTGTCAATATGTTCCTTACGGGCTTTGACGCGACGACGCTAAACACCTTGTGGGTTGACAAGAACCTGAAGAATCACGGTCTGATTCAGGCGTTTAGCCGGACGAACCGAATCCTGAATAGTGTGAAGACATTTGGTAACATTGTCTGCTTCCGAAATCTTCAGAAACGCGTGGATGATGCTATTGCGCTGTTTGGTGATAAAGATGCAAGTGGTATTGTTGTTTTACAGAAATTTGAAGCATATTATAACGGTTACTTGGGACCGGACGGACGGCATCATAAAGGCTATGTCGACATGATGAATGAGATGTTTATGAAGTTCCCGTTAAGCGAACCAAGGATTACCGGGGAGCAAAACAAAAAGGATTTTGTGGTGCTGTTCGGTGCCATTCTGCGGATGCGGAATCTGCTTTCTTCGTTTGATGAGTTCAAGGGAAAGGGAATGATTTCCGAACGAGACTTTCAGGATTACCTTGGCAGATATCAGGACCTTCGGGATGAAATGGTTAAGCCTGGTAAGGAAATCGAGGACATCTCCGATGACGTCATCTTCGAGATTGAGCTGATTAAACAGATAGAGATTAATATCGATTATATTCTTCTGCTTGTGAAGAAGTATCACGACTCGCACTGCATGGATAAGGAAGTGCTGATTTCCATTCGGAAGGCCATCGATGCTAGTCCGGAGATGCGAAGCAAGAAGGCTCTTATTGAGAATTTTATTGCCGGAATAAATGATGTTGACGACGTTATCACCGAATGGCATTGCTTCGTTTCAGAAGAGCGTGAGAAGCAGCTCATGGAGATTATCCATGACGAGAATCTGAACGAAGCCGAGACCCGTAAGTTCATGGAAGACTGCTTCCGAAACGGAGAAGTGAAGACGACCGGAACCGACATTGATAAGCTTATGCCTCCGGTGTCCCGTTTTGGTGGCGGAAATCGGGCAGCGAAGAAGAAAGGGATTATCGACAAGATTAAAGCGTTCTTTGAGAGATTCTTTGGAATTGGGGACTCTTCATTTAGGCAAAATGGATTTGAAAAAGGGGCTTACATGATTTCTACTGAAAACTCAAACATGGTAGCTGAACCGGGGATGGAGTTTGACAAGAAGCAGGAAATATAGAGTGCATAGAAAGTAAGGAGAAGAGGGGGTAGATGCCTTTTTATGGGTTGCAAATATATTCGACCAAAGATTTAGAAAGTGTTATTGTTGAGTTTGACTCTGCTATGAAGCATGTTGCTTTATGGAATCAAAAGTGATTTGGAAAGAGAGTATTCTTTATGAAACAACATCAAACGACATTCAAAAAACAATTGGAAAAATCGGGGTTAAATGATTACGAGAATTGGAAGGGAGATCCCCGTGAAAGGCTTATTTTATTTCTGTCACCACTAACGGAGAAGAGTAATTATTTTCTGAAAATCAATACTACTGACACGACAAAAAAGATTCTGGAACTATGGCGGGAAGGGGACTCTCGCAGAAAAATGGGGATGCAGCTTCACCCTGTTGCTCAAACGCCTAAAGCATTCTTTGAGCCGGAATTCTATTCTTTGCTTAAGACATATCTTTGTTTGCCGGAGAACCAAAGAGAAGACAAAAAACAACCGCATGTCATTATTTCTCTCGAGCAGATTTGGCTGATTGTTTATGTTGCAACGGGAATTCTTGGCTGACCCTAAAACGCATTTAAGCAGGTGATAGCAAACCTGTTCACTCTATTTGAAAGGAATTGGAACTATGACCATTCAAGAAGCAATTAACCGATATAAGACTCAAATAGCAGGTTGTTGGCGGCAGGAAAACTACAAATGGATTGCGGTAAAGCATTTTCAGGAGAATTGGGATATTGATGCTGTAGACTTCCCTGAGATGCTGAACAGGGCATTTGCTCTCACGAAGGGACTGTTGGACAGCGGTAGGTATTTTGCATGTAAGATGGTTAGGGAATTAACAGATTTGAAACCTGAGAAGATGAGAGAACTGTTCCGGACTCTTTATGATGAAGAACGCCCTTTGGGAGAAAGAATAGATGCTTTTAAAAAAGGGTGTGAGGAGCTATTGACGATATTTCGAGAGACGGTTCCGGGAAGAGAAAAAGCGAAGAATTCCTATCAGGATTTGCGTGCAATCTGTGCATATCTTTCTTTAAGATATCCGGACAAATACTTTCTGTTCAAGCGTACAATGTATGATGCCTTTAAAAAGAAAGTCGGGTTCCAAGAGACCAGTTCGGCTGAAAACAGCGAAGTAAGAAAGTATGAGAACTATGCAATGCTTTGTGAAGAAATCATAAAGCAGGCAAAAGCCGATGAGGAACTTATAAAAGGGCAGAAAGAACTCGTTTCCGCAGAACCTAAAGCTTATGTGGATCCACAATTACACCTTTTGGCGCAGACGATTATATATATTAACCAAGATGGTTACGAGGTTTTGTCTACAAAAGGGAAAAAGTCTACGGAAGAAGAGGAAAATGAGTATTGGCCGCCTCAGGACGAATATCCAGTCAATATTTCCAAAGAAGAGTGGAAGAAGTATATTGAGGAGATTGAACTGCCGAACCAAGTCAGCGGAATGAAAATGCTGAAAGGTCTTATGGAGTTGGGCGGAGAGGCCAGTTGTAAGAAGCTTTCCGAAGTCTATGGGGGCGGTCCGTCTCGTTATATTGGAATTGCCGTAAACATAGGCAAACGGGCGAAGAAGTACTTCAATCTTCCGCCATGTATGGATGGCGAGGTAGAGAGGTTTTTCCCGATTCCGTTTCTCGGTCGTGGAATTGTCGAGAATGGTTCGGACTATTACACATACAGAATTCGTGACGAGTTATTTGAAGCATTGAAAGAGATTGATCTGTCCTCAATAAGGTTGCATGCTCCAGGAAACGAAAAGTATACGAAAACCGAGTTCCTGAGGGAAGTTTTTATGGCAGAGGACGATTACACCTCGCTTGTATCATTGCTCGAAAACAAGAAAAATATCATCCTGCAGGGGGCTCCCGGTGTCGGAAAGACATTTGCCGCAAAGAGACTCGCATATTCGATTATGGGTGAAAAGGATGATGACAGAATTGAGTTTGTGCAATTCCATCAGAATTACTCTTACGAGGATTTTGTGATGGGGTATCGCCCTAATGAAACCGGTTTTGAGTTGAAGTACGGTATCTTTTACCGTTTCTGTGAGAAAGCCGCCGGATGTCCGGAAGATAAGTATTTCTTCATCATTGATGAGATCAACCGCGGGAATATGAGCAAAATATTCGGAGAACTTTTGATGCTCATCGAGAAAGATTATCGCGGCGAAGATACTACGCTTTCCTATAACGGTATGGCATTTTCCGTACCTGAGAACCTTTATATCATCGGTATGATGAACACGGCAGATCGCAGCCTAGCTATGATTGATTATGCTTTGCGGAGGCGGTTCAGCTTCTATAACATCGCCCCCGGATTTGAGTCGGAAGGCTTCAGAAACTATCAAAAGAGTTTCAAAAACGGAAAACTTAACAATGTGGTTACAGAAGTAATAAGGCTGAATGAAACGATTGCGAATGACAAATCTTTGGGAGCCGGGTTCTGTATTGGTCACAGTTATTTCTGTGGACATAAGCCGGGTGAGAATGATAACTGGATCAATGAAGTTGTAGATTACGACATTATTCCGATGCTGAACGAGTATTGGTTTGACGATGCGAACAATGTCTCAAAATGGTCTGAAATCTTGAAGGGCGCATGCAATGGATAAGAAAGGCAACATCATAATCCGTAACATTTATCATATGCTGACTTATGCATTTCAGGTGCTTCATCAGTCGAATTATGACGAGATTGATGTGGAGCAGTTTGATAATGTGCAGGATTTGTTTGCCGCAATTCTGTCAAAGGGCATCGCACAGCAACTAAAGCAGGGGCTTCACAGAGAGTATGTCAACAAGACGGAAGACCTCTCTGTGATGCATGGCAGAGTGGAGATTAACGGGACAATTAAGAATTTCGCCGAAAGCAAAAAACGGCTAACCTGTGAATTTGATGAATTGTCCGAGAATAATCTGTTTAACCAGATTCTCAAAACGACGGTGCTCTTGCTTCTGAAAGGTGATTCTGTGAAAGCAGAATCTCGCACGGCGTTGAAAAAGGAAATGCTTTTCTTTTCAAGTGTCGGCGAAATCGAGCCCACCCTCATACACTGGGATATGCTCCGGTTTAATCGAAACAACCAGAGTTATCGAATGCTATTAAGCATTTGCCAGTTTGTCCTGCAGGGCCTTCTCCTCACAACTGAGAAGGGGAATTACAAACTGGCGCATTTCCTTGACGAGCAACGGATGTGCCGCCTGTATGAGAAATTCATCTTGGAATTCTATCGAAAGGAAATGCGGCATCAACTCTCAGCCAATGCATCCCAGATTGAATGGCAGTTGGATGACGGGAAGAGGACAATGCTTCCGGCCATGCAGAGCGATATCATGTTGACCAAAGGGGACAAGACGCTGATTATCGACGCAAAGTATTATTCAAAAGCGACACAAGAGCAATTTGGAAAGCATATTCTCCATTCACAGAATGTATATCAGATTTTCACCTATGTGATGAACCAGGATGTCGGCAACACCGGTAATGTCGCAGGCATGTTGCTGTATGCAAAGACGGAGGAGGAGATTACGCCGGATGTCGATGTTGTAATCATGAATCATAAGATTGGCGCGAAGACGCTGGATTTGAATTGTGAATTCAAGCAGATTTCTGCACAATTGCGCAACTTGGCAAAAGAATATTTTGGATTAGCATAATTGAAACCCGGGAGAAAAGGTATGCATAGATTTACAAAACAGTTTGTTGATTATTGTGAGAGAACGCTTCAGTTCGATAAGCAGGTTAGTTATGCATATCAATCACTTCCAATTTGCATAATCGATTGTGTTTATTCTCTGAGAACAAAATATGACCCGACTACACTTCGTATAGTTGAGCGTTATGCTAAACACTACATGAACGGCGACCCGAATGCTCCGGGGGAGACTGTGTCGGATTTGATTGCTCATATCGAGGAAGTCGGCGGTCCGGTTCCGTTTGCGACGGAAGTTGTTGAGAACAGACAACTGAGCGGAAATGTTCTGAAATCGGAAATTTGCTTACAATTGGCCAGATACTTACGTTACTTACACATTGAAACAATAGAAGATTTCAGGCTGTTCGAAGCACAGGAACTCTTGGAAATTGTCATCCGGGCGGTAAAAGGATTGGGAGATGCAGGTGTGAATTATCTGTTCATGCTGGCTGGCGATCCGAACCGCTGTAAACCGGATGTTCATATCCACCACTGTATCAAAGATGCTTGTAGGGAGGATGCTTCCAACGAAGAATGTCAGATTCTTTTCAGCGAGGCTACAGAGATACTGAAAAAGAAGCATCCGTTTTTGACTGTTGCGAAACTGGACGGTATTATTTGGCGGAAATATGCGGAGCCGAACTAGTAATGTAATCATCATACATTCGTATGGATTAATTAGGGGTGTTTTATAAGGAGGTCTTATTATGGAAATACTTATATTTCTACTTATCCTTTTGCTTGTTCTTTTGGCTTATGATGCGTTTACGCGAGAGAAGAAATGGGATAAATCCACACTGGGGCAGAAACATGTTAAAATCATATTGTCAGAAAAAGAAGACAAAGATTTGATCAAGGAACTCAAAGGAATCTCGGATAAAAGTGCCTTCTTTAAGCGGGCAGCCCGCGCTTATCTTTCGGAAAACAAGCTATTCAATTCAGATGACGATAGCGAATATTATTAATTGATTTGTTTGATGAAAAAGAATTGAAAAAAGATGATACTTTGCAGATTGGAAACGAGGTGGCGCGATGCGTGATTTGATTGTTTACTATTCCCTCGAGGGCAATACGCAGTATGTGGCGGAAAAGCTTGCGGAGCAGCTCGGTGCGGAGGTGCTGCGGCTGGTGCCGAAGAAGGCGTACAGCGATAAGGGATTTGCCAAATTCTTCTGGGGCGGCAAGAGCGCGGTGATGGGCGAGAAGCCGGAGCTTGAGGCGTATTCGGTGGACCTCGCGCAGTTTGACCGGGTGATCTTCGGGACGCCGGTGTGGGCGGCGACGTTTACGCCGCCTCTTAGGACATTCGTCACGGAGCAGGCGGATAAGCTTGCCGGAAAGAAGTTCGCGGCCTTCGCCTGCCAGGGCGGAAGCGGCGCGGAGAAGACCTTTAAGAAGCTCGCGAAGCTTATCGGCATCGACGCCTTCACCAAGACGGCCGTGTTCAACGAGCCAAAGGCCAAATGGACCGTGGCAAAGGATACACAGATTGAGGAATTCGGCCGCGAGCTTTTGGCGGGGCGGTATGACTGAAGGGGGAATTGTTGCCGTAGGGTGCGTGAGCGCATCGGGGAGACCGGTGTGGCAGCAGGGCGGTAGTTGATGTTTGAAGTTATATAAAATATGTGGTTCTACAGAAGTAGAATAACGTTGCATTTTCCATCAGAAGGAGGAGTGTTATGTTAGCTGTCGGGACGGTTGCACCGGATTTTACACTGCCGGATCAGAACGGCGTGATGCACGCGCTGAAGGATTTTCGGGGGAAGAAAGTGATCCTGTATTTCTACCCGAAGGACATGACGTCGGGGTGCACGAAACAGGCCTGCGGCTTCGCGGAGAGGTACCCGCAGTTCACGAAGAGGGGCGTGGAGATTCTCGGGGTCAGCAAGGATTCCGTGGCGTCCCACAAGCGGTTCGAGGAAAAGTACGGGCTGCCTTTTCCTCTGCTGGCGGACCCGGAGCGCAAGGTGATTAAGGCGTACGGCGTCTGGAAGGAGAAGAAGAGCGCTGGCATAGTCTCGATGGGTGTGGTGCGGACCACGTACCTGATCGACGAGAAAGGCGTGATCATCCGCGCCGAATCCCAGGTGAAGGCGGCGGACAATCCGGAGCAGATGCTTCAGGTTATTAGTGAATAGGGGGTGGCTGATGCCATGACTGTGGAGGAATTGGAAGAGGAGATTGAGCGGCGCAAACTGAACACGAGCTTCATTAACATCGGGAGCAGGGGAAACTTCGACGAGTGCTTCAATCTGCTATCGCGGGACGATGGTAAATGGGAGATCTTCTACGGCGAGCACGGGCAGAAGACCAATCCCGTCGTTTATGACACGGAAGAGGAGGCGGCCGAAGCGTTCCTTCGGGACGTCTGCCCGCGGCTCGGGAAGCGTTCATCGGCGGCGGTGGCCCGCCGCGTCGAGAAGGCCAGCACGGCCATGTCAAAGTTCAGCTTCGGATATGTGCTGGGGTGCCTGATCTTTTGCATCATCTTCGGGGCATTCTTCACGGTTGTATGTTTTGACCCGGCTTCGTGGGTGTTCTGGTTCTTCGTCGCGTGGGTCGTTGCGTTCATTGTCATGACGTGGCGGTATGTGAAGCAGCGGAAACTGTAGGTGGAGAGCAAGCATCAAAAAGATTTTGAAAGAAACTGTAATTACTCGGCGGGCTCCTGTTCGGTTGCTTCCTTCTCAACCTGCATGGCGACTTCTCGATCAGTTTGCCTATGCGACTTTATTAGGTTGGAAACTAGTTCCCTGGTAATGAGCTGATCTCTTTCATACAATTCTGCTTCGATTCCGGATTTTATCAGTTCATCGTAACACTTTCGAATCATACGAACGCCTGGATGACTGATAACAGTACTCTTAAGGATATAGTTTCCGGCTTTTATGTCGGAAACTATTTCAGCCATGGAAGAGTCCCTGTATTTTCTGATAATTGAAACGGCTTTGGCAGTAGATGCGGCCGATTTGACCTTTAAACCTATTTCGCTGATTGTGTAGTTCATATATCAATTCCTCCTAAAAGTCTTCTTTTATACTATGGTTTATGGGCTTTCCTGGTAAACTTGTGTGGTAATTTCCACCATGCCAACGATGAAGGTGCTCATGATGTGTTGCCGGATATATCAACGAGCCTTTGTTTGCAAGATGTGGATAAGCTGCCACACTGTAGATATGGTGGCTTTGCATCGTGACATTTTTGTATTTGGGACGCTTGTTATTAAGAATGTCTAATCGTTGCGATGCAGACCAGTTTCGAGTTGTGTGAAGGTTGTTGGCAATTAGGTATTTTTCGTGATCCCAAAAGGAATCTATTCCTGCCTTCCTTCGGATATTTAGCCGCCTTTGCCATTCTTTTCGTTTGAACTCCTCCCTGGTTAGAGTACGGCTCGCCTCTTTGGCTTTATACTCCTTTCTTTTTTTGGAGTTAAATTGTTTATACTTTGATGGATGAGCCATTAAATCCAATCCCATTGTAGCATATTCATTGGTATTTGTAGAAGTTTTATTTCTTAAGCTATTGAAACCTTGGGTATTGCCTTTTTCCCGAAAACGAATTATGATGTGAGGCAATAAGACTGAATTGAACGGATTGATGGCAGGAGGTCGGATATGGCAACGAAGATTTTTATTGACGGAAGTGAAGGGACGACGGGGCTGCGGATTTTTGAGCGGTTCGAGGGAAGGGATGATATCGAACTGCTGAAGATTCCTTCGGAGCTTCGCAAGGACCCTGATACGATTAAGAAATATATCAACGAGTCGGACATCACGTTTCTGTGTCTGCCGGATGCGGCTGCTTTAGAGGCTGCGGACATGGCGGATGAGGGGGTTGTCGTGATCGACACCTCGACGGCGCACAGGACGACCGAGGGGTGGGCGTACGGTTTCCCGGAACTTTCGAAGGGACACCGGGATGCCATCCGTAACGGTAAGAGAATTGCCGTGCCGGGCTGCTATGCGTCCGGTTTCATCGGCGCCGCTTATCCGCTTGTGAAGGAAGGCATTCTGCCGGCGGATTATCCGGTTTCCGTATTTGCCGTTTCCGGTTACAGCGGCGGCGGGAAGAAGCTGATTGCCGCCTATGAAGAGGAAGGGCGCGATCCGAAGTTTGATTCCGCGAGAATGTATGCCTGGGGCCAGAGCCACAAGCATCTTAAGGAGATGAAAGCGATTACGGGTCTTGCCGCGGAGCCGCTTTTCTGCCCCTTGACGACGAATTACCATAGCGGAATGATTGTCCAGGTTCCGCTTTTCACCGACAGACTCAATAAGAAGATGACACCCGAGGAGCTGCGCGATTTCTTCGCGGAGTACTATAAGGGCGAGAAGTTCATTAAGGTGCTTCCTTTCGGAGCCGATGTGGAGGCCGGCGGGGCGCTGTTCTCCGACGCCTGTGCGGGCTGGGACGGCATGGAAATTCTCGTGACCGGCAACAATGACCGCATCGTTGTCGCCACCCGGTTTGATAACCTCGGCAAAGGCGCCAGCGGTGCCGCCATCCAGTGCATGAACATCGTTCTCGGCTGCGACGAGGCAAAGGGTCTGAATCTTTAATCGGAGGGCGTTGTGACTTCCACTCGCTACATGCTGCAGACAATTGAACAAAAGGACAGACGGCGGTTCTTCCGCTTTACGCTTCTAAGCCTTTTAAGCCCCGCACTCGACATTTTCAGCATCTCGATGCTGTTGCCGATCCTTTCGGATCTTGCGGCGGATCGCCCCGGAGAGGAAGTTCTCCCCCGGCTTTTCGGCATCGGCGCCATGCTCCTTTTGAAAACCTTTTACGATATCCTCCTGCGCAAGTTGGAGGATTCGTTTCGCTGCGACTGCATTCATAAACTGTCCCTCAGAATCTTCGAACTCTCCGTTTCGGAGGACCTTCCCGCGCACAAAAAGCTGACCTACGGCACGAACCTTGCCAGAGTCCGCCCCGATGTGACTTCGGCCGTCAACATGCTGGTCAACGCAGCTCTGCTCGTGGTAAATGTGATGACTTTCGTCGGATTTGCCATCGTCCTGATTGTGGCAGCAGGCTTTACGGGCGTATTCTGTCTTGTCGGCATCAGCGCGGTTTTGGGTGCGCTGTTTTTCTTTAACCGGGCACGCGTCAGAACGTACGGGGAGCGGATCCGCAACATGGAAATCAAGGCCGGCGAGATGGTCTACCACGCCTTCGGTGCCTACAAAGAGGTGCGCATCGACGGGCGGCGCGACGAGCTTGTCGCACGCTTTGAGCGGGCCAGTGCGGAGCTCGTCAAAGAGCAGAAAAAGTATTCCCTTTTCGCCGGCGGGACGGCGGTTCTTGCGACCGATGTGCTGCAGGCATTTGTCTTTCTGGGCCTCGGCCTTCTGATTCTTTTAAAGGTTGATTTCGGGGCGCATCTCGGTGCATTTGCCGTCGCGGTGACGGTGCTTATAAAACTGATGCCGCTCGGCGCAGGCATCCTGCACGGGCTGATGAACATGACATACGCAAAGCCCTCTTTTCTGAATTTCAAAAAGGCCAACGATGAGTGGCTCGCCGGCCGCGAGAAGCTGCAGACGGCGGAGACTTTGCGTGTCCGGAAGCCTTCGTTTGAGAAGGGCGTGACGGTGAAGGGTGTGACATTTGCCTACGATGACGGCACGGAGCCGGTTCTTGCGGACGCAGACATCGTGATTCCGAAGGGCGCGACGGTTGCCATCACCGGTTCGTCGGGCATCGGAAAGACAACCTTTCTCGACCTTCTGATCGGGCTTTTGAAGCCCCAAAAGGGCGAAATCCTGTACGACGACGCGGACATCGCCGCCGGGCGCGACGCAGAAGGCGAGTGCCGCATCGACATCGGGGAGCTGATCAGCTACATCCCGCAGGATATCTACTTAAACGGTTACACGATTCGGGAAAATGTGACATTTCTCACCCCGGCCGGCGAAACCGACGAGGCACGTATCGTCGAGTGCCTTAGAATGGCAAAGCTTTACGACGACGTCTGCGCGATGCCTGAAGGGCTTGACACCCTGATCGGCGAGAGCGGCGTGCGGCTTTCGGGCGGACAGCGGCAGCGGCTTGCGCTTGCGAGAGCGTTATATAAGGATTTCGAGCTTTTGATTCTTGATGAGGCGACGGCGAGCCTTGACATGGAGACCGAGACGGCGATTCTCGAATCGATTCGCGAGAAGAAGCCCGGAAAGACGATTCTTCTCGTGACGCACCACACGGGCCTTGCCGATGCCTGCGAGATGCAGTATAAGCTTGAGGACCGCCGGTTCACGAGGGTACGGTAGTAAGTAACGGACTGCTTCCGCGTGATTCGGATGCGGTGCAGCTCATTGTCGAAAGGCATTGACAAAACCGTGAAGTTGCAATATGATATGCGTGTTAGGCATTGAACGTACGTGAGTACGGAAGAGGTAGCTGCAAAGAGACAGAGTGTCACCGGCTGAAAGCACTCTGCGCGAGCCTTTCGGAATTTTCAGTGCGGGAGCCTTCCGGCGAAAAGCTGCGGCGTTAAGTCGGATGTTCGTGTAGCAAACAGATTACACAGTCGAGTGCAGAACACTGTTCTGAAATAGGGTGGTACCGCGGTATATTATCGTCCCTTGCATTGGCAAGGGGCGTTTTTTTGCGTGATAAGCGAGAACAATCCCTACGTCGGAAGACGTTGGGCATTCGCACTCGGCACGCGAAAGAATGGCTTTCGGCGTGCCGAAAGCGTATGCCCATAAGCGGTCGAAGACCGCGAGGGATTGCCGAGCGAACAGTCATCGAGCGAACGTAGTTCGCGAGAGTGAGAAAGGAGTCATCATGAAAGATAAGATTGAAAGCATTTTATCGCTTGCCAAAGCGAAGATTGCAGAGGCTGCAGACGAGAATCTTCTGCAGAAGGTAAGAAGCGACATCATCGGCAAGCAGGGTTCACTGACCCTTCTTTTGAAGGAGCTTCCGACGGTCGACGTTTCGTTAAGACCGGAGATGGGTAAACTGTTAAACCAGGCGAAGAACAGCATTTCCGAGTTGATTGACGCAAAGCGTACGGAACTTAAGTTAAAGGCATCCGAGGTTTCTCCGGATTTCGACTGCTCCGTTCCCGGCCTGATGCCGATGAATGGCGGCCTTCATCCGATTACCCAGATGTGCTATGATCTGAACGATGCATTCCGTTCGATGGGCTTTGAGGTATTCCAGGAGGATGACATCACAAGCGAGCTGTATGCTTTCGACAAGCTGAATTTCCCGCAGAATCATCCGGCACGCGAGAGCATGGATACGTACTGGCTTGCCGGCCATGACTCCGGCAGCACGAACGAGAAGCTTTGCCTTCGTCCGCACCTGACCGGCGGCAGCGTCCGTTACATGCAGACGCACAAGCCTCCGTACCGTTTCGTATATCCGGGCCGTGTATACCGTAACGAGACGACCGATGCACATCACGAGAGAGCGTTCTTCCAGTATGAGGCGCTGATCGTGGACAAGGACATCACATTTACCTCGGGCAAGGTTCTGATTAAGAGCATTCTGAGTAAGGTGTTCGGAACGGACGTTCCGGTGCGCATGCGTTCCGGTTTCTTCCCGTTCGTTGAGCCCGGTTTCGAAATCGATATGCAGTGTCAGGTGTGCGGCGGCAAAGGCTGCAGCGTCTGCAAGCATGTCGGCTGGATTGAAGTTATGCCGGGCGGCTCGCCGCATCCGAACGTGCTTCGCGCGGCCGGTCTTGACCCCGACGAATACACCGGTTTCTATGTTAACATCGGTCTCGACCGTCTCGTCATGATGCGTTACGGCGTGGATGACGTTCGTCTGTTCCACAGCGCGGACCTGAGATTCCTCAGACAGTTCAGATAGGAGGAGAACTATGATACTTTCGTTATCCTGGATTAAAGATTATGTTAGTCTTCCCGACGACGCGGACCTCACGAAGCTCGCGTACGACCTGACGATGGACACCGTCGAGGTGGAGGACGTGGAATATCTCGGAAAGCGTTTCGAGAATATGGTTGTCGGCGTGATTACGGCGGTCAATCCGCATCCGAACGCTGACAAATTGCGTGTCTGCACGGTTGACCTCGGCGAGGCTGAGCCCAAGGAAATCGTGTGCGGCGGCATCAATCTTGCGGTAGGCATGCGTGTTGCCGTTGCCGTTCCCGGCGCCATCGTTCGCTGGCACGGCGAAGGCGAGCCCGTTGAGATTAAGAAGAGCAAGCTGCGCGGCGTGGAGTCGTACGGCATGATCTGCGCTTCCGACGAAATCGGTCTCGGTGACCTTCTTCCCTCTAAGCAGGAGGCAGAGATTCTCGACCTGTCCGCTTGGGATGTTCCGGCCGGAACCCCGCTTGCGGATGCTCTCGATCTGAACGACGTGCTTCTTGAAATCGACAACAAATCGATGACCAACCGCCCTGACCTCTGGGGTCATTACGGCATCGCCCGTGAGATTGCCGCTTTATACAAGCTCCCGATGAAGAAGATCGAGCCCGTGAAGGTTGACGCAAAGTCCGACTTCAAGGTGGAGATTAAGGACATCGACCGTTGCCCGCGTTACATCGGCGTAGAGATGGACGGCGTTTCCGTAAAGGCTTCCCCGTTCTCGATGCAGAGCCGCATCTGGCGCGTCGGAATGCGCCCGATCAACGCACTTGTGGACATCACGAACTACGTCATGCTGGCGACCGGAAACCCGACGCACGCATTTGACGCAGACAATATCGAAGACCATATCACCGTTCGCCGCGCAGCCGAAGGCGAGAAACTGCTTCTGTTAAATGGCAAAGAGCTTTCCCTTTGCAATGATGATCTTGTAATCGCAGACGGCGAGGGCGCTGTAGCGCTCGCAGGCGTCATGGGCGGCGCGAAGGATTCGATCCTTCCGAAGACGACCCGCGTCATCCTCGAGGTTGCCAACTTCGAGTCGACCGGCATCCGTCGGACCGCGCTTCGTTACGACAACCGTACCGAGGCTTCGTCCCGTTACGAGAAGGCGGTTGATCCGGAACGCTGTGACCAGGCTCTGGCACTTTCGCTCGCATTTTTCAAAGAGCTTTAT
>JAEEGG010006951.1_pt1 | contig 26354 bp, 20 predicted proteins | sample 9134161 | NCBI WGS metagenome assembly JAEEGG01 (sample SAMN16246543, study PRJNA631951) | gut metagenome | biome: gut microbiome; feature: rumen; material: CR-attached | host: Bos | place: Iran: Karaj | collected 2018-10 | reverse complement strand
GGTATTATGCCATCATGAAGTCCTGCGGCACATAATATTCATGGATTATATGCGTTAATTTCGGCGTTCGGCTCCGAGACCGGTGTGGTGGCATTTTCCAGCCTATGGTCAATCATTGAGCTGTTCAAGCAGCGCAAGCGTGTGGAAAAGGGCTGGTTCCCGAAAGGACCGGGACATAAAAATAACAGGAATGTTGTCAAATAGTAAAAATTCATTGCCTTATGCTGCTGAAAACATTAAAAGACAACAACCGTCTCAACGAGACCCTGTTCCTCGGCGGACTTTCCCTGCTCTGCCTGGCGGTCTCCCTTTTCCGCTTTGTTTACACCGATACCAAGGTGTTCCTTTTCTTGAACTGGAACCTGTTTCTGGCATTCGTCCCCTGGGCGTTGTCGAGTGTGGTGATGTTGCGTCCGCGCCTGCGCCGGTCCAAATGGATGCTCGCGCTGCTGCTCTGCGTGTGGCTGCTCTTTTTCCCCAACGCCCCGTATATCCTCACCGATTTGTTCCACCTGCGGCTCAACAGCTCCATGCCGGTATGGTTCGATCTGGTGCTTATCCTGCTGTACGCCTGGACAGGCCTGCTGTTCGGATTCCTCAGCCTGTGGGACATAGAAAGCGTTCTGCGCAAACGTGTCAAGCCATGGGCGGTAACCGCCATTTCGGTAGTGCTGCTGTTTGCGGGCAGTTTCGGCATCTATATCGGGCGCTATCTGCGTTGGAACAGTTGGGACATCCTCACCTCGCCGTTCCAGCTGCTGTATGACATCGGCGACAGGTTCGTCAACCCCTTCGCACATCCCCGCACATGGGGAATGACGTTGCTTATGGGAGTCTTTCTGAATATACTTTATTTTTCTTTCCGGCTGATTCGCAGAAGGAATGACTGATTTGAAAAGTTTTTTGTCTGTGCGCAATTTTATCGGCCGGACATCGTTATAATCTAAAACCAGCCAACTAACAGAAATGTCGTCAAACAGTAAATTCACAAAGTTTATGAAAAGGAAAAGTTTAATTATCAACTTAATATCCCCATTGTTTATGGCAATGTTATGCAATGGCTGCGGATATGGCGATTGTGGAGATAATAATCACTATAGTACCAGTACGCTTTCAAATGGCATTTATGTGGAGAAATACCGTTGTTTTTGTGGTGGAGCGACAACAACGGATTTATTCTATGTATATCTCTCAGATTCAATTTCTTTCAGGAAATATATCGGCATTGAGGACTTCCCATACGAAATAATTATCTCCAAAAGCAGAAACGATTCAATGATAGATGTATATATAAAAACAGACGTTAATTACTATAAGCAGATAAAAGAAGACGTTGATGTCTATAAGGAGAAATACGAAACCAAACTGGATAAAAGCTATAACATCAATACATTAAAAAAGAAAAACAAATTCGACGAACCTTGTAAGAAAAGATGAAGAGGAAAGGTTCTTATTGCCGTTGGCAACCGGAGCGGAAACATTGGCCTGTCAGAGGCGGATTACGGGATGTGAGGCCTTTTTTCGGCTTGCGCAATAAAATATCATCCGGTGCGTTATCAAACAACAACAAAACCATTTGAACATGTTAGATAACGTAACAAAACAATCATTCACTAACTGGATATCACACTATTGGTGGTCATTTCCGCTTATTACGTTTACGCTTAGCATAAGTTCCATATTCCTTATTGACTGGAATGCGGTTGTCGGACTTATCATTTGTGCGCTCTCTGCAATAGCCCTGTTGCTACAAGTTCCGGTATTCATTATTCTTTTGGCCAAGAAAAAATGGTGGCGGGCTGTAGGGGCATTCTTTGCGGGAATTGTTTGCCTTGTCACCTTTGTTACCATACCACTGTTATTAATTGGCATGTTCTTCGACTCAATGCCTGACAAATTCGGCAAGGAACACCCCATTCCCGAAGGATTGGAGTACAGCATTCCCATAACCGACTCTGTCTGCAAATGGAATGCAACAGACGGTGCTATGTTCACCCCAGTCAGCATTGACAGCACCGACACCACCTCATGGCTACAGATATGGAACGGCTCACAGGAAGGCATTTATAATTTTGCCTTCTACTGGCCGGCACTTGAGGATGGCGAAGTTTATCTCCGCTGTTTTGAAGTGACGGAGAACATCGAACTCTCCAAGAAGAGTGTGAAATCCCGCACCACTACACAAGTCGTAAACCACTACAGTTTCGGACAAATTGTCGAGCCAAATCATAAGAGATTCGCCATTCACGAAGGCGACTGGGATGACTACTACGCTGTACGCGTTGAGGTTTGGCACAACCCCATCCATGGCAAACCACACAAACTGATGGAGAAAATCTACCGCATGGAAGGCTGGACACGATAAAATAGGAAAGAAACAGCCGATCAATATAAGAGTTGTCCAAATGAATTGCTTTATGGAACGTCATTCCACTTGTCCTGCCGTTGTGCGGGCAAGGGGTACCCGCAGGCACCTCGGGCTGCTGTTGCTGCTGGCGTTACCGTTGGGATTGTCCGCACAAGGCAGTTTCTTTGACCGGCTGGCGGATTCGGCGCTGACACTGACCCACCAGCAGGTGCTGTACGACCCTTCCTATTTCAGCATGGATTACCCCAATGGCGATGTGCCTGCCGGCAGGGGCGTATGCACCGATGTGGTCATCCGGGCCTACCGCAAGCTGGGCATTGACCTGCAGCAGGAGGTGCATCTGGACATGCAGGCCCATTTTGACAAGTATCCAAAAAAATGGGGCATGAAGCACACCGATGCCAATATTGACCATCGGCGGGTGCCCAACCTGATGACCTTTTTCAGCAGGAAAGGCACTGTGCTGGAGATCAGTGATGATCCGGAAGACTATCGTCCGGGTGATATCGTTTGCTGGAACCTGGGTGGCGGCACAACCCATATCGGCATTGTTTCCAAAGAAATCTCCCCGGACGGGAAACGGCACCTCATCATCCATAACATCGGGGCCGGACAGGTGCTGGAGGACTGCCTTTTCAATTTCAAAATCATCGGCCACTACCGCTATTCCAAAAACTGAAACACCCCACCGCACACACTTCCCAGAATTCAACCTTATTGACGTTGACAACTGGACTGAAAACATTGACCTGCAGCAGCAGGTGCATCTTAATAAAACGTTCAAATTATAAAACTCAACTGCGGAAACAGGGGTAAAAACATCGGCTTCCGCACCTGAGTTGCATGTTTTTGCCGAAAAATGGCAAACTCGACTGCGGAAAGTGAAAAAAAAATCGTGTTTCCGCACCTGAGTTTGGAATATTTTTACTACTTTTGCATCCGGAAAAATTTTCTGTCATGGACAAGAACCTGTTTATCGGTCGCGAATACGAAATTCGCCAATTGGAAAAATACCGCAGCTCGAAAGAGTCGGAATTCATCATTGTGTACGGCCGCCGCCGTGTCGGCAAGACCTTCCTTATCAACGAGTTCTTCAACAACACCTACGACTTTCATGTCACGGGCCTGTATAGGAAGCCCAAGAAGATGCAGCTCAAGAACTTCTACCTTTCACTTCTGGAATACGGAGCCGACATCAAAAAGGTGCCGGAGGATTGGCTGGAGGCCTTCGCCGAACTGAAAAAACTGTTGAAAAGCATCCGGGAAAACCGGAAAAAAATCGTTTTCATTGACGAACTTCCATGGATGGACAACCGCCAAAGTGACTTTTTGGCCGCATTTGAGGCCTTTTGGAACGGCTGGGGGGCGCAGCAGGACGATCTGATGCTGATAGCATGCGGCTCCGCAACCACATGGATCACCAACAAAATCCTGTCCGACAAGGGCGGGCTGTTCAACAGGGCTGCACGTAGGCTGTACCTGATGCCATTCACGCTGCAGGAAACGGAGCAATACCTGGTTTCGAGAGGTATCCGCTGGAGCCGGTACGACATTGTGGAATGCTACATGACCATGGGAGGCATCCCCTATTATCTGAAGCTCCTTGACAACGGACTATCCTACCTCGCCAACATCGACACCATCTTCTTCAAACAGAACGGCCCGCTGTGGGACGAATTTGACCATCTGTATGAGACGCTTTTCGGAACCTCAAAAGGCTATCTGAAGATAATTGAAGCGTTGGCATCGAGGAAATCCGGCCTCACCAGGAATGAAATCATCCGGGAGACACGCCTTGAAGACAACGGTCTGCTTACAGAAATGCTGAAAAACCTTAAGAACAGCCAGTTTGTTAGGGCTTACAACACTTTTGGATATAACGAGAAAAAAGTTGTTTACCAGCTTGCCGACTATTTCACATTGTTCTACCTGCGATTTCTGAAAGGCCGGCAAAATCCCGATGAGCATTTTTGGACACATTATCTGGACAATCCGGCGAAACATGCTTGGGCGGGACAAACCTTTGAACAGGTGTGCAAGGATCACATCGCCCAAGTTAAAAAAGCCATAGGAATCAGTGCGCTGCTGACAGACATCTCCTCATGGCAGGGAGATTCGGAAAGCGGAAAGGCCCAAATCGACCTCGTCATCGACCGTCGCGACCGCATCACCAACATCTGTGAAATCAAGTTCTCGACAGGCGAATTTGCCATTGACAAGGAATACGGGGATAACCTCAAAAAGAAGATGGAGGTGTTCCGTGAGGCCACCCGGACGCACAAGGCTCTGCAGCTGGTGATGATCACCACTTACGGGGTCAGGTCGAATGCCTGCAGCGGCATCGTGCACTCACAGGTTAGGATGGACGATTTGTTTGTGGCTGCTGAGTGAAAAAAGGAATCGTACATGGAATCCGTATCCGGATTATGAGTAAATTTGCAAAATATTTCAGAATTATATGAAGAGACTGGTTATATGTGTTTGGAAACAATGTCACAGGAGCGGATTCTAAATTTTAACGGAACTTGGAGAAGCTACCAGCAGCGGATTCTAAACAACCTTGATTTCCATCTGCGGGACAAGAAGCTTCATATTGTTGCCGCCCCGGGTGCTGGAAAGACGACACTCGGCATTGAGGTGATAGCCAGACTTCAGCGTCCAACACTGATACTCTGTCCAACGAACACGATAAAAAACCAATGGAGGGAGCGCATCTGTTCCTCATTCCTTCAGGAAAAGGACTATGGCATTGTTTCCACCATTATAAGGAAGCCGGGATACGTGACCGTGACAACCTATCAGGCACTTTTGGCCGCTTTCTGCGGGCGTGCCGAGGAGGAAGAGTCTCCCGTTTCGGAGGAAAATGGGGAAATTGAACCGGACGACACCGATAGCGATTCCATAACCTCTTCCGTAAGATTCAAACAGGAAAAGGCCGATGAAATCATTGGAATCCTGAAAGCCGCCAATGTCTCGCTGCTCTGTTTTGACGAGGCCCACCATCTGCGCAAAGAATGGTGGAAAGCGCTGACATATTTAAACGAACAGCTTAAGCCTGAACAGACATTAGCTCTGACGGCCACGCCTCCATACGATGCGGATTATGGCGAATGGAAAAGGTATCAGGAACTCTGCGGCGAAATAGACGAAGTGATTTCCATACCCGAACTGGTAAAGAACGGGGATTTGTGTCCTCATCAGGACTATATCTTCATCTCGTTCTTGAAGCAGAACGAAAAGGAGCTTATAGGCAAGCATAACCGGCACGTAAGGGACTTTGTGGAGATGCTGCGGAATGATTCGGAGCTGTTGGAATGCCTGTCAAAAATGAAATTCTTTGAGGCGGAAGACACCGATGTGGAAACGATTTTTGAACAACCCGAGTTTTATGTTTCCATTGCGTCCCTGCTGAAATCCAAAGGGTATCAGATTCCACGGAGGTTTCTGGAACTATTCGATGCCGGACAGTCGGATCTGCCGGGATTTGACCTTAAAAGGGCCTCGGTGTTCATCAAAGGTTTTCTGGAAAGCGAGGCCGATTATTTCAAACCTCTTGATCAGAAGAAACACGAGTATTTCGAGCTTGCCAAAAGGTTGGGGCTTGTCGCCAACAAAAAGATTGTTTTGGACGAAAGTGTCAAAATCCGCAGAATGATTGCCGGGAGTCTCGGCAAACTTGATTCAATTGTCCAGATTGTAAAACAGGAATCATCGCAATTGAAAGAGCGGTTGCGCATGGTCATTCTGGCCGACTACATCAGAATGGACGATACTGCCTGCCAAAGTATAGGCGTAGTGCCGATTTGGAGAAAACTGAAAGAGAGTGTGGAAGGGAATGTGTCTGTCGGTTTGTTGTGCGGTTCCCTTATACTGCTTCCGGAAAGCACCATCGGCAAACTGTACAGGTTGTTGTCAGACAACAATATTGGCACGGATTCCGTAAAAATTGGCCGTTTCGGTGAGGATAGGAATCACATCCGAATCACACCCAAGGATAATCTCAGGAATGATATCGTGAGAATTATCACAGAAATGTTCTGTGCCGGCGACCTGACAGTGCTCATCGGCACGCAGGCGTTGCTCGGAGAAGGCTGGGATGCTCCTGCCATCAATTCGCTGATACTATCCAGTACGGTGACTTCCTACATGCTTTCCAATCAGATGCGGGGACGTGCTATCCGTATCGACAAGAACAATCCCGACAAAGTGTCGAATATCTGGCACCTTGCCACCGTTGACGTTCCTGACAAGAATGATTATCCGATATTTGGGATTGTTTCTGACATTGACATTGAAAATCTCCGTTTATACACATACGACCTTGACCAGCTGGAAACCAGATTCAAAGGATTCGAGGCCCCCTCCTATTATGGCAAACATGAAATCGAGTCAGGCATAGAGAGAATCATGGGCTCTCCCAACGCAATGCCTCTGCCGGAAGCGGCCAGACTGAAGGAGAAACTGACAAGGATTAAAAACATCACCGCAATGCTTGCCTCCGACAGGGAGCAGATACGGCAATGGTGGAAGGAGGCACTGTACCTTGGATACAACCACAAGAACACCAGATTGTCAACGGGTGTCAAAGTGCCTAAAATGACCACAAAAACATTGCTTTATACAGGTTACAAGTACATCATAATCACATTTTTGACAGCCGCTTTCTTCGCCTACTATTTACTTATGCAAATTTTCCCTCCTGTTTTTTCCACCATCCTCATGCTGTTGGTATCGGCCATATTCTTTGGCGTTATCGGCGTAAAATATCTCAGGACCGGAACAGTGGAGGGCGTTTTGAAGCAAATCGCCATTGCGCTTCTGGAAACGATGTCGTCCCAGGGAATCATCAAGTCGTCCGTCAAAAATGTAGGATTGCACGTTACTGAAGACAACGGCATGTTCTTCGTAAGCTGCTGCAATCTTCCTACTGAAGAGAACAACATGTTCATACAATCTTTGCAGGAATTGCTGGATCCAGTTGGCAATCCGCGCTATCTTCTTGTCAAACACAACAAATCCTTGGGGAAAACAAAGCAGACCGACTATTTCTCTGTTCCCGCAGTATTGTCGGCGAGGAGGAAAAGTGTGGATATGTTCAAAAAGTTGTGGGAGAAGTATATTGGCGAATGCGAAGTTGTCTATACCCGGAACCTTGATGGACGGAAAATGCTGCTGAAAGCCCGCAAGGATGCCTTTTCAGCATGGAAGCGCGAAAAATCAAAACGGCTTTCGAAATGGCAGTAGCAGGGAGACACCGCATCAAACTCAACTGCGGAAACAGGGGTAAAAACATCGGTTTCCGCACCTGAGTTGCATGTTTTTGCCGAAAATTGGCAAACTCGACTGCGGAAAGTGAAAAAAAAATCGTGTTTCCGCACCTGAGTTTGTTTTTTTCATCAGGCATGGAATCCGTGTCGCGAATGTCGGGAAAGTGAAAAAAAGGGCAGCGGTGTTGTCGCTGCCCTGTATGAATTCCGAAACCGGAACCTATTCCACAACCACTTTCCTTACTGCACTGCCGCTGTCGGTCTGAACTTTCAGCAGGTAGAGGCCGCGTGGCAGGCCTGAGAGCGGAATCTGCGCCTCGTTGCTGCAGGGTTCCATCTGCCGCACCAGCTGCCCGGTGGTGTTGAAGAGGGCGACGCTGCGCATCTTCTTACCGCAGGTCACGTTGAGCTGCTCCGAAGCGGGGTTGGGGGATATTTTGACATCGCAGTAAAATGAAGGAACCCTTAAACTCCTGTCCATAGTGAAATGGCAAGTGTATCCGGACAACATCTGTATGGAATCACAAAACAATCCGTCCTTGTTGGTGCGTGAAACGTATGAATAAATGCTGTAAACCCCATCTTTGAGGGAATCAATCTTTAACACATAGTCGGCATAACCAACCGTATCGTAGGTTTCATCTTTTTTCAAGCATTTGTGGGGTACGGAAAAATGTTGGATTGTATCTTTTCCCTTCAACAAATAGTATTCGGAAAAGATAGAGTCGCCTTCCGTGTATGATGCATTATTCATTAACACTATTGTAGTCAGTATAATGTTCTTTTTCTTCTGCGGATTGAAAGATGCACCATCCAAATTTGTGAGTTCATAGGTTTTCATATCCAAATCATACAACTCAATGATGCTTGCTTTCAAAGTGTCATTGCAACCTTGACCGAAAACGAACGATGAAAAAGCAATGAATGCTGTTGCCAAAAAAAATCTTGTCACTCTCATTTTGTTAATTACTATTCTGTTGCAAGGACTTCCGAACTTTTTGTTTTTTCCGTCGCCCCTCCAGACCTTGTGAAGTCCCTTAAACAAAATCCGAAAAAACGACTTTGCAAAAGTACCGATTAAATCGATATGTCAGACATTTTTTCTCATGTTTTTTTTATGTTTTTATGGGGGGGTATTGGAATTCAATTGGTTACAGATAATCTTTTATCGCCATCTGCAGAAAAGTTTCATGTTATGTGGTTTTTAATTAAAAATAAGTTTCCTATATAACAGATGATTTTACCGGCCATTTTGTTGCATCAGAAAAAAAAAAATCACGCTGCAAAAATAGACAAAAATACGATTCGGCAGAGAAGTCGCGAAAAAAAATCGCTGTCATAAAAATGAGCATGGAAGTGGAAAACATAACGATATTTCCACTATCTTTGCATTTTCAAAAAAATACACGACATGAACAGAAAGTTGCAATTATTCGCATTGGTAGTCTGTGCATTAGCAATCAGCACCAATCTTTCCGCCCAATCGAAGGCGAAGTATGCCCACCTCAATTCCTCCGACCTGATGCAGGTGATGCCGGGCCGTGACAGTGCGCAGAAGGTGCTTGAAACCCTCAACGCGCAGCTCGAGGACGAACTGAAATCAATGTATGCCGAATACCAGAACAAGGCCGACCAGTTCCAGAAGGAGCAGGCCACCATGTCGCAGGCCATGCAGCAGACCAAGCTGCAGGATCTGCAGGATCTGAAAAAGCGCATCGAAACCTTCCAGGAGCAGGCGCAGGGCGAACTGCAGGAGAAGCAGGAGGAGCTTTTGAAACCGCTGGTTGACAAGGCAAAGGCCGCCATTGCAAAGGTGGCGAAGGATAACGGCTACACCTATGTGTTCGATTCGGCTGTCGGGGCGCTGCTCTATTACGAAGGGGGTGACGACATCATCGAACTGGTGAAAAAGGAACTGAAAATCAAATAAGTTTTTTTATAAAAAAATTGAGCTATGGTAGAAAAAATCACATCCAGCCGTCAGGCTATGGAATTGGAGGAGAAATACGGCGCGCATAACTATCATCCGCTGCCGGTTGTGCTGGCCAAGGGCAAGGGCCCCTTTGTGTGGGATTGCGAAGGCAAGCGCTATTTTGATTTCCTGTCGGCCTATTCGGCTGTCAACCAGGGTCACTGCCACCCGAAAATTATCAAGGCATTGTGCGACCAGGCACAGGAACTGACGCTTAGTTCCCGCGCCTTCTACAACAACTGCCTCGGTTCGTGGGAAAAATATGTGACCGAATATTTCGGCTATGAGAAGGTGCTCCCGATGAACAGCGGCGCCGAGGCGGACGAGACCGCCCTGAAGCTGGCCCGCCGCTGGGGTGTTGTCAAGAAGGGCATCCCCAACGACGAAGTGATGATTGTCTGCTGCGAGGGCAACTTCCACGGACGCACCATCACCATCATCACCATGAGTAACGACCCGGAGTCCTACGCCAACTATGGCCCTATGACCCCCGGCTTCATCCGCATTCCCTACAACGATCCCGATGCGCTGGAGAAGGTGCTGGCCGAACATGGCAAGAAGGTGGCCGGTTTCCTCGTGGAGCCCATCCAGGGCGAGGCCGGCGTATACGTGCCGGACGAGGGCTATCTGAAAAAATGCTATGACATCTGCCACAAATACAACGTGCTTTTCATGGCGGACGAGGTGCAGTGCGGCATAGCCCGTACTGGCAAGATGCTCGCCTGCGACCATGAGGGCGTGCGTCCCGACATCCTGATCCTGGGCAAGGCTCTCGGTGGCGGTGTGGTTCCCGTCTCCGCAGTTCTGGCCGACGACGAGATCATGCTGAACATCAAGCCGGGCGAACACGGCTCCACATTCGGCGGAAACCCGATTGCCGCCAAGGTCAGCATTGCCGCCCTTGAGGTCATTAAGGAGGAGAACCTGATGGAGAAGGCCGACCGTCTCGGAAAGATTTTCCGTGAGGAGATTGCCAAGATCGATTCCCCGATGATCGAGAAGGTGCGCGGCAAGGGTCTGCTGAACGCCGTCATCATCCGTCCGAAGGACGGCAAGGAGGCATGGGATGTCTGCCTGAAGATGCGCGACATGGGCGTGCTTGCCAAGCCGACCCACCAGCACATCATCCGCTTCGCCCCTCCGTTGGTCATCACCGAGGCCGAGCTGCGCGAGGCCATCGGCATCATCAGGGAGGCGATTCTTTCGTTCGAATAAAATTGCCCATGTTGGTCTGCAAAAAAGGGAAGGACGTGCGAAAGTGCGTCCTTTTTTCATACTAAATGTCCAAAATCTGCGTTAGGGGATTGTTCATATTATGGAATATTCGCGCAAGAGTTTTCTGGGTAATCTGCTGCTGCTGGTCGGTCTGAACCTGCTGATCAAGCCGTTCTGGATTTTCGGCATAGAGGTGTCGGTGCAGAACCTTGTCGGCACGGAGGCCTACGGACTGTACTTCACGCTGTTCAACCTGACCTTCATCTTCAACATGCTGCTGGACATGGGGACAACCTCCTTCAACAACCGCAGCATTGCGCGGGACAGGGAGGCCCTGCAGCACTATTTTCCGCGGATACTGACCCTCCGGCTGCTGCTTGGCGGCCTGTATGCGCTGGTGATGCTGGGGGCGGGGCTGCTGACCCGCTGCACCGCTTCCGATTTCAGGCTGCTGGTGCCGTTGGCTGTCAACCAGTTCCTGTCGCTGCTGATACTTTACCTGCGCTCCAATGTCTCCGGAATGTTGATGTTCAAGACGGACAGCCTGCTTTCCGTTGTGGACAGGCTGATAATGATTATCTGCTGCAGTGTGCTGATTTGGGGGCATGTGACCGACCGTCCCTTCCAGATAAGCTGGTTTGTCTATATCCAGATGTTCTCCTACGGCGTCACGGCCCTGTTCGCGCTGCTGGTGGTATGCCGCCATTGCCGCTTCCGCCGTCTGGAGTGGGATTTCCACTTTTTCCGCAAGGTGCTTGTGCGGAGTTTTCCCTTCGCGTTGCTCGCTCTGCTGACCAACATCCACAACCGTACGGATGCCGTGCTGCTGAAATGGATGCTGCCGGACGGGGTTGGGGTGGTGCAGGTCGGCATTTATGCCTCCGCCTACCGTCTGCTGGATGCCGCCGTCATCATCGGCTACCTTTTTTCGGTGATTCTGATGCCGCTTTTCAGCCATCTGCTCAGCCATAAGGAAAACATCAGGGGCATTCTCAAAACCGCCTTTGTCCTGATTTTCGTCTATGGCTTCCTGCTGGCCGCCGTCTCCTATTTCTACAGTTTTGAAATCATGCACCTCTACAACAAGCATATAGAGGCCTCTTCAGAGGTTTACAAATATTTGATGATCAGCATTCTGCCGTTGAGCCTGACCTATGTTTTCGGTTCGCTGCTTACCGCTAACGGAAATCTGAAACAGTTGAATTACATTGCATTAGGAGCTGTATGTGTCAATGTGGCCTGCAATCTGCTGCTGATTCCGCACTGGCAGGCGTCCGGTTCCGCTTTCAGCAGCATCATCACCCAGAGCTTCATCATTATTTGCGAAATCATGCTCTCTGTGAAAATATTCCGCCTTCATCTGCCTGCCGGTGCGCTGCTCAGAATGACCGGCTATGGCCTCAGCTGCCTGACAGTCCTTTACTTCAGCAGGATCCTGCCCTGGAGCAGCTGGGGGCAAATCGGCTGTGCGCTTCCCGTATGTTTGCTGCTGGTTTTTGTTTTCCGGCTGGTGTCGTGGCGTGACATAACCTCTTTGTTGAAATCTTCAAAAAACTGAATATGGTGAAAAAGAATCAGAAACACACTTTTCGTGAGTGGCTGGAGGCCACCCGGTACTGGTCTTTTCGCTGCTCTGTCTGCTTGCGCTGCTTCCTGCTGTGGGAAACATGCGCAAGGCGTCAGCCTTTTTCACGCAGGGCCGGGAGGCGTTGCTCGGTCTGGACCAGCAGTCGGCCAAGCTGCAGCTGGTGTTCAGTCTGTCGCTTTCCATCGGTTTGTTCATAGCCGGTGTCTGAATTCCAGGACACCTCTAAAAATAGATAAAAAATTTAATAGTCAAATATAATGACGTAATCATATCGGATATTTGACTATTTTTGCAAATCGAATTAAAAATAATACCGTTGCGGTCTGGCGGTTTTAATAACCTCGGCTGCCAGCTGCGACGAAACAGGAAAATAAGTTAATTTTAGAGGTTACCAAAAAATAAATAATAATAACATGAACAAGAGAATTTTGATTGTAATTACGACAATGTGTGTGGCATTGGCTTCCTGCCACAAGGAGACCACCTTGGTCTTTTCCACGGATGAAATCACCGTTGATTTGGGAGCGACTGACAAGGAGCTGCTGCAGTATGTGAAGTCGTCGGACGGGACGGAAGTGACAGTCTCAGGTGTTGATTATGACAAGGTCGGACTGCATCAGGCGGTTTTCAAGGCAGGTGCGGCAAACGGGACGCTGCCCGTGAAGGTGCGAGCTGACCGTTTGGCCGGAGAATACGGATGGATTGTGTCCATTTTGGAAAAAGACGGAACTGTTTTTCCTTTAGGTGATGAAATGTGGGGCTGGAATTTTTCAAAGGGGGAGAACTACAACCAGATAGTAATACCTGACAGTGCGCATTCCCCTTGGACGAATAAAATGGAGCACGTGTTTGGCAATGTCGGGGCTCTAACACTGACCATGGAGGGTGATTCCCTCTCCATTACACCATGGCGTGGAAAATTCTACTTTAAAATGGACACCAAACCTTGCGATTACAGCTTTAGCAGCATACGTTACGGCCGCCTGCCGAACGGGTACTATGGTGTCATTTCCTTCCAAATGACCGAAACAGATGGAAAATACACTAACCAGTACCGATTTGATCTTGAGAAAAGCCCAGTAGCAGATTGATTATCCATCAGTGAAACGATACAACAGGGGCTCGGTGCCTCCCAGGCGCGACCCTGTTGTTAAAAAAAAAAAAATCCGCATCCATGTAATATTCCATGGGTAAGAAACGTTATAAAATTGAATTATTAACCATAAAAAACACAGCATCATGAAAAAAGTCCTTACATTTTTCCTTGCATTTGCAATGGCGGGCGGCTGCCTCGCCCAGTCCGCACCATCCTGCGAAATGACCATCGACACCCTTTCGGGGTGCGCCCCCTTCGCGGTGGAGTTCAAATTCAAATCCGTCAACGCCGACACTCTTAAATTCTACACAGGTGACGGACGCATATACTGGCTCACCAGCGCATCGGAATGGAATGCCCCGGTGCGGCACATCTACGAACATGCCGGACCGTTTGTCCCAGTCGTTGAACTCATCCAATGGAACACCAAAAAGGATTCCCTCGGCAACGACCAAAGGACAAGGGAGCTGAAAGAGATTGTGAGCACGGACACCGTAAATGTCACAAACTGCCAGTCCGGACTTGTCTTCAAGGATTCATGCGAATGGTCGGTGAGCTATGTGAAATACCGCACGTCGGGTGACACTGTTGTGAATTGGAACACATGGCTGAAAGTTTACAGAGAAGAGTATCTTGAGCCGGACAAACCATCCGGAAACGCAGCCCTATATGCGCTGATACGTTACGACACCGCCACAAAACTGGTGTTCGGCATTCCCATGAAACCATATCATCCCTTGGTAAATTCACCAGTCCTTATGTACGATTTCTCAATGAAGGTGGGGGACTCTGTCAGAATCGCATCCATAGAGAGGGGTCTTCCCAAACTGGTGGCGCAATGTGTTGGCAGGGATTCCGTAACATTGCGGAACGGGGAAAAACGCGCCGCACTGCACATCCAGATTTTCAACCGCGAGGAACAGTCATACCATCCGTTTGATGAGACAATATGGATTGAGGGCATCGGCAGCAACTACGGACTTTTCTCACCTGACTGCAAACCCGACTACGACTGCCGGTACGAAATGCTGCGCCTGTTGTGCTATCATGAGGGTGGCGAGCTGTTGATGGATTTTCCGCAGTATGATACAGATGGTAAGCAAGGAGACTGCTTCAACAAAAATGTTGGCGGAAGCGTTCCGGACATCAAGGACGGATACATCACCGTCAGCCCGAACCCGGCCAGCGGCCAGATACGGCTGTGCGACGAGCAGGGCATGCTGCGGAGCCTGCAGGTGTTCAACGCTATAGGTCAGGAGGTGCTGCGGCAAAGCCTTGAGGGCAGCGAACAGGTTGTCAACATCTCCACCCTCGCCAAAGGGGTCTATTTCCTGAGAATCGGAACGGACCGCACCACCGTCATGCGTAAGATCGTGGTGGAATAAAAACCATCTGCAACTTATCAATGCGTTAAAATGTAGGGCTGCCATATATGACAGCCCTACATTTTTCAACAACGGCCCTTTTTTTTACAACCATTTCATTTTCTCCATTTTGAAAAAAATCGCCCACTATACATCTGCGGTGAAGTTTGCTTCATTTTTTTTGATTACCTTTGTATCTGAAAATACAATAATCGAAATATATTATAAATCAGTTAGGAATGAGTTTGGAACTAAGTGAGCAGGAGATAATCCGGAGAGAAAAACTGAAAACGTTTGAAGGTATGGGCGTGCAGGCCTATCCGGCGGCGGAATATCCCGTGAATGTGAAAAGCACGGAAATTTTAAATGAATTCAAGGACAATCCGGACAAGTTCCAGGATGTGTGTCTGGCAGGACGTATCATGAGCCAGCGCATCATGGGGGCGACCGCCTTTTACGAACTGCAGGACGCCTGGGGACGCATCCAGGTGTACGCCCGTCGGGACGACCTTTGCCCGGGCGAGGACAAGAGTTTATATAACAGTCTGTTCAAGAAACTGGACTTGGGCGACATCATCGGGGTGAAGGGCTTTGTGTTTGTGACCCAGATGGGGGAGATCACCCTCCATGTGCGTGAGTTCACGCTGCTCTCCAAGTCGTTGCGGCCGCTGCCGATCGTCAAGCAGACGGACGATAAGGTCTATGACGCCTTCACCGACCCTGAGCAGCGCTACAGGATGCGCTATGTCGACCTGATTGTGAACCCGCAGGTCAGGGAGACCTTTGTCCAGCGGGCGCAGATCATCAACACAATGCGCCAGTTCTTCAACGAACAGGGCTATCTGGAGGTGGAGACGCCGGTGCTTCAGCCGATTCCCGGAGGCGCCGCCGCACGCCCCTTCATCACGCACCACAACAGCCTCGACATGGACCTCTACCTCCGCATTGCGGACGAGCTTTATCTGAAGCGTCTGATTGTGGGCGGATATGCCGGCGTTTATGAGTTTTCCCGCAATTTCCGCAACGAGGGGATGGACCGGACCCACAATCCGGAATTCACCTGCATGGAAATCTATGTGGCCTACAAGGATTACCATTGGATGATGCATTTTGTGGAAAAAATGCTGGAGCGCATTGTCACCACGCTGCACGGCAAGACAAAAATACCGGTCTGGGGCAATGAGATTGAATTTGCCGCCCCATACCGTGTCGCCCCGATGCTGGAACTGATAAAGGAGCATACAGGCTATGACCTTAGCGGCATGGACGAGGCGCAGCTCCGTGATGTCTGCGCCAAATTGGGAGTGGAGACCGACGAGACCATGGGCAAGGGCAAGCTGATCGACGCCATTTTCGGTGAGAAGTGCGAGCCGCTGCTCATCCAGCCCACCTTCGTGACCGACTACCCGATTGAGATGTCACCGCTATGCAAGCGGCACCGCGACAATCCCGAACTGACGGAAAGGTTCGAGCTGTTCGTCAACGGCAAGGAGCTGGCCAACGCCTATTCCGAGCTGAACGACCCGATAGACCAGCTGGCACGCTTTCAGGAGCAGCTGCGCCTGAGCGAGAAGGGCGACGACGAGGCGATGTTCATCGACATGGATTTCGTGCGTGCGCTGGAGTTCGGCATGCCGCCAACCTCCGGCATGGGCATCGGCATCGATCGTCTTGTGATGATGATGACCGACCAGCCCTCAATCCAGGATGTGCTCTTCTTCCCGCAGATGAAGCCCGAAAAGCAGATTCCCGTGGCCAAGGATGAGGATTTCATCGCCCTGGGTGTGGACAAGGAGTGGATACCCGCGCTGCGCAAGCTGAAAATCAATACGCCCGCCGATCTGGCGCAGGCATCTGAAAACAAATTGTTCAATGATTTGAACGGTTGCCGGAAAAAGATGAAGCTGACGGTCCCGCCGTTGTCTTTGGAGCAGCTTCGGCAATGGATGTCATCAGCGAAATAGGTCATGTCACAGTTAACGAACGAACGTAAGGCCAAGTCGGTGTCCGCCACGTTGCCCGATGTTGACATGCAGGGGCGCCTTATGCCTCAGGCTATTGATTTTGAGGAGGCGGTGCTTGGCGCCATGATTTTGGACAACAACGCAACCGTCATTGTCATTGACCAGCTGCGTGAGGAGATGTTCTACAAGGAGTCCCACCAGAAGATCTTCAAGGCGATTTTCCAGGTCTTTTCCAAGCATGACCCTGTTGACCTGCTGTCGGTGACGAAGCAGCTGCGGCAGAACGGCACGCTGGAGCAGGTGGGCGGCGCCTACTATATCTCTTCGCTGACCAACCGTGTGGTCTCTTCCGCCAACATCGAATACCATGCCCGCATACTGCTGGAGAAGTTCATCCAGCGCAAACTGATTGAGATTTCCACCGAGACCATCCGCAACGCCTACGACAATTCCCTGGATGTGCTGGATATGCTGGATCATGCGGAGCAGCGGCTGTTCGACATTGCGGAGCAGAATTTCCACCAGAGCCACCAGCAGATGTCCGACCTGATTCAGGAGGTTCTGGAGGATCTGCAGCAGATGAAGCTCTCCGGCGAGAAATTGCGCGGGCTGGCTTCCGGCTTTTCCGATCTGGACAGGCTGACCAACGGCTGGCAGAAGGGTACGCTTAACATCATTGCTGCCCGTCCGGGTATGGGTAAGACCGCTTTTGTGCTCTCAATGGCCCGGAACATCACGGTGGATGCCGGCAAGCCTCTGGCCATCTTCTCGTTGGAAATGTCGGCCTCGGATCTGGTGATGCGGCTTATCTCCGCCGAATCCGGATTCAAGCAGAACAAGCTGAAAAGCGGCGACCTGAACGAGCGTGACTGGGCCACCCTGATCAACAGCACCACCGAACTTGGTAAGGCAAAACTTATAATTGACGACACGGCCGGCCTGTCGATTTTCGAGCTTCGCGCAAAATGCCGCCGTTTCAAGCAGCAATACGACATACAGGCGGTCATAATCGACTATCTGCAGCTGATGACGGCAGGTTCGGACATGAAGGGGAACCGTGAGCAGGAAATCAGCACAATCTCCCGTTCGTTGAAGGCCTTGTCCAAGGAGTTGGACATTCCTGTCATCGCCCTTTCCCAGTTGAACCGTGGGGTGGAGACCAGGGCGGGCGCCGGTGTCTCCAAACGGCCGCAGCTCTCCGACCTCCGCGAATCGGGTGCCATCGAGCAGGATGCGGATATTGTGATGTTCATCTACCGTCCGGAATATTATCATCTGGAAACCTTTGACGATGACAACACACCTTCCGCAGGTCTGGCCGAACTGATTGTTGCAAAGCACCGTAACGGCGCGACCAAGAGCATCAGGCTGCGGTTCATTGCCGATTACGCCAAATTCTGCGACATAACCACCGACCAGATAAATGTGCCGGAGGGCCCGATACCAACTCCCAGGATTCCTGAGGAAATGGATGACGGGGTCCATAATGTCCTTATAGAATCCCGCATAAACCAGTCCGGAGGCGGGGTGGAGGATGATTACCCATATTGATGAATTATAACTTAAAAATATCCATAAATGAAGACAATCCAAACATATTCCTTCAAAAACAAAAAGGCCCTGGTCAGGGTGGACTATAACGTTCCGCTGAACGAACAGTCCGAAATCACCGACACCACCCGCATCGACGCTTCACTGCCGACACTTAAGAAAATTCTTGCAGACGGAGGCTCCATCATCATCATGTCCCATCTTGGCAGGCCCAAGGGGAGGGATGAAAAATGCTCGCTGAAGCACCTGCTTCCATATCTGAAACAGGTCACGGGAGTGGAAATCATGTTTGCCGAAGACTGCCTCCAGGCCGATGCGCAGGCCGCGCAGCTGAAACCCGGGCAGATTCTCCTGCTGGAGAATGTCCGCTTCTACAAGGAGGAGACCGACGGCGACGAGGCATTTGCCCGTAAGCTGGCCTCCTACGGCGATGTTTATGTGAACGACGCATTTGCCACGGCCCACCGCGAACATGCCACCACGGCGGTCATCGCCCGCTTTTTCCCGCAGGACAAGATGTTCGGCCTGCTGATGCAGGCGGAGGTTGACAATCTCAACCAGGTGATGAACAACCCCAAACGCCCCTTCACGGCCATTCTGGGCGGTTCCAAAATCTCCACCAAGATCAACATCATCAACTATCTGCTCACCAAGGTAGACAACATCATCCTTGGCGGCGGCATGAACTATACCGTCCACAAGGCGATGGGCGGCCATGTGGGCAAGTCCCTTGTGGAGGATGAAATGCTGGATGTGGCCCGCGAGATGCTGGAGACTGCGAAGAAAAACAATGTGAAGGTGTATGTCTCCGAGGATACGGTCGCTTCCGACCGCTTCGGCAACGACGCCATGCGGCGCATCTTCCCGACGGATGAGATTCCCGACACGCTTGAGGGAATGGACATCGGTCCGAAAACCTGCCTGAACTACCGCCAGGCCATTCTGGATTCCGCAACCGTGCTGTGGAACGGCCCGATGGGTGTGTTCGAGTTCGACAATTTCAGCAACGGCACCTTCATGGTGGCGGACGCTGTGGCGCGTGCGACCGAGAACGGCAGCTTCACGCTGGCCGGCGGCGGCGATTCCGTGGCGGCCATCAACAAGTTCAAGCTGGCGGAGAAGTTCAGCTACATCTCCACCGCTGGCGGAGCCATGCTGGAGTTCTGCGAGGGTCGCGAACTTCCCGGTATCCGCTGCATTGTGGACGAAAAATATTAGGCCATGGCAAAAATGATTGCTCCCTCGCTGCTTGCCGCCGATTTCGGCCATCTGGCAGATGCGGTGGATATGGTCAACCGCAGCGAGGCCGACTGGTTCCACATCGATGTGATGGACGGCCATTTCGTGCCGAACCTCTCAATGGGCTTCCCTGTCATCAGGGCGGTGGCGGAGGATGCCCGCAAACCGTTGGACATCCATCTGATGATCGAACGTCCGGACGACTACATAGACCGTTTTTGCACGGAGGCGCGCGCCTCCGTGCTGACGGTTCATTATGAGGCCTGCACCCACCTGCACCGCACCTTGCAGCATATACGGCAGCATCAGGTGATGACCGGTGTGGCGCTGAACCCGCATACGCCGGTTTCAGTCCTTGAGGAGATTCTGCCGGAGGCGGATCTGGTGCTGCTGATGTCGGTCAATCCCGGTTTCGGTGGGCAGAAGTTCATCCCTTCCGTGCTGCGGAAGGTTGAAAAGCTGAAAAATGAGATTCTCCGCCTGGGACTTTCCACGCTGGTTGAGGTGGACGGCGGCGTCGGGCTTGGCAACTGCGCTGCCCTGTTTGAGGCGGGCGCGGATGTGCTTGTATGCGGCAATGCGGTCTTTTCGGCGGAGAATCCGGAGGACGTAATCCGTCAAATGAAGCGGTAGATGCCGAAGAAATTCTATGTTGTATGGAACGGCAGGGAGCCGGGGGTCTATGACAATTGGGACGACTGTCACCGGCAGGTGGAGTCATTCGCCGGTGCGAAATACAAGTCCTTTCCGGATTTGGAGTCTGCGAGGCGTGCCTATGATGATGGGCCTGAAGAATATCTGAAGCCGGCTTCCAAGGCCATGACCCCGATCATGACCGCGCTGTACGGGAGTCCGGTTCTCCCCAGCATTGCGGTGGACGGAGCCTGCAATGGCAAGACCCGTGACGCGGAGTATCAGGGTGTGGACACCGAAACCGGTGCGTTGCTTTTCCGCAAGGGGCCGTTCCCGGACGGCACCAACAACATCATGGAGTTTCTGGCCATTGTGCATGCGCTGGCCTTTTGCGCCCAGCGCCAGCTGGACATTCCTGTCTATTCCGACAGCCGGATTGCGCTGCTCTGGGTCCGGCAGAAAAAGGCGGGGACCAAGCAGCTCCGCACCGAGCGTAATGCGGTGCTGTTCGATTTGATCGAACGAGCGGAACGGTGGCTTCAAAGCCATAACTATCCCAACCGTCTGCTGAAATGGGAGACCCAGGCGTGGGGTGAAATCCCCGCCGATTTCGGGAGGAAATGAAAATTAAAATGCCGCCAATTGGCGGCATTTTTTGATGATTTGACCGGACGGTTATATTTGCTTCGGACTGTTCTATAGCAGAATTCCGATTCCCACTTCCAATCCGAACAGGTTGCTCACCCAGGCGCGTGAGTTCTGCTTGTGGTTGAAGTTCTTGATGTCATAATCATCGGGTTTCTCAAATCCATAGTCGTCAAACAGGTAGGGTTCAACCGGGCTTGCGAGGGTGATGCCGTAGTGTACGGCCATTTTCAGCACCAGTCTGTCATAGAAAATGTAGTTTCTTCCCAAAATTCCATGCACTCCGACGCATAGGTGGTTGGGGTTTAGGTTGCTGACTTTCCTTTGGCCGGGCATGCCCGTTGTGTCAGTAGCGAAACGGGTAAGTGTGACCCCAAGCCGGAGATATGGTCCAAGGGGAGCCGGAGCATCCTTGAAATAGATGCCGTAGGAGACCCTGAGCTGTTGGATGCGGGTCGGCAATTCCCAGTTATGACGGTAGTAATATGGACCTACAACGGAGTCGTGTTCGTGTGGCGTATAGGTCTTGCGCGTATAAAAATCCATGGCCACGCTCCGGTTGTCAGGAAGGATGTATTCCGCTCCCATTGACAGTTTGAAGGGGAGCAGTGAAATGTTATCATCGTTAATTCCCTGGTTGTCGATTGAGAAAATTGGCCCTACATGGAGCAAAACACGTTTCCCAAGGTATCCTGGTGTGCTTTTCTTTTCTTTCGAGTCGCTCAATCCTTCCTTGAACTGCTGGTACAACACACTTTTGATAAGCGCATCGTCATCCCGCATTGTGATTTCGGTGGAGACGCTTTTCTTGAGTTTTGCCTGGCGTGTGTCGATCAGGAATGAGTGGACATAGGTCTCCTCCTTGTTGGCAAGCAGGTTGTATAGTGTGGGCGGAGTGAAAATAACGGAAGCCAGGCAAAAGGTGGTAATAAACGGATAATAATGTGTCGGCTCGTATTCCTTATTCCCGACAAAAACCAGGTTCATCAGCCCTGCGTTGTACTGCTCGTTCAGCAGGTTCATCTGAGGCTGGGTGTAGAGCCGCATCGGAACAGAGCCTCTGGTGTTCAGAAATTCCACAGTCCATTCGTTAAGGCGTGCGAATTCGTTGTAGGATTGTGCGTTGGCAGTCTGCTGTAAGGCTTGGTCCGAAAAATCATGCGAGGTGTGGCCTGTTTTGTCAACCACCGTTTCCATCAGTTGCGGCAGTTGGGACTCGTGCGCCTCTGATTTCTGGATTTTCAGTTCCATGTCGGACTGCCTGTAGATGCGGTAGGTCGGACTGTAAAGATAAATGCCGTGCGATTGGCTGGAGGTGGAAGCATCCTTGACAGGTGGATTATTTTTTTTCCTATAGCATTGTTGCAGATATTCTTCAAAGTCAGGGTAGGCTGCGAAAAGTTCGTAATATATATTGTTGAGATTGCCTATGATTTTCTCCTCCTGTTTTTTCTTTCGTATGCGTTCGTATTTCAGGTTTTTGTGCTTCTGGGTGGTATCCGGTGCTGTTGCTGTGAGGGTGTCGCCCGGGTGCAGGAAGAAATCGGGTGTGTATTTGTGCCTTTCAAACAAATCCCTACAGGCATCCTCCAAAAGCAGGCCTATCTCCACATCGTCCGGATGTTGCTTGTCATATTTCCACAATTCCTTTACCGTCAATAAAGTGAGTTCTCCTGCATTGATGTTTTTGAACAAATGGTAAATTTGTTGGATTTCCCCCTCGTAGTCTGTGTGGGATGGTATGATACTGTTTGCAGACTGGTATGTTTTGTATTTGGCAAGTCCGTACAGCGACTGAAGACGGGTTTTTTCCAGATACAGGTTGTCCGGCATGGTTTTCTGCAACAGGTAGCAGCTGTAGAAGGCGTTGGCGTATTCCGCGTCAATCAGGTCCATGCGGATGCATTCAAAACGGGCCAGTGTGCGGATATAATCAAAATATTCCGGTGTGGTGACAATGTAGGTTTTTCCTCCTTGAGGGTACCGCTTGAGTATGTTTGCAGTACATTCCCTTCTTTTTTGGATGTTGGGGTGGCTGCTTTTGGAGTCATCGTAATCTCCACGTGCGGAAATGGGCTTCACGGAATCTAAGAAGCAGCTGTGCGGCACTTTGTAGTGTTCGGTGTTGAAATAATTGGTGTCGAATGGGATTTCATCGAAGGGGAGGGCGGAGTATTGCAGCACATCGAAAATGCCGTCCAAATCCGTGGAATAACCATTTTTTAAGTAGAAGCGCACCAGACCGATGGTGTCGGCCTCCGTCTCCATGGCGTGTGATCGGTTGTGGTATTTCATAAAGAGCCTCAATGCCTTGTCGCTGTCCCAAATCTCACCGTCATCATCACCGCTTTTTTTTGCATCCTTGCGGGTGTTGCGGGTCAGGATTTCCAGATTGTGCTTGCGGACGTAGTGCACAATCTCATGGGCCAGCACGTAGGCCAGCTGCGATTCGTCCTGCAGTTGGGCAATCAGCCCCACATTGACGAAAATCATTCCCTGCCCGGTGCAGAATGCATTGACGGATGATGACTTGACCGTGTAAAAGCGCAGTTGGGAGCGCAGTGCAGGCTCATCCTCCAGCAGCTTGTCGGCCACTTTCTCCACCATTTGGGTGATGGGGTCGCCGTACAGCACGCGGCCGCTGGCCATCATCTTGTTGATCTGGTAGGAACCGTACAGCACGCGGTCGCGGTTGGTCATGCGTCCCTTGTTGTATTCCCGCACGCGCTCCTTGTCCATGGCGTACAGTTCGCGCAGCGAATTCTGTATGTCGGCCGGTACCGGGCCTTCCGACTGCAGTCCGTTGAAAAGGTTCAGGTCATATTTCTGCTGGGCCGTCGCCGCTCCGAAAAGCAGGAGCAGCATGGCCCATGTGGTAATGTGTTTTCTCATGCGACAAGTTTATTTGCTAAGTTTTTATTTAACAAAAATGAATTTTATCGTATGTCCCCTATTCATCATAAAGCTTCTTTCGCCCTGGTCCTCTAGTGTGGAATATGGCAGCCTGTTGCTCACGTTATCCAGCAGGTATTTGGTGATGGTGCCGTCCGGATTCATCATGGCCATAACTGTTGACGATTTGGACAGTTGTGAAAAAACTTTCAGCACATCCGCCAGTTTTTCCTCATTTTCTGCAAGTGCGGTGCTCGCCTCAGCGCTGTATACAATACATGGTTTCCCTTTGTATTCAAAAAGATATTGTACCATAAACAGTTCATTTGCCATGTTGCTTGCCCTTCGGATGGAATGGTGCCATCCGATTTGTCCGTCGTCGTCGATGTTGAATAGGAAAAGCCCGCCTTGGAAAAAATTGTTCTCTTCCAGTATGGCAGGAACATAGTGGTAGGCGAAAACGGTGTTGTTTTCTGTGGAAAGGATGCGGTCCGCCATGGGAAGGTTGTTCACAACCCCCTCTTCATCCGCGTCCTTTTTAGGCATTATATTGTTGAACAGGATGGCGATGTCCCTTTTTGTAAAGGATATCCGGTCGGTTTTCAGCTCTTCGGTTTTGGTGTCAAACATCAGTGAGTGGCATCCGTTATAGAGTTTGGTGTTTTTGTTGTCGTTCCATTGATAGGTAAGTCCTCCGGCATAGATGCGCCCGTTTTTGTAGTTGGCAATCCTGATGGAGGCGATATGTTTGAAATCCATGTCCGCAGTGAAACTTTTATCCTGTTCCTCATTGAGGATTTGAAAAAAGATCTCATTGCCGTTGTTCCGAACACCCAGAAGCACTATCTCCGCTTCATTGGTAATGTAAATGCTCTGAATGTTCTGCAGAATCATCTGTTTTGAATAGATTTCCTCAAAATCCCTGCCGTAGAGGGTGATTTTCCACTGGTCGTTTTCCAAGTTTTTAAAGCATCCGATCCATGAGGTGTCCGGAGAAGTGATGAAAATGTCCCCATCCATCTCCTCGGTTTTCAGATCAGTTATTTCCTGAGCCTTTTCCAGGTCGTTCACACTGAGGCGGATGTGTAGCAGCCTGTTTTCATCTGAATTTCTAAAATGACTGTTTATCAGTAAATTTATGCTATCTCCGTTCAGGAATGCATATTTGACACTTGTCTTTCTTCCAAGCGATTTGAGTTCTTTTTTTGCTGTGACATTACCTTCCTTGTCCAGTTCAAACAGCGTGAGATAGTTGCGCGTCCACCGTTTGTCCAGCAAGGTGAGGTTGCTGCTGTGGGCATAAAGATGATCCTTGTTCGCTCCGAACAGGGTGAAGTTTACAATGCTCCAGGATTTTTCTTTCATCTCTCCTGAACCTGTCCTGACTGTAGGCTGCTGTGCAAAGGTGTTTTGCGATAGCAGGAGGCAAAGTATGCCGTATAATAAGCACTTTTTCATTGTTATTTTTTTTATTTTTAAACTAATTCCACCAGAACCCGAAGGTGACGGAGCAGCCTATGGATTTGAATGGGTTTTGCATATTTATTTTTTTGTTATAACTCTCATTAAGTGTTATGTCGCCTGCCAACCCCCTTATGGTGATCAACCGGGTGTCAATAGAACCGCGGACGAACCAATGGTCGGAAATGAGATAGTTGACGAACAGGTCAATAGGCACCTGAACGATGACTTTTCCAGAGGCTATCTCATTCGTTGCTCTAAAGCCCCCATCCTTTTTTTCCCCATTGTCAACGGTTTGCCAGCTCTTTGTGGTGAGCACGTTTGTCAGGGTGAAGCCGCTTCGGAGGGAGACGCTCAGTTCGTCGGTAATGGAGTATCCGGCAAACAGTTTCATGCTGAAATCAACAAAAGACATTTTGGCGGTTGTCGTGTAGTCGTGGCCGGCATCGTTGAAGGTGAAGGATTTACCGCCTTTGGAAAAGTTGAGGGTCACATCCGAACCATAGAAGATGTAGTTGCCCTGATCAAATGCGGTTGAGGTTAGGCCAATAAAAGGACAGAGCATCAGACGGGAATCATCCACCAGTTTGTAGTTATAGTTGCCTGCGGAATATTGGTTTTGTGAGAACGGAACATACATTCCGGTGTTGATGGCCAGGCCCTTCGGGCCATACCATGGGGTATAGTAATATGTTTGTGCCTTAACCGGCATTGCGGTGCACAAAACGGCAAATAGGGCGAGCAGCGAGGCCGCCATACGTGTCTTGTCTGAAAAAATAGTTTTCATGTCCGTTGCGTTTTTTTAGAATTGTTTCAAAGCGCAAAAGTAATTGTTTTTCTGACATGAAATTGAATACCGCCCCATTTTTCCTGAAAAAAATGATGGGAGGGGGGGTGGTAAAATGTTTGTTTATAATAAGTTATAAAATTATATAAACACAAAAAAATTTTTGGTCTTTGACCGCATTCCACTTTCCGATATACAAAATTCACTTTTTCCAAGAGCCGCTTCTCATGGATTACGCTTTTTCTGCCGCAAAAAAAAAGGACACGATGCCGTGTCCTTTTTCGTATTGTGGGAGGGGGGGTTATCTCTTCG
>JAEEGG010006948.1_pt1 | contig 26358 bp, 18 predicted proteins | sample 9134161 | NCBI WGS metagenome assembly JAEEGG01 (sample SAMN16246543, study PRJNA631951) | gut metagenome | biome: gut microbiome; feature: rumen; material: CR-attached | host: Bos | place: Iran: Karaj | collected 2018-10 | reverse complement strand
TCCGAAAGGAAGAGTTCCTTGAATTGTTGCTCTTTTGCTTGCATCTTTTATCGCTTTTACTATATATACAGATGAGCTTGAGAAATCATTACCCCCTTTCCGTGATTGTCAATTTTGTTTCTGTCTGAATTCTGTTGGCGTTACGCCGTATTCGGCTTTGAAGTTCATCGTGAAGCTTTTTACGGTGGTGAAGCCTACGGCATAGGCTATCTCTGTGATTTGCATCTGCGAGGTTTCAAGCAGGGCTTTGCCACGTTTCACGCGGATGGTGCGGATAAACTCTGCTGGGCCTAAGCCTGTGATAGCCATCAGTTTCTTGTAGAGTGTCGATCGCGACATACCCACCTCGCTGGCCATCGTCTCTACTGAGAATTCAGAGTCGCTGATGTTCTTCTCTACTAGTGCGATTGCCTTCTGGATGAACTGCTCGTCGAGTGGGGTGATGGTTATCTCGCTGGGTTCGATGTTCATCTTCTGGCGGAACAGCTGGTGGTTGTTCTGCTCCCAGTCTATGAACTTATTCACACGCAGGCGCAGCACCTCTACGTTGAATGGCTTGGTCAGATAGTCGTCGGCACCCAGTTGCAGACCCTCGATACGGCTCACATCGGTGGTGCGGGCGGTTAGCAGGATGATGGGGATGTGCGATAGCGTGATGTCGCTCTTCACCCGTCTGCACAGCTCGAATCCGTCGATACCTGGCATCATCACATCGCTGATTATTAGGTTCACCTGTTCGCGCTGTAGTATTTCGAGCGCAGCGGCGCCGTCCGATGCGGTAATCACATTGAAACTCTCCTTCATGCATGAACTTACAAACGATAGCATATCCTGATTATCGTCCACCACTAGGATGGTCTTGAGTACATCGGCTGGTGGAATCATGGGGACAGGTCCATGATCGCTCGTGTCGAGCGAATCACGCGACCTGTCCCCGTGATTCTCCTTGCCACTGGTTACAGGCAGCGTGACAGTAAATATACTGCCTGCGGGATGGTTGTCGCTCACGCTGATGGTGCCCTTGTGCAGCTGCACGTAGTCGCTGGCTATGTGAAGACCTATGCCGCTGCCAGTCTGCGAACTGTCGTTGCTGGCCGACTGATAGAATCGCTTAAAGATGTTGGGCTTGTCGCTGTCGGGTATGCCCTTGCCTGTATCGGCTACTGAGATTACGACGTTGTTACCTTCGATGCGGAATGCCAGTGATACGCTGCCGCCCGATGGTGTGAACTTCAGGGCGTTAGAGAACAGGTTGTACACCACCTTGTTCATCTTTTCGCGATCGTAGTCCATCACGTAGCTATCCACATCGTGCTTAAAACTTAGATGGATTCCGCGCTCCTCAGCATAATCGCCAAACGACACCAGTATGCTGTTCAGGTGGTCCACTATGTCGCCGCTCTGCAGGTTCAGCGTCTCGCCTCCAGCGTCCAGTCGGCGGAAGTCCAGCAGGGCGCTCACCTCCTTCAGCAGCTGTTGTGCGTTCTTATACACGTTCTTCAGCTGTGCCATCATGTTCTCAGGCGTACTGCCTTCTTCCAGCTTCTTCATGATGTGCTCCAGCGGCGATATGATAAGTGTGAGTGGTGTACGCAGGTCGTGACTTATGTTGGTAAAGAACTGCAGCTTCATCTCTGTTATCTGCTCTATCTTCTGTCGTTCCATCAGCTGGCGCTGTTTCTCAGTGCGCTCCTGTTGGCGCTTTCGCATGTTGCGATACTGCAGGAACAGTAGTGCTATGGCGATTAGCAGATATACGATATACATCACGGTGGTGCGATAGAATGGTGGCGCCACGCTGATGCGCAGTTCGCACGGCTCGCTCATGCTTCCATCCTCACGACACACGCATAATTGCAAGGTATAGTCGCCAGGAGGCAGAGCGTGGAACGACACGTAGTTCTGGTCAGTCATCACCCAGTCGCCCATCTGTCCCACCAGCTTGTAGGCGTAGCGTATTCTGCGTACATTCTCCAGACTGCCTGTGAAGAATTTTACTGACAGGTACGCATCGTCGTAGTTAAGTTTTACCTCGCTGGTATGCTCGTTCAGCAAACTGTCACCCACGGCTATCTCGCTGATTATCAGTCCGTATTCCTCGCGCTTGCTGGCCATCAGTTGGCGTGGCTTTATGCTCATATACCCCTCGGTACCCCCCATCAGTATCTCGCCTTGTGCAGAGCATAGCATCGCATCGCCGTTGAAGTAGAACTGTGGAATACCCACGTTTGGTTGGAAACTACGACGTATCAGTTCTAGCCTGTTCGCATGGCGCTCTGGTCGAATGCCTACCACCGTGCCGCTGCTGGTACATATCCAGTATGCGCCGTCGTGGTCGCGTGCCATTCCTTTTATGATGTCGTTAGTTCGGCGTATGTAGCTCAGTGTGTCGCGTTTGGTGTCATACACTGTTATACCGTCGGGGTGAGTCAGCATTATCACCCCCTTCTGCCGGTCGGCTTTCACGTCGTCTATCCTCTGGTTCAGCCATTTCTGCGTGTCGCGTTTGTTGCCGAATGCCACGCTGCATTTGTCGCTTTTCAGGTCGTAGGTCCATAGTCCGTAAACCGATCCCAGCAGCATCGAGCCTGCGCCGTCATAGCGTATGGCGTTGGCGCGTATGTCGTCACCATTGGCGGTGGTCACTGTGCGTGTGGTCTCATCCTTTGGGTTGAATATCACCGTCTTGCCTATGGGCGACGACGACCATACACGCCCCTGATTGTCGGTAGCCAGCGTCCACACATATTCCGTGGGGAATGTGCCCAGGTCAACTGCGTATCGCTTCCAGTGCGCCGCATCCGTCAGATGGTACAGACCCTGATTATACGTGCCTGCCCACATGCCGCCCTGTCCGTCGCTTGCCAGGCTCATCACCGTTATGTTCGGCAGCGCCGTCTTCACGATGCTGCCGTCTTTGTGCTCTATATATACGCCGTCGCCGTCAGTACCCATCCACAGGTTGCCCTTCGTGTCGTAAGCCATCGTCAGTATGTCGCCAGCGCTCTGTGCGTGTGATTGCATCATGTTGTTTGCATCGCTGGTGTACGATAGTCCCGTCTTCAGGTGTCCCACCCAGATGGTTCCTTCGCGGTCGATGGTCATACACGTTGCGTTGTCCGATGCCAGCGACAGCTGTCGTGTGCGCTCATGTCGCAGCGACGTGATGGCGCCAGTGTTCTTGTTGTACACAAACAGTCCCTTGTGGTCGGTAGCTATCCAGATGTTACCCCGCTGGTCGTCCATCATGTCGCGTATGGCGTTGTTCTGGCTTGCCCCTGTGGTCTGCGGCAGACTCACCATCTCGCACACCCTTCGGCCGCCAACGATGTATCGGCAGATAGTCTCCTCGCGCGTACTATATATCCATAGCGTACCGTCGGCATCGGCCAGCAGACTCACCTCGCCAGTCGATTTCTGCATCACCTCGGGCAGCGCCTCGCGCTTCAGTTCGCCCGTGCTGCTCAGCAGGTGCCACACGTTGTGCCCAGCGCTGTAGTACAGTCCGTCCGATGTCTCGGCCACCACGCCCGCCGTCTTGCCAGGCATCTGCACGTGCCGCTCCCACGTCTTCAGTTCTTTGGTGTGATAGTCGTAGTGATATATCCCGCTCTCAGTCAGCACCCACAGCGCACCTTTCTGGCCCACCTTCACCTTGTACGCCCCCTTCAGGCGCATGCCCAGAGCCTGTAGCGTGCTTTCAGGCTTCGACATGAATCGTGCCGTCTTTGTGTCGTATATGTGGAAGGCGCCGCTCTCACACTCTATCCATATATGGCCTGCAGCGTCCTCCTCAAGCGATGTTATGGTCTCGCTAAACACCTCGTGCCGCTCCCCTCGGCCGCTGCGCCCGTCGAAGAACGATGGATCGCCGCTCTCAGGGAAACGTGTCTTCACCTGATGCCCGTCGTAGCGGTTCAGTCCCTGATACGTACCTATCCACAGATATCCGCGACTATCCGCCAGCACACTCGTCACCGAGTTGCTGCGCAGTCCGTCGGCTATCCCCAGCGTCTTGAATGCTGTGCCTGTTGCCGGCTGTGCCGCCGCCATCAGACTGAAGCAGAGCGATAAAAAAATGAATAGCTTCCTCATACGATTGTTGTCTTCTGTGTGCAAAGATAATACTTTTTTCTTAATCCAGGGCAAAGGTACAGTTTTTTTCCTTACATCAAGCGTCATCATGTTTCCAAAAGGGGAATCCATGATTTGCCGATGGCGTAAAGCATGAAAAAATAAGGCCTGCAATCAAATGCAAGCCTTATCCTCCTTTTTTCTATGCGCCTACGCACGATGTAGCGCCCAGTGCCGTCAGTATCGCCGATGCAATCGATGCGATAAGCTGAACGATGAATTTAATGGTCTCTTTCTTGGTCATAATGGTCTTTTAGTTTTTCTACGGATTTTACGGATTATACTAATTTTGTTTTCCTTTTGTCATCTCGAGCCCACCCTCCTTGTCATCTCGAGCGTAGTCGAGAGATCTCTCCATGCGCTACGCTTGGTCGAGATGACATGGGGGGCTTCGTTTAATCGTAGGTTACATCGTCATCATCGCCGCCGCCACCTCCTGAGGTATTGCCACCTCCGCTGGTGTTGCCACCCTGGTTCTGACTGCCACCGCCCTGATTCTGGTTCTGGTCGCCATTCTGATTCTCGCTGTCCTCGATGTCGCCGCTGTCGCCAGAGGTTACACGCTTCAGCACTTTTCCGTCCTCGTCCAGACAGGTAATCTGGATTGAGGTATTCTTCAGCTCGTCCTTCACCTCAGTGTTAGGAGTGAAGATGATACGACGAACGCTGATCAGACCAGTCTTTACATCCTCCAGACTCTCTACTGCCTTACTGCGGACTCCGAATCGCATGGTTCCCAGACCTGGCAGGGGTACGCTATGACCCTCAGTGGCCCATGTGCGGATTACTTCACCTGCGGCATCCCAAGCCGCCTTGATTACACCTGCAGAGATTCCGCTGTGGGTTGCAGCCTCTGCGAACACCTTCTTCTCCTGGATTGGACTGTACAGGTCCGGACGCATCACGAACTTCTTTCCAGGATTCTTACCAAGCTTTACTTCACGTCGCTGTGCAATTACTTTAATCGCCATAATGTTTAATGTTTAATGTTTAATGGTTCGCTCGGCTTCGCCGCTTGGCTCAGCCAAGAATGTTTAATGTTTAATATTTTCAAAGTTCTCTCATTGTCGCCTATTCATCGCTTCTGCGGCCACTATTAATGTTTGCAATTGCTAGATTTAACTTGCGCAATTTCTAGATTTAATCTTCGCAATTTTTATCATTAAGCGCTCGCCTTTACGACTCTCATTTTGACACTGCAAAGGTACGAAAATTTTCAGATATAAACAAGCCTTTTCGCATTTTATCTCAGATTAATTTGAAATGTTAAAATTTGCTTGCCACATTCAGTAGAGACACACACGCACTAACACCCTAACGCCCTCACTTTTCGTTTGTGTTAGTGCGCACCAACCTCACTTAATATATTATTATATTTTATATATATTATAATATATATAAAATTAGATATACTATATATACTACAACCAACCGCATTCACAAAAGTCAAATAACGGAACAGTGAGAGCAGAGTTAAGCTTGCTTAGACTCTGCCGAGTCGTGACGTTATTCGACATAGTCAAATGTGAGTGTGTTAGGGCGTTAGTACGTTAGGTTGGTATGATTCAATAAGTCAGTCCAAACTGCTAGAGGGGGATGATGTTGCCATAGCCTGTTTCGATAGCTACGCTACTATCCTACTCGACATAAGTGATGAAAGCCAAGAGGACTTCGATGAACTACTGATAGAGCGTTCGCCCAAGGGCACCTTTTGGCTGCATTTCGCAGTGCGTCCATCGGGTAATCGACGTAAGGTAAGGCTGATTCAAACCTAGCTCCCAAAAATTAACTGATTTTATATCGAATATGTTTGGTGGAGACGGGGAAAATTAGTACCTTTGCAGGCAAAATAGTGGAGATGGAAATAAAGAAGAGTCGGGAGGCGGATTTGGAACAAAAGCGCACACAATCGTTCTTGCTAGGAATGATTGTGGTACTGGCCTCGCTGTTTGTGCTGCTGGAGTGGAATAGCGGCGGCAGCGGATGGACTCTCTTTGACGATGATGATAGCCTGGAGGCCGAGGTGGAACTGTCGCCACTGAAGCGCGATAAGGACGAGGTGCCGATGATGATGCCTCAGGAGCAGAAGGTGGAAAAACAGGAGTCGCAGCAGCTGCATCTGGTGGAAAACGATGTGGAGCTGCCTCCTGAACCCATACTGCAGGAGGAGACAGAAGAGGAGGAGCCTACACTGAAGGCTGAAGAAGAGAAACCCCAGGTGGTGGATATGTATGACGAGCCGATAGACTTCCGTGTGGTGGAGGATCTGCCACAGTTCCCTGGTGGAGCGGCTGAGTTTATGAAGTGGCTGACAAAGAATCTGAAATATCCCCCCTCGGCCCAACAGCGCAAGATAAAGGGTAAGGTGGTGGCACAGTTCATTGTGAACAAGGACGGTTCGCTGAGCGATCTGCAGGTGATACAGCCACTGGAGCCTGCCTGCGATCAAGAGGTGCTGCGCGTGCTGAAGACGATGCCACAGTGGAAGGCGGGCATGATGAATGCCAAACCATGCAGAACGATGGTCTGCGTACCAGTAGTATTTAATTTATAAAAAGATATGTATACATCAGAAGAACTTCTAAAGAAGGTGAATGAGGCGCTCGACAATCTGGTTTATGATCGCCAGCCAGCCTCGTTGTACGATCCTATCAGGTACGTGTTGTCGATAGGTGGTAAGCGTGTACGCCCTGTGCTTACGCTGCTCACGTATAATCTCTACAAGGACGACCCACTGAGCATCATGTCTCAGGCTATCGGACTTGAGACGTATCATAACTTTACTCTGCTGCACGACGACCTGATGGATAATGCCGATATGCGCAGAGGTCATGAGACGGTGCACAAGAAGTGGGATGCCAATCGTGCTATCCTGTCGGGCGACACAATGTTGCTTCAGGCTTTCGAGAGAGTGGAGGAGTGCGACCCAGCCAAGTTGCCTGATGTGTTCAAGGTGTTTATCCAGACCACACTCGAGATAGGTGAGGGACAGCAGCTGGATGTGGAGTTTGAGACTCGCAACGATGTGACTGAGGATGAGTATATAGAGATGATTCGCCTGAAGACCAGCGTGCTGTTGGCATGTGCTTGTAAGGTGGGTGCAATCATGGCTGGTGCATCGGCTGAAGATACTGACAACCTGTATAAGTTTGGCGAGAAACTGGGACTGGCATTCCAGCTTCAGGATGATCTGCTGGATGTGTATGGCGATCCTGCTGTGTTCGGCAAGAACATCGGTGGCGACATTACATCGAACAAGAAGACCTATATGCTCATCAATGCCTTTAACCGTGCTACACCTGCACAGCGCGAGGAACTGACCAAGTGGGTGAATGCAAAGGAATTCGACCGCAACGAGAAGGTGGCTGCAGTAACCAAGCTGTACAATGAGATAGGTATCCGCAAACTGTGCGAGCAGAAGATGGAGCAGTACTATCAGGAGAGTCTGGTTTATCTTGCCAAGGTTAATGTATCCGAGGAGCGCAAGGCTGAATTGAAGGCGTACGCTGCTGATATGATGAAACGTCAGAGCTAATGCAGTTCGTAGATACCCACTGTCATCTGGACGGCGAAGAGTTCAGAGAAGATCTTGAAGCAGTCATCACCAGAGCCCGTGAGGCAGGTGTGGCTGCTATTGGTATACCTGGCATCAATCTGCAATCGCTAGATACCGTCATCGACGTATGCCATCGCTATCCCAACTACTGTTACCCTATGCTGGGACTTCATCCAGAGGATGTAAAGGCCGACTGGCGCGAGGTGTTGGAGCGTATCAAGGCGGCTATCACCCCTGAAGTAATCGCAATAGGCGAGGTAGGTCTGGACTACTATTGGAGTCGTGAGTTTGAGAAAGAGCAGTTGGAGGCTTTCGAAGAGCAGGTGCGCTGGGCGGTAGAGCTGCAGTTGCCACTGATGATACATTGCCGTAAGGCTCAGAACGAGATGGTGGCAATCATCAAGAAGTATCAGAAAGATCTTCCAGGTGGCGTGTTCCACTGTTTCACTGGCAATGAGCACGAGGCTGAGGAACTGCTGCAGTTCGACCGCTTTGTGTTGGGGGTTGGTGGTGTATCCACTTTCAAGAAATCGCATCTGCCAGAAGTTCTGCCTGCTGTGGTGCCTCTGGATAGAATTGTGCTCGAGACAGATGCTCCATATATGGCGCCTGTGCCCAAGCGTGGAGAGCGGAACGAACCAGCCTACGTGGCGTACGTGCTGAAGAGGTTGGCAGAGGCTTATGGAGTGAGCGAAGAAGAGCTGGCCCAGAAGACTAATGATAACTGCAAAAAAGTATTAAATATAAGTGTTTAACCTGTGGATTATGAGGTAAATATACTACCTTTGCATCCACTTAACAATAGGAGAGGTGCTCGAGTGGCTGAAGAGGCACGCCTGGAAAGCGTGTAAACGTCAAAAGCGTTTCGGGGGTTCGAATCCCCCTCTCTCCGCAGGAATTTCAAACAATATGAAACGGCTGATTTTTATTTTTTCATTCACACTGATAGGATTACTTAGTTTCGCCCAGAATGCGCCTGTAGATTCTATTGCGCCTGTAGACACTGTGGCAGTTGACTCTATGGCTGTGATGGCTGATGATATGGACGAACTGGTAGGCGAGATAGACGAAGACGGTGGTGGTATCCACAAGCAACTGAAGACCAAGTTTGTTGATGGTAACGTGGCATTCATGTCGCTCGTAGCCTTGGCTCTTGTGCTTGGACTGGCCTTCTGTATAGAGCGAATTATCTATCTTACACTTTCTGAGATTAAAACCCACAAGTTGCTTGGTGATATTGACCAGCGACTCAAAGCTGATGATGTAGAGGGTGCTAAGACTCTATGTAGGAATACTCGTGGACCTGTTGCATCAGTGTGCTATCAGGGTCTGCTGCATATCAAACAGCCTATAGATGCTGTAGAGCGTAGTATTACCAACTTTGGCGGACTGCAGACAGCGAACCTGGAGAAGGGTTGCTCGTGGATTAAGCTCTTCATCGCAATGGCTCCTTCGCTGGGATTCCTTGGCACCGTTATCGGTATGGTTATGGCGTTCGACAATATCCAGCAGGTAGGTGATATTGGTCCTACCATCGTGGCACAGGGTATGAAGGTGGCGCTTATCACTACCATCTTTGGTATTGTAGTGGCACTGGTGCTGCAGCTGTTCTATAGTTACATCCTCTCAAAGATTGAGCGTCTGACAGCTCAGATGGAAGAGGCTGCTATCACACTGCTCGATATGATAACTGAATATAAACAAGCACATCATGAATAACTTCATCTCGCCTGCAATTGCCGATGTTATGTTGTGGCTGATGTATATCACATTGGCTGCTGCAATTGCTGTGACGGCTTATTCTGTATGGCATGGATTGCGATTCCGCAGGAAGGGAGGTGATGTGGTGAATGGCGTGCCTGCAGGAAAGATAGGGTGGGTGGTAGCTATAGGATTCGTGCTATGTATGGCGGCTACTTTCCTGTTTGGATCTACAGAGCCTATCACTTCGAATGGACAATTGCTTTCAGACCATTTCTGGTTGAGAGTAGCTGATATGTTTATCTATACCTCTATTATATTGATTATCGGATGTTTCGTAAGCGCTATCGTCAGCAGATTCCGGAGCTGAACACTACATCAACTGCAGACATCTCGTTTATGCTGTTGATTTTCTTCCTCGTGACCTCATCGATGGACACGGAGAAGGGACTGCTGCGCCAGATGGCTCCACCACCATTGGAGCACGAACAGCCCAAGGATATTAATAGAGACAATGTGATGCAGGTAAAGCTGGATGCGAATAACCAGTTGACGTGTGACGGCAAGACTGTTACATATCAGCAACTGACAGCCGAAGTACGTTCGCTGGCATTTGTTAATCGTACAGGCCATGTGGTGTCGATACAGGCAGATCCTGCTACCACGTATGAGGCATATTTCCGTATGCAGGATGCTATAGTAAGTGCCTATCATGAACTGCGTGAGGAGTATGCCCGTAAGCATTATGGTCATAGTTACGCCCAGTGTACTAACGACGAGCGAACAGCTATGAATGAGTATTACCCACAGCGTATCAGCGAGGCGCCTATACAGGAAGGAGGTGCACGATGAGGCCAATGAAGAGTATGTTTCATCAGAGTCGCAGGAGTGTGCCATCGCTCAATGTGGCCTCGATGCCTGATCTGATATTTACTGTGCTCTTTTTCTTCATGATTGTTACGCACATGCGTAGCGATGAAGTGAAAGTGCGCTTGCAGGTGCCCGCAGGTGTAGAGGTACAGAAGTTGGCCAACAAGCAGGCTGTGGTGAATTTGTACATTGGGAGGAAAGTGGAAAGAGGAAAGAGTAATGAGAATACTTGGTGTGTGCAACTTAATAACAATGTTGTGCAGCCTAATGATATCCCTGCTCTGATAGAACAGATACGCAGTGGTCTTTCGGCCGAGAATCAGTCGCGCCTGACGGTATCATTGCGAGTAGATAAGAAGGCTCCTATGGGCTTGGTGAGCGAGGTGAAACGCAACCTTCAACAAGCCTATGCCTTAAAGATTAATTATAGTGCAACTGAAATCAAAAAATAGCTACTATTATGGTTAAGATTGACGAACTCGACAGACAGATATTGAGTCTGATAGCAGCAGATGCCAGAATTCCGTTCCTGGAGGTGGCCCGTGCTTGTAATGTGAGTGGTGCTGCCATCCACCAGCGTATTCAGAAGTTGAATAGCATGGGTGTGCTCAAAGGCTCACAGTTCCTAATTGAACCTGAGAAGATAGGTTACGAAACTTGTGCATATATCGGATTGAATCTTAAGGATCCTGCCCGTTTTGATGAGGTTCTGGAGCGATTGAAGCAGATCCCTGAAGTGGTGGAGTGCCATTACACCACAGGTAATTTCGATATGTTTATCAAACTGTATGCACGTAATAATCATCACCTGCTGACGATTATTCATGATAAGCTGCAGCCACTCGGCCTGTCTAGCAGTCAAACGCTGATATCTTTCCATACAGCGATTGACCGCCAGTTGCCGATTGCAGATATACTGACTAGCGACGAAGAGATTGAATAACCAGGTTTCCAGTCTTCAGTTCGTCGCTCATACATCTAAGTGTAATGGTTGATGCTGCATCAGAACTCTGGACCAGTATTTGGGCTAAGCCGTTGAATGCTGGTATTGAGAATTCTTTGCAGTTCTGGTTATGAGGATGATCCTCACCCAGATACATTGGATCACCATTGCCAGCACCAATAATATGGGCATCACCTTCCAATTGGAACTTTAACATAGGGCACGCATTGGGTACAATGCGGCCTTTTTCGTCTTGTATCTCGATGGTAATGACAGCTACGTCGCGTCCACCAGCATCGATGGTTTGTCTGTCTGCCTTAAGTACGGTTTTAAAGGCTGGCTTTGTGGTAGCTATCACTTCTGTAAGTATGCGCTTGCCGTTTTTGTAGCCTATTGCTACAACCTTTCCTGGCTGATAGGTAGCCTTCCACTTCAGGTGTCCGTTCTTGGGCATCTTCTGTCGGCCAAGTTTCTTGCCGTTTACTGTCAACTCAACTTCGTCGCAGTTGCTGTAAGCCCACAGTTCAACCTCTTCGCCTTCGTGGCCCTGCAGGTTCCAATGTGGGAAAATGTGAAGTGTTGGCTCGTCAGTCCACCACGACTTCAGATACCAGGCTTCGTCTTTCCAAAAACCGCAGTAGTCCAGTATTCCGAATTCAGAATCTGTTGCAGGGTATTCCAGTGGGTTGGGTTCGCCTCGATAGTCAAATCCTGTCCAGTAGAACAGTCCTGCGGCCCAAGGACGTTCGTCGTAGAACTTCCAGCCGCGTTCTATCACATTCTCCACACCAGGCTGGTCTGTGCGGTTTATGCTAATCATTCTGCCTGGATAATCTGGAGTGTCGAAGTACCAACCTCGTGTGCCACATCCTGATGTTTCTTCAGTGCCAACGATTTTCCAACTGGGATTAGCCTTCTTGCGATTGTCTACATCGTTTTGTACTATGTAGTTGAATCCCACTACGTCAAGTCCCTTGATGAGTTCTGTACCACCTGCGTTAGCTACTGTGCTTGGGCGGGTGGGGTCGTAGAGTTTGGTATATTCACGCATGGCTTCAGCCAGTCGGGTGCCTTGGATGGTGTTTTCAAGTCCCCATTCCTCGTTGCCATCGCTCCACATTATTACTGATGGATGATTCCTGTCGCGCTTAATCATACGCTCAAGCAGGCGTAGGTGCTCTTCGTTGATACCCATCAGTCTGTTTTCATCGATAACCAGGATGCCTTCGCGATCGCAAATGTCAAGCACAGCGGGAGTCATAGGGTTATGCGAGGCACGATATGCATTGCAGCCAAACGCCTTCAGCTGTTTGATGCGCCATGCTTGTAGGGCATCAGGGATAGCTGAACCAACACCAGCGTGGTCCTGATGCATGTTTACGCCTTTTAGTTTCAGAGGTTTGCCGTTAAGCAGGAATCCCTGCTCACTACTGAATGCAATATCGCGTATGCCAGTGTTTGTTGTGTATACGTCGACAATCTTACCATTTTGGCTGATTGTAGTTTCAACCTTATAGAGATATGGATCAGCAGTGCTCCAAAGGTGTGGGCTTGTAATACTGATGGATTGTTTTGTGGTAACAGTCTCTTTTGATTTGAGCCCTAATGTGGTAGATGCGCTGCTAGCAATCTCATTGCCGTCAGCATCCAACAGTCTCTGGGTAACTTCGCATAGCTGAGGCTTCAAGCTGCTGTTGCTAACCTCTGTTTCTATCTTTAGCTTTGCTTCTGTATATGGCTCCTTTAGTTCTGCATATACAAAGGTACCAAAGGGTGCAACGCTTACTTCGGCCGATTTCTCCAGCCAAACGTCTCGATATATTCCTGCTCCCTCATAGAACCAACCCTCTTCGAGTGTAGCGTCTGCACGAACACATATCAGATTGTCCTCACCATATTTTATATAAGGTGTGATGTCGTAAAGCTGAGTGGCATAACCGCTTGGTTCTGTTCCCATATAGAAACCGTTGAACCATACTCTGGAATTGCGGAAGATGCCATCGAAACGTAGCATCAATCGCTTACCCAGATCGTTGGCAGGGATATTAATCGTTTTGCGATACCAACCTATGCTGGTGTTTGGATACTTATATCCAACAGTTTTGTATCCGTGCGAATGACTTGCTTCTTTGGCGTAGGGGAGGGTCGTCACCCAGTCGTGTGGCACTTGTACTTCCTGCCATGCAGAATCGTCAAACTTGGCGCTATATGGGCCTTCGTTGTGTATCGAGTTTGCCTTGGTCAGGTAGTTGAAGTATTCAGTTCCACAACCAAAGTCCTTCTTTGGGTCGCCTGCATGTCCTAATGTAAACTTCCAACCTTTGTCCAGTCTGATGGTCTCTCGCACATTATGTGCTTGCCCCGCTATTGATAATAGCAGGGCAAGAGTAGTTAGTAGTAGTTCCTTTTTCATTATTACTATTTATTATTTGTTCTTTTTCAGCAAGTTGAGCTTGTGCTGTGGAGCAAGAGCATTGGTTGTCTTCTCTGTATATTCGGCAATCTTCAATGTAGCTGTAGCAGCTATGTCACGACTGCTATTGCCGATACGGAAGGTATAATTGCCAGCCTCTGTAATCCACTGACTATTTGCCTCGTCGAAACTTGCGAGATTTCTAACGGGGATAGTCATTGTCAGAGTCTCACTCTCACCAGGCTGCAGCTCTTTGGTCTTAGCAAATGCTTTCAGCTCCTGTGCGGGCTTCTCAATGTTGCCGTTGGGAGCCTGAACATAAACCTGAGCCACCTCTTTACCACTCACACTACCAGTATTCTTTACTACGATGCTAACCTCTACAGCATCCTTGCCCTTTGCCTTAACTACAGGCTTTGCAAAACTGAAGGTGGTATAGCTCAGTCCATAGCCGAATGGATATGCTACATCACGTCCGAATGTGTCGAAGTAGCGATAGCCTACGTAGATATCTTCCTCATGATTGGTATAAGCGTGACCAGGAATAGGAGTCTTATTGCCAATCATCATCTGGAGCGAGTAGTCGTCTATCTGTCCAGGGAAGTTCTTTGTCGAAGCATGGTCTGTAGCTGCTATAGGCCAGGTCATAGTGAGCTTTCCTGATGGATTAACCTTACCAGTGAGCAGGTCGGCGATAGAGTTACCTCCCTCCATACCTGGCTGCCAAGCACAAAGGATAGCATCGGGATATCCGCTCCATGATGCTGTCTCGATTACACTACCTGAGTTGATGATAACTATAACAGGCTTGCCTGCTGCGTGGAATGCGTTGCATACGTCAGTGATGAGTGCACGCTCCTCTGGAATCAGGTTGAACTCTGTGTTCAGATCGCGGTCTACGCCCTCACCAGCCTGACGGCCAATGGTGATGATTGCTGCATCTGCAGCATTAACTTCCTTGTTAATACAGATTGGGTCGATAGCGATTTCAGGGTATTTCTGCTGTCCAAAGTATTCCATCTGATACCACTTAGCAGGATGACGCTCGGCCTGGAACTTAACTTTTGCATACTCTATATACTTGCGGTATATATCTGTGAGTGTTGCACTCGACTTGATGCCAGCGTTCTGTAAACCCTGTAGCATGTCGACAACGTATGGCGGGTGAACGCAACCAGAACCAGTACCACCACTCAAGAAGTCGTATGAGTTCTCGCCAAACAGAGCAACTGTCTTAATGGCACCATTCTTCCAAGGCAATGAGCCGTTGTTTTTAAGCATAACAATACCCTCGTTAGCACTCTGACGTGTGATGGCTGCGTGAGCCTTGAAGTCAGGGGCGTTTGATGCGGGATACTTGTGGAAACTAGGGGTCTTGACGATATACTCGAGCATGCGGCGAACATTGCGGTCAACATCTGCAATGTCGAGCTTGCCGCTCTTAACGCCTTCGATAATCTCGTTTACCTGTGCTGGCTGACCAGGCTCCATCAGGTCGTTTCCTGCCTGTACTTCGCTTATTGTTGTCAATCCCTCACGGATACCAATCCAGTCAGTCATCACAATTCCTTTATATCCCCAGTCCTCGCGCAGGATCTTGGTCAGCAGGTCGTGGTTACCCATCGAATATTTGCCATTTATCTGATTGTACGATGACATGATGGTCCAAGGATTACTCTCGCGTACAGCAATCTCGAATCCGCGTAGATACAGTTCGCGAGCTGCGCGCTGTGATACGCGCTCATCTACTGCAGTACGGTCAGTCTCCTGCGAGTTGATGGCAAAGTGCTTTGCACTTACTCCAGCACCCTGACTCTGCACACCTTTGATATATGCTGCTGCAATCTTTCCTGTAAGCAGTGGGTCTTCTGAGTAGTATTCAAAGTTACGTCCGCAAAGTGGGTTGCGGTGCAGGTTCATACCAGGACCAAGAATTACGTCGCAACGATACTCCTTGGTCTCGTTTCCGATAGCCTCACCAACCTTGCTCACCAAGTCGGTATTCCATGTTGAGGCCAGGCACGAGCCGATGGGGAATGCTGTTGCATAATATGTCTTTGTGGTACCCTTACGAGTTGGGTCGATACGTACTCCGGCAGGGCCGTCGGTAAGTACAGTTGCAGGTATTCCCAGTCGTGGGATTGCAGGCGATGTTCCTGCTGCTCCTGCCACCAGGTCGGCCTCGCCACCTACAACTGCGTTGGCACTGAAGAAATTGTTAGCACCGCCAACAAGTAGTTTGGCTTTCTCTTCTAGGGTCATTGCCTTGAGCACCTCGTCGATATTCTTCTCAGAGAGAAGCGGCGTAGCCGAGCGATCGGCGCGGAGCTGTGGTTGTGCATTTGTTGTCATAACGAATGTTGCTGTTAGTAAGCATGTTGTTAGTAATCTTTTCATTATTGAAAATTTTAGGGGTTTCTAGCATTTCAAATTTGACTATGGGAATATCCTGAAGCTATAGCCTTGGTCTTTAAGCCATTGCAGACTCTCTGGCAAGGCGGTCTTAAGTTTGTCGATACTCTTAAGCGAGTCATGGAACGTGATGATAGATCCGTTACGCGTGTACCTCTTTATATTATTTACTACGTCTTCGGCAGTCATCCATTTAGAGTAGTCACGCGTCACCAGGTCCCACATCACTATTTTGTATTTTCTGCTCAGCCATGCATATTGTGCCATACGCATCCATCCATGTGGTGGACGCACGTAGTGGCTCTTGATATATGCGTTAGCTTTTTCCACGTTATAGCTGTATTCCTTTATAGAGTGTCGCAGGCCTCCTATATGGTTATGGGTATGATTGCCCACTTGATGACCTTCTGCAAGAATACGTTTGTACAGATCAGGATATTTGCGCACGTTATCGCCTACCATAAAGAATGTAGCACGTGCACCAAACTGCTTTAGTGTGTCTAGTATAAATGGTGTAGCCTCTGGGATGGGGCCATCGTCGAAAGTCAGGTAGACTGATCTTTCGCGACGGTCCATTCGCCAGTATGCTCTAGGATAGAGCCAGCGTAGATATATTGCCGGTTGCTCTATAAACATATCTTAATTGCCGTAATTTCCTCCCTTGGCTTCGTAAATCTTGTTCATTGTCTGGAACTGCTTCTCCTTCTCCTGAGCCTTCTTCTCATCAACTGCTGATTGCAGGTTGAGTATCTGGTTCAGAATGTAGAGGTGCATCAGGCAGTCTTGCTGTGAACTCTCGAATCGCTGTCCGTCCAGTGAACAGTACCAAAGCATATATTCTGTCGACTTCTTCCAAAGCTGGTCTATCAGGTCTTGTGCCTTCTTGGTCTGACCAGTCAGGGCATAAGCCTTGGCCAGATCCATCGAACCACTCTGGTAGTCGTGAGGTATGTTATAGCTGGGCAGTTCCTTCTCGCACTTGTCCAGCACTTCCTTTGCCTGCTTGTCTTTGCCCTCCTGAACCAGATTCATGGCAAGCATCGACAACAGTCGGCGATGAGTATAACACATACGCATCACAGTCTCGTCAAGATAGATACCAGGCTTGTCTACACCACCAAACTTAAACTTCTTCATTACGTTGTTGTAAGTCTTCTCCGTATCGAAGTTCTTTGCTCCAGGAGCGTTGGTGGTAAACGGAGTGATACGGTTTGCAAGTCCCTCCTGTACAAAGTTGTCGCCCAGGTTCATGTAGTTCTCCGAACCTACGGTGGTTGCTACGTAGATAGGACGCGTCCAGTTGCACTGATCAATCATCTCCAGCATCATCAGGTCTTGCTTGTAGAGTGCGTTCTTGCCCTTAAGCGAGATAACCATCTGATCGGGGATACTGTCGGCAGCCATCATCATGCCACTCTTACGCACAGCTTCCTTATCGATAGTAACGTAGACTGTATCTGTAGGAATCACATGCAGATCCTTGTTGGTGTTGCGAACCCAGTTTTTCAGAATGTTCTTAAGCTCGAATGGGTTCTCGCCAAACTGCTTTTTGGCTTCCTCTGGATTCTGACGATACAGTTCCTCTACCTGCTTCTTAAGCGATGCATCAATCTGCACATATTCGTTGGTGCCAGCGCAGTACTCCAGACGGCTCCAACTGATGGGCACTGAAGGCGAATCGTATGCAGGACGGCGCATCTGGTCGATATACCAGTCGGTCTGCAGGTATGAAAGGTTGCACACGCGTGCATCTGTGCGGAATCCTTCTGTGTCCTGGTTGTACCACAGTGGGAATGTATCGTTATCTCCATTGGTGAAGATGATAGGATTACCCTCCTCTTGCAGTGTCATCAGGTAGTTCTGGCCGAAGTCGCGGCAGCAGTAGCGTCCTGAACGATCATGATCGTCCCAGGTCTGACTGGCCATCTGGATGGGAACCAGCAGACAGGCTACGCCTACTACAACGGCTACTACCAGGTTCTCCTTCTTAATCTTGCGGTTCAACCAGTCGATTATTGCTGCTACACCCATACCGCACCAGATGGCAAAGGCGTAGAACGAACCTGCATATGCATAGTCGCGCTCACGTGGCTGCATTGGCGTCTGGTTCAGATATATCACGATGGCCAGACCAGTCATGAAGAACAGGAAGAATACCACCCAGAACTGCTGAATGCCGATAGACTCTTCAACCAGTTTTTCCTGGCCATTAACCATAGCCTTGCGCTTGCGGGTATACCAGGCCTGCCAGAACAGTCCGAGCAATCCCAGAATGAGTGGCATGCAGTAGAATACGTTGTGACCCTTATTCTGCTTCAGATCCTCGGGCAACATGCTTTGGTCGCCCAGTCGTGCATCATCGATAAATGAGAAACCTGTTATCCAGTTACCATGCTCCAGTTCGCCGTTACCTTGTATATCGTTCTGACGTCCGGCAAAGTTCCACATGAAGTAGCGCCAGTACATGAAGTTGCACTGATAGCTCAGGAAGAATCTCAGGTTCTCCAGCTGTGTTGGTACCTTTACAGTCATCTGTTCGCCACAGCGATCGTATGGCACCTCATTTCCATCTACTCCACCCATCCATGACTCGTATGCTGCTGCATGACCAGCATCATACATACGTGGGAAAAGCATATTCTGGGCATACTTGTATTCGTCCTTGGTACGAACTACAAAGTATGAGTCCTTCTCATCGGCCGAAGCCTTCTCCTTGCGCTGGTATACGGGCTTACCCTTACTCATTACAGGCTTGCAATAGTTGCCTTCCTGCTCCAGTGCCACCTGCGATGTGTATGCAGGACCATAGAACAGAGGACGCTGTCCATACTGCTCACGTCCCAGATAGTCCCCCAGAGTAAAGATGTCCTCGGGCGAGTTCTGGTCCATTGGTGGATTGGCCGATGAACGGATTACGATTACTGCATAGCTAGAGTAACCTATCATGAGCATCAGCATGCAGAGCAGCATGGTGTTCTTCATGCGTGCTGTTATCAGTTGCTGCTTGTTTACAGTATACTTCAGCAGGAACCAGAGTGCTACCAGCACTACCACTCCAATTAGGAATGCTGACCATCCCCATCCGTAGAATGGGATACCAAGCATACCTACCGAAGCAAGGAATGCTACGTTCTGGATAGTAAGCGAGTGCTTCTGAGTCTGTGTCTCGTAAACAGCCCAGATTACGCACGAAACCAACAGGATGATATAAATGATCTCACCAGTATTGAATGGCATACCAAGAGTGTTCACAAAGAGCAACTCAAACCATCCGCCCACAGTGACGATACCAGGAACTACACCATAGAGCACTGCTGCCAGGATTACTCCCGATACAACCAGAGCGATGAGCGAACCCTTAAGGTTTGCATCAGGATAGCGGCGATAGTAATATACCAGTACGATGGCAGGCACACAGAGCAGGTTCAGCAGGTGCACACCTATTGACAGACCTGTCAAATACATTATCAGTATCAGCCAGCGGTCGCTATGTGGTTCGTCGGCTTGATCCTCCCATTTCAGTATCAACCAGAATACTACAGCGGTGAAAGCCGATGAGTAGGCATATACTTCACCCTCAACAGCTGAGAACCAGAATGTGTCGCTGAATGTGTAGATCAGCGCACCAACAAGTCCTGAGGCCTCGATTGCAATCATCTTTGGCGTTGTCAACTCTTCCCAGTTGCTGATAAGCAGTCGGCGGGTAAGGTGGGTGATAGTCCAGAACAAGAATAGTATACAAGTAGCCGATAGCAGTGCACTCATGGTGTTAACCATACGTGCTACCTGTGTAGGATCGCTTGTAAACTGTGAGAAAAGATTGGCTGTAAGCATGAAGAATGGTGCCCCAGGTGGGTGACCTATCTCCAATTTGTAACCAGTGGTAATAAACTCAGGACAGTCCCAGAAACTGGCTGTCGGTTCGATGGTAGAACAATAGACAAAGGCTGCTATAAAGAATGCAAGCCAGCCCAAGGCGTTGTCTACTAGTCTGAATTGTTTCATTACAATATAATATTCTTTAACGTTAAAAATCCAAATAGTGGTGCAAAGTTACACAAAAACTTTCTATATAAACAAGCCAGCTCCGTAAATTAAGATTAAATAACGGAATAGCTTACCCAGCGTGATTGCGATAAAGGTTATTACAATGTTCGATCGCATAAGTCCCAGGGCTATAGTGATTGCACTTCCCAGAACAGGCAGGAAAGCAAAGAATCCCATCCACGCTCCGTGTCCGGCCAGGAAGCGGTGGGCCTTGTCAAGGTCTTCTTTCTTCACGTGCAGGTATTTCTCTATCCACTCCAACTTGCCCATTCTGCCCACGCAGTAGTTAAATACACTTCCCATCACGTTTCCTATGGTACCGTATATCATCAGTAACCAAGGGTCTAATCCCGTGGCCATCAGTGCCACCATCACAGCCTCGCTTGAGAAAGGGAAGAAACTTCCTGCCAGAAATGCTGCAAGCAACATTCCCCAGTAGCCGTATTGTGATAGCAGGTTGATTATGAAATCCATAGGTTCATGCCGGTTAGAATCAGAATGGCAGTCAACAGCGTAATAAAGAAGATGTTTGACATCCTGGTGTATGTAAGCGATACGAAATGGGCTGCTATCGGGCTCACAGCGATTGTCATTACATATATAAGAATATCGAACCTCTGTGGATAAAATGCAAGTAGTATTATGGTGTATACTGCAATTATCATCAGACTTGTGTATATCTGTCGCACGCGCACCTTATCCATATAGCTGGTAAGCCAGAAGTGAATAGAACCTATAATAAACAGTACCATCAGCAGCACGAAGTATATCAGCTGTGCCCTTGTCACCACCTGATAGTCAACATCCAATCGCAATTGTGTGAAATGGTTTGTAAACTCCAAAGCTTGCCATGGGTTCATAGGATTCTTGAACAACATCCATCCTGCATATAGCCAATATGGCGTGATAAGTCCGATAAGTGATGCCAATAACGAGCGGAAACTCATCGAATAAATAGTGGTGCTCATCAGTAGCCATAACAATGGCGCAAATAGCAGATAATGCGGTTCAAACAGACTCATAAGACTTGTCAACGCAAAGATGTAGAATGTGCGCCCTCTTGAGTCTGTTTCCTGATAGCAGGAGAAGAGTAGCAACAGTATGAGTACGGTACATAGTTGTATAATACCTCCCGCTATTGACGGGAACAGCCATACTGCTATACACGACAGCAGTATATATGCCGCTGATACCGAACGACTGTAGATACGTATCATCAGATTGATGTTGTTCAGATGTATCATTGCATATACTGATGCAAAGAAACATGCAAACTGTATCCACCAGTTGTGTTGCAAAGCTCCAGCCAACAGCCATACTCCGACACCATATAGTATGGTTATCGGTAGTGTCTTACGACTCTCTGCTATTTTGTTCTGAATGCGTTTCTTGCTCACTTCTTATAGATCTGCGCCTATGTCGCGACGGAAATACTTGTCGGTAAACTGTATCTTCTGTGCTTCTTCGAATGATTTCTGCAGTGCTTCAGCTTTGTCCTTGCCGTATGATGATACTGCGATGACGCGTCCTCCTGCAGTTACTACCTGACCATCCTTTAGTGCTGTACCACTGTGGAATACTATCGATCCCTCAACGTTCTCTATGCCTGTGATGGGATAGCCCTTCTTGTATTCCTGTGGATAACCACCGCTTACCAGCATTACGCATACTGCAGCTCGCTCGTCGAACTCTATGCTGCGCTGGTCCAGATTACCTTCGGCCACACCCTCAAACAGGTCTACTATGTCGCTCTTCAGTCGCAGCATTACGCTCTCTGTCTCTGGGTCGCCCATACGACAGTTATACTCTATTACGTATGGCTCTGGCTCCTTGCTGGGAGTGTTGGTGCGGTTGATAAGCCCGAAGAATATGAATCCCTTGTAGTCGATACCATCGGCAGCCAGTCCTTCAACTGTAGGACGGATGATGCGGTCCTCAACCTTCTGCATCCACTCTTTTGTAGCAAATGGCACTGGGGTAACGCTACCCATACCACCTGTGTTCAGACCAGTGTCATGCTCGCCTATACGCTTGTAGTCCTTAGCCTCGGGCAGAATCTTATAGTGGGTACCATCAGTCAGTACGAATACCGAGCACTCGATACCGCTCATAAACTCCTCGATAACTACGCGGCTTGAAGCATTACCAAACATACCGCCCAGCATCTCTTTCAGCTCCTTCTTTGCCTCGTCGAGTGTTGGCAGTATCAGTACTCCCTTACCGGCACACAGTCCGTCGGCTTTAAGCACATAGGGGGCTTCAAGTGTCTCAAGGAACTTCAATCCCTCCTCCATATGCTCACCGTCAAAGGTATGATAGCGGGCTGTGGGGATATTGTGTCGCTGCATAAAGGCTTTGGCAAAGTCCTTCGAACCCTCGAGCACGGCACCAGCCTTTGATGGTCCGATTACTGGCACATTCTTAGTGCGCTCATCAGCCTTCAGCTCATCGTAGATACCCTTTACCAGTGGATCTTCAGGACCAACTACTACCATATCGATTCCCTTTTCAACAATGAATGCCTTGATTGCCTCAAAGTCGTCGGCTTTCATTGCTACATTCTCACCGCAGTTGCCTGTGCCGGCATTACCTGGGGCGATATAGAGTTTATCACATTTGCTGCTCTGAGCAATTTTCCAAGCGAGGGCGTGCTCGCGCCCGCCGCTACCTAAAAGTAGTATTTTCATATTGTCAATGGTTGTTGTTAATTTCTTCAAACTTATTAACGAATGCATCAAATTGTTGCATGATGCTTTCTTCTGGCTGAATGCTGGCATTATTGCGTATCTCGGGAACTTTGAGATAGTCCTCAAAATACTGAGTGATGCGCTCGTGCAGGTGTACACTGGCATGCCCCATCATATTGTGCTCCTCGCCAGGGTAGGCAAAGAAGTCTGGCTGTGTGCCAGCTTTTACGCAGGCATCCAGGAAACTCAGGCAGTGCTGTGGTACTACGGTGTTATCGTTGTAACCTGTAATAATCTGCAACTTGCCCTTCAGGTTCCTGGCTTTGTCGATGAGGCTGCTCTTGGCATATCCCTCAGGGTTATCCTGTGGTGTACCCATATAGCGCTCGCCATACATCACCTCGTACCACTTCCAGTCGATTACCGGACCACCAGCTACAGCGACTTTGAACACATCGGGATAGTTGGTCATCAGCGAGATAGTCATAAATCCTCCGAAACTCCAACCATGTACACCCAGTCGGTTCATGTCTATATAGGGCAGTGTGCGCAGATAGTCCACGCCTTTCATCTGGTCCTGCATCTCTACCTGTCCCAACTGGTGCCATGTGGCCTGCTCAAAGTCACGTCCACGATTCTCCGAACCACGGTTGTCGAGTATGAACACAATATAGCCTTTCTGTGCCATATATGTCTCCCATGAACGACTGGCCCAGTGCCATGATGCATCTACATTATGGGCGTGTGGTCCACCATACACATACACTACTGTGGGATATTTCTTTGTTGCATCAAAGTCGTGTGGCTTCACCATTCTGTAATATAGGTCGGTTGTGCCGTCGGCAGCCTTGATGCTTCCGTTTTCGTAGATGGGCTGTTGATACTCTTTCCATGGGTCAGATGCTTTCAGCAGGGTGATGGGAGATGGCTTGTGGGTGTTGTTCAACTCTATCACGTTAGGAACGGTAGGTTCCTGGCGCTGGTCCGTCATCAGTGCACCCGTTGCCGATAATGAAGCGCGGTGCACACCCTTGCCATTGTCAAGCAGTGTGCGTTTGCCTGTTGCAATGCTCACTGCCCAGATGTTGCGCTGCAGCGGATTCAGTTCGTTTGATGCGATAATAACAGTCTTGTCCTTCTGGTTGAATCCCAGTACTTCCATTACTACCCACTCACCTTTTGTCAACTGTTTCAGCTGTTTGCCGCTCTTGTCCATCAGATACAGATGGTTATAACCATCCTTTTCGCTCTGCATCAGGAATTTCTGTGCGTCCCATGGCAGAAATACTATCGGGTTCTGTGGCTCTACGTATTTGGGCGATGTCTCGCGGTTCAACTCGGCAATCTTGGCGCCCGATGTGGCATCGTACGATACCAGAAGACAGTCGTTCTGCTTGCGGTTCAGCTCAAACATATAGACTGTCTTCGAGTCAGGGCTCCAGGCTATGTTCGTAAAGTATCTGTCGGTAGGGTCGCCTGCCTGCAGGTATACGGTCTTGCCGCTCTTCAGGTCAAACACACCTACTGTTACCTTATGACTGGTCATGCCGGCCATAGGATACTTGTCGGGTTCATAGGTTGCCGAACGTGAGAATACGTTCACCTGAGGATAGTCGGTTACCATACTCTGATCCATACGATAGAAAGCCAGACGCTGTCCGTCGGGACTCCAGAATGTACCCTTTCTGATGCCGAATTCATTGCGGTGTACGCTCTTGCCATATACTATCTCGCGGCTTCCGTCGGTGCTTAACTGGTGCTTCTTACCCTGACCGTCAACTACATACAGCTGATCGTTCTCTACCCATGCAGTTGCGCGTGATGTGGCATTCCAGTCGTAGGCCTGCTGACCTGCTATACTGTCCTGCCAAACTATCTTCTTGGCATTGAAGTCCAGCAGTATCACAGCCTTCATATTACCCAGCATCACCAGTGGCTGGTCAGGGTAGGGGAATGTGGCGTTCATCAGGTGGCGCACGTATGTCTCATCGTTGCTGCCGGCCCATGTATTCACCTCGTCGAGTGTGAACAATTTGGTCTTCTTGCCGGTCTTGGTGTCGATGGTGTAACATTCCTCCACGTCGGTCTGGACCAACTTCTCACCCCACCACGTCAGCCACATGTTCTGTGGTCGCAGGTTGGCGTAGTTGGTTCCGCCGAAGTTAAGGTCTTCAAGTGTGAAGAGTTTATTTTGCGCGCTCATTGTTGTAGCACTTAGCATCATGGTCATAACGACCAGTATCGATTTAATCTTCATCATCGTCAAATCTCTTTTTCTTGCCGAAGTCCTTGCCGAACTCTCTCTTGCCGCCGCGCTTAAAGTCCTTTCGGTCCTTGCCTTTGCCGCCGAATTCCTTCTTCCCGCCGAATTCCTTACGGTCTCTGCGCTCTTTGCGGTCCTTGCCGCTACGGTCAAAACTCTCATGTCCACCGCGGTTCTTGCCAATATCGTGCTTGTGGAAAGTAAAATTCAGTATGTCGGCCTCTTCGTTCTCTTCTTTTTCCTCCAGGCGCTTCTTGAACTCACGCTCTTTCTTAAAGCGGTGCTTCTCGGCCATCAGGCGCTTCTCCTCTTCGGTCTTTACTATGCCACCCTCCGAGCGGAAGTCCTTCAATTTACCGTCAAACATCTGGTACTTGCGGAACTCACACTCCAGTGATCCGTTATACAGAGGTATCTTGATGCTTGGCTTCAGACCTATCTGGTCGAAGCACTCCTCGCGATAACTCAGTATCCAGGCGTCATTACCCTTAAACTGGTGCTTCAGTCGCTCACCTATCATCTTGTATGTACCCAGCAGGTCGGGCGTTGAGATACGCTCACCATAAGGTGGGTTAGATATGATGATGCTCTTGTTGGCGGGTTGTGTGAAGTTCTTGAAGTCCTGTTGCTCCACGGTGATGATATCCGACAGACCAGCTGCCTTTACGTTCATGCGGGCTGTGTTCACAGCCTTCATGTCAATGTCGTAGCCGTAGATCTTATGCTTAAACTTGCGCTCCTGACTCTCATCGTTGTATATCTCATCAAATAGGTCGGCATCAAAGTCGGGCCACTTCTCAAAGGCAAACTCCTTGCGGAACAGGCCTGGTGCCATGTTCTTTGCTATCAGAGCAGCCTCGATAAGCAGAGTGCCGCTACCACACATCGGGTCGATAAAGTCGGTATCGGCCTGCCATCCACTCAGCAGGATCATACCTGCTGCCAGTACCTCGTTCAGTGGTGCCTCTACACTCTCCTGACGATATCCGCGGCGATGCAGACTTTCACCGCTCGAGTCCAGACTCAGCGTGCACTTGTCTTCGGCAATATGCATGTTAAGTCGTATGTCGGGGTTTGCCACCGATATGTTCGGTCGCTTGCCAGTCTTCTCGCGGAACTGGTCCACGATGGCATCCTTAACCTTGTAAGATACAAATTTTGAGTGACGGAATTCGTCAGAGAACACTACAGAGTCAACAGTGAACGTCTTGTCGGTTCCCAGATACTCAGTCCAGTCAATCTTCTTGATTTCCTCATAAACATCGTCAGCGCTTTTCGCTTTGAAATGGCGTATAGGCTTCAGAATTCTGATAGCCGTGTGCAACTGAAAGT
>JAEEGG010006944.1_pt1 | contig 26372 bp, 17 predicted proteins | sample 9134161 | NCBI WGS metagenome assembly JAEEGG01 (sample SAMN16246543, study PRJNA631951) | gut metagenome | biome: gut microbiome; feature: rumen; material: CR-attached | host: Bos | place: Iran: Karaj | collected 2018-10 | reverse complement strand
AATGCAGCCGCCCTTTGCTGGATCATCTGCATCGCGAAGAAGCGCCACATCAATCCTTACAAGGAGGATGTCTTCGTGGACCAGAAGTACTACAAAGACGCAATGGCCCGCGCCGTTGTCGAGTAATCGAAATTCAAACAATAAAAAAGGCGACCGAAAGGCCGCCTTTTTTTATATTATCAGTTTGATTCTGAAACCTCTTGCCGTAGGCTCTTCAACTATCTGCTTAACTTTAGATTTGACCTCATCTAAAGAGCCGTCCTCCTTAGAGAGCGGAGATTCCTTGAGTCCCTCTACCATAAAGTCGAGGGCGGTTTCTCCGGAAAGTTCGGCTAGAGTAAGCCTGAGGGTAAGGGGCCTGTAGTTTCTCATATGTTTGAACAGCATCTCCTTAACCAGGTCATATGCCAGCCCGACCTTATCTGCGATATTGTATTTGATACAGAATTGATTGAAGCCGGTGTGGATCTGAAGGAAGTCGAAATCATCGTTCTCGATTTCGTAGACCAGTTTCTGGATGCGGTTCACGAAGGCTTTCGTAGCGCTGCGGACAGGATGTTCGAAAATCTGAGCCGGAGTCCCGTCTTCGTAGATAACGCCCTCCTTCATGAAGAAGATGCGGGTACTGACGTCGCGGGCGAAACGCATCTCGTGGGTCACGATAAGCATCGTAAGGCCGTCCTTCGCCAGTTGGCGGATGACGCTGAGGACCTCGCCCACCATCGTAGGATCCAGGGCCGAGGTAGGCTCGTCGAACAGAATTACCTCCGGGTCCATGGCCAGGGCCCGGGCGATCGCGACGCGCTGCTTCTGCCCGCCGGACAGGGAGTCCGGGTAGACGCCCGCTTTCTGGGACATGCCTACCTTTTTGAGCAGTTCCATCGCTACCTCCTTAGCCTCGTCTTCGGAGAGTCCGCGAAGACGCACGGGCGCAAATGTGACGTTTTCAAGTACGGTCAGATGGCTGAAGAGGTTGAAGCTCTGGAAGACCATCCCCACCTTGCGGCGCAGCTGATCAAGCGGATAGCCTTTAGTCATTATGTTCTGTCCGTCTACCCATATTTCTCCCCCGGTAGGAGGCTCGAGCATATTGATTGCCCTGAGGAAGGTACTTTTACCGCAACCTGATGGGCCGATGATGCTGATGACCTCTCCCTTTTCTATATCGCAGTTAACATCCTTAAGGACGGTGATAACGCTGCCGTCCGGATTCTTGAAGGATTTGCTTAAATGCTTGATACTAATCATATTACTTCTTTATTAGGAGGAGGTTGAGCAGGGACCTGATAATCCAGGCCAACACAAAATATGTAATCGTAATGATGAGCAGAGGGATAAACGCATCGAATGTGCGGCTCCTTATAAGATCGCTCGCACGCGTAAGGTCTACTATAGCGATATATCCCACTATTGAAGTACTCTTAAGCAGGGACACACACTCTCCCGCATACATAGGAAGTCCCCTCTTGAGAGCCTGAGGAAACACGATGCCGGTAAAAGTTTTGAAGGGTGTGAAACCCAGGCTGAGACCAGCTTCAGTCTGGCCTTTCGGGACATAAGAGATAGAGTTGTCGAAGATGTTTCCCGAAGACCACGCGAAGAAGAGAGCGAAGGTAAAGATGGCGACTACAGTACCGCTGAGTCCTGAGTGGGCGAAGATTACGTAGAACATAATCAGCAGCACGACAAGGACCGGAGTACCCTGTATGAAAGCCCCGTACCCCTTGATCAGGGAGCGGACCCATCTGCGGCGGCTGCGCTTCATCGCGCACACGCCGGCTCCAAGGACAGTTCCGAGAAGGATGGAGAAAAGAGTGATAACCAGCGTCTTAACCAGACCGCCAGTAATAAGTTTCCAGCGCTGTTCGGTTACAAGGCTCATCTTGAGTCTGTCCCAAACGGTCATTCTCACCGCCGCTGCAGCATCTTTTATGAAGAAGCCCGGATGGCAGAGATAATAATTGTCTGAAAAGTCTATGGATTTTTTGCGCTCTTCAGTAGCGTACAGACACGCGGCCATAATATCGACCATTCCCGCCTGCAGGGAAATATTGGCAGAGCCTACATCCTGGTAGATGAATTCTACCGGACGCCCTATCGAAGCTGCAAATCGCCTTACAATTTCGGGATCCATTCCATCCCATCTTCCTCCATCTCCCACAAAGGATACCGGAGCGATGTTGACACATAGCGCACAACGGACTGGATTGGATTTGTCGAGGTTCTCGGGCTCCTCGAAAGGAACGGCCGGACCGCCCTTAATCCAGTGGGTGATGACCGCATCAAGAGTCCCGTCTTCCTTGGATGAGGCTATGAACTTGTTCAACTCGGCCCTGAATGCATCGTTGCCCTTACGTATGCCGAATGCGACATCAAATGCCTCGGTTCCACGCAGCGCACACTTCATTTCCAGTTCCTTCAGCCTCTCCTCAGTAAGGGCGACCTCGTCGCCGACAAACACATCTGCGAGTCCTTGACGTACAGCCTGTACCGCATCCGCTTCCGAACTTGCGGCGAACACCTTTACATCAGGGCGCAGCGAGAACTTACGCTCATAATAGTTTCCGGCAGTACAGCTGACGGTAAGGCCACTCAGATCGTCTTCGGACTTGAGTTCAATAATCGTTGAGTTCTTCTGACCACAGCAACTCAAGCCCAGGACGGCAACGGTCAACAATAATAACAGTCGTCTAGTATTCATTAATTTAATTTCTGTTTCCAAATATTGCTGTTCCTATACGAACCATAGTTGCGCCATGGCGGACCGCAATCTGCCAGTCGTCTGACATCCCGATAGAGAGTTGGTTGAAGTCTGTAAGTTCGGGAAAAAGATCTACGAGATAAGCCATCAGGCTGTCTACTCTCTCGAAATCGGCGTCTATGACGCTTTCGTCGTCGGTGTGGGAGGCCATCGCCATCAGGCCGCAGAAGCGGATGTTGGGGTATTTTTCCGAATCGAAAAGGAGGTCGATTACCTCTTCTTCGTGAAAGCCCTGCTTAGTCTCTTCCGCCCCTATATGGACTTCGAGAAGGACGCTTACAGTCTTGTCGTTTGCCTTCCCCCACTTCTGAATCTCCTGCAAAAGGTGAACCGAGTCAACAGACTGAACAAGAGAAACATACGGAAGCACCATTTTTAATTTATTGGTCTGAAGATGGCCTATGAAATGCCACTCCAGACCGGGGCATTTCGAAGCGTCTGCCTGGCCTACTTTTTCGGCCAGCTCCTGAGGACGGCTCTCTCCGAATACGCGCTGCCCGGCCTCATAGGCTTCGATTATGTTTTCCAGCGGATGGAACTTTGAAACGGCGACCAGTTCGACCCCCTGCGGAATCTGAGCCTTAAGCGCCTTTAGATTCTCAGCTATCATTTCGCCAGTTTTCTGCAAAGTTCATAAGTATCGGCCTTAAGGGCAGCAGGCAGAGGCTCTACGGAGTTTCCAAAGCTCAGTTCAAACTCGCGCACCTCTGCAGCGAAAGCCTTTTCGTCGACTGCCCTGCCTTCGCGGACGGCCTCAAAAACTCGTTCGATGAACATCTCCCAACGGACGCGGTAGTATCCGCCGAATAGTCCGCTCCACTGGCGGGCGGCATAGTCTGTAAGCTGACCGGCCCCGCCCCACGAAGCGAGCAAAGTCCTGCCGCAACGCTCGTAATAGTCTTTCTCTTCCCGGTTATTTCCCATCGCGCGGGAGTCGTCTATCCACTCCTGAAGCCTGAAGCGCGGATCAGAATCCAGCAGAGACTCCAGATTATCCATCAGTTCCTCGGCCTCTGCCCATATCGCCTCCATCGCCTTCAGGTCCTTACGCTTGTAAGCCTGACGGAACGAGTCCAGCAGCGTCTCGAAGCGGTTCTCGAGGACCTTGGAACCTATCGCGACCAGGTCGAACTTTATCGCGTCTCCCTCGCAGCCGCTGCCCGCCAGAAGCGAGAAAGCGCGTTCGAGGACCTCCGGATCGCAGGGCGAGTATGCCCAAGTCGGGAAGCTGGAGGCCGGATCGAGCGAGGGACGGTTACACAGGCGCGAGCCGGCACTGGAGACGGCCGGGGTGATGTAGGCCTCGTGTAAGAGGATGTCCCAGGCCTTACGGACGTCGGCGTTTCCCCGGCCGTCTCTACGATCGGCGAGCTTTTCAGCCCACTCCAGGTCAGAGAGCGGGGACGCCCATGCCTGATCGAGAACGTATTCGTAGAGGAACGGGGATATTCCCAGGCCTTCGAGGGTACACCCAAGTCCGGTCGGGTTACCCTCGTCGAGGGTCCTGCGTATACGGGGACCGATATCATCGAAGTCCCCTTCAATCAGCGTATTGCCTCCGAAATTGCCGAGGAAGCAAAGGTAGTACGGCTGGCCGTAGAAGCCGTCCGTATAGTCCCATATCATCGATTTTTCGAGGAAATAGTCGAGCATTATTACCTTGCCCTGCGGGACGCTGCCCAGATAGGCCTTGATAATCTCGGGGGTCCAGTGGGCCTGGTCATAGTACATCATCCACCCCATCTGCAGCCACACTGCCTCGGGATCGGAAGCCGCCAGCGTCTCGTAGACGTGGTGGGAGATTCGCGAAAGCTCCTCCGGGTCCCAGGGGCCATGGTCGAAGAAATCGACCTCGTTGAAGATGTCCAGGCCGTAGATATGGTCCGTACCGAACATCTCGGTCTGCTTTTCGAGGAAGAGCTTCTGAATACGGGCGAAGTTGGGGTCGTCCGGATGAAGCATATAGGTCCGGCACTCATCTCCAAAGCCGTCCCAGAGGCTCACGGGGCGGATGTCGGCCCCGGGCAGCAGCTCATTCATATCGGCCGGGATATGGCCGCTGAAGGCCGTAAGGACCGGTTTCATCCCGAGCTGACGCTCGCGTTCGAGTATGCGTTTCTGAAGACTGGCCTGGGAGTCGATCCAACCCTGAGGGAGCGGTCCCATCCAGCGGTCTATGTTCATCATCCTCTGCCATGGGAGGAAGGGCGGAGCCGTAAAGTAAGCGCGGATCTGTTCGTCGCTCATTCCGAGCTCGCTCCAGACCTTCTGCCATACGGCTTCCTGGCCGGTGATGGCCAGAGGCCGGTTGACTCCATTAAGGGCCATCCAGTCGATAAGTCTCTCCCAGTCTTTCCAGTCCCACCACACCAGCGAATAGCCGAAGGTACAATAGTTAAGGAAGAAACGCTCGGGGACAAGGGCCTCCACCCGTACCGGTTCCTCGGGGAGAGGAAGCACTTCGGGCATATTCACCTTGTCTGAGGCGTACCAGGATACGGTTACGTCACACCAGTTCTTAAGGTAGTAATTGAGGCCCACCGCCATCGTACCGGCATCCGGAGCACTGATTACTATCTTGTCCAATTCCGAAGACAGGACAAAGGCCTGAACCGAGTCGGAACTGTGTTTGAAGACAAACTGAGTAGACTGCTGGGGGAAAAGTCTGTGGACTATGCCGTAAGCCGTCTCTTCCTCTGGATCGATACAGGAAACTGCGGTAAAGACAAGCAGCAACAGACAATAAAAATTATGCTTCATTTTCTTGTTGATGTTCTACAAAGTTATTAAATTCGAAACATAAACACATCTAATAACCATTATAAATGGCAAATTATTTCAAAAAGCTCCTTCTCACGGCAGTTTTTGCAATTCTGGTTGGGCTCCCGGCTTTTGCCCAGCCGCTCCATACCGTGAAAGGAAAGGTTGTCGACGAGTTCAATGAAGGCGTACCGGGAGCCGCCGTGCTCGTCAAGGGTGGTACCCGCGGTGTTATGACAGACATCGACGGAAGGTTCAGTATCGAGGTGTCTGATCAGGACATCCTGGTAGTTTCCTTCCTGGGTTATGAAGACGAGGAGTACAAACCCGGAAAAGAAACCCAGATTACGATCAAAATCGCGCCTCTGGAGAACGAACTGGACGATGCCGTTATCGTGGCCTACGGTACTCAGAGAAAGGCCAGCGTCATCGGAGCCATCTCCACCATCAGCTCGGAGGCTCTGGCCAGCCCGGTCGGAAATCTTTCCACCAGCCTTGCCGGTAAGCTTGCGGGTATCGTCTCGATGCAGCGCTCCGGTGAGCCCGGTACCAGCGCAGAATTCTGGATCCGAGGCGTCAACACCTTCGGCGCAGGAAACTCCCCTCTTATTCTTGTAGACGGTATCGAGCGCAGTATGGACCTTGTCGATGTAGAAGACATCGCCTCTTTCTCCATCCTCAAGGACGCAACCGCTACTGCTCTCTACGGTGTACGAGGAGCTAATGGAATCGTCCTCATTACAACCCGCCGAGGCAGCGAATCAAAACCTAAAGTATCCTTCAAGAGCGAGTACGGCGTAACCCAGCCTGTCAAGATCCCCCGTCTTGCAAATACGAAACAGTGGATAGACTACTACAACGAACTGTTCATCGACTCCGGCTCGGCCCCCGCTATAGACGAATACGAAGAGCAGATGTACCTTAGCGGTGCGGACCCGGACCTCTATCCTTCGGTAGACTGGATGACTACCATATTCAAGCCCATGGCCAACACCGCCAGAGCGAACCTCAACGTCACCGGAGGTACTAAGTCAGTTCGTTACTATGTTGGCGCCGCCTATTACAATGAAGGCGGTATCTTCAATGTCGAGAGCAACGAAAACTATGACAACCGCGACAATCAGATAAAGTACACCAAATACAGTTTCCGCTCCAATGTAGACATAAACATCACTCAGTCTACTATCCTCGCGCTGTCCCTTTCGACTCAGTACGACACAAAGAACCAGCCGGCTACCAGTACATCGGATATCTATCCTTACGCGATGTATACTACCCCGGTCGCAACCCCTACAATCTATTCGGACGGAACTCTTGCATGGCCAGACAAAGGACGCAACCCTTACGCCATGCTCAACTTTACCGGCTACTCCCGCAATGCGAACATGAACGCTCAGTCGCTCCTTTCGCTCACTCAGGATTTCTCCGATCTGATTACAGAAGGCCTTAGCGCAAACATCAAGTTCGCCTGGGATGCCTACAATGGAAATACCCTTTCGCGCAACCTCAACTCAACTTATTACTACGCTACCGGCCGCGACGATGAAGGCAATCTGAAATACTCCGCCTACAACGATGGAACAAACTACGTAACCCTGAGCAGGGCTAACTACAGCAGTACTACCATCAACCTCGAAGCGGGACTCAATTACGAGCGCCTGTTCAACTATGCTCACCGCGTAAGCGGAATGTTCCTCTTTACGATGAGAAACAGGACCAACAACGTCCCCGGAAGTTACATCGCCGCTTTCCCCTATCGTAATATGGGTATCGCCGGCCGTGCGACTTACTCTTATAAAGACCGTTACTTCGGAGAGTTCAACTTCGGTTACAACGGCTCCGAGAACTTCGCCCCGGGACACCGCTTCGGTTTCTTCCCCTCCTTCGCCGTCGGTTATATGATAAGCAACGAGCCTTGGTGGGAGAACATCAAAGAGTATGTCGATCTCCTGAAGTTCAAGACCTCATACGGTAAGATCGGTAACGATCAGATCGGAGGTAGCCGACGCTTCGCTTACAACACTACCATGAACACCAGCGCCGGAGGATTCACCTTCGGTACCAACGGCGGTACCTACGTAACCGGTATTACTACCGGAGACTATGGAAATGAAGCCGTCTCCTGGGAGGAAGCGACTAAATTCGACGCCGGCTTCGAGCTCTCCCTCTTCGAACACTTCAAGTTCTCAGCAGACTATTTCTACGATTACCGCAACGGAATCTTTATCCAGCGCGAATCTACTCCCTCAATCGTGGGTATAAACGTAGAGCAGTACGTCAACCTCGGACGAATGAAGAACCAGGGTGTAGATATGACCGCCGAATATGACCACACCTTCGCAAACGGCCTTAATATCTCTGCCCGCGGTAACTTCACCTTCAACCGCAACAAAAAGCTCTACGACGACAAACCCAGCCAGATCTACGAATACCAGAACCTCGTAGGTTATCCCTTCAACCAGCAGTTCGGTCTTATCGCAGTAGGTCTGTTCGAGAGCCAGGACGATATCGACAACTGGGCAGACCAGACTTTCGGTTCGGTCCGTCCCGGAGACATCAAGTATTTGGATATAAACGGAGACGGTAAGGTAGATGCCTACGACAAAGTCGCTATCGGCTATACTACTATCCCTGAGATCAACTACGGTTTCGGCGTCAGTGCCCGCTGGCACGGCTTCGATGTCTCTGTATTCTTCCAGGGCGTGGGCCACGTAACCCGCATCATCGGCGGCCAGAACCTCTTCGGCGCATCCGAACAGATTATCAAACTCGGACAGATTTTCGCAGATGTCGCCGAGAACCGCTGGACTCTTGCTAATCAGAACCCCAACGCTCCTTATCCCCGTCTCGCAATGAACAAGATCGAGAACAACCAGCAAGCCTCGACCTACTGGCAGAGGGATATGAGTTTCATACGTCTTAAGAACGCCGAAATCGGCTACACGCTTCCCAAGACCCTCACCAAGAAGATAGGACTCAGCACCGCACGCATCTATGCCCAGGGTGTCAATCTCCTTACCTTCAGTCCTTTCAAACTGTGGGATCCCGAGCTCTCCGCGAGCTACGGTAACCAGTACCCCACAATGCGTACTGTAACCTTCGGTATCAATCTCAACTTCTAGACGGCAATGAAAAAGATTAAATATATACTTGGAATACTTGCAGCGGCCTTTTTACTCGGCTCCTGCGAAGACTACTTTACCGTCGAACTCAAGGATCAAGCGAACATAGATGAAATCTTCCGCAAGAGTTCCACTACTCACCGTTACCTCTCACACCTCTACTCCTACCTTCCTCTGGACGAAGAAATAGTAGGAAGCGAAGGATGGGTGGTAGCCCGTTCAGACGAATCCCGCTACTCGTGGTACCAGTGGGTCTACTACGACCTCTTCAAGACCGGAAACTACGGTAGCTCTACCCCCGTCTCCGAGCAGTATTTCAACTACTGGGAGAAGAACTATAAAGCTATCAACCAGTGTTCCATCTTCATCGATTATGTAGACAATGACCAGGAAGATACGGAACTGGACAAAGCGGCGATGAAGGCCGAAGCCCGCACCTTAAGGGCGTTCTTCTACTTCTGCCTCTTCCGCCAGTACGGTCCGGTCTTCGTCTGGGGCGACCGCAGGCCGGATGAGGCTATCGAGCCCGAGTCTATCGACCGCCATACCGTAGACCAGAACGTCAAGTTTATGGTCGAAGAACTCGACAAAGCTATCGCCGCTCTCCCGGACGACATAACCTCGATCGGAGAGTCAGCCGATAAATGGCAGGGCCGTATTACAAAGGGCGTTGCGATGGCTATCAAGTCCAGGGTTACCCTGTACGCCGCTTCCCCGCTTTACAACGGCTGCGACCTGTACAAAGGCAAGATGAAGAATCACTACGGAGACTATCTCTTCCCTCAGACAGCAGACCCTACCAAGTGGGAAACAGCCGCTCAAGCCGCCAAGGACCTTATCGACTATGCCGAGCAGAACAACCGCTATGCGCTCGCGACCGTCACCGGTTCGGGAGATCCCTTCAAGGACGGCGGTGCTTCCTATGAGGCCGTCTTCCAGCAGCCTTGGAACTCCGAGACTATCTTCGGATGGTGGAGGCGTACCTCTTCCGCCTACAGCTGGCTCCAGGGTGGAGCTATCCTGGCTACCAGCTGCCCTCTTATCCCCGATGTCATCTATCAGGGCTACGGCGGTATCTGCCCTTCGCTTAAGCTCGTAGACGCCTACCCTATGTGGGAAACCGGCCGCTACCCCGTCAAGGGCTATCAGGGCCAGAACGACTACTCGAAACCTATAGTGGACGAAGCATCCGGCTATGTCAAGGACGGCTTTACAGAGGGCTACAAACAACCTCTGGACGCTGACTGGGCTCCCCTCTTCAAGGCCCACAACAGTACAGTCGGCCGCGATCCCCGCTACTACGCCTGCCTCGTTCCCAACGGCTTCTACTGGCCCAACAAAAATGAGAAGGTCCGCTTTACCTGCTACGACAACGCAGAGTGTACTTCCCGCTGGAGCAACGAAGGCAACCCTACACGAGTCGGTTACTCCTGGAGAAAGTGGTATACTCCGGACAAGTCCCTCAGACTCGGTACGGACTATACCAGCTACAAGACCGTCTACAACGAGATTCGTCTTGCAGAGATCTATCTCAACTACGCAGAAGCCTGCAACGAAAAGCCGGAAAGGAACGAAGCCGATGCCCTCAAGTATCTCAATAAAGTACGTAACCGCGTAGGCCTCAACAATATCGAAGAGGCTTATCCTGAGATCTATGGCAACCAGCAGCTCCTTCGCTGGTGTATCCGTCAGGAAAGGATGGTGGAACTCAGTATGGAGGCCCTCCGCCACTACGACGCCTGCCGTTGGATGATCGCTAAAGAAGAATACCCTACAAAGAACTGGACTCTCCACGTCTGCGCTACGAATTATGAAGATTCCTATCAGAGGGTATCGAGCGACTTCGGACAGGAAGTTGCTACTCCTTCCTTCTCAGACAGGGACTACCTCTTCCCCATCAGCGTCAACCAGCTGAGCGAGATGACCAACATTACCCAGAACTACGGATTCTAAAAGAAGTCAATTATGAAAAGGATAATATACTTACTTCCCATACTGACACTTCTCGTCGGCTGTAAGCAGGATCTCGATTTTGCTCTCCCAGCCGAGAAGATAGGTTTTTCCGCAACGGAAACTCTCAACGAAGTCTCCGTCTTCAACGGCCACTACGACATCAGCCTTATCAAGAGCGGTAAGGGAAAGACAGACGCAAAGGTAGAAATCCGGCTTGGCTCCGATTCTGATATCGCTGCATACAATGCCGCCAATGGAACTTCCTGCGTTGCGGCCGCTGCCGGCAGCTTCACTATGCCCGATCAGACTTCTTTCACCTTCTCCGCTACAGAATACCGTAAGGTAGCCCAGATTACCTGGGAGCCTGCTGGTTTCTTCAATGCAAACAAGGGCAAGGATGCAGTAATCCCCGTTCTGATTAGCGAAAGCTCTATAGATGTAGACTCGCTCAGGACTATGATCCTGATCAGGCCTTACATCTCCCAGGCCAACTTCTCTCTTACCTCAGCCGCCGACACCCTCGACCTCAAGCAGAACGATATCAAGAGTCTGTTCCCCGAGGGTGATGAGCTCACCAAATCCAAGTCCGAAGGATCTTTGGATCTGGTCTCCGGCTCAGCCCAGGTATCGATCAATAAGGTTGTTCCTTCACAAGACATCACTCTCAATCTGATAGTAGACAATACTCTTATCCCTACTATCAGCGCTGCGCGAGGAAAAGAGTATGTACAGGCTCCCAACGGATTTGCGACAATTCAGAATTCGGTAGTCATCAAGGCCGGCGAACTCTACGGAGACTTTACCTACACCCTCAATTTCGAGGCTCTGTTCGCCGGAAATGAGCTCAAGTATTTCGGCAAGAACATCCTTATCCCGGTGGTTATCGGTTCCGCGAGCCCTGTAGGAGTCGGAATCGGCAATATCAACGTCGCAAACATTTCCGTCACTATTTCCGAGAGCGGAATCGTTATCGAGCCTTCCAGCTCACCTAACGAATTCTGGGCAAATATGGACGGAATAGACGGCAGCGGAGACGAGTGGGTGTTGCTCGACGGCGCTCAGTACGCGATGGCAGAAGATCCGAATATCGAGAGCGACTGGTACAAGAGATACAGCGCAGACAAACTGATTGACGGTGTCTTCCTTTACGATCCCGGCCAGGGAGGCGGTATGGGACTCTGGTTCTGGACGCCCAATGTATTCCCTATCCCCTTCACTATCGACCTTGGCCAGGAATACATCTTCAAGGGTTTCAGACTTGTCTACTCTAAGACACACCAGAATAATTACCGTCATATCAGAGTCTATACCGGACGTACTTACAACGAATCAACCAAAGAGGCAGACTGGAAGCTCGCTTTCGAAGGGACCAGGACCTACGCCGGAGGCTGGCTGCCGTGGCCGAGCGACAACGGATCCCGCGAGTCGCTGTACCAGGATTTTACCTTCAGGATGCCTGAGGATGCTCTCCCCGAGACAGATGCTACCCTCAGTTTCGCACTCACTAAAGGACGCTACCTCAAGCTTGAGTTAGTAGAGCCTCAGTTCCCTACTGAGAGCGGTGATTACCAGGGCGGCCGCGGCTACCTTATGGAGTTCTACGTCAACGGTTGGCAGTTGTAAATGAAACCGGTATTGTCGTCACTGATGCTCGCCCTGCTGTTTGCAGTGGCCTGCAATCCTCAGAAAGAAGATCAAAACGCCCCTCAGCCGGTGCTCCAAGCAAATCTTGAGAGCGCCGGCGCAGGAGGCGTCACTATCAACTTTTCTTCGTTTTACTCCACAGGCGCCGCTGCGCTTTGTGTCAAAGCGGGCGAGGAGGCTCCTTCCGCTACAACTATAGCCTCTTCCGGAGTCCACGTCAGCTTTGACCAGTCGGTAAAAGACCCGAGGAAGACGACAATCTCTATAGACAATCTCGACGAAAGTACGGCCTACATAGCCTACTGCGTCTCTTACAACTCCAGCAACCAGTTCAGCAACATTCAGAAAGTTGTCTTCAGTACCGCCGAGGGCGCAGTTCCCTTTGAGTGGGAAGCTACCAGAACCGCTCTTCTTTCCTACGACAACCTCGACCTCGTCTATGGAGGCAGTGAACACCGCTACCCCAACGGTATGTGGGATCTGGAGCGTTTCAAGCGCCACATCACCTACAAAGACGCCTCGGGAGTCGAGCATTGGCTCTTCGACGCTTTCCTTGCCATCGAGTTCGTGATGACCCAGTACGACGGCAGCAGCCTTATAACCAATGCAAACGGCCGTAAATCCGGGACAAAAGAAACCTGGCAGGGGGTTATAGACTACTGGTTTAAGCCCGGACAAGGTTTCGACGCCCTAGACACTGCCGTAGGTGAGGCCAAATTGCGAATTGGCGCCCCTCCCAAGACTAGAAAGGTCGTGATGTGTCTGCCGGACGCTATCCCTAACGCAGAGTACAACAGCCTTACTTCAGCCACCATTTACTGGGGTATGCTGGACGGAGAGAGGATGGACTTCGCAAAGGCGGAAAACAGGCTCAGGGCCCTCAAATGGTACATAGACCAGGTAAGGGAAAAATGGGATAAAGCGCACTATCAGAATATTGAGCTCGCTGGCTTCTATATCATCAACGAAGCTATAGCAACCGAGAAATACGGCGGCTGGGGCCCCGAATATACCCGCTGGGACGAAATCCTTCCCGCTATCAGCAAATACCTCCATTCAGTCCACGAATCGCTTTCCTGGATCCCCTACTACGAGGCTTATGGATGGAGCGCCTGGAAGGCCTTTGAGATTGATTACGTACAGATGCAGCCCAACTACTTCTGGGGGAATAACGCGAGGTTCTCAAAGAGCAATATGAAAGACCACATAAGCTCTGCCGGCATCTCTATGGAACTCGAGATGGATAGCGACCTGCTTGCCCGCAACTCGGACGCGTTAAGTCATCGTAAAAGATTCCGTGAGTATATGGAGATGGCAAGAGACTTTGGACTCTACGGGAAGCGCGAATTCTCTTACTATATGGGAGAAGACGCTTTCAACTCGCTGGCCAAATCCAACGACGAGGACGACAAAGCCGTATACTACGAGCTCTGCGAATTCGTTTCCAGAAATATCAGATAAGGAAAGTCTCTACGCCCTTGAAGTTGTAGGACATCTCTTTCTTCTGAGAGTCATTTGCCAGAAGAAGCACCATACTGAGGATCTCCGCATCAAGGGGATCCTTAGTTTTTACTACCGAGATGGTAGAGTCCTCGAACACTTTATGTGTCAGGGGGTTGATTATGTGGCCGCCACACTCGGGGGTATTGCCGGATACACTCAGGGACTCCCCTCTCAGCTCAAACTCCTGAATCTCGTCTTCAGTCTCGGGATCCTCGAGGGTGAACGTCCAGCAGTCGCCGTAGGGATGCTTACCGAGGGCCATCATCGAGGTCCCACCGAAATTGATGAATGCATCCTTTACCTTCCCCGCCTTCAGGATGAGGGCTATCCTTCTGAGAGCATAGCCTTTGACGAAGCCGTCGAAATCTATGTCTTTGTCTTCGCCCTTGGAGATATCGAAAAGACCCTTGGTCTGAATAAGATATGACTCACATAGATTCAATGCTTCCTTCATAATTTCGCTGGTCTCAATATCTACCTTGGAGGCGTTCAGAAGCGAGACCTCGCTTTGAGGATTGTTCCTGTTGAAGGTTTTATCCAGAGCAGACAGCTCTTTAGTGATTTCAGACCATACGGTATAGGCCTTCTTCTCGGGGAGGCCGGCTATCTGGACTTTCAGGTCAGTACCAAAGATATCTGCCGCAGAGCCCTGGAAGAGCGATGCGCTGGAAGAATATGAACTTTGTGTCCTCATTTTACTTTACAAGATAGAAGCCCATTACAGTTCCTACTGAACGGTTTTCGGTACCGCCGGACATATTCGATTCAAGAGAATTCTGACGTACGCCCTTCACGGTCATCGCGGTAGAACCGCCGCCATCGAAGTTACACGCGCCCTCGCAGCCGAGTCCGAGCATTATCTGAGCCAGTTCTACAATAGAAGCGCCCTTGCTGGAAGGGATACGGCCGTCGCAGACATAGAGGATGATCTTGCCGTCTTTAGTATAACCTACCGCGGTACGGTCCGGCGTAGTAGAACTGTTAGTAAAGATATCCAGAGCGATCTGCTCGTAATTGCGGACGAAATCCGAGCCTACCTTAGTAACGTCTGTAACAACCTTGCCGTTCTTTACGAGGAGCGGGCCGGCGCACATCGCGTAGTAGGGTTCAAATACGAAATTCTCCGACGGATAGTTCTCCTTTACAGTTCCGTACTCATTGACATTCAGGATATTGGGCTCCGGTTCGTTGAAGAAATATGTAATGTCGTCGGCACCTTTTGCGGTCCAGAAAGCGTAGGGTTTCTGGCTTCTGTCCACCGCGAAAGCGCCGTGGGGAGTTCCTGCATACTTACAAGGAGTAATAACGCCCTTGTCTGCGGAAAAATCACCGGTTTCGTGTGTGGTCATATTGAAATAGCCGGCGTTTGTCATCACCAAGTTACCTGCCTCCTGACTTCCCTGCTTGTACCAGTTTTCAAGAGTGAGGAACTTTCCGAATTCGAAACGGAACTCTACCTTACCGGTAGTAACATCAGCTATTGCATACCATGAATTGACTGTCCTTCCATTGACCTGGCCTGTAGTCTTGTAGACCTTCACCTCTGAGGGGAAATCGCTGGGAGTAATCTCCGTCCAGTCGAAGGTAATAGGCTCCACAGGGTTACCAAGCCTTACGATGATAGGATCGGAATAGGAAACGCCGATCTCGGTCTCTACATATCCGCGGACGTTGTAAACCTTGTCGTAGTCCAGCGAAGCGGAGGTGATAGCCTGGGTAATGTTCTTACCGGAAGCGGTCTTCGGGCCGTGTTGATGTCCGTCCTCTATGGTAGGATCCTTAGACTGATTAATGGCGTTCCAGCAAAGGCCGTATTGGTTGATGGCATACTTGCCTCTGAAGTTGTCTATAGAGTAAGTCAGAGCCACGGAAGTAGGCGTTACTGACCAGTCCGGATCAATGATTATGCGCGGAAGTTCGCTATAATCGAAAACCGCAAGAGTTTTATAGATGATCTGGGAGCTAAGCGCAACCGAGGGGCCCTTAGCCTGGACTCCGAGGTCATACTCCACCCCGGCAGTAAGACCGCTGGTGATGGTATACTCGGTAGTGTTGGCCTCGAGAGTTACGAGTTCAGTCTGATTGTTTCCCTCTCTCTTCCAGATGACATACCCCTGTTCTCTTTCGGAGTTATCGACCCACGTAACGTCAACTATATTGGTAAACGGCCTCTGAGTAAAGGTAACCTTTGTAGGGTTCTCAAGGGGCTTTTCATAGACGACACCTGTCGGCTTGTCCGTACACCCCGCAAAACTTGCGAGAGCACACGCTAGAAAAAGAACAGTGGTTTTCATTGTGTTATCTTCTGTTGCGGTTTTTCATCTGCTGTTCCTGAAGCTTCTGGGCTTCTTCGAGCCTCTGCTGCCACTTGCTCTTAGGCAGCGGCTTGCCCTTGCTGGCTTCAACCTTAGCCCTTACTGCATCGGGATTCACAATCCACTTGCGGATTACGAAGGTCTCGATGATAGCGATGAGCTGGGAAAGGAGGTAGTAATAGCTAAGACCGGATGAGAGGCTGTTACAGATGAAGAACATCATGATAGGCATCATCCAGACGCTCATGAACTGCATAGACTTCGCACTCGGGTCGTTTCCTGCGCTTTGCTGAGACATAGTCAGCTTGCTGTAGCCCCACATAACGACTGCCATCAGAAGGGCAAAGAGGCTGAGGTGGTCTCCGATAAGCGGGACGCGGGTTCCGAAATCTACTATAGAGTCATATGCACTGAGGTCTTCGGCCCAGAGGAAGCTTTGCTGACGAAGCTCGATCGAAGCCGGGAAGAAACGGAACATAGCCCAGAGAACCGGGAAGGTAAGCAGGGTCGGCAGACAGCCGCCAAGAGTATTTACTCCCGCCCGTTTATACAGGTCCATCGTTGCCTGCTGCTTCTTCATCTGGTCTGCTTCTCCAGCGTACTTCTTGTTGATTTCCTCAATGTAAGGCTTCAGAGCCGCCATCTTAGCGGAGGAAGCAAAGGATTTGTAGGTAAGAGGAAGGGTAACGAGCTTGATGACGAGGGTCATGATAAGGATGATCAGACCGAAGTTCGCCATGTATTTGTGGAGCCAGTTGAACATAGGGATGATGAAGTAGCGGGTAAACCAGCCTACCAGCCATCCTCCAAGAGGGATGATCTTCTCGTATTTGTGGTCGAGGGCCTTCAGTGTGTTGAAGTGATTGGGACCGAAATAGTACTCCAGAGGAATCGCTATATCCTGACCGGGAAGGATATCAACCCTCATCGCAGCCTGGCAGGCCATCAAATTGTGTTCCGGATCAGCCTCTCCCTGATAGGTAACCGAGATATCTCCTGAAGAGAACTCTTTCGGAGCCCTGACTATCATCGAGAAGAACTGCTGCTGGAATGCAAACCACTCGAGCTTCGAGTTGATCTTCTTGCTCTGGTTGCGTCCGCGGCCCATCTCCTCGGGCTTTTTGTCGCCGTTGAAGTAGTAATTAACCTTGGAATACTGAGATTCGTTCTTGTAGCCCTTCTCCATTCGAGGGATCATGGTACTGAAGTCGATATCTACAGAGCCTACGTTGCGCGGGATCTGAACTCCCACGAACGAAAGCATGTTGTCTACAGTATAAGAACCGGTCTTTATCGAATAAGACTGCTCGATAAAGCCACCGTTCTCAAAGGGAAGCCTCATTACAAGGCTTGTATCAGTCTTTTCAGCGACCTCGAAGAAGAAATCAGTAGACTTTATCTGCTCACCTACATAGGCATTGAGCTCGAACTTGTTCTGACCTTCCTTGAAAATATAGAGGTCTGAGCCGCCGTAGTTAGTAAAATCGAAAAGGCGGACGGACGCTATCTGGGCGCCCTTGGTCGTAAAGTTTACTTCAAAAAGATCATTCGAGAGGGTCAGGATCTGTTCCTCTCCTTTTCTTGCAGCATCCAGACCGGCGTCTTTGTAGATGCGGGCCTGCTGCGGCCTGGGGGCCGGAGCTGCAGCCTGGGCCTGGGACTCCTCGGCCGGGAGTTCAGCCTGCAGCTCGGCCTGCGCTGCCGCAGCCTCCGCGCGTGCTATAGAATCTTGCTGCTGATTGAGTGCGTACTGTTTTCTTGCCTGACTGTTCTGATAAAAGGTGAATCCGAAAAGGACCGCCGCCATCAGAATGAAACCGATGATAGATTTTTTATCCATTTATGATTCTGCTTCTTCCTTGCGTATTTGTTCCTCTATTTCCTTCAACTCTGCCTTCGCTGCCTCAATCCTTTCCTGCATCTGGCGGATCAGAGGCTCCGAATTCTTGGAATTCGAGAAGAAACCGATATTGTTTTCGTAAGTAACGATGTCCTGCTGGAGGGCATTGTAGCGGCGGATGAGATCCGTCTTGCGGGAGTGTTCCTTCTGAGGGAAGGCCTCGCTCATAGCCTCTTTGTAGGCTTTTGCAATGGCTTCTTTTTCCTTGAAGGGAACAAAGCCTATAGCCTTGTAACGCTCCTCGAACTCTGCGCGGGCCTTTGCAGGATTCTCTCCCTCGGCGGGCTTATAGGCCTTGATCTCGGCGATAAGTGCCTTCTTAGCCTTAAGATTTGCGTAGAAATCGTTCTCGGGCTTACCGTTTTTATCCCTCTCTGCGAAGAATTCGTCGCAGGCGGCGCGGAAACGCTTCCAGAGCTGCTCTGCCTTCTTTCTCGGGACAGCGGGAAGTTCCTTCCACTGCTTCTGCAGGGAGATGAACTGGTCTGTTGCTTTCTTCCACTCGGTACTAGTCTTCAAGGCCTCTGCCTGGGCGATGAGATCTTCCCTGGCTGCGATTGCGGCATCGATTCCACCCTTGATTCCGAGGAAGAACTCCTTCTTACGGTCGTAGAATTTGTTGCAGGCCGCGCGGAAGCGCTCGTAGATCTTCTGGTTGTCCTTACGGGTAGCGAAGCCTATCTTCTTCCACTCTGCCTGGATCAGCTCTATTTCCTTTGAAAGGGCATTCCACTGACCGGCATCCTTGATGTCTTCTTTATCTGCTATTGCCTCAACCTTGACGCAAAGGGCTTCCTTTGCTTCCAGATTGGCGGCGAAAGACTTCTTGATATCTTCGAAATGGGCCTGGTAGCGTTTGTTGATAATTGCTGTAGCGGCCTTGAAGCGCTCCCAGATAGACTCGCGGAACTCTTTAGCTACGGGGCCAAGTTCCTTCCACTGTTCGTGGAGCTTCTGAAGCTCGGCAAAGGCGCCTACTACATCTTCAGACTCGGCGAGCTTCTCAGCATCTTCGCAGAAACGCTCCTTGGCTTCCAGGTTCTTCTTGAAGTCCAGGTCGCGGAGTTCGTGATTGATCTGGACCATATCGTAGAACTTCTCTACGAGGAACTGGTAAGTATCGTTAATATCCCTGAAGTCGGCTGCAGGAACCGGGCCTATTTCGCGCCACTTAGCCTGAATCTCGCGAAGGGCCGGGAATGCTGTCTGAACATCGTTCAGATTCTCGACAAGTTCCTTGAGCTCGGCAAGGACTGCCTTCTTCTTCTCCAGATTCTCCGTACGCAGGGCATCCTGTTCGCGGTTGTAAACGGACTTTTCCTTTTTATAGTCGGAATAGACCATCTTGAACGCTTCTTCCTGGGCCGAGAATTTCTCTTCTACATTCTCCCCTGCGGCTTCCGCTTCAGCCTTCAGTTTTCCCAAAAGCTTGTAAAATGCGGACTTTACCGCTTCAACTTCCTTTCCCCTCTCCATCCTGTCTTCACTGGCGCCGATCTGACGCAGCGAAACGATGAGTTCGTCCAGCGAAAGGTTCTCAAGTTCTGTACTTGTCATATCAAATGAGTTATTAAACTCACAAATATAACAAAAATTGGTATTTTTGCAGCATGAGAATTGATATCCTTTCTGTAGTCCCCGAACTCCTGGAGAGCCCTCTGGGCCACAGCATAGTAGGCCGGGCCATCAAAAAAGGCCTGGTCGAGATCCACGTCCACAATCTCCGCAAGTACGGAATCGGTCCGCGAAAAAACGTAGACGACTATTCGTACGGCGGCGATGCCGGAATGGTGATGATGGTGGAGCCCGTCTTCCGTATGATCGAAGAGCTGAAGTCAGAGCGGGATTACGACGAGATCATTTATATGTCTCCGGACGGAGAGATCCTCGACCAGGGCATCGCCAACTCCCTCTCCCTCAAGGAAAACATCATTATCCTCTGCGGACACTATAAGGGTATCGACCACCGCATCCGCGAACACCTCATCACCCGAGAGATTTCTGTAGGCAATTACGTAGTCAGCGGAGGCGAGATTCCCGCAGCGCTGCTTGCAGATGCTCTGGTACGCCTCATCCCTGGTGCTCTTACAGACGAGACATCCGCCTTGTCGGACTCGTTCCAGGACGACCTTCTCTCCCCTCCCGTCTACACCCGCCCCGCGGAATTCAACGGTTGGAAGGTACCGGACGTCCTTCTCAGCGGCAATCCGAAACTTATCCAGGCCTGGCAAGACGAACAGGCGCTCGAAAGAACGCGCCTTCTGAGGCCCGAACTACTAGAAAAAACTCCCCGCGGCTAACGGGGAGTTTTTTTCTGAATTATCTGACTGTAATTTCGGTGATCGGTGTCTCAGGCAGAAGAGCTTTGTGGACAGGCCAGGATTTCTCTTTCTCCTTGAAGTAAGACTTAACCCTGATATCTGCCGAGGAGGCGCCGAAACAGGCCCTGTAGACTCCCGGAGCAAGTTCCCAGGCGGAAGTTTCCTCATTGAAGGAGGCCAGAGTATACGGATCTATCTTCATAGTAACCGTCTCGGACTCACCAGGCTGGAGTTCCTTAGTCTTTGTGAAGGCCTTGAGCTCGTATTCAGGCTTTACGAGACCTCCGTCGGGAGCTCCGATATAGAGCTGAACGGCTTCCTTGCCTGCGACATCACCCACATTGGTAACAACTACCGAAGCGGTGATGGCTCCGCCTGCAGCGACCCTTATTACGGGATCCGAATACTCGAACTGAGTATAGCTGAGTCCGTAACCGAAAGGATAGGAGACGCGCTTGCCGGAAGTAACGAAATAGCGATAGCCCACCCAGATACCCTCAGCATATTCGGTATAATCTACGTTTACCTCGGGATTCTCATTGGCGTTGAGTACCGATGCGAAATCACCCACTGAAGGTTTTCCGTGGTAATGATGAGGGAAGTTATGGGATGAAGGTATGTCGAAATAAGAGACGGGGAAAGTCATAGGAAGCTTTCCTGAAGGATTTGCAGCGCCGCTAAGGACGTCTGCAACCGCATAACCGCCTTCCTGACCGGGAGTCCATGCAAGGAGGATAGCGTCCGGAATATGTTTCCAGGACTGAGTCTCGATAACGCCTCCGATATTGAGGACCACGACGAGCTTCTTACCGGCTATGTGGTACAGGTCTGCGAGATTCTGGAGGGTGCTGCGCTCGATAGGGCTGAGAGTCCAGTCGCCGTCTTCGGCCTTTCTGTCGTCTCCTTCGCCCGCATTGCGCGAGATAGTAAAGACGGCCAGATCAGTATCTTCGACTTTCTTCGCCAGAAAATCGCGAGTTATGACCATCTCGGGAGCTACCGGGTCTCCGAGAAGGATAGCATTTCCTACAGGGTTGTTCTTAAGGTCTTCCTTGATCTGAGGAATGTAATCGGTATACATCTTCTCGATGTCAGGATCAAGCTCGAAACCGTTCTCGCGAAGGCCGTCGGCAATGTTCCTGATATAAGCCTTGTTGACATTACCGGAGCCGGTTCCGCCGGCGATGAAATCGTAGGATCCTACTCCGTAGAGAGCAATCTTTGCGGGAGCCTCAATGGGCAGGACGCCATTGTTTTCGAGAAGGATGAGTCCTTCGGGAGTTGCCTTGCGGACAAGCTCTGCATGGGCGGCCAGATCAGGCTTGTTTGAATATTCATATCCTGCAAAACGGGGAGTACGTACGATGTACTCGAGTATGTGGCGGACATTCCTGTCGAGGTCTTCCTGGGGGATGGTTCCGTCGTTTACTCCGTTTATGATGCGCTCAATTTCAGGATCCATACCGGGCTCCATCAGGTCGTTACCGGCCCTGACAGCATCCACCGTTCCGTCTTTGAAGCCCCAGTCGGTCATCACGATGCCGCGAAAGCCCCACTCGTCGCGAAGGATATCGGTAAGGAGTTCCCTGCTCTGCTGGGTGAAAACACCGTTTATTCCATTATATGAGCTCATTATAGTCCAGGGATCTGCTTCCCTGACAGTAATCTCAAAGCCTTTCAGGTACAGTTCCCTGATAGCCCTGGGGTTGATTCGAGCGTCGTTCAGGAGACGGTTTACTTCCTGGTTATTGAATGCGAAGTGTTTTACGCTCACTCCTACCCCATTGCTCTGTATTCCCCTCACATAAGCCGCCGATGTCTTTCCGCAGAGGAGAGGATCCTCGGAGAAATATTCGAAGTTGCGGCCGCAGAGAGGATTGCGGTGGAGGTTCTGACCGGGAGCAAGAAGAACATCTACTCCATATTCTTTAACCTCCTCGCCCATGGCGGTAGTCAGCTGCTCAACCAGCTCGGTATTCCACATCGACGCGAGTACCGTTCCTACCGGGAAACCAGTGCAGAAGAAGGTGTCTTCCGTACCTTCCCTTCTGGGCTCGATCCTAAGGCCGGCAGGGCCGTCGGCAAGGACGGTCTGAGGGATGCCGAGACGGGGTATGGCCCTGGTCGTACCGGCTGCGCCGGGCACCAGAACCGCATCTGATGCGGTCAGGGAGCCTGCCATCATCGAGCCCCAGCCGCCTCCAACACACAGGGCGGCCTTCTCCTCCAGGGTCAATTCCGCGAGGATTTCATCGATATTATCACTATTAAGCATAGGTTGGGCAGTTGCTGCAAGAGCACTTAAAGTTGCCATGGCAAAAAGAATAAAACGCCTCATTAATAAAATATTTTAAAAACGAATACACAAAAATACAAACTTTTTGAAAAAATATTTTGCAGATATGAAAAGTTGACTTATATTTGCATTCGGAAATGATAAACAACTCAACTTACTAACGTAAGGATTCTAACCAACAATAATTAACCTTCTTAAGGTAATACACTACTAACTAATCGTTAAGGCTCGCTGTGAAGCGAGCCTTATACGTTTATACTACGCATAAACGTATAAGGCTCGAACCGACTACAATCCCCCTGCACCCCCAGGGGACTGTGGGGCGTACCCCCCAGACCCCCTGCCTTATTAGCCGCGACCTTACGGGCGGCGTTCATTACGGTGATGGTAGTTCCGTGGACTATGCCCTGAGGGCCGATATACATATATGATCCGGCGGTCATCTGGCCGTACTGGCTTACGCCGAGAGCGTTGAAACGCTCCCAGTCGTCCGGCTTGCTGTAATTGGGGATGACCATTCCGTTTGTAACTACTACCCTGGGGGCATCTTTGTGGGAGGGGAAGAGTCCGAGCGGATGTCCGGAGTACATCACGAGCGTCTGCTCGTCTGTCATAGTAGCAAGGTACTGCATTACCAGGCGGTATTGCGCCCAGTTCTGGAAGATGGCTCCGTTGCCTCCGTAGATAATCAGTTCGTGGGGATGCTGGGCTACCCTGGGATCCAGGTTGTTCTGGATCATAGCCATAATGCCTGCCGCCTGCTTCGAGCGGGCGGGGTATTCGTCTACCGGGCGGGCGTACATTTCGTAGCTCGGGCGGAAGCGGTACATATAGATACGGCCGTAGTCCTTCAGCTCCTGAGCGAACTCCTTTGCCAGAAGTTTATGGTGTTTTTCGGGGAAGTAGCGAAGAGCATTTCTGATCGCGAGGACCTTTTCCTCTTTTGTCAGGATGTCTTTTCGGCGTGGGGCGTGGTTGACCCCGGGGTCATAAGGCTGCAGCGCAGGTAATTCTGCCGGGATGCCTTGAAGTATTTCTTCTTTAAAGGTCATAAGTTTATGCTATGTGGGCGTTGACTTCGGCGAGGACCTCGTCCTGGAGGTTCTGGGCCTCACGCTCGATTTCTTCTGCACGGGCGAGCAGGGGAGCGGCGGAATTGCGGTCCTTAAGACCGGCGGCGTTGATCCTGACGTTGAGGGCGGCGCCGCGTACTGCCGCGAGGGCGGACAGGGCTGCTACACCGGCATCGGAGGCCGAGGCACTGAGGCCTTTTCGGGCGACTTCGAGGGCGAGCGGCAGGACCTTCAGCGCCGCCTCCATCGTACGCAGAGGTACGCTGGCAGCGTTGAGGGTAGCGGCTTCGATAGCAGCGGCGCGCGCTGCTTTTTCTTCGGCCGACTCCTTCGGAAGACCGAAGGCGTTCATAATTGCATCGAAAGCGGCGGTGTCTTCGTCTACAAGCGCAGTAAGTTCTGTGACGAGCGCCTGGCCTTTCTCCGCAATGTCGGAGAACTCCTTCCAGCGCTCGTCCCAGCCGCGTTTGTGGGACGAGAGGTTCGCGACCATCGTCGCGAGGCCGGCGCCGAGCGCGCCCATATAGGCGGCAACCGAGCCGCCGCCGGGGGCGGGCGCCTCCGAGGCCGCCAGCGCCGCGAAATCTTTGAGGGTCATCCTGACGAGCTTCTCCTTGCGGGCCATCTCCTCGGGATCCTCCATCAGATATTCTATAACCTTCTCGCGGGGATTAAACGGGCAGAGGTCGTCCAGAGACATCGACTTGACGGCGATTTTCAGGATTTCGTCTTCGGAGATACCGAGCGAACGCTGCTGGCGCTCGAGGTAGAACTTACCCGCATCAAGGAGAACCTTCTTCGGAACGAGACCGACTATCTCCGCGCCGGTGACGCGAAGACCTCTCGCTGCCGCCGCGCGGCAAACTTCTTCAAATGCGACGTGGAGCGGAGTGGCTTCGATGTCAGTTATGTTCATCGATACCTGAGCGATGCCGTATTCGTCTATATACCAGCCGATTGCCTTGCAGCCTTTAAGGGTCCCGGGTATCCAGATCTGCTCGCCGTCTGCATCCTTCAGAAGAGCTCCGGTAAGCGATCCTCCTTCGCGGGCCTTGCGGCCTTTTTCGCGAACGTCGAAGGCGACTGCCATCGCGCGGCGGGTAGAAGTAGTATTGAGATTGAAATTCACGGCTACAAGGAAGCCGCGTGCTCCTACATTAGTCGCACCGGTCTTCGCCGCTCTCTCATCGAATGTTCCTCCAAAGTCGGGCCTCCTTTCGGGATCTGCCATCTTTTCCGGAAGAGCCTCATACTCGCCCGCGCGGCAGACCGCCAGGTTCTTTCGCTCGGGTTTGTAGGCGGCCGCTTCGTAGCAGTAGCAGGGGATTGCGAGCTCCTTCCACAGGCGCTCCGCAAGGCCGCGGGCGAGCTCCGCACATTCCTCCAGCGTTATTCCGCTTACCGGAATCAGCGGCAGGACGTCGGTCGCTCCGCTGCGCGGATGGGCGCCGTGGTGCTTTCTCATATCGATCAGTTCGGCCGCACGGGCTGACCCCCTGAAGGCCGCCTCTACGACGGCCTCGGGCTCGCCGACGAAGGTGACTACCGTCCTGTTCGTCGCCTCGCCCGGATCTACGTTGAGTACTTTGACTTCGCTAACCGAAGCAATAGCCTCCACTATACTGTCGATGACATTCTTGTCTCTTCCTTCGCTATAGTTTGGAACACACTCGATGATTCTTTTCATGTTTCAGTTCGATTTATTCCATAAAGGTAGTAAAAATCGATGTCATTTCATTACCTTTGTTACCTATGAAGAAAATGAACATACCCCTGATCGGAGCCTTACTGGTGGTATCTCTGGTCGTATGCCCAATCCTTTACATCCATGTAGGTCCGGCGCTTGACGCCGCTCAGCTCTCGGTCCTGAGGACCCTCGGTATAATCGCCGGCAGCAGCGCTCTTTTCTGTTTTGTGGTCGGTGAATTGACCGGCAATAACTCCCAGATGGATAAGCTCTGGAGTATCCTTCCGGTAGTATATACATGGGTAATAGCAGTAAACGGCGGAATGTCTACCCGTCTCGTAGTGATGGCTATCCTCGCTACCCTCTGGGGAATCCGTCTTACCTTCAACTTCGCCCGTAAAGGAGCTTATAAGCTCAAGTTCTGGGAAGGAACAGAAGACTACCGCTGGAGTGTAGTAAGAAACGGAGCTCCTTTCAACGGAAAACGCCTTGGATGGATGTTCTTCGACCTTCTGTTTATCTCGATCTATCAGAATGCTCTTATTCTGATGACAACCTTCCCGGCCCTGGTCAGTATGAATTCGACCGTTCCCTTCGGAATTATAGATATAGTCGCCGCTGTTCTGATGGCAGGCTGTATCCTCTACGAGACTATCGCAGACGAGCAGCAGTGGGCCTTCCAGACTAAGAAGTGGAAGATGATAAATTCCGGAATGAAGCTCGAAGACCTTCCTGCCCCCTACAACAAAGGCTTCAATACTACCGGCCTCTGGGGACTCAGCCGTCATCCCAACTATCTCGCAGAGCAGTCTATATGGGCCTGCTTCTATATCTTCTCGATAGGCGCCGGAATCGGTATCATCAACTGGAGTATAATAGGTGCTATCCTTCTTATTGTCCTCTTCATCGGCAGTTCAGCCCTCGCTGAGGAAATCAGCGGAGGAAAGTACCCCGAGTACGCAAAGTACTGCGAAAAGGTTTCGAAGTTCTTCACCGGAAAACGGTATACTGCTTAGTAAAAATGCGTAAAGCTATTC
>JAEEGG010006941.1_pt1 | contig 26381 bp, 26 predicted proteins | sample 9134161 | NCBI WGS metagenome assembly JAEEGG01 (sample SAMN16246543, study PRJNA631951) | gut metagenome | biome: gut microbiome; feature: rumen; material: CR-attached | host: Bos | place: Iran: Karaj | collected 2018-10 | reverse complement strand
CAGCCCAGGGTTCCCGATACCCTTTCCGAAGGCTACAAGGATCTTGTCGGACTGTGCAGAAGAGTTGCCATGGCCGATGCAATGTATGCTTCCGAAAAGCCCTTCATCGTTCTCGACGATCCCTTTGTCAATCTCGATGACAAGAAGCTTTCCGGCGCAACCCGCTTCATCAGTGATGTTGCTTCGGGATATCAGATCATCTACTTTACCTGCCAGAGCGCAAGAAAGTTCAGCTGATAACAGTATGAATGATATAAAGAGTCAGGAGATGTCTTCTCCTGACTTTTTTTGTTACTCCGCGGGTCCTGCCGCTTGTGTGATAATTCTCGATTTTTCAGCGTCAGGCGCGAAACTTATTCGACGTATGTTTCAACTCATGCCGCAGGCCATTCACTTCGTTCAGGCCAGGCGGCCGTTTCTAACGCAGACGCTGAAATCTCGAATTATCACACATCCGCGTCACCCGCAAATATATAAAACAAGAGTCAGGAGAAGAAATCTCCTGACTCATATGTGCTGTTGCATATTTAAAGGCCTCTGGAATCGAGGTATTCGCTGAGGGTGTCGAATTTGTCCCTCTGTATTGTGACCAGCAGGTTGTTCAGCTGCCTTAAGCAGTTGCTTGTCTGCTCCTGGGTGATAAGTCCTTTTTCGAGGGCGTCCGCAAGCTCGTCGAGATCTACTACCTTGAGTCTGCCCGAAGGATATATCACGACATCCGCAAGAAGGTCTGTGACCGTGAGTTCTCCTTTGTCATGGTCGGGAGTGTATTCAACGATGTCGATGTACCAGTAGAGGAGCGAACCGTCCTCTTTGTAGAACTTGCTTATCTTGATGCCTTTTTCGTAGATATATACGCTTGATCCGTGATCAAACTCGGTCTTGGGATTAATGGTCTTCCACTTGGTGATAAGGACTTCGTCGTCCGAATAGACGATCTCATCGTCCTTCAAAAGAATGCATTCTGCGGGGATGATCCTTTTTCTGAAGAGTTTTTGGATGACCATGCTTCCTCCTGGTAAATATGTCTCCGAAGGCTTCGGAAAGCCTGCGGAATCCGTTTTCTTTTGCATAGACTATAGCACAATTTACCTTCGATTTGATAGACTTTTCTTGAAATTTACGATATAATTCTTATGTTGTGAAAAAAGGTGACGACCGCAAAGTTATCCGTGCTCTGTCCATGATGTTCCAGTTCACAATATTCCTTCTCGTGCCCATATGCGGTATGGGAGCGCTTGGGATTTTTCTGGACAGAAGGTTGGGGACAAGATGGATAGCCATATTGTTCTTCTTTATCGGTGCGATCGCCGGATTCCGGAACATTTACCGTTTTGCGATGAGCATAACGGAAGATAAAGGATCTACGGACGAACGGCATGAGTCTTCGGACCGCTCTGAAAAAAACAAATAGAACGCTTCTGGAGCTCAAGACCGGGATAGTCCTCCTGGGGCTGCTCGGACTTATCATTACCGCGTGCTTCGGTCCCCTGTTCGGGGAAAAGGCACCGTGGATGTGTCTTTCATGGGTGTTCGGTATGCTGACGGCGCTTTTGTCCGCATCCGATATGTACAGGGTTCTGGACAGGGCATTGGACCTTCCGGAAAAGCAGGCACAGCGCGCGATATATATGGGTTACCTGAAGCGGTATGTGATCCTCGGAGTGATGCTGGTGCTTTTCTGTCTATCCGAAAAGCTGGATCCGATAGCATTCTTCATTTCGTACATGACCCTTAAGCTTGCCGCATATATGCAGCCGCTTACCCACAGGATGTACAACGCATGGTTTGGCGAAACAGACCCGCCGTCGATCTCCCAGGAGGAGTACGACGCACTTCATCCGGAGCTTGTCCCGGAAAATGAAAAGAAAAAAGACCGGTCATGACCGGATGCCTTATATAAAACTGATCACGGAGGGGAAGAGAATTGGGATACGGATTACTGCTGTCTGCAGATAATATCGACTTCATGGTCCACGGACTTGTCGAGTATTCATTCTTTGGCCACACTGTATATTTAACCACCACCCATGTAAGCATTCTTATCGTGATGCTTATATTGATGGTGTTTTCTGTTATTGCGGGAAACGGATTCAAGAAAGCTCTCCGCGAGGAGAAGTTCGCTCCGACAAACGGATTCATGAACGGAGTCGAGCTTCTTACCGAGTTCCTTATGAACACCGTCAAGGGCGGAATGGGAAAAGCCGCTCCCGTATTCTTTAACTACATCGCAACTCTTTTCTGTTTCATCCTTCTTTCGAATATCTCGGGACTTCTCGGACTCAGACCTCCCACGGCTGATTACGGTGTAACGCTCCCGCTCGCACTTATCACATTCACGATCATTCATTACAGCGAGGTCAGATTCTCCAAGCCTAAGCAGCTCTGGGCCGACAAGTGCTCGCCCCTGCCTCCCTGGCTTCCCATCTGGCTTCCCATCAATATCATCTCGGATATCGCTGTACCCATTTCGCTGTCGTTGCGTCTTTTTGCAAACGTCCTTTCCGGAACCGTCATGATGGCACTCATCTACGGACTGCTCGGATGGATCGCAACGGGATGGCCCGCAGCACTTCATGTTTACTTCGACCTCTTTTCCGGCGCGATACAGACATACGTATTCTGTATGCTGACCATGACTTACATCTCGAGCGCAAGAGGCGACAATTAATTCGGTTCTGCAGGCCGCAAGGCCTTTGAACATATAAACGGTTTTAACGGAGGAAAATAATATGGAATTCAATGAGAACTTTGTATACGGTTGTTCCGCTATAGGTGCAGGACTTGCCGTTATCGCAGGTATCGGCCCCGGTGTCGGCCAGGGTATCGCTGCCGGACACGGTGCTTCCGCAGTAGGACGTAACCCCGGAGCAAAGGGTGACATCATGTCTACCATGCTTCTCGGACAGGCAGTTGCAGAGACCACCGGTCTTTACGGTCTCCTTGTAGCTATGCTCCTTATGTTCGTTAAGCCTTTCGTATGATGCTGTCGCTACCCAGAAACACCGAACATAAAATGAGAAAGGAGGCAAGAGAATGTTGTTATTGACTGAAGGCATGCAGCCCAGACTGTTCGGTCTGGATTTCCAGCTGGTTGCCGATTCTTGCCTGATGATCATCGCCATATTTGTTCTCTTTCTCTTCATGAGTTATTTTCTCTGGAATCCCGCAAGGAAGTATCTTGAGGCCAGGAAAAAGCACATCGAGGATGAACTGAAGGCCGCAGCCGACAGCGAGAAGCAGGCTGCCGAGCTCAAGGAGCAGTATGAAGCCAAGATGAAGGCCGCAGATACCGAAGCGGAGGGAATCCTGGCAGATGCGCACAAGAGAGGTATCGAGAACGAAAAGCAGATCGTTGCCCGTGCGCGTGAAGAGGCCGGACGTATCGTAGAGCACGCATCCAGGGAAGCAGAGCTCGAGAAGCAGAAGGTGGCTGATGATGTTAAGAAGGAAATGGTTGAGCTTGCATCACTCATCGCAGGCAAAGTCGTTTCCACATCCATTGACACAACCGTGCAGGAAGGGCTTGTTGAAGAGGCCCTGAAAGAAATAGGTGAGAGCACATGGCAAAACTGATATCCGGTGTTTACGGAGAAGCTCTTTATGACACGGCCGTCAGTTCCGAAAGAGCCGATGATATGCTGGAGGAGATCGGGGTGATCAAAAAGGTCCTCGATGAAAATCCGGATTTCACCAAGCTCATGCTCCATCCTTCCGTATCCAAGGAGGATAAGAAGAAGATAGTCGAAGAGACCTTCCGCGGAAGAGTGATGGACGAACTCACGGGATTTATCCTGACTGTTGTAGAAAAAGAGCGCTTTAAAGAACTGGACTCCATATTTGAATATTTTACCGACCGTATTAAAGCAGACCGCGGGATCGGGGTTGTGTACATAACCTCTCCCATGGATCTTGATATAAATACGAGACTGGCGGTAGAGGAACGCATACGTCAGACCACTACCTATGCGACTTTAGAGACGCATTACACTGTCGATCCTTCGATCATAGGAGGCATTGTGATACGTATCGGAGACCGTGTGGCGGATGCATCCGTCAAGACCAGGCTCGACGATCTCACTTCCAAGCTTTTAGATATCCAGCTGGGATAAAACCCGCCGGAAAGAGAGGAATACGATAACATGAATTTGAAACCTGAAGAAATCAGTTCCGTTATCAAGGAGCAGATAAAGCGTTACGCTTCCACCCTGGAAGTTGCTGACGTAGGTACCGTTATCCAGGTTGCAGACGGTATCGCCAGAGTGCACGGCCTCGAGAAGGCTATGCAGGGCGAGCTTCTGGAATTCCCCGGAGAGGTATACGGCATGGTCCTCAACCTTGAGGAAGACAATGTCGGTGCGGTTCTGCTCGGATCATCCAGGAATATCAGTGAGGGAGATACCGTCAAGACGACCGGACGAGTTGTTGAGGTGCCCGTAGGTGATGCTCTTCTCGGAAGAGTAGTCAACTCACTCGGACAGCCCATAGACGGCAAAGGCCCCATTCAGACTACAAAGTACCGTCGTATCGAGAGAGTCGCAAGCGGCGTTATCACACGTAAGAGCGTTGATACTCCCCTTCAGACAGGTATCAAGGCTATCGACTCCATGATCCCCATCGGACGCGGACAGCGTGAGCTCATCATCGGTGACCGTCAGACCGGTAAGACCGCTATCGCTATCGATACGATCATCAACCAGAAAGGTCAGGGCGTTAACTGTATCTACGTTGCGATCGGCCAGAAGGCATCGACCGTAGCCAATATCGTTAAGACCCTTGAAGAATACGGAGCAATGTCATATACAACGGTTGTCGTATCTACGGCTTCCGACCTTGCTCCCCTCCAGTACATCGCACCTTATTCGGGATGTGCTATCGGAGAAGAGTGGATGGAGAACGGCGGTGACGTTCTTGTCATTTATGATGACCTGAGTAAGCATGCTGCCGCATACAGAACACTCTCACTTCTCCTTCACAGACCGCCCGGGAGAGAAGCTTATCCCGGAGACGTATTCTATCTCCATTCAAGACTTCTCGAAAGAGCTGCCAGAATGAGCGAAGAGTACGGCGGAGGATCGCTCACCGCACTTCCCATCATCGAGACACAGGCGGGCGACGTTTCCGCATATATTCCTACCAACGTTATCTCCATTACCGACGGACAGATCTATCTTGAGACCGAGATGTTCAACTCCGGTTTCAGACCGGCTATCAATGCGGGTCTTTCGGTATCCAGAGTAGGAGGTGCCGCACAGATCAAGGCTATGAAGAAGATCTCGGCACCCATCAGAACCGAGCTTGCCCAGTACAGAGAGCTTGCTTCGTTTGCACAGTTCGGTTCCGAGCTTGATGACGACACCAAGGAAAAGCTCGCACAGGGCGAAAGGATCAGGGAGGTTCTCAAGCAGCCTCAGTATTCACCCATGCCTGTCGAGAACCAGGTCATCATGATCTATGTCGTAACAAGGAAGTACCTGCTTGATGTTCCCGTAAGCGAGATCACCAGGTTCGAGAAGGAATTCATCGAATTCCTTTCCTCCAAGTATCCCGAGGTTCTTTCCGGAATCAGACAGGATAAGATACTCAGCGATGAGAACGAAGAGAGTCTGAAGAAGGCTATCGACCAGTTCAAGGAGACATTCCTTAAAACCGAAGAATAAACTTTAGAGGTAAGTGCGATGGCTTCAATGCGTGACATTAAGAGGCGCAGGACCAGTATACAGGGCACACAGCAGATCACCAAGGCGATGAAGCTTGTGTCCACGGTCAAGCTTCAGCGTGCCAGGAGCAATGCAGAAAAATCACATAGCTACTTCGATACCATGTACAGGACCGTGTGCAGCATTCTCGCAAGAGTCGGACAGTCCGATCACAAGTATCTCAAGGGAAACGATTCCGAGAGAAAAGCGATCGTGGTCATCACCTCCAACAGAGGCCTTGCGGGCGGTTATAACTCCAATGTGGTAAAGCTTGTAACTGGCAATCCCGATTTCCGGAAGGAAGATCTTGACATCTACACCGTCGGAAACAAAGGCTACGAGGTGTTCCACAGACACGGGTTCAACGTGGTAAGAAATCTTCCGGACATCATCGAAGCACCCACATATCTGGATGCGATGGGACTTACGGACATACTCCTTAAGTCGTATTCGGAAGGTGAGATAGGTGAGATTTATCTTGCATATACATTTTTCAAGAATACAGTGACTCACGTCCCCACACTCGTAAAGCTGCTCCCCGTTGACAGCATAGACGAGAACAATGACGGAAAACCCGACAAGATCGATGCGATAATGAATTTCGAGCCGGGCGATGAAGAAGCACTGGATATGATCATTCCCAAATATATCGCGGGCCAGATCCACGGAGCGCTGATCGAGGCACTTGCCAGTGAGAACGGTGCGAGAATGCAGGCCATGGACAATGCGACGAGCAATGCCGAGGATATGATCGATGACCTGACGCTTAAATACAACAGAGCCCGTCAGGGTTCCATCACTCAGGAACTTACCGAGATCATCGCAGGTTCCCAGGCTTTGAACGGATAAGGAAAGGAAACAAAATGGCAGAGAATAAAGGAAAGATCACACAGATCATCGGAGCTGTCCTTGATGTCAGATTTGATGAAGGTTCGCTTCCTGAGATAAACGAGGCTATCAGGGTTCCTCTTGAAGGCGGAAACAAGCTCGTTGTAGAGGTTGCCCAGCACCTCGGAGACGACACGGTCAGATGTATAGCAATGGGTCCCACCGACGGTCTTGTAAGAGGCATGTTTGCTTATGCTACCGGAGCTCCCATATCCGTTCCCGTAGGTGAGAATACCCTCGGAAGAATATTCAACGTTCTCGGTGATCCCATCGACAACAAGCCCGCTCCCGAAGGAGTATCATACGAGCCCATCCACAGACCCGCTCCTTCATTCGAAGAACAGTCAACCGAGTCAGAGCTTCTCGAGACCGGTATCAAGGTCGTTGACCTCCTTTGCCCTTACCAGAAGGGTGGTAAGATCGGACTCTTCGGAGGTGCAGGTGTAGGAAAGACAGTCCTCATTCAGGAGCTGATCAGAAACATCGCAACCGAGCACGGCGGATATTCCGTATTCACCGGCGTAGGCGAGCGTACACGTGAAGGAAACGATCTTTATCACGAGATGACCGAGTCGGGAGTTATCGACAAGACCACCATGGTCTTCGGTCAGATGAACGAGCCCCCCGGGGCAAGAATGAGAGTAGGTCTTACCGGACTTACAATGGCAGAGTACTTCAGAGATAAGGGTGGAAAGGACGTCCTCCTTTTCATCGACAACATATTCCGTTTTACCCAGGCAGGTTCCGAGGTTTCCGCACTTCTCGGCCGTGTGCCTTCAGCCGTAGGTTATCAGCCCACACTCCAGACCGAGATGGGTGCTCTCCAGGAGAGAATAACCTCCACCAAGAACGGATCCATCACTTCCGTACAGGCTGTTTACGTTCCTGCGGATGACCTTACCGACCCCGCTCCCGCGACAACATTTGCTCACCTCGATGCTACCACCGTTCTTTCGAGAAGCATCGTTGAGCTCGGTATCTACCCCGCTGTAGATCCCCTCGAGTCCACATCCCGTATCCTCGATCCCAGGATCGTAGGTGAGGAGCACTACAAGACCGCGCGCGGAGTTCAGGAGATCCTCCAGAGATACAAGGAGCTTCAGGACATCATCGCGATCCTCGGTATGGACGAACTTTCCGAGGAGGATAAGATCGTAGTATCCAGAGCGCGTAAGGTTCAGCGTTTCCTGTCACAGCCTTTCTTCGTTGCCGGACAGTTCACCGGACTCGAAGGAAAGTACGTGCCCATCGAAGAGACCATCAGAAGCTTCAGGGAGATCCTCGAAGGAAAGCATGACGACATCCCCGAGAGCTATTTCCTCAGCAAGGGTTCGATCGATGACGTAGTAGCTGCTTACAACGCAAAGTAATTAGGAGATCATCAGTCTCATGGCAAAATTCAAACTCAGGATCGTCACACCCGAAAGAGTCTTCTATGAGGGCGAGGCGGACATGGTAGAAATGAATACGACAGAGGGCCAGATCGGATGCTATCCCGGACACATTCCTCTTACGGTAATCTGTAAGCCGGGAATCCTCACCATTCACGAAGGCGATGAGATCAAGACCGCCGCTCTTCACGGAGGATTCGCAGAGATACTTCCCGATTCGTTCAACGTTCTTGCAGAGGCCGTCGAGTGGCCGGATGAGATCGATGAAGAGAGAGCAAAGGCTGCAATGGAAAGAGCCAAAAAGAGACTCGAGAGCAAGACGGACGATGTTGATATGTCCCGTGAGGAGATGGCTCTTCAGAGAGCTATCACCAGAATAAATGCTCTTAAGTGATCAAATAGTTATGACGTTAACTATTAGACAGGTCGTTTAAATAGTATGAAAAAGTCCGCGGTCTGCATCGTAGACCGCGGCTTTGTTTTATTTTATAATATCCGTGTTATGAAAAAAATACTCATCAGGGCTCTGGTCTACATATTGGTATTCGTTTCGGCGGTACTGATATTCGGTAAGATCATGAGCCGCAAACAGGTGAATATGCTTGTCGACATGGACCCGGCAACCCAGCCGGTCATTTATATGTCCATAGGAGACATCAGATACAATATGCTCTACGGCTACTGCAAGCCGAGGGATATTTCCTATGACAGGGATACCCTTACCTATATCGATGATTCCAGAAGCGTTCCCATTACGATAGATACGTTCGGAAGCAAGGTTTCCGAGGCAAGCTTTGAACTCAGGAATATTGAGGACGGAAGGCTTATCGAAGAGGGCGGGACCGATCTTATCATGAACAATATCGGAAACCTTAAGGGCAAGATAGAGCTTAAGGACCTGATCACGGACGGTGCGGAGTATTCTCTCGAGATAATCCTTTCCATGGAAGACGGAAGGCAGATCTATTACTATACCCGTGTGATCAAGGGTGATAACGATCTTGCGTACGACAAGATAGCGTACGCAAAGTACTTCCACGACTGCCTCTTTGACAAGAAAGCGGCTGAGGGCATCAAGAAGCATCTTGAGACGAACTCTTCCCTGAACGACAATTCCACCTTCGCATATGTAGACATCCATTCTTCATTTTCACAGATCACGTACGGCGACCTTGAGATAACGCCTTACGGTGAAGCATGCATCTACCTGAAGGAGGACAGCGGAAGCGATGCCACCTTCTATACCGATTACATGCTCAGGAACGGTTACGGAAATTCCCTCACGGCGTACAAGGCTCACGAGGAGATCAAGGTAAGATACACCCAGAAAGGCGTATATATCCTTTCCTATATCAGGACTATGGAGGAGATCGCCAATCCGGCCGATATGTGCGTGAACGACAAGATCATTCTCGGCATCGCGGATGAACGTCCCGAGATGATGGAGAGTCCCGACGGCAAATGTGTGGCTTTCGTTTCCGGCGGAAGACTCTTTATGTATAACGGAAATGCCGCAAAGCTTGCATGTGCGTACAGCTTTTATGATTACGGTGTATTCGATGTAAGGAACATAAATGACCGTCACGACATAAGGATCCTTGATCTTGATGACGACGGCAATATGGTCTTTGCCGTTTACGGATATATGAACAGGGGAACGCATGAAGGCGATGTCGGAATAACCTTCTATTCATATGACGATTCCATCAATACGATGAAGGAGATCCTCTACATTCCGTATGACAAATCTGCGGAAATACTGATGGAGGAGATGGGCAGACTCCTGTATATGAACGATGCGGGCCATATCTACATGACAATGGAAAACGCGGTATTCAGGATAGAGCCCGATGAAAAGACGATAAGACAGACCGGAATGTACTGGTCCGGTAACGCGCTTCAGACAAGCGACGACCAGCGACTGATAGTCACCATGGGAAATGACATAAATGTCACTGTTTCCGAGCTGACAGTCACGGATCTTGAGACCGAGGATTCAGTCAAGGTCAGTGCGGGCACGGGAGAGTATATAAGGTTCCTCGGATTCAGGGGTGAGGATATGATCTACGGCGTTGCAGGGCGCGGTGATATCCAGACCGAGACCAGCGGAAACCTTCTTTTCCCGATGTACAGGATCTGTATCTGCGACGGTACGGGAAAGCTCCTCAAATTCTACGAAAAAGAAGGCTTCTATGTGACTGACGTCGAGATAGAGGATAACCGGATCCTTCTGACCAGACTGACCGGAGGACCCGGGGAGTACAAGGCTGCAAACGGCGACAACATCACGTTCAGCAGGGAAGACGAGACCGGAAGGAATGTCGTTTCGGTAGCGGTCATCGAAAAATTCGAAAGATACGTCCAGATACAGACGGCTTCCAATATCAAGGTTTCATCGCTCAAGGTTACGACTCCCGGTGAGATAGCGGAAGAGAGCGTGGTTCTGGAGCCCGAGCTTTCGGAAAATGTAGACAGGTTCTATGTCTACAGGCCCTCCGGAATATGCGGCATCTATGTCACGGAATCCGCAGCGGTGGAGGCTGCCATGGAAATAGGCGGAACCGCGGTGGAAGAAAACGGAAATGTCATCTGGAAGTGGTCACCCAAAAAGACCGTAAACCAGATCCTTGAGATAAAAGAAAACGTGATAGACGAAGGTGAGAGCGCACTCAGCGTCTGCATGGATGTCATGCTGGGCTACGAAGGCATCATAAGGAATTCGGAGGTTCTGCTCAGCTCGGGTGATTCCGTAAGCGATATCCTTGCCGAGAATATGGACTCCGTCAGGGTACTCGACCTTACCGGCTGTCCGTTCGACAGTATGTATTTCTATATAGACAATGACATTCCCGTCATGGCGATGCTCCAGGGCGGCGGTGCGGTTCTTGTAACGGGACATAACGAGAAGGAACTTGTGATCATGGATCCCGCGACCGGAGAGCTTTATAAGAAGGACATTGCGAAGATGAAGGAAATCTTCGAAAATAACGGAAACCAGTTTATAACCTACGCTTATGCGGGTTCAGAAATATGGGCCGTAAAGACGGCGTAAAACAGGGGGACGGCTTACGCTGTTTCGTAAAACATGGGGGACAGCTTTCGCTGTTCGTCATAAAGGAGAAAAGAAATGGATAGTAATAATATCGGTGAACAGACAGCCGAAAAGACGGTAAAAAAGAGCAAAGCTCCGCTCATCATTGCGATACTTGCGGGATGCCTTGTCGTTTTTGCTGCGATTGCGATAGTTGCCGTACTTGTGCTCAATTCACCTTCAAGAAGGCTGGAGAATGCGCTCGGCAGCGGAAGGGACAATGCAGCGAACGGCTATTATGACAGAGCCGAGCGTGCTTATGAAAACGCACTTGAGATCGATCCCGAAAGCCTTGAGGCCTACAAGGGACTTTTTGATGTCTTTATGGGCAGGGAAGATTTCGATGATATTGAGGACCTGTATGACGACGCTTCCGATGCACTTTCAAAAAGTGACTTCAAAGATTTCGACAAGTATGTCATAAGGGAACTTGAATCCGCAATGAAAAAGGCGGTCAAACACGAGGACTGGGAACTCGGAATGGATATTCTGGATGTGTACATTGAACTGTGTGACGATCCGGATATGGACATCATCAATGATCTCGATCCTCTCAGCCATCCCTCATGGGATGCTCCTTCGGAGCCGGGCGCTACCTCAGAAGTGCAGGATGTGACCACACGCGAGCAGCTGATCGATAAGTACGGAACCGGTTACGAAGAAAGACAGGTGATCCCCGACTTTACATTCTATGATGAGGACGGCAATTACCATTCGATCTCGGAATTCGAGGGAAAAGCAGTTTACATCAACTTCTTTACCACATGGTGCACATACTGCTTCTATGAGCTTCCGGATATGCATATCATTGCGGATGAATTCAAAGGTGATGCCGTGGTCATAATGATAGATCTGGATGAAGGCCCCGAGCTTGGAACGGAATATGCGTATGATTACGATGTTCAGCTGCCCATCTATTATGTGGACGGATGGGATCTTGAGGGCGGACTTTCGATAGATGCCGTTCCACTCAGCATAGTGATAGACAGATACGGCGTGGTTTACGGAAACCATCTTGGTCTGGCTGATTACGATTGGATGCATGATACCATGGAATTTGCGGTAAACAGCACTTATTGATAATCCGGGATAACCGTATGAAAGATAAAAGGATCATTCTCACAGTCAAAATAGCGCTGATCATTCTTTTCTCCGCTCTTATCATCTTCGGAGCTTTCCGCGGAGGGATGAGGGATACGCAGAAAAAAGGAAGCGGCATCTGCCTGGAGTGTATAGGCCTTGGATAAGAGAAGGAAGATAACACAATTCTTAATAACGCTTCTCTACAATCCGCATCTGAACAATTTTGTAAGCGGAAAGCTTCACACGGGAAAGTCGAAGGGAGTCTGCGTTCCGGGACTCAACTGCTATTCATGCCCCGCTGCGGCAGGTTCCTGCCCTTTGGGGTCCCTTCAGCAGACCCTCGGTAATCTGAAGAAGGGGCTTAACACCTATGTCATAGGAACGATCCTTTTGTTTGCGGCTGTGCTGGGAAGATTTGTATGCGGATGGCTCTGTCCTTTCGGACTTCTCCAGGAACTTATCTACAAGATTCCCGTACCCAAGTGTCTTAAGAGATTGAAGGTTCTGGGATGGCTTAAATATGTCATTCTTGCAGTTCTGGTCATCCTGTTACCCGTTGTGACATACATACAGAAGGGAATGGGATATCCCGCTTTTTGTAAGTTTATATGCCCGCAGGGAACAATAGGCGGACTGTTTTTGATCCGTGCCAGTGAAACCCTGCGTGATCAGGCGGGGCTGATGTTTGTTATCAAGCTTCTTATCCTTGCCGGTATCGTTATCTGTTCAGCATTTGTCTTCAGGCCGTTCTGCCGCTTTGTATGTCCTCTCGGGGCAATCTACGGACTCTTTAACAAAATCGCCCTTATACGGATAAAGCTTGACGTGGATTCATGCGTAAATTGCGGCACCTGTAGGAAGGCATGTCCCATGCGTCTCGATCCCGTAAAGGAATGCAATCATGCGGACTGCATCAGGTGCGGAAAGTGTATTGCGGATTGCCCGGAGAAGGCTCTTTCTTTTACGGGAACGGAAATGCTTAAAAGAACCGGTAATACAAAAAAGGCAGCTTCGAAATAACGGAGCTGCCTTTGTCATGTGTTCCTGAATACAGGTTATCCGAATATCTGCTTTCTTCTCGGATACAGCGCTGCGTAAAGGATAAGTCCCAGAACGCCGCAGCTCAGGATCTCACCGATGCCTACTGTGAGCATGAAAAAGGGGATGGTTCCTTCGTAGCCGTATACATATGCGAGGACGAAGGGAACGATCAGTGTGTTTGCAAGGATGGGGGGAATGGGTGTGAGTATCGTGGAAGCTTTACCCGGCTTGAAAGTCCATTCTCCGTCTTTTTTCCTGTGTGTGAGCAGGTAAGTTCCGACTGCGCCGATAAGTGTTGCCAGCGATCCGAAGATTACGTCGAGAGGCATGCATCCGGTAAGGATATTGCTGATCAGGCATCCTATGAAGAGTCCGGGGATGGCAGCGGGCGTAAATGCCGGCAGGATGGTCAGGGCTTCGGAGAATCTGACCTGGATGACACCGCTTGCAAGGTTAAGTGAGCCCGCAAGAACGGTAAGAACGGTGTACAGGGCCGCGATGATCGCTCCCTGCGTGAGAAACAGTACATTTTTTTTCATTTTTCTTTTCCTCTAGTTTTGTTTTAAGTCAGGAAGGTTTCGAACTGACTTTGGTCTGCTCTTGTAATAAATGGTATAATGTATTTATTAAAGAGCACTAACAGCGATAATATCTTAAAAATCGCTTTATGTCCACCGTTTTTTACATTTCCGCATAAGTATCATTGTCGGACCCGGATCTGTGCGGAATATATATAAGGAGCATTGAGATGAATATTTATATATCCGGAATATCGGGAACGGGCCTGGGCCCTCTTGCGCTTATGGCGCTCGATGCGGGTATTCATGTTACGGGATCGGACAGGGCCGAGGGCGCGATAACCGGAGAGCTGCGCAGAAACGGGATAGATTTTTATATCGGCGATCAGGACGGAAAGTATCTTAGGAAGAAGTTCGACGAGGAGGGTATAGACTGGTTTGTCTACACCTCGGCGCTTCCTGAGGATCATCCGGAGCTGCTTCTGGCCGGAAAGCTGGGCATTAAATGTTCCAAGCGTGATGAACTGACGGCTCATCTGGTCGATAAACTGGGACTTGAGATGATCGCGGTCGCGGGTACACACGGCAAGACCACCACGGTCAGCATGCTCACCTGGGCGGCGCTCAGACTGGGACTTCCCGCGGCATACCTTGTCGGAACAACGATCAATTTTGCGCCTTCGGGTTCATATAAAAGGGGCGACAGATTCTTCCTTTACGAAGCTGATGAATATGACAGGAATTTCCTGAATTATCATCCCGCCTTAAGCGTGATCACTTTTGTTTCGTACGATCATCAGGATATCTATCCCACGGAAGCAGACTACAGAGCGGCTTTTGAGCAGTTTGAATCTCAGAGCGGGCGGGTGATATTTGCAGAGCCCGGTGCTGCGCCCGGCGATATGTCCTTCCTTGAAGGAAAAGAGACCGAGATAATTGAAGATATCGATCCCCGTTTTACGCTTTCGGGTAAGGTAAAAAGGCGTGATGCAACTGCGGCGCTGCACGCACTTAAGAAGATATGCGATGCACCCGATGAAGAGCTTATTGAGATCCTGAATGCTTTTCCGGGAGTGGGACGCCGTTTTGAAAAGCTGGCTGACGGCATATATACGGACTATGCGCATCACCCCGAAGAGATCGAAGCAACCGTGGAGATCGCTTCCGAGGAAGCTTCGGCTCTGGGTAAGAGGGGCGTTGCGGTGATCTACCAGCCTCATCAGAATGCCAGACAGCACAAGGTGAAGGCCGGATATAAGAATGCATTTCTGAAGGCGGATAAGATATACTGGCTTCCCACCTATCTTGTCCGTGAGGATCCGGATCTGGCCGTTCTTTCGCCGGAAGAACTGATCTCTGAGCTTTCAAACAGCGATATAGCCGAAGCGGCCGCGATGGATGACAGTCTCATAGAAAAGATAGTAAAGTGCCTGAAAGAAGATCTCCTGGTAGTGCTCATGAGCGCGGGACCTGCTGACAAGTGGCTCAGGGACGTGGTTAAGGAAAAATTCTGAAAAGCCAAAACCCTTTTCCGAAAAAATAAACAAGAGGAAGATATGTTGATAACTGAAATTGCCGGAGATGTGAATAAAATGCGGTATCTGACTCAGATCAAATAGTTTTCCACCATATCCACGGATATTCAATTCAGGCAAAATGAAGATACCGTGGATTATTTAATTATCAAGTGGATAAAAAAATATCGGATTTATGCACATCTAACATATGTTATCCACAAATACACTTTATCCACTTTTTTTACCGCATTTTCGGACTGCCCCGGAGCTCCGTACAAATCGTCATTTTGTCCAATTTAAATCACCTTGGGTATGTGCTATAAATAGTATCGCCGCTCTTTCGAAATCTCGCGGCGATCGGGGGTCATATCTCTTGGGTGCTTTAACAATCTATCAGGACAGCTACATCAACGCGACGATCCTTTCCAACAGGTTCATCGACTATTACATGACGGATGCAAATGATGCACAGCTCAAGGTATATCTTTACCTTGTGCGCATGATGAATGCTCATCTCGAGACATCCGTAGGTGATATAGCCGACAGATTTAATTACACTGAGAAGGATGTTCTCAGGGCGCTTAAATACTGGAAGGGCAAGGAGATACTCGATCTTGATCTCGACGAGAACGGATCGGTCACGGGTGTTCATCTCAAGAACATTTGCCAGCTTGAGAAGATGGGACCCACCGTTGAGTCGACACATATGCCGCAGCCCGTGGAAGCCCCTCAGAGCACAGCTCCCGTAGAGGGCGTCATTCCCATCAAGCCTTCTTATTCCGCTTCACAGGTCAAGGCCTTCAAGGCTTCGCACGAAAGCCCCGAAAGCGGCATAGATATTTTCTATCTTGCGGAAGTATACAGAAAGAAGCCGCTCTCTCCTTCGGATATAAGCACCATCATCTATATCTGCGAGGAACTCGGTTTTTCGGATGAGATGTTCGATCATCTGCTCCAGTACTGTACGGAAAGGAACAAATCCGATTTCCGCTATATCGAAAAGGTTGCCATCAGCTGGAAGGAAGCGGGTGTCACCACTCCGGAAGAGGCGGATAACCTTCCCGGCAAGTACGACAGAAAAGTATATGAGATCATGAGACAGCTCGGAAAGACGGGAAACACACCGACCAAGACCGAAGTCTCTTACATAAACAGATGGGTATGCGAATACGGTTTCGCCGATGATATAATACTCGAGGCATGCGAAAGAACCGTTCTCGCAACAGAGAAGAACCGCTTCCAGTATGCGGACAGCATCCTTAAGAACTGGAAGGAAAAGGGTGTCGGCAAGATCAGCGATGTACAGGATCTGGACAGACAGCATGAGAAGAAGACTTCGGCGAAGACGTCTCTCGGTGACAGATCCGCAGCAGGCGTGAATTCATCGAACGGATTCAACAGATTCTCCCAGAGAGGGGATATCGATTTTGCCGAGCTTGAAAAGAAGATAGTAAAGAACTGACGGAGCATTTATGGGACTTGGGAATTCTTCCTTTGACAAACTGAATGCCGAATACGGCGAGATCAGGAGAGAGAACGAAAGACTCTTCGATGAGAGGCTTGAGAAGGTCTATGCATCGTTTCCCGAACTCAGGAAATATGACGAAGAACTGACAATGGCTGAGCTTGATCTGGCTTTTGCCGGTGTCAGGGGAACGGATCCTTCCTCTCTTCAGGCAAAGCGTGACGAGCTTTCCGAAAAAAGGAAAAAGCTCATCTCCGATAACGGAATAGATCCGGGCTATCGTGACAGGATCTATACCTGCCCCAAATGCCGTGATACCGGCTTTATCGAAAGGGAGGACGGCCCCGCCGAAAAATGCGGATGCTTTAAAAAGAGGGAATCCGAGATCCTGCTTGAAGAATCCGGCATGGCGGGCATCCTTGAAAAGAATAACTTCTCCGTAATGCGTACGGATATGATGGATGAGGACACAAAGGCTCATTTCCTCAAAGCGGCCGATATCTGCAGGAGTTTCATAGCTTCCTTTGATACGGACTATCGAAATATCCTGTTTTGTGGTACAGTAGGTACCGGCAAATCATTTCTTTCGGCTTGCATTGCGTCGGAACTTCTGGCATCATATCACAGTGTTGTCTATATGAGCGCCAAGACACTTTTCGACAACCTTGCCGATGCGCAGTTTGCCAAAGGGGATGCGGCCGGCGCCGCAGCAATACGGGATCGTATCTATTCGTGTGATCTTCTGATAATCGACGATCTCGGCACAGAGATGACTAATTCTTTTGTGGGGACAGAGCTTTTTACAATTATCAACGAGAGGTTCAATGCGAGGAAGTCCGTGATCATATCCACCAACCTCGAGCTGCCTCTTTTGAGGGACCGATATTCCGACAGGATATTCTCCAGGATAACCGGATCCTATGATGTGTTAAAAATGTGCGGACCTGATCTCAGATCCGCGATTTAACAGGAGATAAAAATGCCCAAGCGTGAAGAAAAAAGAAATCTCGAAAGTATTCCCGTGGGTTCCCTCGGGATAATAACACTTGACGGATGCAGGAGTCTTGCGGAGCGTGTAGATTCTTACCTGGTCAAGTGGCGTTCCGAAAGAGAGAGTGAGCACAAGGGTTCGCTCGCATTCTCGGGATATCAGAGAGATTCATACCTTCTCAAAGCCAGAGTTCCCAGATTCGGATCCGGTGAAGGAAAGGGAGAGATCCTTGAATCCGTCAGAGGTACCGATCTTTACATTCTCGTAGATGTACTCAATTATTCCGAAACATATTCGCTCTGCGGACATGAAAATCACATGTCACCCGACGATCACTTCCAGGATCTGAAAAGGATCATCGCCGCAGTCGGCGGTAAGGCCCGCAGGATCACGGTCATAATGCCCTTCCTGTATGAGAGCCGCCAGCACAAGAGAACCGCACGTGAATCGCTCGATTGCGCTATAGCTCTTCAGGAGCTCGTACGCATGGGCGTTGACAATATCATCACCTTTGATGCACACGACCCCAGAGTACAGAATGCGATTCCCTTAAGCGGATTTGAGACCGTACAGGTTCCCTACCAGTTCATCAAGGGTCTGCTCCGGCACGTAAAGGGACTTAAGATCGATTCCGATAACATGATGGTCATCTCCCCCGATGAGGGCGGAATGAGAAGAGCGATCTATATCGCCAACGTTCTCGGCATCGATATGGGTATGTTCTATAAGAGACGCGATTACCGTAAGATCGTAAACGGCAGGAATCCCATCATCTCACACGAATTCCTCGGAAGCGATGTTTCCGGTAAGGATATGATCATCATCGACGATATGATCTCTTCCGGTGATTCGGTACTTGAGGTAGCTGCAGAGCTCAAGGCGAGAAATGCGAGAAACATCTTCGTATTTTCAACCTTCGGTCTTTTCACCGGCGGACTTTCCAAGTTCGATGAGGCGTACGAGAAGGGCCTTATTTCGAGGATACTTACCACGAACCTGATCTATCAGACTCCCGAGCTTCTTAAGAAGGAATGGTATATCAGCTGCGATCTGAGCAAGTATATCGCATACATCATCGATACACTCAACCATGATTCTTCAATATCCGATCTCCTCAATCCCAATGAGAGGATACAGAGCATCGTCGCAAGATACAATTCCGGCGAGCTTGAGAGTGAAGAATAAAAGCCTTAAACAGCCCGGGCGTACGGTCATCCGTACGCCCTTTTTTCTGCCTTACAAAACTGTAAGGTTAGAGTAAGGTTATTCGATGTGACTGTTTTCCGAAAACTGCTATCTTATTATCACAGGAAGGAGATATGAGGGCATAACCCCTCATTTCCCTCAAAAACGATCCAAACGAAATAAAAGGAGATAAGAAAATGACTGAAAAGATGATCGCAAAGTGTGAACTGTTTGCCGCAAATAAGAACCTGATCCATAAAAAGTTCGTATGGGATTACAATCTCATGAGCGTTCTGTCAAGTCTGGTATATACATCCGAGGACAAAGAAGCCGATGTGGAGAAAATGAAGAAATGTCTTTCGATCATCAAGAAAAACAGCGGAGTTTTCTCACCCTTCAGGAGCAGCGAAAGACTCTTCCTCGTAAGCAAGATGGCACTTTCAGAGAACCCCGAAAAGTATTTTGCGGAAGTAAAGGCTATTTATGACAAGATCAGGAAAGGCCGTTTTTCCAAGGATACATTCATGGTCATTGCAGCAGTCAATATCGTTGATGCCGGGCGCACATCCGAGGCCGAGAAGATCATCGGAAAGTTTAATGATATTATGGCCTGCATGAAGAAAGAGCATCCCATGCTTACGGCAAACTCCGATATGCCCATGGTTGTATGTCTTGCAATGACAGATAAGAGCGTGGACGAGATCATAGGTGAGATGGAAGCAAATTACACTGCTCTCAAGACCGTATTCAGGGGCCATTCCGATTCGGTACAGGGTCTTGCTGAGGTCCTTACTCTTCAGGACGGAACATCCGACGAAAAGTGCCGTAAGGTATTTGATATATACAATGCTTTCGGAAATGCTCACAGAAAGTATTCAAAAGAATACGGACTTGCATCCCTGGGTGCACTTATCGGAAGCTCAAAATCTCCCGAAGATCTTGTAAAGGAGATCTGTGAAGCCGAAAGATATCTTGCCGGCAAGAAGGGTATGGGTGCTTCCGTGATGGGAAAATCCGACAGACTCATGCTTGCCGCTCTGATCGCAGCCGATTGTGAGGGCATCTCAGGAAACGGAATGAAGAATCCCATCATCGTTGAGACCATTCAGACGATCATTGCCATGGAAGTGATGATGGTGGTTGTTGCAACGTCCGCAGCCACAAGTTCGTCACATTGATCAGATACAGACTTAAAACGCCTGCCGGCCGTAAACCGGCAGGCAGATATCCGGAGGAAATAAATGTCAGTTATTTTGGAAGTTCAGAATGCGGAAAAGTATTACGGAAATAAGGGAAATATCTCCGCTGCATTAAATGACTTAAGCTTTAACGTCAGCGAAGGGGAATTCGTCGGGATAATGGGTGCGAGCGGAAGCGGAAAGACCACGCTTCTCAACTGCATTTCCACCATAGATACCCTTTCCGCCGGAAGGGTTCTGATCAGGGATAAGAACATTGCTGATCTTAAAGGGAAGGAGCTTGACCGTTTCCGTGCGGAGTGTCTCGGCTTTATCTTCCAGGATTTTAATCTTCTTGATACGATGACAGCACGTGAGAACATAGCACTTGCGCTTTCAGTAAGAGGAGAAGATCATTCGAAGATCGATGACAAAATAAATGACATCGCAAAGCTTCTCGGTATCGAAGATGTTCTTGATAAATTCCCTTACGAGATGAGCGGAGGACAGAAGCAGCGTGTAGCTGCTGCAAGAGCCGTTGTTACGGATCCGGAACTTGTTCTTGCGGATGAACCCACCGGCGCACTTGATTCGAAATCTTCGAAGGCGCTGATGGAGAGCCTGGGAAAGCTCAATTCCGAGAGAAACTCGACGATCCTTATGGTCACTCACGATACATTCTCCGCAAGCTATGCCGGACGTATTCTTTTTATCAAGGACGGACAGATCTTTACGGAGATCGTAAAGGAAAGAAACGAGTCGAGGAAGGATTTCTTCAGAAGGATCGTTGATGTAACGACAGTTCTCGGAGGTGAGCTTGATGAGATCGTTTGATATAGCTCTAGGGAACGTCAAAAAGAGCCGCAGTGATTATTCGATATATTTCTTCACCCTGATCCTCGGTGTCACCATATTCTATATGTTCAACGCCGTGGGCACGCAGGGTATCATGAAGGAAGCGATGTGCTCCTCGAATGCTGCGGTGCAGAATTTTGTCAGGATCATCGGAATGGTATCGATCGCTGTTGCGATAATCTTCGGACTGCTGATAATATACGCCAACAATTTTCTGATCAAGAGACGCAAAAAGGAATTCGGGATCTATATGCTTCTCGGGATGAGCTCATCAAGGGTATCCCGCATCCTTTTGTATGAGACCTGCATCGTAGGTTTCTTCTCACTGGTGATCGGAATAGCCTTCGGTGTAATAGCATCGCAGTGCCTTTCCGTGATCGTGGCAAAGATGTTCGTTATGGATCTTTCGGATTTCAGGTTCGATATTTCCGGCAAGGCACTTGTGAAGACAATCCTGTGCTTTATCGGGATCTATATAGTCGTATTCCTTTTGAACAACAGATCCGTAAGGAAGAATAAACTGATCGATCTTCTTACCGCTGCGAAAAAGAGTGAGAAGACTGTCCTCAAAAATACCGGCCTGTCGGTCATCCTTTTTGTGATCTCCGCGGTCTGCTTTGTATATGTCTGGATCCGCATCGGATTTTTCGGTGCGCAGATGTCCAGAAATGAATTCCTTGCATGTGTGGTCATCGGTTTTGTATCGACATTCGTATTCTTCCGCTCGGCGGGAGGATTTCTGCAAAAGGCATGTTCATCCTGCAGCAGATTTTACCGTAAGGGACTCAACGCTTTTATAGTAAGGCAGTTTACGGCAGGAATCGGAACATCATCGATCTCGATGGCTGTGATATCTCTCCTTTTGTTCCTTGCGATGCTGTTTTTCTCCACGGGATTTTCGATAAGAAATTATGTGAATACCAGACTCGGAAACGTAACGCCCGTCGATATAACGATGGATCTGTTCTCTCTGACTCCCGAAGAATTTTTCGAAGAAAACGGGATGCCCATGGACGAGTGGGCATCGGATCACCTTCAGATACCCATCAGCAAGGGAAGCGATGTTACCATAAGCGCGCTTCTCGGAGCACATGAAGCCGAGGCATCCGAGACCTTCACGATGGCGGACTGGAGCGCAATGGTCGGAGTCATGAGACTGTCCGATTATAACCTCATCGAAGATATGTACGGACGCGGCAGACTGGAAATGGCTGATGATGAGTATGCGTTCATCCTTGACTTCGATATGCTCGGAGAGATAGTGAACAAGTCACTGAAAGAAGGAGGTGTCCTGAATGTTTCGGGCTTTGAGCTTCATCCCGCATACGATCACGTCATCCCCGAATGCGTACTTATGTCCGGAATGGAAGCCAACCTCGGAATAGTGGTCCTTCCCGACTGCGTGATCGATTCCCTTGACTGTGAGCTTGAGGTTGTCAGCAACATGATCGCTGCAAATTACGTGAGTGATGAAGCAGGGGAAAGAGTTACGGAAAAACTAAGCGAGCTCGGAGACGGTACGGTCTTCTTTACGACCAGGAAGACCATAAGGTCGAGCAGCATCAGCGTTACGGTGATCATAGTGTTTGTCGTGCTTTACCTCGGAATCGTATTCGTGATATCGAGCGCGGCGATAATAGGACTTAAGATGCTTTCCGATTCCATCGACTCCGCATCACATTTCACGATACTCAAAAACATCGGAGCAAGCTCGCCCGAGAGAAAGAAAGCATTGTTTGTAAGAGTTGTCTCGTTCTTCATGTTCCCCCTGCTGCTTGCGATACTCAATACGCTGGCCGGAGTAAGATTCGTAAGGGGATTCATGAGCTCGATCGGAATGATCAACATGGGACAGGGCATCGTACTTTCTCTTTTCATAATGGTACTGATATACGGCGGCTATTTCTTGACAACATACGAGGGATGTAGAAAAATAGTCGGTATATAAATCTGCGGAGATGAAAGCATGTACCGTATCGGAATACTGGAAGACGATCTGAAGATCGGTTCGGAATTAAAACTTTTTCTTGAAAAGAACGGATATGAAGCGGAGTTCATAACTCCCGAAAGATATGCCGGAATAAGTGAAGACAAGATGACAGATCTGCTGCTTGAGGCGGATCTGTCACTCCTTTTGCTTGATATAACCCTTCCCGGATTCGACGGGATAAGGATCTGCAAGGCCTTCAGGGAGCGCACGGGCGTTCCCGTTATCATGATAACGAGCGATAACAGTGAACTAACTGAACTACTCAGCATACAGAGCGGTGCTGATGACTTCGTTCCCAAGCCTTTCAACACCAGGATCCTTCTTGCGAGGATCGAGAGCGTGCTTAAAAGGGTTTATGCCTCTGCGACCACATCCGATATCAGGGAGGTCAGGACGGCAGACGGCAGGGTCTTTAAGATCGATCTTTCAAAAGGAAGGATAAGTTCGGAAGGCTCCGGCGAGACGGAACTTACCAGGAACGAATTCCATATTCTCAGACTCCTTATCGCGCAGCAGGGCAGCATCGTTTCAAGGGAAAAGATAATGGAAGAGCTTTGGGACAACGAAGCGTTCGTCGATGACAACACGCTTACCGTCAACATGACCAGGCTTAAAGGAAAGCTCGATCAGATCGGCATAAGCGATGCGATAACCACCAAAAGAGGAATGGGGTATCTGCTGAATTGAATTTTCCCAGATATATAAAAGAACATATCTTTCACGTTATCGCGTGCTTCTTTCTTATAGTCACCACGGATATATTCCTGATGACCATAGGAGGCTCCGCACCTTTGATGATCTATGTTGCGCTTGCCTGTTCGTTTTGTTTTTTCTTCTGTTTGTATGTCGATTACAGGAAGCTTAAAAAGCTGTTCGATGATGTGCAGAGCAGGACAGATACTCTCGATAAGAAGTATCTTGTTCCCGAGGTGATGGAAAAGACCGATTCCCAGGAAGGCGAGATGCTCATGTCGGTCCTCAGGAAAGCGGAAGTGTCCATGAGCGACAATGTTGCCGCTTACCGCAGGGGCTCGGAGGAGTACAGGGATTATATAGAGACCTGGGTACATGAAGTGAAGATCCCGATATCCGCTTCGAAGATGATCATTGAAAATCACGGTGATGACGCGATCGCGGAAAGCGGCATCGCGGATGAACTCGACAGGATTGAAAGTTATGTGGAGCAGGCGCTTTTCTATGCGAGAAGCTCCAATGTCGAGAAGGACTTTTTCATAAAAGAGACAGAGCTGTCCGAGATAATAAAGGGAGTGATCTCAAAGAGGAGAAAGACTCTCATTCCCATGCATGCATCGATAGATATGGATGATCTGCAGGCAGGAAAAAAGGTCTTAAGCGACGGAAAGTGGCTTTCGTTCATTGTCAGCCAGATCGTGGATAACAGTATCAAGTATGCATCCGGCGACAGAAACCTGAGGCTTTCATTTTATATGAGCGGGGAAAACGGTAAGGACGTTCTGAACATTTCCGACAACGGTGTCGGAATCAAGTCCGCCGAGATCTCCCGCGCATTTGACAAGGGATTTACCGGAAGCAACGGAAGAACGGGGAGGGCATCCACGGGGATAGGACTTTACCTGTGCAAAAAGCTGTGCCTCCGCCTCGGACACGACATCACTGTGGAATCGGAAGAAGGCGAAGGCACTACGCTTAAGATCATGTTCTGAAAGGGATGAGCTTTCTGAGCCTGGATGTAAGAGCCAGTGCAAGGGCGATCTTGATCATATCGGGAATTATAAAAGGAAATACACACCATGAGAGAGCCGTCAGGATACCGACAGGCTCTTTTGTATTTGTATAGACGTAAATGAACCATGCGGTTCCGAATGCATAGCATATAATAAGTCCGCATACCATCGAGATTGCAAGAGGGATCATTTTTTTGCCGAAGGATTTTTCGAAGAGCCACATGATGAGCGCGGTGAAGATAAAGCCGATGATGTATCCTCCGGTCGTTCCGAGGAGCGCACCTATTCCGCCCTTGAAGCCGGCAAATACGGGAAGGCCCACCGCACCCAGAAGAATGTAGATGAGTACGGATACGGTTCCTCTTTTTCCTCCGAGGAGTCCGCAGGCGAGGAATATCGCAAATGTCTGGAGCGTAAACGGAACAGCCGCGGGGATCTGTATCTGGGAGCAAACTGCGATGAGTGCGGCGCAGAGGCCGATGTATATTGTGCTGTAGAGCCTGTTTGTTTTCATGATGATGTTTTTTCCTTTTTTGAAGATTATCCGTACCGCCTGAAGGTGGAGTTTTTAGTTTCCGGGATCGAAGCGGATGCGAACGAAAGAGATGTTAACATCCGGGCAGATAATTGTCAACCATATTGTTAACAAGGTTAACAATTAAGCTTCCTTGTGTCTTTTTCAAGCGATTGATACTAGATGTAGTGAATTTTTTGAAAGCTTTCAAATTGTCATACAATTTTTGAGAAAACTATTCAATTTTTCAGATTTTAGTGCTATAGTACATATATGCAGTACTCGAAATCGCTGACAGGTTCTGAGAGAAAACGTATTCCATAGAATCGTCGGATTATTTCGAAAAAGCACGGTTTTTTTCATTTGAGGAGGTTTGCTGACATGGTAAAGAAGGAAATGATAGCCATGCTTTTGGCAGGCGGACAGGGATCCAGACTGGGAGTGCTTACATCCAAGGTAGCCAAGCCCGCTGTTTCCTTTGGGGGTAAGTACAGGATCATAGATTTCCCGTTATCCAACTGTATCAACTCGGGTGTTGATACGGTCGGTGTTCTCACACAGTATCAGCCTCTCAGGCTCAATTCCCATATTGGGATAGGCATTCCCTGGGATCTCGACAGAAACATAGGCGGAGTCAGCGTGCTCCCTCCCTACGAAAGCGTACAGGGCAGTGAGTGGTATTCGGGTACCGCAAATGCGATCTACCAGAATATGGAATACATCGAGAATTACAATCCCGATTATGTCCTTATCCTTTCCGGTGACCATATCTACAAGATGGACTATGAGGTCATGCTCGACTTCCACAAGGCAAAGGGAGCCGACCTTACCATAGCCGTTATGCCCGTTCCCACCGAGGAAGCGAGCCGTTTCGGCATCATGATCACCGATGACGACAGAAGGATCGTGGACTTCGAGGAGAAGCCCAAGAATCCCAGGTCGAATCTCGCATCCATGGGAATCTATATATTCAACTGGAAGACCTTAAGAGAGGGCATGATCGCACTCAAGGATCAGCCCAATCTGGATTTCGGAAAGCATATCATTCCCTATTGCCGTGACAAGGGCGCGGGGCTTTACGCATACGAGTTCAACTCATACTGGAAGGACGTGGGAACACTCCATTCCTACTGGCAGGCCAATATGGAGCTCATCGACATAGTTCCCGAGTTCAATCTCTATGAAGAGTATTGGAAGATCTATACCAAGAGTGACATCCAGCCTCCTCAGTATTTCGGTCCGGAATCGGAAGTATCCAAATGTATCATC